>Ga0126384_10002833_pt1 | contig 10509 bp, 6 predicted proteins | sample PanSoiMetPlot_36_FD_92543 | JGI IMG/M metagenome (GOLD analysis project Ga0126384, IMG submission 92543) | Tropical forest soil microbial communities from Panama - MetaG Plot_36 | ecosystem: Environmental > Terrestrial > Soil > Tropical forest > Bulk soil | place: Panama | collected 2016-02-17 | reverse complement strand
GGCATCGATATCGACAATCCGGGCACAGCCTTGGATCGCTCCGGCCATCCGAATCCGGTGCCACGCATCGTTGGCCCGATTCGGCGCCGCCGGTCGGTCGCGGTCGAGGACCTGCGGTTCCTCAAGCGGCATACCGACCACCCGGTCAAGATGACCGTCCCTGGTCCCTTTACCATGTCACAACAGGCGCAGAATGACTTCTACGACCGTGAGGCTGATGCTGCGATGGCATACGCCGACGCCGTGAACTCGGAGATCCGCGATCTCTTCGCAGCTGGAGCTGATATCGTACAGGTCGACGAACCCTACATGCAGGCGCGCCCCGCGAAGGCGGAGGAATACGGCCTTGCCGCGCTCAATCGTGCCCTCGAGGGTATCGTCGGTACGACAGCCGTCCACATTTGCTTTGGGTACGCCGCCATCATCCATGAACGACCGAGCGGGTACTCATTCCTGACGCAGTTGAGCGCCTGCACGTGTAACCAAGTGTCCCTGGAGACGGCACAGTCGAAACTCGACTGCTCCGTCCTGACACGCCTCGCGGGCAAGAAGATCATACTCGGTGTTCTCGACCTTTTGGACATGACGATCGAGACGCCGCAAACGATTGCGCAACGCATCCGGCGAGCACTTCCCTTCGTCTCTGCCGCAGACATCATCGTCGCGCCCGATTGCGGCATGAAATACCTGCCTCGTGACATTGCGTTCGGCAAGCTTGAAGCGATGGTGGCCGGCGCCAAGATCATGCGCGCAGAGTTGGGCGGCTGAGGGCCACGAATCGAAGAGGCACCATTCTTCACGCCCCGCCGGCAGGCCGACTGATCAACAGCGAGGAAGGACCCTGTCATTGCGAGAAGCGTCAGCGACGAAGCAATCTTCGACAAAACAAGGATTGCTTCGCGGAGTTTGTCCTGAGCGTGGTCGAAGGACTCGCAATGACCCTCTGGCTTAACTGCATGGTATTGGGACACAGCCCGGCGGATCGGCTGCGAAACTCAGCTTGTGAAGGTCGAGCACGATAACATTGGCATCCGCATCTGTGTTATGTTGCGGCTTGTGTCAAATAACACGTGTCGATCGTGAGGGGATCGCGTAAGTGGCAGCCATCCAGACCAACTTCGCCCAGCTCGCGGAGCACGACGAGCAGCTCCTGCGCCTGGGTCTGCTTGCGGAACGGTATTTCCCGGAGGATCCGAATACTTCGCTGCTCAAGTTGCGCCAGTTGACAGAGCTGCTCGCGCAGCATGTCGCGACAAATGTCGGCGCCTATGTGTCGGCGGAGGAGGCTCAGTACGAGCTCATCCGCCGACTGCAAGATCAAGGCATCCTCCCGCGCGAAGTCGCCCAACTCTTCAGCGAAGTCAGGCGGGCAGGCAACGCCGCCAGCCATGCGATGATCGAAGATCACCGAACCGCGCTCGCGGCACTCAAGCTCACCTGGCAAATTGGCGTCTGGTTCCACCGCACCTTCAAGAACCCGGCCTTCAAGTCCGGCGCCTTCATCCCACCGCTCGCTCCACGGGACGAGTCCGACGACCTGCGTGCCGAACTTGCGCGTCTTACCAAAGAGCTTGCGGAGTATCGAGCCGCCCATCACGAAGCCGCGCAACACCTCGAATCCACGGAAGCCAAGCTCCGCGAGGCCAAGGACGAACAGTCCTTCTGGGAACAGATGGCGGCTGAAGCCGAAGGCGCCAAGGCGGCTCTCGAAAAGCAACTGGCTGCGCAACAGGCGCTGGCCGTCACGCAGCCGAAGGAAACCGTGGCCGCATTCGTCGAGGCCGCGAACACCGCCGCTACCGCAGTTCATCTCGACGAGGCCGAGACCCGTAAACTCATCGACCAACAATTACGCCAGGCAGGTTGGGAGGCTGACTCCACGACAATCCGATACGCAACCGGCGCACGTCCCGAGAAGGGGAAAAATCTGGCGATCGCCGAGTGGCCTACCGCGAGCGGCCCGGCTGACTACATCCTCTTCGTCGGCCTTACATCCATAGCTGCGGTCGAGGCCAAGCGCAAGAACACCGATGTCTCCGGCGCTTTGCAACAAGCCAAGCGCTACAGCCGCGGCTTTACCCCCAGTGAAGAGACAGCGCTGCACCCGGAGAACTGGGGCGCCGAGAACGCCTACCGCCTGCCCTTCGTCTTCTCGTCCAACGGGCGCCCGTATCTGCGCCAACTCGCCACCAAGAGTGGCATCTGGTTTTGTGACGTGCGCCGCGCCGACAACCTTGGCTACGCGCTCGACGACTGGTACACGCCCGAAGGCTTGACCACTCTGCTCAAGCGTGACGAGCAACGCGCGTACGACCAGCTCAAGACCGAGCCGTTCAACTACGGCTTCTCGCTGCGCCACTACCAGCAGGCTGCCATCCAGGCAGCAGAATCCGCTATCGCCCGAGGGCAACGTGAGATGCTGCTCGCCATGGCCACCGGTACCGGCAAGACCAAGACGTGTATCGCGCTGATTTACCGGCTGCTCAAGGCGCAACGTTTCCACCGCGTGCTCTTTCTCGTGGACCGTTCCGCACTCGGCGAGCAAGCCGCCAACGCGTTCAAAGACACGCGAATGGAGAGCCTCCAGACCTTCGCCGACATCTTCGGCATCAAGGAGCTCGACGAGCAGAAGCCCGACACCGACACCGCCGTGCATATCGCTACAGTGCAGGGCATGGTCCAACGCACGCTCTATCCAGGCGAGGATACCGCGCCGCCGGCCGTCGATCAGTACGACTGCGTCGTCGTCGATGAGTGTCATCGCGGTTATCTGCTCGACCGTGAACTCTCCGATACCGAGCTCGGCTTCCGCAGCTTCGAAGACTACATCTCCAAGTATCGCCGTGTGCTGGACTACTTCGACGCCTGCAAGATCGGCCTCACCGCTACCCCGGCCCTACACACCACGCAGATCTTCGGCGCGCCGATCTACACCTACAGCTATCGCGAAGCGGTGATCGACGGCTACCTCGTCGACCACGAGCCACCGGTGCAGATCAACACCGAGCTGTCCACGGGCGGCATCAAGTGGAAAGTCGGCGAACAGGTCTCCGTCTACGACCCGCGCCGCAACCAGATCGACCTCTTCACCACACCCGACGAGATCAAGCTCGATGTCGAAGACTTCAACCGCAAGGTCATCACCGAGCCGTTCAACGAGGTCGTCTGCAACTACCTGGCGCAGGAACTCGACCCTTCTTCGCGCCAGAAAACCCTGATCTTCTGCGCCACCGACGCCCACGCGGATCTCGTCGTGAACTTGCTCAAGCAGGCATTCAAGAACCACTACGGCACCATCGACGATGATGCCGTCATCAAGATCACTGGCGCTGCCGACAAGCCGTTGCACCTGATCCGCCGCTACAAGAACGAGCGCAACCCTAACGTCGCCGTCACCGTGGACCTGCTGACCACCGGCGTGGACGTGCCCGAGATTTGCAACCTCGTCTTCTTGCGCCGGGTGAACAGTCGCATCCTGTTCGACCAGATGCTTGGCCGCGCGACGCGCCTGTGCGACGAGATCGGCAAGGAAACCTTCCGCATCTTCGACGCAGTGAGGATCTACGAAGCCCTGCAGGGTCTCACCGCAATGCAGCCTGTGGTCATCGACCCGGCCATCAGTTTCACCCAACTCGGCCGCGAGCTGGCGCAGGTGACCAGCGATGAGGAACGCGCCCTGGTGCGCGACCAGTTCATCGCCAAACTCCAGCGCAAGAAGCGCCATTTGAGCGAAGCCAACGCCCGCGACTTCGAAACCTGTGCCGGCATGCCGCCCGATGCCTTCATCCGGAAGCTTCGCGCCATGCCGCTGGCGGACATCGCGGCCTGGTTCACGCAGAATCTCGACCTCGGCGAGATCCTCGACCGCAAGGGGGAAGGGCGTGCGGCCCCGGTCTTCATCTCCGAGCACCCCGACCAGTTGCTCGGCGCCGAACGTGGCTACGGCAAGGCCAAGAAGCCGGACGACTACCTCAACGAGTTCGCCGCCTTCATCAACAGCCACCGTAACGACATCCCGGCGCTGCTCACCGTGCTCACTCGTCCACGCGAACTTACCCGCAAACAACTGCGCGAACTCGCCTTGGAACTTGATAAGGCTGGCTACAGCGAGATTAATCTCGCCACCGCTTGGCGCGAGAAGACCAATCAAGACATTGCCGCACGTATCGTCGGCTACATCCGTCAGGCTGCCATTGGCGATCCACTGCTGCCCTACGAGCAACGTGTGGACAACGCATTGCAGAAGATACTCGCCTCGCGCGCCTGGACCACGCCGCAGCGTCAGTGGCTGCAGAAGATCGCCGCCCAGACTAAGGCCAACCTCATCGTCGACCGCGCCGCGCTCGACGATCCGGACCTCGTTTTCAAGCGCGAAGGCGGCGGCTTCACCCGGCTCGACCGCATCTTCGGCGGCGAACTCGCGCAGGTGCTCGAAACATTCAACGAAGCGCTGTGGCAGAGGCCAGCGGCATGATGTCATTGCGAGGAGCGAAAGTGACGAAGCAATCTCTTCATGAGTGCCAAACACTATTGCCTTGAGCGGGAAATGCGGTAAAGTAAGGAATCCTTACTTCTTGTTTATTTAGGAGCCAGTCATGCTCGCAAAGATCACAGCCAAGAATCAGCTCACCCTGCCCAAGACGGTGACCAACGCTGTCGAGCCGACCGAGTACTTCGAGGTGGAAGCCAGAGATGGCCAGATCATCCTTACGCCCGTGCGTATCCAGCGCGCAGACGCCGTGCGCGCCAAGCTCGCCGAGCTCGATCTCCAGGAGCAGGACGTTGCTGACGCCGAGGCCTGGGCACGCCAGCCCCCACGGAAAACGCGCAAATGACCGCTGTGCGCCGGGTGATGCGGGTGTTGTTGGATACGAATGTTGTGCTCTCTGCATTGGTATTTGCGCAGGGTCGGCTCGCTCCACTGCGCCAGGCTTGGCAGCAGGGGCGCTGCCAACCGCTCGTCTCTACGATCACCACGGCAGAACTGATGCGTGCTTTGAGGTACCCCAAATTCAAACTCTCAGCTGAAGAGCAGGAGGAACTGCTTGCCGACTACTTGCCGTACTGCGCCACCGTGCGTATGCCTGCCAAGCTCCCCAAAACGCCGCCCTGCCGCGATCCGTTCGACCTCCCTTTTCTCCAGCTTGCCATCGTTGGCAAGGCCGACCATCTTGTCACCGGTGACAAAGACCTGCTAAGCCTCGCCGACATGTTTGCACGCTCCATCATCACCGCCGAGCAGTTGCTCGGTCTGTTGACTAAGGATTGATCCATGAGCAACGTCACCCATGACATCGTCGCCAAACTGTGGAATCTCTGTAACGTCTTCAAGGACGACGGTGTCACCTATCACCAGTACGTCACCGAGCTGACCTACCTCTTGTTTTTGAAGATGGCGAAAGAAACAGGAGAAGAAGGCAAGCTGATACTTAGGAAACCCAAGGAGGACGGCAAAACTATCGAAGAGGTTCCAGGCTTCGTTGGAGTGACCTTGTTGCAGCGAACGCGCTTCAGCGTCTTCGGATCTACGAGGACTTGCTCCGAGACTACGGGCGCTTTGGTACGGGCGAAGTGCAAGAAATCTATGCCAACGCCACCACTTTCATCAAGAAACCCACGACACTCTCAACGCTCGTCACCGAGATCGACAAGCTCGACTGGTACAACGCTCGGCAAGAGGGCTTAGGCGATCTCTATGAAGGACTTTTGCAGAAGAATGCCGATGAAAAGAAGTCCGGCGCCGGGCAATACTTTACCCCTCGTCCGCTGATTGATTGCATGGTGGCGGTGATGAAGCCGACATTGAAAGACATCATCCAAGACCCTGCCGCTGGCACCGGTGGTTTTCTCATCGCCTCCAATCGCTACATCCGTGAACACAGTAACCCCGATGCGTGGACGGAAACGGAGCAGCGGAAATACCGCCGCAACACTTTCTTTGGCATGGAGCACGTACAAGACGCACACCGCCTGGCGCTGATGAACCTGATGTTGCACGGGCTGGACTCCGACCCGCACGCTTCCGGCATTCGCTATGGAGATACACTCTCACCCGAGGGGCAAGCGCTGCCCAATGCAACGTTAGTGCTTACCAATCCGCCGTTTGGCACCAAGAAAGGTGGAGGGTTGCCGTCGCGCGATGACTTCACCTTCCCCACCAGCAACAAACAGTTCTGCTTCCTCCAGCACATCTACCGTGCACTCTTGCCCGGCGGTCGCGCTGGAGTGATTATGCCCGACAATGTTTTGTTCGAGGGCAACACCGGCAAACAGATCCGCGCCGATCTGATGGACAAATGCAACCTGCACACCATCCTGCGGCTGCCTACCGGTATCTTCTACGCCCAGGGCGTGAAGACCAATGTGCTGTTCTTCACGCGCGGCGAAACCGACAAGCGCAACACCAAAGAAGTGTGGGTCTACGACCTGCGCGCCAACATGCCGCAGTTCGGCAAGCGCACCGTGCTCACGCGCCAGCACTTCGCCGAGTTCGAAACCTTCTTCGGGCTCGATCCTCGCGGCGATAACAGCGCCCACCGTCATTCCCGCGAAGGCGGGAATCCAGATACCGCCCGCTTCCGTTGCTTCACCCGCGAGTGGATCGCCGAACGTGGTGACAGTTTAGACATTGCCTGGCTCAAGGACGAGGGCGACGGCGGCACGAACGAGTTGCCAGAACCTGCTGCTCTGGCGCAGGAAGCGATGGGCGAACTCGAAGGTGCAATGGAAGAGCTGCGCGGGATTCTGGAGGAGTTGGGTGAGGAGGTAGATGAGGAGGAAGCAGCGTGAGCGAGCTGCCACCCGATTGGGTTGAAGTGCCCGTTGGCGACGTTGTGTCGATAGCAAGTGGAATTGGCTTTCCGATGCGTTATCAGGGGGAGACTTCTGGGGACCTCGGTTTCTACAAAGTTGGCGATATTTCGCGAGCTGTATTGGAGCACGCCGGGCAACTGCGAGATGCGCAGCATTATGTTTCGCGGGAAGTCGCAGCCGAGCTCAAGGGCAAGCCAATACCACCTGGCGCGACTGTGTTTGCCAAGATTGGAGAGGCGATCAAGCTGAATCGGCGAGCTTACACGATCAGTGAGTGCTTGATCGACAACAACGTCATGGCGATCAAGGCGCTGGTCGATGAGTCAGACCGATACGTCTACATGTTCTTACGAACGCAGGACTTTACGGAACTATCTCGAGCTACAACAGTTCCATCGCTTCGAAAGGGAGACATTGAGAGTCTCTCGATTCCGCTCGCCCCTCTCAACGAACAGAAGCGCATCGCCGACAAGCTCGACGCGGTCCTCGCACGGGTAGACGCCTGCCGCGAACGCCTCGACCGCATCCCCGTCATCCTCAAGCGCTTCCGCCAATCCGTCCTCGCCGCTGCCACCTCCGGCAAGTTGACGGAGGAGTGGCGGGAAGAACAGTCAACAACCAGCGAATGGTCCGACGTTGAACTTGGGTCGGTAGCCCGAGACTTCTCATACGGCTCCGCTGCGAAGTCGTCTCAGTCTGGTGACGTGCCGGTTCTGCGCATGGGAAACATTCAAGAGGGTAAGCTTGATTGGACCGATCTTGTTTACACATCGAACGTTGCAGAGATCACCAAGTACCGATTGACAAATGGCGACGTCCTTTTCAACCGAACGAACAGTCCGGAACTCGTCGGTAAGACCGCCGTATATCGCGGCGAACGGGAAGCAATCTACGCAGGGTACTTGATCAAAGTGCGCTGCACAGACGGACTACTTCCGGACTACCTGAACTATTGTCTGAACAGCCCGGCAGGTCGGGACTACTGCTGGCGAGTGAAGTCCGACGGCGTCAGCCAGTCGAACATCAATGCGAAAAAGTTGGCCGCGTTCACTTTCAGGCTTCCCCCCATCGAAGAGCAACACGAAATCGTCCGCTGCGTTGAATCCCTCTTCGCCTACGCCGACCGCCTCGAAGCCCGCTACACCGCCACCCGCGCCCATGTCGAACGCCTGACACAAGCGCTGCTCGCCAAGGCCTTTCGCGGCGAACTGGTCCCCCAGGACCCCAACGACGAACCCGCCTCCGTGTTGCTGGAACGCATTCGCGCCGCGCGAGAGGCCGCGCCGACTAAGCCCAGGCCACGCAAGGGCGACAGCCAGCCCAGTAAGACACAGAAAGCCGAGGTTACTATGCTTAATCGTAAAGATATTCAGGACGCTCACTTGACTACCATCCTCAAGGAACGCGGCCCACTCACCGCCGAGGCACTGTGGTCGGCGTCACAACTCGACATCGATGACTTCTACGACCAGCTCAAAGACGAGGAAGCGCGCGGGCTATTGGAAGAGCAGCGCGGCGAGTCGGCCACCGCGCCGCGTCTGTTGGAGGCGACTGCATGAGACTGGACCGTCTCAGCATTCCAAACTACCGCAACCTGCGATCATTCGCGATCGACTTCGACGAAAGCCAACCGACCACGGTGCTGCTGGGCTGCAACGGCACCGGCAAGTCGAATCTGATCGAGGCGATTGTTGAGATCTTCCGCGAGCTGGAATCTGGCCAATCGACCAGCTTTGCGTATGAGTTGAAGTACACGTGTTCGGGTCATGCAATCAGGGTTGCATGCGATCCGGAGAAGCCATCGCGACGACTGACCGTCGATGTTGATGGAAGGCCAGTTGCTGCCGCCAGCCTTCGTGACAATGCACACGAGTATCTACCGCTGCATGTCTTCGGTTATTACTCAGGTTGGAGCAGCCGGCTTGAGAAGCAGTTCGAGCCACCAACGAGACGCCTGTATCGTGCGCTCATCAGGAACGCCGACGATGACGCGCCCCTACGCCGCTTCTTCTTTTGCCGAAAAGAGTACAGCCAGCTTGCGCTGTTGGCGTTTTTCCTTTCTGCGGAGCAGCATGCGGCGAAGGTCGTAACTGACCACTTGGGGATCGAAAGCTTCGACTCTGCACTCTTTGTCTTGAAAAGACCGTGGTGGGGTAACGAGCGGCCCACGCGGCGGGGGGTCGATACGGAGCCCCGGTTGTGGAATGCCACTGGTGCGTTCCTTCCCTTCTTCCGCCGGCTATGGGACGCGGCGCTTGCTCCAATTCGAAACACAGAGGAGGTCGACCGACCAGTACCGCGTGACAAGGAGAGGACTGAGCGTATCTATCTGTTCGTCAAGAATACGGAACAACTACAAGCCCTGCGGGCACCACACGAGAGCGTCAAGACCTTCTTCGCCAATCTTGAAGGCCTCTTCCTCTGCGACCTAGTCGACGAGGTGCGCGTAGTGGTGAAGAAAAGAGGCGGTGCGAGAGTCCGGTTCACGCAGTTGAGCGAGGGCGAGCAACAGCTGCTTACAGTATTGGGGTTGCTCCTTTTTACGCAGGATGATGAGGTGTTGTACCTGCTCGACGAGCCGGATACGCACCTCAACCCGGTATGGACCTACGATTTCCTCAAGCTGCTACAGGAAAACATCCGCGCCGAGAAGGGACAGCTCATCGTCGCTACCCACAATCCGCTGATGATCGGCAGTCTGCATAAGAATCAGGTACGGGTGCTCACGCAGACGGACGAGGGCATCTCCGCCGCCGAGCCCGAGTACAATCCGATTGGCATTGGCGTGGAGGGATTGTTGAAGTCAGAGTTGTATGGCTTACGGTCGACGCTGGCGCCAGAGGTGTTGCAGAAGTTGGATCGGCACTACGCGCTGCTTGGGAAGCAGGACAAGACAGATGCCGAGCAGACGGAGTTGATGCGCCTCGCAGCCGAGCTGAACGACCTAGGCATCTCGCGTACCCACCCGAATCCGTACTTCGAATCGTTCGCGAACGCGATGGCTAGACGGCGCTCTCCGGAACCCCAGACTGCGCTTTCAAAAGAAGAAATCGACGCGCAGGCCGAGTTAGCAGATGAAGTGCTTAAGGAAGTACTTGCAGAGGAGCAGGCGGGCAACAAGGGTGGAGCGTCGTGAGACACATTCCGCTTCGTACACAAACGCCTGATCCAAACTGGGTGGCAAAGGCTACCACACTTCTCGACGCGCTTCGAACCGCGCCCAATGCCGCCGCACGTAACAAGATCATCGACGACAACAGCGCGGTCTGGGGTGAACTGAAGCAGTGGCTCCTGACGCTTTCACACCAAAAGTGCTGGTTCTCAGAGGCGAAAGACTGCTTCAGCCACTGGGATGTTGAACATTACCGACCGAAAAAATCGGCCAGGGACGTCGATGGCACAACGCACGATGGGTATTGGTGGCTAGCGTTTGATTGGCAGAACTTCCGAATCTGCGGGAATGCCGGGAATCGGAAGAAGGGCACCTATTTCCCTCTGCGTGCTGGCTGCACGCGATGTGGGCCGCTCGGTGATCTTCGACATGAAGACGCGCAGTTGCTCGATCCCATCGACGAGGACGATCCGGGGCTGCTGTCTTTCAATGTTGAGGGACGCGCCATTCCGGCTGCGCACTTGACCGATGAATGGGAGAAGGCACGCGTGGAGTACTCGGTCGAGAGATACAACCTGGACTTC
>Ga0126384_10002832_pt1 | contig 10511 bp, 8 predicted proteins | sample PanSoiMetPlot_36_FD_92543 | JGI IMG/M metagenome (GOLD analysis project Ga0126384, IMG submission 92543) | Tropical forest soil microbial communities from Panama - MetaG Plot_36 | ecosystem: Environmental > Terrestrial > Soil > Tropical forest > Bulk soil | place: Panama | collected 2016-02-17 | reverse complement strand
CCATTTGGGACATGCTCGAGCCCGAACCAGAAGCGCCACACGAGCTGGTGAGTCTGGGCTGGCCGTCGGACAAAGCTGAAAAGGTCTAGGAGACTCGGCAATTATGAGCAATGTCATCGCGGAGAACGCACTCAACGGGGTGAAGCTGCCCATCTACATGGACAACCACGCCACCACGCGCCCTGACCCCCGCGTCGTGGAAGAGATGCTGCACTACTTTAACGAGTACTTTGGTAATGCTGCCAGCCGAAATCATGAATTTGGCTGGATTGCAGAGCAGGCCGTCGAGCAGGCGCGTGAGCGCATCGCGAAGCTGATTGGTGCGAATACGAAAGAGATCATTTTCACGTCGGGCGCCACTGAGAGCGACAACCTTGCTATTAAAGGCGTCGCCGAGATGTACCGCGAGAAGGGCAACCACATCATTACGCAGGCCACTGAGCACAAGGCTGTGCTCGACACGTGCAAGCGTCTGGAGAAGTACGGCTACCGCGTGACCTACCTGCCGGTACAGAAGGACGGCCGCATCGATCTCGACGACCTGAAGCGCGCCATGGATGACAAGACGATTTTGGTCACGATTATGACGGCGAATAACGAAATCGGCGTGCTGCAGCCGATCCGCGAGATCGGCGCCCTGTGTCACGAGCGAGGCGTATTGTTCCACACCGACGCAGTACAGGCAGTGGGTAAGGTTCCTTTCAACGTCATCAAGGATAATGTGGACATTGCCTCCATCAGCGCGCACAAGTTTTATGGACCGAAGGGTGTAGGCGCGCTTTACGTTCGCCGCAAGAACCCGCGCGTGCAGCTCGTAGCTCAGATTGACGGTGGTGGCCACGAGCGCGGTATGCGTTCCGGCACGCTCAACGCTCCGGGAATCGTGGGACTGGGCAAGGCAAGTGCGATCGCTTCGGAAGAGATGGTTGAAGAAGGCAAGCGGCTAGGTGCATTGCGCGACCGACTCAAAGAACAAATCTTGGGTCAGCTCGATGAGGTTTACATCAACGGCTCTATGGAGCATCGCCTGCCGAACAACCTGAATATCAGCTTCGCCTATGTAGAAGGTGAGTCGCTGCTGATGGGCATTAACGATATTGCGGTTTCCAGCGGTTCGGCCTGCACTTCTGCGACGCTGGAGCCATCTTATGTATTGAAGGCTCTGGGCGCTGGTGACGACCTGGCACACAGCTCGATCCGGTTTGGTCTTGGCCGTTACAACACGGAGGCCGAAGTTGACTACGTCGCCAAGCGAGTCGTTGAGACGGTGAACCGCCTACGTGAACTTTCGCCGCTCTACGAGATGGCAAAAGAAGGTATCGATTTGACGAAAGTGCAATGGGCCGCCGAACCCACTCACTGATGTTGCTAGAGCGGGCCTTTAGGCCCGCGTCAAGGACGGCTTTAAATTGGAGGGGCTTTACCCCGGAACGACGGAGTTTAGGAGAAACAAATGGCATACAGCAACAAGGTACTCGACCACTACACCAATCCCCGCAACGTGGGCTCGCTCGACAAGAACAGCCCCGAGGTCGGCACCGGACTAGTTGGCGCGCCGGAGTGCGGCGATGTCATGAAGCTGCAGATCAAGGTCAATCCCGAGACTAACGTCATCGAAGATGCTAAGTTCAAGACCTTCGGCTGCGGCTCGGCAATCGCGTCGTCTTCGCTTGCCACCGAGTGGGTGAAGGGTAAGACCGTGGACGAGGCAATGCAGATCAAGAATACCGAGATCGTGAAGGAGCTCTCGCTGCCTCCGGTGAAGATTCACTGCTCCGTGCTGGCGGAAGACGCTATCCGCGCCGCCATCGGCGATTGGAAGAAAAAGCAAGGACAGGAGAAGTCCGCCCCCGTTGTCCAACACGCGAAGGTTGCGCAAACGGTCTAAATTGAACTCGGAGACTGCCTCACCCAAACAGTGCGGCAAATGACGATCATGACTACGGTGAATATTGAAAACCCGGCGCAGGCTCCAGCGGCACCCGCCAAGGGCATCCAGGTAACGGACAAGGCCCTTATGCGTATCCGCTCGGCAATGGCGAAGGAGGGCATCTCTCCTGCCGAGGGTGGCTTGCGTCTGGGTGTGCAGGGCGGCGGCTGTTCAGGTCTGAGCTACAACATCCGTTTCGATACCCAGCCGCGCGAGCGCGATCGCGTCTTTCAGTTTGAAGATGTTCGCGTGTTCGTCGATCCGAAGTCGTTTATCTACCTGCACGGCATGATCCTGGATTACGAAGAGACCCTGATGCACCGGGGTTTCGTCTTCCAGAACCCAAATGCGAAGAAGTCTTGCGGCTGCGGCAGCTCATTCTCATAGAAGATCTCGCACATAGAAGCGGCGTTGTTAGCGGCAACTGAAAGGAGCTATGGGCGGCCGTGATGCTGGAGGTGCGAGAAAGCAAGCCCGGAGCGGAAAAAGCGTTGTCGCAGAGCCTTAGGTGGTCGAGGTTGCATCGTGGGTTGGAAAACGATAGAGGCAGGCGCGGAGGGGCGGAATGGTTTGAGACCGTCGCGTAAAGCGACGGGTGTCGAGTAGCCGCAAGACGGGAGCCGCTTCTGCGGCGGCACCAGCCCCGGAGGGGCGAGAGATCATACGGTTTGAGAAATCGGAGTCCTTTTGGGGACTACACATGAAAACATAGGGGCTTCAGTCCCGCCTAAATTTCATGCCCAACACTTCACAATCCGATGCCAATACGCTGGTCGCGATCAGCGGCAAACCTGCTACCAACGCGTGCTGGTCTTGCGGAGCCATGCGCGCGGCGCACTACTGCCAGGAGTGTGGCAAAGTTCAGCCACCCGCGCCGGTGGATTACTTTACCTTCTTCGGCCTTCCGCAGAAGCTCAATCTCGACACCGCTCAACTGGAGCGCGACTTCTACGCCCTGAGTCGAAAGCTGCACCCTGACATCAATGCCAAGGCCAATAGCCAGGAGCAGGAATGGAGTCTGGAGAAGACCTCCCAGCTCAACGACGCGTATCGCACACTGAAAGACCCCATCTCGCGCGCCGAATATCTCCTACGGCTACAGGGTGTGCAACTGGAAGAACAGTCCAAGGCCGCAACAGAAGCAGCACGCAAATCAGGCGCGGTCAAGAAACAGGTAGTTCCGCCCGATCTGCTGGAAGAGGTGTTTGAACTGAACATGCAGCTCGAAGAATCGCGCGTGCAAAAGAAGGTCGGCGAAGACGATCCAGCGCTCGAGCGGGAGCTTCAGCAACGCCGGAAGAACCTCGAATCCAAGCAGGCCGCCATGCTGAGCGATCTTTCCCTGGAGTGGAACCGCTGGGACGCGCTGGTGGATCGTGCCGCCGCCGGCGAGACCGTCTCCGATGCCCAGCGCAGCGCAGCGCTGGATGCCATGCTCGCGGTGTTGAATCGCCGCTCGTATATCCGCAATTTGTTGCGTGAGATCGACGAGGTTCTGGAGGGATAATCCCTGGGAATGGCTGCAGACCACATCATCGGAATCGATCTCGGTACCACTAACTCGCTGGTCGCATACATGGAGAGCGACCGCCCAGTCGTGATCCCCGGCGAAGATGGCTCGAACCTCCTGCCCTCGGTCGTCGCCCTTGACGAGCGCGACCAGATCATCGTCGGCAACCCCGCACGCAAATACCTCATCGAGACGCCCGAGCGCGCCGTATATAGCGTTAAGCGCCTGATGGGCCGCGGTGTGGAAGACATCCAGGACGAACTCAAGCTCTTCCCTTTCCGCCTCGCTGACGATCTCGCACCCGGCGAAGTCCTGCGCATCAAGCTCGGCAACAAAACCTACACGCCGCCGGAGATTTCTGCCTTTATCCTGCGCCAGCTCAAGCGCAATGCCGAGCGCTATTTTGGTGCGGCGGTCACGAAAGCTGTCATCACCGTTCCGGCGTACTTCAACGATGCTCAGCGACAGGCCACGAAAGATGCCGGCCGCATCGCCGGACTTGAGGTTCTGCGCTTGGTGAACGAGCCGACCGCTGCCTCCCTTGCTTACGGCCTCGACACGAAGGAGACCGCAACGATAGCGGTCTACGATCTCGGAGGCGGTACTTTCGACATTTCGATTCTCAAGCTGCACGAGGGCATCTTCGAGGTAATTGCCACGAACGGCGACACGCACCTCGGCGGCGATGACATCGACAACCTGCTCATCGCCATTGCACTCGACGATATTGTGGGTGATTTCGGTCTGGATGTGCGCCGTAACGGCGAAGCCGTACAGACCATCCGCAAAGCCGTGATTGAGGCTAAGATTGCTCTCTCGTCTCAACCCGAGACTGCGCTCGACTTCACCTTGCCCGATGGTACGCAGTACCAGCGCACCATCACGCGCGCGCCATTCGAACGGCTCATTCGTCCGATTGCCGATAGCACGCTCGGCCCGGTGCGGCAAGCAATGAAAGATGCCAGTGCCACCCCGAATCAAATTGAGGAAGTCGTCCTCGTTGGTGGCTCCACGCGCATTCCGCTCATCCGCCGGCTTGTGGAAGAGGTATTCCAGCGCATGCCGCACTCCGACCTGAATCCCGACGAGGTTGTCGCGCTCGGCGCGGCCGTGCAGGCCAACATTCTCGGCGGAGGCTCCGAAGCCACGAAAGAAATGCTGCTGCTCGACGTCACGCCGCTTTCTCTCGGCATCGAATCACTCGGCGGGGGCGTAGTAAAGATCATTCATCGCAACTCCACCATTCCTGAATCGGCAACCGAGCACTTCACTACCGGCGTCGAAGGCCAGACCAGCGTCGCCATTCATGTCGTACAAGGTGAGCGGGAACTCGCAAAAGATAACCGCTCCCTGGCTCGCTTCGATCTCAAAGGCATTCCTCCCATGCCTGCTGGACTGCCGCGCATAGAAGTGAAATTCCTGCTCGATGCCAATGGCATCCTGCACGTCTCGGCGCGCGAAGCACGCAGCGGCAAAGAAGCCGAAATCGAAGTGCAGCCCAGCTACGGCCTCACCGACGAGCAGGTCGAGAACATGATTCTCGAATCGTTCGATTATGCGGAAGAAGATTTCGCCAAGCGTCAGGTCATCGAGGCTCGGAACGAAGCCGACACGATTCTCGCAGCCTTGGAAAAAGGCCATAAGAGTCCTGCATGGGAGCAACTTTCTTCTCGGGAATGCGAAGACATCGGCAAGCTGGAAACTGCACTCAAGGCTGTAATGTCCAGCGACGACTATCACGCAATTCGCACTGCGATCGACGCACTCAACCAGGCCACAATGCACTTGGCCGAATTCATGATGGACAGCGCGGTTTCAACAGCGCTTAAAGGCAAGACAATGGAGACCGCCGACGTGGGCGAAGGCCCCGAATCGCCGCATCCCATCGCCAAAGCCGAGATTAAGAACTAAGGATGGAAACGTGAGGCTCAACTCGATGCTGCAATCATCTTTATTGAGAGCCCTTGAATCAGGGCAGGAGTTTAGGGAGTTGCGCAATGCTCGGCGAGACCATTGCTTGGTATCAGGGCAGGACTTCACGGTTGGAGATAACTTGTAATTGTTACTGTTGTCTATCAGGACACGACTTTTAAGTCGTGCCGTACAGATGGTCCAAAAACTGGCGGCATTAGCCCCTGCCGGGCCCCGGAGAGGCGACAGATCATAGCCAAGCGCTTTAGCGCTGGGCAGGACCATTAAGACTCGGAGTCCCGGCTCCGGGGTCCCCACGAAAACCCGCCTTTGCGGTTCGTGGGGTGGATGTAGGGACGACAAATCAAAAGAGGGGCTTTGGCCCCGGCAGAATTTGAGGACTCATGCCCGACGAAAAATCCCAATCCCCTGGCACCGCGACACTCGAGGCACCCGGAACGAACACGGTGAAGGTCACCTTCCTGCCCGAGAACAAGACCTTCGAGTTCGAACACGGCAAGCTTCCTTACCAGGAGCACGGCAAACCAGAGTCGCTGCTCGATGTCGCCATGAACTTCGGCTTTCACCTGGAGCACGCCTGCGGCGGCAATTGCGCGTGCACCACTTGCCACGTCGTTGTGAAAAAAGGCAAGGAACTCCTGAGCGAAATGGAAGACGATGAGGCTGACCGCCTCGATATGGCCGCCGACCTGCAACTCGAATCCCGCCTCGGCTGTCAGGCCGTCATCGAGAAGCCCGGTGAAGTTGTTGTTGAGGTCCCCGCATGGAACCGTAACTACGTCTCCGAAGGAGGAGGACACTGATGGCTGAACAACTCACCTGGGATGACGCCGAAGACCTCGGCCTCGCGCTGGCCGATAAATTCCCTGACCAGAATCCGATGGAGCTCCGCTTCACCGACCTGCATCGCTACGTAACGGAACTCCCTACGTTTACCGACGACCCGAAGGCTTCCAACGAATCCAAGCTCGAAGCCATTCAGATGGCCTGGTACGAGGAGTACCAGGATAAACATATATAAATATCTTATTTACAAATAGTTAAAAGAGATAATCTTTTGATGTACAAAGCCATGTACAAAGAATTAGACTGGTACTTCACTTACCAAGGAGCGCCAGTTGAAGCCACTCAGGAACCGCTATGGCAGCGTAAAACCTTACACGCGGCACCATTCCAGTTGTCCGTATCAGAACTCGCCTGATTACAATTCCTGCCCATGCCCGAAATGGCTGTATGTGAACCGGCGAGGCACGAAGCCCCGCCGCTACTCCCTCGTGACGCCGTCATGGGCTGAAGCCGTGGCCGAAGCCTCTAAGGTGCTTGACGGCTTCCATCCTGAAATCGCGGAAGCTCGCAAGAAGAAGTCTGAACAGGCGCGGCAATTAACAACGATTCAAGATGCCGTGCAAATGTGGCTGGACAGAACCCAGCACATGTACGGCAACGGCGGCACGTACCAGCAGTACCGTTCGCTGCTGAAGCGGCTGGTTTGTTATGTGGACAAGTGGAATCTCGGCAAGTCAGAAGCCGAGCGCAAGGTGCTCATCGATCAACTGGACTCAGCGTTCTGCACCCAGTGGTATCAGTCATGGAAGTACTCTAACAGCGCGATGCGGCAGCGTTGGAATGTTGTTCGCTCGTTCTTCGCTTATTTGCAACAGCAGGGAGCGATCACCTCCAGCCCGGTGCTGGCGATTAGAGCGGTTCCAAAGGAGCACATCTTCCTTAACGTCCCCTTCACCGATCAACAGTACAACGACATCGTGAATTACGCCTCTGGTGTAGACCCCGGCCCAACCGCTGACTGCGAGGTGTATCGGGAGCGACTGCACGCTTTCATCGAGTTGCTGCGATGGGCGGGCATGGACATTGGTGACGCCATCCAATTTCGACCGGCGATGGTCGATGCCGACGGAGTACTTCGCTACATCCGCACTAAGACTGGAATTCAGGCCGTCATTGCGCTTGAATCGCACATGATCAAGCTACTGAAGGAAATCACGCTAGCACCCGGCAGCATTTGTGATATGCCCTTCCGATACGCTGGGAACGATCTTGCTAGTGACGTACACAACTGGTCGCGCAGAATTCGACGGATTCTGGATGGCGCAGGCGTAACTCAGGTGCAACTGATCGAGAAAAGCGGCGTGCCAGCGTATGACCGTAACGGCAACCCGGTCATGAAGGCCACTAACGTGAAGATGTTCCGCCACACGTTTGCTGTCGGCTGGCTGGTCGCTGGTGCTGACAAGGAAACCGTCGCCAAGATGCTGGGTCACACTTCAACCGATATGATTGATGCCCACTATGCCCCTTGGGTAAGGGGGCTGGACGATGCACACATCCGCAGGGTGCGGGAGGTCATGGCGCAGGTGAAGTTGAAGAAGGGTCTGAAACTCGTTTCGAAAAAGGGCGTCCGGGTGGCGGCTGCGAGTCACTAGACGTCTGCTTCTTGCGCAGGCGCTCGTAAACACGGGCTGGGTTGGCTACCTGTCTGATAAGAGTTCAGAGAATGCGTTGACATTCGAGTAGCTCTGACTTAGCCTACGCAAATCGCGCCTCGTCTTGGTGAAACGATCAGTCGTCATCGAAAAGTTAAAAATGGGTGCACTCGCGCCGATGTTTCCGAAATTTCTTCGCACTGCACTCTCGGCTTCAGTCTCGTCGCCACCTAGCTCCAAACATTTCCGCAACTGACCCTCAGACACTCTACCTCATTCCGATAAGCGATCGAGTCGGCATGGGAGGTCCAAATGTCAACGCAAGCATTGGTAGAAGTGCAGGTCAACGCACCAGCGTTTCTGAATGCCCAACTTCTGACTCTGCAAATGAAGCAGCTGTCGTTTCCGGGGCCAATCGCAGTGGGCGACCATCAAATTGCAGTGGATCATGTGGAGTTCGGTTCCGGTCGACTCGACCATTCGCAACCCACGCAAGAGTTCATCCACGTACGCGAGCCCGGCGCGGGCATCGAAACTGTTACGGTGCCCGCGTTCGAAGTGCAGCTTGCGCAGCCAGTAACGGTATTCCTGGTCGATCTTGCTGACGTGCTTAGCCACCCCAACCAGCCACCTGCGCAGCTCTTCCCCATTACAGCCACGATCTTTATCCGGCTGACCTATACCGTGGACGGCTTCAACCAGGACCGCTTCGGATTCACATTTCACCATTTGGTAATCGATAATCTGCCGCCTCTGCCGCCAGGAGTCGATGGCAATGTTCTGCAACAGCAGTTTCAGAATTTTGCGCAATCGCTTATTCCTGATGCCAGCTTTCCGTTGGCGTTGGCGGGCAAGATAGCCACCGGAGGCCAAACCGGTGCCGACCAATCGGTTCAGATTATTAATATCGGCATCAGCACAGACAGCGGCCTCTCATTGCTGGCGCTGCGCGTGGAGCTCGGGGACGGGATAGAAGCCGATCCACAGATCTGGCAGGCGTTCTTTCAGGGCAACGTAGAGAGTCGTCTGCAAGGTGCGGGCTTCGCCGTCTTCGTGGCAGGCGGTGTTCTGGAAAATGTCTTCGCCAACCAGATTTCCGCGGGCATAGCCAGTAGTGATGATCACCGCTTCGAGCTCGTAAGCGGCGTATCTTGCGAATACTCAAACAATGGTGGAACAGCGAACCTGCATGCCGCACTCAGCGGCAACGTCGATGCCTCTGTTTGTACCGTGTGGGTGGATATTTTTGCCGACGGCCAGTTGTCCGTCGCACAGCCGAATAGCATTACCGCTGACGTGAACCTGGCATTTCAAAAGTCCACCGGCGCATGTGTCGTCGCTGCTACGTTACTGGGCGCCGCCATTGGTCTGGTGGCGAACTTTGTGGTGCCGCTGAGCGGACTTCTGCTGGCCCCCGTGCTGGGCGCCATGGCAGGCATGGGCGGTGCACTCTTTATTATCGCAAACCAAGGCCCCGGGAAGACTCCAGCACCCGACTGCAATCAGGTTTCGGACCTACACCTGGTGTGCACAACCACTGTGCCCCTGACCAAAACTCCGCTGGGCCAACTGGGCTTCAGCACGATGGGTGTTTTCGACGACGGCATCAGTCTCCAAGGCCAACTCCTCGCCATCCCTCCGGGAGCACCCAAGCTCAAGGTCGATCCCGATAATCAGTTCCACTACATCCCGCCCCTGATTTCCTGCGGCGAGTTCAGCAAACAGCAAGTTAATGACTTTCGAAAAGATCCAAAAGCGCATGTGACGGCCAGTGCCGGTGTTAGCATCACTGCCGACAGCATAGTGCCCATTTACCTGCTCGACGCTCATGTCGTCAACGATCGGCTGGGCGTTTTTACCGATCACCTGGTTGTGTTGGGAAATCAGGCGCCGCTCACCTTCGACATCGATATCGGTTACCCAAACGATGACTTCTTTCACGACCCGTATCCGTGCCAGATTTTGGTTTCGACCACTGGAGGTGAACGGCTCGTTTCCATTCCGCCACCGCCGCCGCTCACGCAAGCAGACGTTGACCGATTGATCAAACAACTGGACGACACAATTGGAAATTGCTTCCAGCTCGTCAATCAATGGTTTGATGGTGCTGTGTTCAACCCGCAGTGGCTGGTGGATCCGGGACCTGGCGACCGCCTGGTCGATCACTACTATGACTTCGTGGTCAATGGCCTGTCGGCCGGGCAGTTGGTAAATGTGATCGGCAGCTCGCAGCAAGTATTGGCCAGCGCTGTGGCTATTGGCGGTGAAACTCTGCATGTGGACGCGCTGGTTACACCTGCGGCGACCGAGATCGGCCTGGTCCGCGGCCGAGAAGATGCGGCCGGCGATGTGGTGGGAGTTTTCAAGTCGATCGCCGGAAAGATTGAAGGTTCGCATAAAAAGGACGCTTCTCGCGGCGTGGGTGTTCTGGAACAACTGATTGTGCACCTGGCGACCATTCCCCTGCCCGCCAAATGCTTGACTCTGGCTGCAGCTTATTCCGACGGCGTATCGTGTGCCTTCGCTGCTTTACCAGACCGCCTCATCGCCTTTGATCTCTCTGTTCCATCGACGCCGACAATTCGTCTAGTGGCACCTATTTCGGGATTGCGCGGCGTTACAGTCAATCAAGCCACGCTGGTGGCATTCAGTGACGCTGGCTTCTTCACAGTTGACTCCCGCGAAGTGCGGCCTGCTG
>Ga0126384_10002831_pt1 | contig 10513 bp, 7 predicted proteins | sample PanSoiMetPlot_36_FD_92543 | JGI IMG/M metagenome (GOLD analysis project Ga0126384, IMG submission 92543) | Tropical forest soil microbial communities from Panama - MetaG Plot_36 | ecosystem: Environmental > Terrestrial > Soil > Tropical forest > Bulk soil | place: Panama | collected 2016-02-17 | reverse complement strand
TGATCGCTGCTCACTCTTTTTGCTCGACCGCGAGCGGCGCGAGCTGCGGACGAAAATCGCGCAAGGGGCCGGCGAGATTCGCGTTCCTCTCGGAAGCGGGATCGCGGGTTTGGTCGCCGAAACCGGAGAGGTGATCAAGCTGGACGACGCCTATGCAGACCGGCGATTCAACCGGACCATCGATCGCTCCACCGGATATCGGACGCACACGGTTTTGTGCGTACCAATGCGAGATGCAGCCGGGGAGGTCACCGGCGTTATCCAGGCTCTGAACAAGCAGGGCGGAGCCGCCTTCACGGCCGAGGACGAGGAGCTGCTGCTCGCGCTGGGGGGCCAAGCGGCGGTCGCCATCGAAAACGCGGTGCTGCACGAGGAAATCCAGGGCCTGTTCGAAGGCTTCGTCTCCGCCTCGGTCGTCGCGATCGAGTCTCGCGACCCCAGCACCGCGGGTCATTCCGGCCGCGTGGCGTCGCTCACCCTGCAGCTCGCCGAGGCAGTGGAGCGCTGCGGCCGCGGGCCGTACGCGGCGGTCCGATTCAGTCGCAACGAGATGCAGGAGATCCGCTACGCGTCGCTCCTGCACGACTTCGGCAAGGTGGGCGTCCGCGAGTCGGTGCTGGTCAAGCCCAACAAGCTCTACGTCGAGGAGCTGGAGATTCTCAGGAGCCGGTTCGAGCTGGCGCGGAAGGACCGCCAGCTCGAAAGCCAGCAGCGCCGCCTCCACGCGCTCTCCCTGCACAGCGGAGAAGCCCTGGCGCAGTTCAACCGCGACGAGGAAGAGAAGCTCGAACGCGCGCTCAGGGAGATCGACGACGCTTTTGAGTTCATCGTGGCTTGCAATCGGCCGACGGTGGTTCCCCAGGAAGGGTTCGAGAGGCTGCGAAGCATCGGCGCAAGAGTGTTCCACGACAGCCGCGGTGAGCAGCGAGCGCTTCTCTCGGCGAGCGAGGTCGAGCTGCTCTCCATTCCGCGCGGCACGCTCTCTTCTCACGAGCGGCGCGAGATCGAAAGCCACGTCACCCACACCTTCCGGTTTCTCTCGCTGATTCCCTGGACGCGAACGCTGCGACGAGTGCCCGAAATCGCCTACGGCCACCACGAGAAGCTCGATGGAAGCGGCTATCCGCGGGGCATTCCCGGAGATCAGATTCCGGTTCAATCCAAGATGATGGCGATCGCGGACATCTACGACGCGCTCACCGCCGCCGATCGCCCCTATAAGAAGGCGGTCGCGCATACCATGGCGCTGGACATTCTGACTGACGAGGCGAACCGCGGAATGCTGGACAAGCATCTGCTCGACATCTTCATCGCCGCGGACGTGCCGGGCAGAGCAGTCGGCCAGCTCGAGGCGGGCGGTGCCGACTTCGACACTCCTCGCCCGGAGGCTCCGTGATTTCAGCCGGCGATCTGGTGTAGCCGCAGGCTGTTGATCTTCCCGGGTTGGCCTACGGGCGCGCCGAAGACGATCACGATCCGCTCGCCTTTGTGCGCGAGGCCCCTCGAGAGCAGCTCTTCCTCCACCCGCCCGACCATCGCCTCCGTCTCCTGGATTGGCTCCAGCACCCGCGGCACCACGCCCCAAAGGAGCGACATCCTCCGTCGGACTTCCTGGTTCGGGCTGAAGGCGATGATCGGCACGCGGGGGCGGTAGCGCGCCAGAAGTCGCGCGGTGGTCCCCGACACCGTGAAGCAGGCGATCACCGAGGCGCCGGTTTCCTGCGCGGCGCGGCAGGCGATGGCGCAAGTGGCGTCGGGGAACGTCGCGGGAATCTTCGCGGGCTCGGGCGTTTCCCAGGGCTGGCTGCGCACGGACGATTCCGCCGCCAGGATGATCCGCTCCATCATCTGAACCGATTGGATGGGGTACTTTCCCGAGGCGGTTTCGCCGGAGAGCATCACCGCGTCCGCGCCGTCAAATACGGCATTCGCCACGTCGGAAGCCTCCGCTCGCGTCGGGCGCGGATGGGTGATCATCGAGTTGAGCATCTGCGTCGCCACGATCACGGGAAGCCCGCGGCTGTTCGCACGCCGGATGATGTCCTTCTGGAGCGCTGGAACCTCCTCGGGAGGAATCTCCACGCCGAGATCCCCCCGGGCGATCATCACCCCGTCGGTCTTGTCCAGTATCGCGTCGAGCCGAGCAAGCGCTTCCGGCTTTTCCAGCTTGGCGATGATCGGAACCTGACGCCCAGCGCGCTCCATCGCCGCGCGCGCTTGATCGATGTCGCTCGGCTGGCGAACGAACGATAGGCCCAAGTAATCGATTCCCGCTTTGACCCCGAACACCAGGTCCTCGAGATCCTTCGGAGTCAAGGCGTCGCCTCGCAGCGCGATCCCGGGAAGGTTGATGCCCTTGTTGCTCTTGAGCACGCCGCCGGTGATCACCTCGGTCTCCACGATCGCCTTCTTGTCGGTGGCGCGGACTCTCAACTCCAGCAACCCGTCGTCGAGCAAGATGCGATCGCCCGGATTCACGTCCGCAGGGAGGTATTGGTAATTGGTCGAGACGATGTCGTCCTTTCCCTGGACACTCTCGTCGGTGGTGATCCTAAATCCGGACCCATCCTTCAGCTCCATGCTTCCTTTTTCGACCCGGCCGGTTCGTATCTTCGGGCCCTGCACATCGGCGAGGAGGCCGACGCCCTTGCGGACCTTGAGCGAAGCAGTGCGCAGCCTTTCGATGGATTCCGCATGCTGCTGGTGAGTTCCGTGCGAGAAGTTGATCCTCGCCACGTCCATGCCGGCGGTGAGCAGCCCCTCGAGCCTGTCCTGGCTCAAACTGCTCGGACCGAGTGTACAGACGATCTTCGCCCTGCGCATTCGCCTACCCCATCATTTCAACCGCGCAGCAGCACCCGAAGATTCCGCTTCTCCCACTGAATGGCGGACGCGTAGTAGGGAAACGCCTTCTCCCGGTCGCGAAACGCCCTCGGGTGGTGAACGCGGCGGCCGGCGCGGTTCGAGCTGGGAAACAGCTGGTGGAGCATTTCGTGGAAGACGATGAACTCCACGAAGAACGCGGGGACTTCGGGTCGATCGAGCGCGGGATGAATCCGGATTTCGCGCGTCTGATGATCGTACAGCCCGAGGCGAATCGACTTGCGGCGCTTCTTGAAGGGCATGCGACCCCAGCCGATATCAGCTCGAATTCCATCCTGAAAGAAACTCTGGTTGAGGCGGTAGAAGATTTCCCGCAGGTCGAAGCAGCGCCCGCAGGGGTTGAGCCGCGCATCGGGATCGCGATCTTGGCGAATGAGCGGCTGACGGCCGCGAATAAAATCGTCCAGCACCGGACCTGCCAGGCGCTCTCCGCGGCCAGCGTAGTCGGCGATCGCTCGCACCACCGGTTCGGGCGCGTCGAGGAACATGTGGTGCAGCCGCAGCCTCAAATTCGACTGCGCGCGCCGGAAGCTGACCATCGTCGAACGATTGTCGGTGACCGAGAGGCGAACCGCAATGTTCAGATCCCTGGAGAGCCGGCGAGCCAGATGCTCGGCCTTGACCAGCACTTCGTCGCGAGATGGGAGAGGACGAGAAGACTTGCTTCGGTGAAGATCGAGATCGAAGAGCGAAAGCTGAAAGGGGGCTGCTGGACTCACGGCAATTTCGAATCCTACTCTCGCTGCGCCGAGACTCAAGAAGCGGCGAGTCGTTGGCCAAGTCGTTTGCAAACGATCGGCTCGCGCCCACTTGCATGCGACCCAAAAATCTGCAAATGCCGTCGAAGCCCGAAGTAGCTCAGGACGACTGTTCCGTCGTCGCTCGAGTTCGCGAGCCAAGCAGGTTGGCGAGGCGGTCCGGCTCGATCCGAACGAGGAGCGTCTTGTCGCGCTCGACGCTGACGGTGCCCGCAGGATCACCCTTGCGCCGCCGGACGTGCTTCGCCTTGGCGTAGACGACTTCGCCGCGGCGCTCGCCTTTGAAACCGGAGTGATGGAGCGCCAGGTGCGCCGCATCCACCAACAGCTCGGAAGTCAGCTCGGCGTTCTTGTCGAGCGGAACCACCACATGCGATCCGCTCGCGCCCCGAGCGTGAAGCCACAGGTCATCCGGACGTGCGATTTTAAACGTCAGCTCATCGTTGGATCGCGAATCGCGCCCGACCCAGATGCGCTGTCCCGTCGAAGAGAAGTATTCCTTGTATGGCCGACTCCGACGAGCGGTGCGGCGACTCGGACGCGCCAGAATCTCTTCGTGCTCAAGCAGCGCCTCTGCACCGGCTCGGTGCAATTCTTCCAGCGCGCGCTGAGCATCGCTCATCTGCTCGTTCAATTGAGCCAGTCGGAGCGCGGCCTGCTTGCTGCCTCTGAGCAGCCGGCGGTACTGATGAAAGCGCCACTCGGCCTCCTCTTTCGCCGATCGCTCCGCATGGATCGGCACCTCGATCTCGATCGGTCCCCGTTCCGTGTACTCGACCAAATGCGCGACTGTGTCGCCCCGCTTGATGCGGTGGAAATTCTGCGAGATCAGCTCGCCGAAGCGCCGATGCTGCTCCGCCTCCGGCTCGCGCGATGCTTCAGCGAGAACCTTTTCCCGAGTGCGCGAGATTCGGTCCAGTTTCTTTTTCAAGCTCTGGATCAATCGCCGCCGGATTTCGTCGGTGCGCTGCTGTTCGTCCTTGCCTTGGTAGAGAGCTTCGGCGGCTTGCGCGAAGGGGAAGGCAGCCCCCGCGATCGGGATCAACCGCGAGCCGGATGAAGATTCGTCGCCGACTTGAACCGGCGGCTGATACGCGTCGCCCCGCTTCAAACCCAATTTCGCGAACGGGTGCTCGGACGAAATCGCGAGGACCCGGTCCTCCTCTCCGAGAAGGATCAGCTTGCCGTCGCGCGCGCTCAGGTCCGCGATCAAACGGCGAGAACCGGAAGCGCTTTTAAAATCGACCGCCACCACGCGCCCACCCGCGCGCGCGATCCGCGAAAGGCTGGTGCCCACCACCTCACGGCGAAGCTGCTGCTGAAACGGCAGGGCTGGTCCGAGCAAGCGTTGTCGCGATTCTGCCACCGAGATCCGCGCCCGCCCGCGCGCAGCGCAAACGCAAAGCAGCACCGTCCGCCCCGGTCGGCGCAGCTCGAGGTAACAGAGCGCCGGCGCCGGCGCGAACGCCTTCTGGACTGCGGCGCCGGACAACGATGCCGAAAGCTCCTCGACCACTTCGGCCAGCTCTCTCGCGCGCAGCGACACCCGCTTTTTCTACAGCGACGCCCGGATGCGATGCCAGACCTGTGCGCGGGCGCCGATCAACGATCTGAGGCGCTCGCCGCCTTGAAGACCTCCTGCAGCGAAAAGGGGCGAACCGGCGCCAGCTGATTGTAAGTGCATTCTTTGGGCGGCTTGTCAGGGCGCCAGCGAAGAAATCCCGCTGCGTGGCGAAACCGATCGCCTTGCAGATGATCGAAGACCACCTCGCAGACGAGCTTCGGCTCCAGCGAAACCCAGGCCATGTCTCGGCCCTGCGACCAACGGCTCGGACCTCCCGGCGTGCGCCCGTACCCAAAGCTCTCGCCACCTTCGAGGGGCGCCAGCCGCGCGCGAAGATCGCGACGCTCCTTTGCCGCGAAGCCGGAAGTATGTCCGACGTGGTGAAGGACTCCGCGCTCGTCGTAGAGCCCAAGCAGCAGGGAGCCGACGCCCTTGCCATCTTTAGACACGCGATAGCCGCCTACCACGCAGTCGGCAGTTCGCGAGTGCTTTACTTTCACCATCACCCGCTCCCCCTCGACGTAGGGAAGATCGGCGCGCTTGGCTACGACCCCGTCGAGCCCCGCGCCCTCGAAGCGCGTGAACCAGCTCTCGGCGATTTCCGGATCGTCCGTCTGCGGAGTAACGAACGCGCGTTCAGAGCCACGAAGCGATTTCTCCAGTTGGCGGCGCCGTTCGTCGAACGGTCGCAAGCGAAGATCATCCTGCCCGAGCGCGAGCGCGTCGAAGGCGACGAAGCTCGAGGGCGTTTGCGATGCGAGCAGCTTGACCCGGGAGGCGGCGGGATGGATGCGTTGAAGCAGCGCATCGAAATCGAGCCCGGACGGTCCGGGGACAATGATCTCGCCATCCACCACGCAGCGATCCGGCAAGGCCGCATCGAGGATCGCGACCAACTCGGGGAAATATCGGTGAAGCGGCTGGCCGTTGCGACTCTCGATTTCCAGTCGCTCCGCCTCGCGGAAGATCAGCGCTCGAAATCCGTCCCACTTCGGCTCGTATCGCCAGCCCGGCGCTCGAGGTATTTCCTTCTCGAGCTGCGCCAGCATTGGTTTGATCGGAGGCTCGACCGGCAAGCTCATCAGCGTTGATTGCTCTTTATCGGCTCTAAACGCAAACGGCCCGACTTTTGAGGGTCGGGCCGCAAGCGTGCCACATGCGAGACTTCGCTATCTACGTCTGCGCTTCCTGGCAGTCTTCTTCTTGGTCTTTCGCTTCTTGCCCTTCTTCTTCACGGCCATGAGTCCCTCCGTTTGTGGACACAGGTGAAGACGGCAAACAGATCGTAGTGGTGCTCGACAAGCGTGTCAATGAATGCGACGCCAGCGCGCGTTCGCGATCGAATGAGAATCCTCGATGCGCGCGATGCACGGAATCCGCGATGCGGCGCCATCGAGCAATCTTGCGCGCGTCGCTAGCAGCGAACCGCGGTCACGGGGCGAGAAATTCGGCCACCCATTTCAGCCGAGGCGTGTGCACCGAGACGATCCGCACCACGGACAGTATTGGAACGGCCAAGAAGAGGCCGATCGGTCCCCAGATCCAAAACCAAAATATGCTGCCAAGGAAGACCGCCAGCGAGTTAAGGCGAAGCTGCTTGCCGAGAAAAATCGGATCGATCAGGTTGCCCTGAAGGCCCACCAACACGGTGTAGATCAACGCGACGACGATTGGGTCGCGCCACCCGTCGTACTGCAGCAGCGCCATCAATACCGGAAGGAACAGCCCGACCGCGGGCCCGAGGTACGGAATGAAATGCAAGAGTGCGGTGGTGAGCCCCCAGATCGGCGCGTGGTCCAGACCATAAAGGGCAAAGACGGCTCCAACCACGACCCCGAGAATTGCGTTCAGCAGCACGCGGTTGAGCATGTATTTCTCGACATCGCGATGAATCTGGCCGATGACGGAAAGGATTCGGTCCTCCCCCTCAGGGTTTCCACGAAAGAGGCGAACCAGCTTGCGCCGGTAAACACCGGCCTCCACGAGAAGAAAGTAGAGGACGAACAGGGCGAGCGTCGCCTGACCGATGAAGGTTACGACGCCGATCGCCGTTCCGAAGAGGAGCTTTTCCCACGGCACTCCCTCCACAGTCCTCACCGGTCGCAACTGGCGAGGCACCAGCGACTCGCCGCTCTGTTGCAGCTTGAGGAACTTCTGGGTGAGGGACCTCCATGTGGACTGCAGGCGGTCCTCGTATGTTTGAAGCTCGCTCGCGAAGCTGTTGATTTGCTGCACGAGCACGAACACGATCAGCGCCGCCACCGCTACGGCGAGCAAGGTGCCAGCCAGCGCCGCAAGCGACCTCGGCGCGTGGAGGCGCCGAACCAGCAACTCGACCACCGGATGGACCGTCATCGCGACGAATGCCGCGAGTATGCTCGGCAAGAGTAAGTCCCGCGCGATGTAAAGGAACGCAAGCGTCGCGCCAATGGCGAGAATCGAAGCCGCGCGTTCGGTCACCCGAAGGGTGGGAAGGGCAAGAGCCATCGACGCGAAGGTGGTCACTGGCTCGGCCGTTTGCCAAGCAGCCCAGGCGAATCGGGGGCTTTCGGCCCTTCAGCCTAAGGCGGTGCGGTAGTCAATTGGCTGCTCGGTTCCGCCGCCAACTTGATCTACCGCTTGCGAGAAAAACCGCCGGACCGCAAAGCGAACTTGATCGGCGAGCTCGAGTTGGTTTGCCTCGGCTCGAAAGGTGGCGGCGCCCCTGAGCCCGTGCGCATACCACGCGAGGTGCTTGCGAAATGCCCGGACGGCGACGCGTTCGTCGCCGACGAACGCAACATGCTGCTCGAAGTGGTGCACGATGGTAGCGCACCGCTCGTCGACCGAGGGCGGCGGCCCGCCGTTGAGCCGGCGAAAAATCCACGGATTGCCCAGCGCAGCCCGGCCGATCATCACCAAATCGCAGCCCGTCGTCTCGAGCATCCGGCGGGCGTCGTCGGGAGTTTGAACGTCGCCATTGCCGATGATCGGCATCCACCGGATCTGCTGCTTCAGCTGCGCGATCGCATCCCAGTCTGCGGACCCCGAATAACCCTGCGCGCGAGTTCGCGGGTGAATTGCCAGGGCGGCGCATCCAGCGTCCTGGAGGGCCTCGGCCATCTCGACATAGTTGCGACTGCTCCCATCCCATCCGGAGCGGATCTTGGCGGTCACCGGCAGCCCAGTGGCGGCTCGGATCTCCGAGACGATTCGCGCTGCGCGCGGCGGATCGCACAGCAGCGCCGAGCCTGCACCGCTCTTGGTTACCTTCTTCACCGGACAACCCATGTTGATGTCGATGATCTGCGCGCCCCACTGCTTGCCGATCAGAGCGGCCCGCGCCATCACCTCGGGCTCTCCGCCAAAAATCTGAAGCGAATATGGCCGCTCGACTTCCGAGTCGTGTCGCAAGTAGCGAAGGGTCCGCGAGTTCGCTCGGAACAATCCCTGGGCGCTGACGAGCTCGGTAGGACAGAGCGCAGCGCCCATCTTGAATGCGAGCACGCGAAACGGCATCTCGCTCACTCCGGCCATCGGAGCGAGGATGTACGGATTGGGCAGCTCGTACGGACCGATCGCCGGCATGCGTCGGCTGTACATCTAACTGAAAACGAGCGCGAAACGAAAGTCATCGGCGCGGGTGCGATGAAGTACCGGCTCACGTCCCTTCGCGTTAACCTTCTTTGAATGCTGAGGTTCAGGATCTGGCGCATCCCGGTGGAGGTGCATCCGAGTCACTTCCTGGTCGCCGCGCTGTTCGGTTATGCATCGCTGGACTGGCGCGACACCCGCCAGGACACACTGCTTCTGATCTCCTGGGTCGCAATCGTCTTTGTCTCTGTTCTGCTGCATGAGCTTGGTCACGCTCTAGCTGCGCGCTCCTTCGGGTACAGGCCCCGAATTGAGCTCGTCTGGATGGGCGGGCTGACTCACCCAAATGCTGGAGCACCAATCCCCTGGTACAGGGACGTGATGCTGACGCTGGCGGGTCCCGGGCTTGGTCTACTCTTTGGACTCGCATGCGTCCTCATCGAGCAAACTACGCCTCCACCTTCGGGCTATCTGCACACCGTGCTCGCCAACCTCATCTGGGTCAACATCGGCTGGTCGCTCATCAATCTCGCCCCTGTACCTCCCATGGACGGTGGCAAGATCGCGACTGTTGTGTTGATACGGCTTTTCGGACGACGCGGATTTCTATTCGCGCAGCTCATCTCACTCGGCACTTGTGTGGTGCTCTTTGCCTGGCTTTTCGCGGTGAGTGGCCAGCAGCCGTATCTAGTCATTCTTGTCGTCATCTTCGGGCTGCGCGCCCTCGGCGGAGTGACGGCCTATTTTCGCGGCGAGATTCCCGATCCGAACAGCGCGGCTCTCATTCCGTTCGGCAACGCGCAGAACCTCTATCGCCAAAATCAGCTGCCGGCGGCGAAGCAGCTGGCAGAGCAGGCCCTCGCCGCCGCGACGTCCGATCCGAAGCTCCGCTCGCGGATTCACCACTTGCTGGGATGGATCGCCGTGAAGGAAGGAAATGGGCGCGGCGCCCTCGAGCATTTCTCTTTGGTTGAAGGGCAAGCCGTGGAGCCTCACGCCTTGGCGGCGGCGTATTCGCTGGCTGGGGATGAGACTCGTGCGCTGGAGCTTTGGAAGGTTGCCTACGAGCAAAGTCACGACCCCACCCTCCTCCACGAGTGGGCGGGCGCGCTCATCCGCGACAATCGGGTGGCGGATGCTCGAAAGCTCCCGGGAGTGGACATGTCGTTGGCGTACACCTGCGCGGAACGCGTCTTTTTCATCCGCGGACAGTTTGCCGCTGCTGCACAGGTAGGCCTGGCGGCACTCGAGGAATACCCCTCTGCGGAGACCGCTTACGACGTGGCCTGCTCGATGGCACGGGCCGGCGACGCGGAGGGTGCGCTGCGACTCCTCGACCGAGCCGCTGAGCTCGGCTTTCGCAAGCGCGCCGTCGCCGAGGTGGACCCGGACCTCGCTTCGCTCCACGCCGACCCACGGTTCGAGACCTGGCTGGATCGGCTCGACAATTCGGACGCGCGCTGACAATCCGATGACATGCGCGGCTTAAGAAGGAAGCTTGCAACGCGCATTTGGCCGCGACCGTCTGAAAGGTTTCCCCTTGAACGTCGAAACTCCCTCCCCCTCGGAGGCCGAAAAGATCTCCTTTGTCGCCTGCATTCCGTTTTTGTCCGTGCACTTGATGTGCTTCGTTGCACTCTGGACGGGCGTTCGGACGCAGGACGTCGCCGTGTGTCTCGCCCTCTACTTCGCCCGGATGTTGGCGCTGACCACTGGCTATCACCGCTATTTTTCA
>Ga0126384_10002830_pt1 | contig 10516 bp, 10 predicted proteins | sample PanSoiMetPlot_36_FD_92543 | JGI IMG/M metagenome (GOLD analysis project Ga0126384, IMG submission 92543) | Tropical forest soil microbial communities from Panama - MetaG Plot_36 | ecosystem: Environmental > Terrestrial > Soil > Tropical forest > Bulk soil | place: Panama | collected 2016-02-17 | reverse complement strand
GGGGCTACGTTGCCGCTTTCCGCAATCCGCGGCTGCTCGAGGCAATCCAGTCGGGCGTGGCGCGGCGCATCGCTGTCACCATGCTGCAATGGACCGGCCCGCACTTGCAAATCCAGGTGGTGCCGTGGCGACTGATCAGCGGCGAGGCCTCCATGCATGCCCTGGCGGATGCCATCGACAGCACGCCGCGCCAGCTGTTCGGCGGCGGCACCTCGATCAGCGGCGCCATCGACTTTGCAATGTCGCTGTTCCCGAACTCGCCCGGTGAAGGCGCCCGGCGCGTGATCGACGTCTCTGGCGATGGTGGCAACAATCGCGGCCGCCCGGTGACGGAAGCGCGCGATGAGGCGGTCAAAGCCGGCGTCAGCATCAATGGCCTGCCGATCCTGGCGCTTGAGCCGCACCTCGATCACTACTACCTGCAGAATGTCATCGGCGGCCCCAACGCCTTTGTGGTTGCGGCGGCGTCCTATGAGACGTTCGCCGATGCCATCCTCAAAAAGCTGGTCACCGAGATTGCCGCCCCGCGCGCCGTCAAGCCACGCCTGGCCAGGGGATGCTGCCGGCACTGGCGCTCGTAACCGCTGGCGCCTTTTGCGGCAACTCATTGCTGAGCTGCGCGGGGTGCCACCGTCTCGTCCCCGGCCGCAGCGCGGCGCGGGCAAGCCCGGCGCATTGCGGCATTGCAACGGATGACAGGGGGCCCGGGGGCAGGCTATGGGAGGCGGGGGGGCCGGCCAAGCGTTGCAGGCCCCGCCGTGTGTCGGCGGCGTCGGGCGCGGGCTGGCGAACAAGGGGAGTGGGGCCATGCACAAGCGCGCCATCTTCGGGGGCAGGGTGCTGCCCTACCTGCTGCTCGCGCCGCAGCTCCTCGTCACCATCATCTTCTTCTATTGGCCGGCGAGCCAGGCGGTGTGGCAGTCGTTTCTGCTCCAGGATGCCTTCGGGCTCAGGACCGATTTCGTCTGGCTCGAGAACTATCGCACCTTGCTCGCCAACCCCGACTACTACCGGGCGGTGGCGACGACCCTGACGTTCTCGGTGGCCGTTACCGCGCTGTCCCTGTCGCTGGCGCTATTGCTGGCGGTGCAGGCCGACAAGAACATTGCGGGCGCCGGCGCCTACAAGACGCTGCTGATCTGGCCCTACGCCGTGGCGCCGGCGATCGCCGGCGTGCTGTGGCTGTTCATGTTTCAGCCCTCGCTCGGCGTGGTGGCGCGCGGCCTGCGCAGCTTGGGCTTCGACTGGAACCCGCTGCTCAACGGCGGCCACGCCATGGTGTTGGTGGTGATGGCAGCCACCTGGAAACAAGTCAGCTACAACTTCCTGTTCTTTCTGGCTGGCCTGCAGGCGATCCCAAGAGCGGTGATCGAGGCCGCGGCCATCGATGGCGCCCGCCCGATCCGGCGGTTCTGGACCATCATCTTCCCACTGTTGTCGCCGACCGCTTTCTTTCTGCTCGTCGTCAACATCGTCTACGTGTTCTTCGACACCTTCGGTATCATCGATGCCACCACCGGCGGCGGCCCGGCCAAGGCCACCGAAACCCTGGTCTACAAGGTGTTCTTCGACGGGCGGCTGGGCGGCGACCTCGGCGGCTCGGCGGCCCAATCGGTGATCCTGATGCTGATGGTGATCGCGCTCACCGGTCTGCAGTTTCGCTTCATCGAGCGCAAGGTGACGTATTGATGTCGCAATCCGTGATGTGGAAAGAGCTGACCGCGGCCGAGCTGGTGGCCAAGGCCGCCGCCGATGCCATCGTGTTGTTGCCGGTGGCCTCGATGGAACAGCACGGCCCGCACCTGCCGGTCGGCGTCGACAGCATATTGTGCGAGGCGGTCTGTCGCGGCGCCGCCGAGGCGGTCGCGTCGGCCCCGGCCGTGATCGTCGCGCCGACGCTTTGGTGCGGTATGGCCGAGCATCACATGGCGTTCGGTGGCACCTTTAGCTTCGACAGTGCGAGCTACCGCGCCGTGCTCCTGTGTCTGTTGACGAGCCTCGAGCGTGACGGCTTCAAGCGGGTGTTGATCGTCAATGGCCACGGCGGCAACATTGCCGCCTTGGCGGCGTTTTTGCCGGATTTTGCGGCGGCCACCGCGCTCAAGGTCCGCACCACCACCTACTTCGAGCTGGCGCAGGCGGCGATGCCCGCGATCCTCGAGGACCAGGATGGGGTGCGCCATGCCTGCGAGGCGGAGACTTCGATGATGCTGGCCGTGGCGCCGGCATTGGTGCGTCTTGATGCGCTCTCCGCGGCGCACGGACCGGCGCACGTGCACCGGCGGCCGCTGGCGCTCGGGCAGTATCGGTCGTTTCGCGATTTCACCCCGTCGGGAGTGGTGGGCGACGCCCGCCGTGCCTCGCGCGACAAGGGGGAACGCTTGATTGCGGCCGCGGTCGAGGCGCTGGCGGCGCTGCTGCGCGCCCCGCAAACCTGGGACTGAGCGCCAATGGTGGAACGTCGCCGCTACGCAAACCTGTTCGCCTATTTGGTGCTGTCGCTAGGCGTGTTGATCATCGCCTTCCCGGTCTATCTGTGCCTGATCGGCTCGACGCACGAGCAAAGCGTGATCGCCAACGGCCAGATGCCTTTGCTGCCGGGGAGCTTGTTCCTGAGCACCTACTACAAGACGCTGGTGGTCGGCACCAGCGGCACCACCCGCGAGCCGGTCGGCCAGATGCTGATCAACAGTGCGGTGATGGCCACCGCCATCGCGCTTGGCAAAATCGCGATTTCGATCATCTCCTCCTATGCCGTCGTCTACTTCAAGTTTCCCCTGCGCATGGCCGCCTTCTGGCTGATCTTCATGACCTTGATGCTGCCGGTCGAGGTGCGGATCTACCCGACCTACAAGATCGCTGCCGATCTGCATTTGCTCGATTCCTACCTGGGGCTGTCGCTGCCCTTGATCGCCTCGGCGACCGCAACCCTGTTTTTCCGCCAATTCTTCCTCACCATCCCCGATGAGCTGATCGAGGCGTCCAAGCTCGACGGCGCCGGACCGCTCCGCTTCTTCAAGGATACCCTGCTACCGCTGTCACGCACCAATATCGCGGCGCTGTTTGTGATCCTGTTCATCTACGGCTGGAACCAGTACCTGTGGCCACTCTTGATCACCACCCGCGACGACATGCAGACCGTCGTCATCGGCATCAAGAAGATGATCGTGACCGCCGACGCGTTGACCGAGTGGAATGTGGTGTTGGCCACGGCGATGCTGGCCATGCTGCCGCCGGTTGCGGTGGTGGTGTTGATGCAGCGCTGGTTTGTGAAGGGCCTGGTGGAGACCGAAAAGTGATGGCACGCGCACCCTTTCCCGCGCCGACCGGACGCTCGACCGCAATCTGGGGTCCCGGCGCGGGCGCCGGGGCGGCCTGGCAACGGATCGACCGCCGGCCGCGGCGGCAGCTTGGGGACGGCCGATGGCCGCGGTAACCCTCGACAACGTGCGCAAGATCTACCCTGGCGGTGTCGAAGCCGTGAAGGGGATCTCGCTCACCATTCCCGACGGCTCCTTCACGGTCTTGCTGGGTCCGTCCGGTTGCGGCAAGTCCACCTTGCTCAGGATGATTGCCGGGCTCGAAACCGTATCGCAAGGAACCGTGTGCATCGGCGCCAGGACCGTGAACGAGGTCGAACCCGCCGACCGTGACATCGCCATGGTGTTCCAGAACTACGCGCTTTATCCGCACATGAGCGTTTACGACAACATGGCCTATGGCCTGCGCAATCGCGGCGTGCCGAAGCCCGAGATCGAGGCCCGTGTCGCCGAGGCCGCACGCCTGCTGGCGATCGAGGAATTCCTGGGGCGCAAGCCGCGGGCGCTGTCCGGCGGTCAGCGGCAGCGCGTCGCCATGGGGCGGGCCATCGTGCGTGAGCCGCAGGCATTTCTGTTCGATGAGCCGTTGTCCAATCTCGACGCCAAGCTGCGCGTGCAGATGCGCGTCGAGATCCGTCGGCTGCACAATCGCCTGAAGGCGACCTCGATCTTCGTCACCCACGATCAGGTGGAAGCCATGACCTTGGCCGACATGGTGGTGGTGATGAATGCCGGCCGCGTCGAGCAAAGCGGCCGGCCGACCGACGTTTATCGCCTGCCGGCGACCCGGTTTGTCGCGAGCTTCATCGGCTCGCCGGCCATGAACCTGGTGCCGGGCCGCATTGCCGGTCCCGGGGTGGCCGAGATTGCCGGTGGCCGCATCGGCTTCCCGTCCGACGCCTTTACGGTCGAGCTCGGGCAGGATGTGGAGATTGGCGTTCGTCCCGAAGACTTGAGCTTGTTGCCGGCAGGGGGCGAGGCGGCGCTGATGTTTGCCAAGGACTTTGTCGAGGAACTGGGCGCCACCCGCCTGATCCACGGCACCGTCGGCGATGCGCCGCTGGTGGTGGCGCTGGCAAGCTCGACGCCGGCCGGTGCCGAGGCGCGGCTTGGCATCGATCCCGGCGCCGTGCATCTGTTTGAGCCCCGCACCGGCGCCAGCCTGCGGCGCGCCGCTCCGGCGTGAACCCGATTTGGCGGGCGGCAGCCGCCGCCGGCCGGCGCCGCTCAATCGAGCTCGAGCCCGTCCATGCCTGAGTTCTTGCGCACCGTCTTGATCATCGCGCGCACCAGCGCGCCGGCGGCGGCGGGGTCTTCCACTTGCTGCGCTTCGGCGCCGCGCCGCCAACCTTCGCACACGGCAATGCGGCCGACGCCCGCCTGAATGACGCGCCCGGTGATGTCGTGTGCCTGCTCGCTTGCCAGGTACACCACCATCGGCGACACCCACTTCGGGTCGCGTTGGGCGCGCTGCTCCGGGGTCAGCTGGCGCAGGCCCTCGGTCATTCGCGTCTGTGCCGAGGGCGAAATGGCGTTGACGGTGACGCCATAGCGCTTAAGCTCGCGTGCGGCGATGATGGTGAAGGCGGCGATGCCGGCCTTGGCGGCACCGTAGTTGGTCTGGCCGACATTGCCGTAGATGCCCGATGTCGAGGTGGTATTGATGATGCGGCCCGCCACCGGTGCCTGCCGGCTCGCCTCGCGCCAATAGCTGGCCGCGTGCCGGGACGGCGCAAACGTTCCCTTCAAATGCACCTTGATCACCGCATCCCACTCCTCTTCTGCCATGTTGGTCAGCATGCGGTCGCGCAGAATGCCGGCATTGTTGACGAGCACGTCGAGCCGGCCGAAGGTGTCGATCGCCTGTTGGATCATTGCCTTGGCGTCGGTCCAGTCGCTGACGTCGCCAGAGTTGGCCACCGCCTCGCCGCCGGCGGCACGGATGGCAGCAACCACGGCGCTGGCCGCGTCGGCATCGCGGCCGATGCCATCGACGCCGCCACCGCTGTCGTTGACGACGAGCTTGGCGCCATGTGCCGCCAGCATCAGGGCGTGTTGCCGCCCGAGCCCGCGTCCGGCGCCGGTGACAATGGCAACCCGGTGTTCACACAGTCGAGGCATGCTGTCCTCCCTTTTGCCAAGCTGTCGCGGCCAGTTTGGGGGATGCGCGCTCTCCCAGGCAAGCGCGCCCCATCGCCGGCGCGCAATCGTCTGGCGCGGCAAGGCTCTTGCCTTCCGGCGCGCCGCCGGGCATCGCTGGAGAGGGGCATCGCCCACCGGCTCGGCTCGATCGAGGGAGGATGGTTTCAATGGCCGACGATCGTCTTGACCGCATCGCCGCACGGCTCGTCGGCGCCCGTCGCCAGGGCGCGCGCATTAGCCTTGGCGCGGCCGACACGCCGCGCAATTTCGAGGAGGGTTTCGCCATCCAGGAGCGGGTGATCGCCGCGCTCGGCTCGCCCAGCATTGGCTGGAAGGTGATGGCGGTGCCCGACGGTCCGGTGATTTATGCGCCGATCCTGGGCAGCGGCCGCGTCGAGGCGAGCGGCACCTGGGCGGTGGTGGGGAGCGAACCGGCGGGCCTCGAACTCGAGATTGCCTTTCGCCTGGGCCGCTCGGTGGCCGCCGATGCATCGGCCGCCGCGATCCTCGATGCCGTCGCCGCCGCGCACGTGGTGTTCGAGCTGTGTCAGAGCCGGATCGCCGACCCCGCCACCTTGCCGCGCCACGTCATGCTGGCCGATGCCATCGCCAACGCGGGCATCGTCATCGGTCCTGAGATTGCGGCTTGGCGCGACCAGGACCTCACCTCAAGGCCGGGCCGGCTGCTGGTCGACGGTAAGGTCCATGCGCAGGGTAAGAGCATCGACCCGGTCGCGGCGCTGTTGATGCTGCCGCCCGCCTTGGGCGGACGCGGTCGACGCCTGGAGGCCGGCCAGGTCGTCATCACCGGCAGCCTGATCGGCATGAACTGGCTGACCGGCCGCCACGATCTTAAGGGTGTGATCGACGGCTGCGGCGAGCTGGCAATGACGCTGGCGGCCGCCTGACCGCCGGGCAGCCGTAAGCACGCGCTGGCGTTGTTGTGCGGTGGCGGACGGCCGCGGCCGGGGTTGCCGCTTGCCGCGCAGCGAACCTCATGGCCGCGCGGTATCCCTCCGGCCGCGCGCTTGCTTACGAGGCTGGTCCTTCGCCCGTGAGCCCGGTCGACACCTCTTTATTCTCGCTGCTGAGGCGCAGCCCGGCCGCCGCCGCCATGGTCTCGAGCAGCGCCGCGAAATCGCCAGCAAGATAGCGCTCGGCATCGGGCCTGAGCCTGCCGTTGCCGATGTGGCCCTGCAGCACCTCGCGCGCGGCCGCGGTCACCGGCATCGGCACCTCCATGTCGCGCCCCAGCTCAAGGCCGAGATCGAGGTCCTTGCGCAGCAACTCGGGCGTGAAGGTCGTGGTCCAGTCCAAATTGACGAGCGCCGGCGACTTGTAGCGGGTGAACATCGAGCCCATGACGCTGTTGTTCATGAACGCCAAGAAGGCGTGACGCGGAACCCCCATTTTGTTGGCCAACAGGGTGATCTCGATCAGATTTTCGATGACGACCCCGAGCATGACGTTGTGCGCAATCTTGCACACGCGCGCCAGTTCGCCCTCGCCCACGTAGGCGACGCCCTGCGGGGCGAAGGCGGCGATCAACGGCGCCACCGTGCGAAACGCCGACTCCGGGCCGGACGCCACCGCCGACAGCCTGCCGGCGGTTATCACCTTGGCATTGCCGCTCACGGGCGCGGCAATGTAGGCGGCACCTGCCGCCTCCAGTCTGGCGCGGATGCGGCGTGACTCTTCGACACCGATGCTCGAACAATCGACCACGATCGTCGGCGCCGCGCGCGCCCCCGCGACCGCGCCGCCGGGGCCGAAGTAGACGTGTTCCAGGTCCTTGCCGGTCGAGACGATCGAGAACAGCACATCGACGTCGGCGAGCTCGGCCGGGGTGTCGACCACCTTGCCCCCTGCCGCCGTCAGCGGCTCGGCCTTGGCCCGGGTGCGGTTCCAGATCGAGACCTTGTGGCCGGCGCGCAGCAGGCGCTCCGCCATCGGATAGCCCATGCGGCCCATGCCGATCCAGCCGATGCGTTGCGCGCTGCCGGTCATGGCGGTCTCTCCTTTTGACATTGCGGGTGGGCCCCGTACACCGGTTTGTAGGTTGCGGGCCTGGTGTCGCCAAGGGCCGCCGGCGACACCCCCGCCTTTATTTGCGCCGGGATTGAAGCCCGTGCCGCGCGCGCCTGTCAACGAGACACTGGGCGCGGAGCGCTGGCGCCGTCAAGCCGAGGCGGCGCGCTGGATGCCGGCCGCCTCACGCAGCTCCCTAGCGACGGTTTTTTGTTGATCGAACTCGGCACGCCGGCGGGCGATCTCCTCCGCCGATAGCCGCGCGACATTGGAAAAATCGAGTTTCCAGTCGGGATTGCTGCTCCACGTCAATGGCGATTGCACGGTGGTACGCGGGCCCGTGGCCGCCGCCAGCAGATCAAGCGCGAAGCCGAGCGTGGCCCGCTGCGAGCCCTGATCCTTCGGTCGGCCCGCCGGATTGCCGAGCGGAAAATCGGAAAACAGCAGCCGCGGTACGCCCACGTACTCGACGATGTCCTTGGCGCAGCCCATCACCACCGTGGCGATGCCAGCCGCCTCCAGCGCGCGCGCCGCCAGGCTGGCGCTCTGGTGGCAGACCGGACAGTTGGGCAGCAGCAGCGCGGCATCGACCGCGTCCGCCCGGCAACGGGCGACGAGCTCGGGGCAGTCGACATCGAGCGTGACGCGATGACTGCGGTTGGTCGGCAGTCCGTGAAAGCGGCGGGCGAGCTTGCCGATCCGACCGGCAGCGGCGGCGGCGCGCAGTTCGGGCAAAGGGAAATAGGTGGCGGGATCTTCCGCCGTCGTATGTTTGCGGTCGATGCCGACGTGAGCAATGCGCAGGTCGTGATCCCGGTCGCTGTCGCCGGAGTAGACCGCGTAGAACTTGGCAGCAGAATTGTAGGGCGCGCCCGGGCCCTGATCGCCCTTGTCGGGTTGATAGGGCGCCGCCGTGGTAATGACGGTGACACGGCACTCCGCCAGTGGTTTGCCGAGCGGCGTGAACGGCACCTCGGCGTAGTGCGCCCATTGGTAAGGTGTCCCATAGCCCAGCGCCTGGTAGTAGTCGCGGATCCGCTGCCGGTAGGGGATCGGTTCATCGTGCGCCGGGGCAAAGCCGAAGCTTTCGCCAACTTCCGTCATGTCTTGCTCCAGGAAAGAGTGCTGGTCGCATTGCCGCCAGTGTCCAGGGCTTTGCCGGCGTACGCAAGGGGCTGCTAGGCTGCAGCCATTAAACCAACGAGGCACACCATGGGCGAGGCACCAGTCAGTTACCGATCCGAGGACGGCGTTGCGGTCATTACCATCAATCGGGCCGAACGCATGAACAGGCTCGATGATGCCGTCATCGAAGCGCTGCACCAGTGCTGGCGGCGGCTGATGGCATCGGCCGACGACCGGGTGGCGGTTTTGACCGGGGCCGGGGACAAGGCCTTCACCGCCGGGGCCGATCTCAAGGCGCCGCCAAACAGCCTCTATCGCGGCATTCCCGGCGTCGGCGTTGCCGTCGACAAACCGGTGATCGGGGCGGTGGCGGGCTGGGTGGTCGGCGGCGGTATGGTGCTTACCACCATGTGTGACATTCTGATCGCCGCCGAGGGTGCCCGCTTCTCCTATCCCGAGGTCAAGGTTGGGTTCACCGGCGGCATCATCAGCAATCTGGCCTCGCGCATTCCCCACAAGGTCGCCATGGAGCTGTTGCTGCTGGGCGAGGCGATCGACGCCCGCCGTGCCTACGAGGTCGGCTATGTCAACAAGGTCGTGCCGCTCGCAGAGCTGATCCCGACGGCGATGGATTACGCCCGGCGCATCGCCGCCACCGCGCCTTTGCCGTCGCGGGCGCTGAAGCGCTTCGTGGCCGCAACCTTGCCGAAAAGCCCAACCGAGATCGCCGGCATGGCGCGCGCCGAGGTCGATACCATCTTTGCCAGTGAGGACTGGGCCGAAGGTCGCGCCGCGTTCGCCGCCAAACGGCCGGCCGCCTATCGTGGCCGCTAGCGACGGTAGATCCTCGGCTGCCGGCGCCATCAAGGCTCTAAAGAGAGGGGTCGCAAGCCGGACGGCAACGACGAGATCGGTGTTGTCGGCGATTGTGAGCCCGCCAACGGCACGGCGGCGATTGCTTCGATCACCCCGTTGGCCGGGCCGACCATACGTCATTGGCCATGCGCAAAACCGCTAGCTTGGTTTTTCGCGGATGCGGCGATCAATGATGATGGCCGCGGTCTGCGTGATGAGCTCTGCTAGGTCCACGTCGACCGGTGTCGCTCCGCGAGGCTGCGTCGAATAGATCGCGAAGCTGCCCCGTCTCACGCTGGTGCGGATCGGGAAACTCCAACAGCCTCGATAATCGAACTTATCCGCCATGCTGCGCCAGGGTCGCCAACGCGGGTCTGTCAGGACGTCCGCGGTAAGTATCGGTCGGCCAATAGAGGTGGCAAGGCCGCAAGCCAGCGAGTCCGGCCCGATCTTGAAGCCGTCTACGGCCTCGGCGTAGGCTGCCGGCATGCCGACGATATGGTGCAATGTCGTGCCCGCGGGATTGGCAAGATAAAGGCTGCTCGTACGCCTTCGCCGAATAGGTCGCGCGCGGTAGCTACAGAACTTCAAGGGTCGTTGCCAGTGCGCCACCAATCAGGGCCAATTCAAACGCGTCGCGCTGACCACGCCGCCGCGCCTCGCGCTTGATGAGGATCTCTAGGCGAGACTTGCCGGCGGAAACGCGATTGCAACCACTGACGTAGTCGCGCTGCGCCTCCAGCGCTTGCTGAACGGCGGCAAGCTCAAGCCACTGCGCAGCCAAGTCGAAGACCTGGTGGCGGAGCAGCGGGCAGCTGGCGGACGCTGCTCGGCGGGAGCACGCGTTGGCTCGGCTTTTGAGAATGTCATGCTTCGCCGCCATTGCTAGACGGTCCTGGACGGTAGCGATCAATTGCGATCCCGCCGGCGGCGATGGGGCTCCGGCACGTCAGCTCGCGCGCGCTCTGTCATCGTCTCGGTGCGTGCGCAGCGCCCTTATCGCTGACGTTTAGATAGCGGGTGGCCGGGGCTTTCTCCACGCGTCG
>Ga0126384_10002829_pt1 | contig 10518 bp, 9 predicted proteins | sample PanSoiMetPlot_36_FD_92543 | JGI IMG/M metagenome (GOLD analysis project Ga0126384, IMG submission 92543) | Tropical forest soil microbial communities from Panama - MetaG Plot_36 | ecosystem: Environmental > Terrestrial > Soil > Tropical forest > Bulk soil | place: Panama | collected 2016-02-17 | reverse complement strand
TTTTTCACGGCATCGGCATCGCCGTGTACACTACGTCCGGCAGTGTACTGGCAGCCGACCTTTGCCCTCCCACCCGACGGGGTGAGGGCATGGGCTACTATGGCATGTCAATGAACCTGGCCATGACGATCGGCCCTGCTCTGGGTGCAGCTCTAGTTGGGATCATCGGTTTTGCTGGACTGTTCTGGCTCTCTTCGTCACTTGCCCTGGCCAGCTTCCTCCTAGTTCAACTCGTCAGTGAACCTCACCGTACCCATGGGCCTGCTCAGATCGGCGGACAACGTCCGGCACTGTTCAGTCGTGCCGCGCTGTTTCCTGGTTTCATCGCCATGTGCATGACAATGACTTTTGGCACGGTTGTGTCTTTTCTGCCCCTGTACGTGCGCGATCACGGGCTTGGCAATCCAGGGTTGTTCTTCACAGTGTACTCGGTCGTCGTGGTTGCCTCGCGCCCTTTTGCTGGACAGTGGTCCGATCGCTTTGGCCGCATGGCGGTGATCATTCCTGGCATGGTTATCTTAGCCGTGGCAATGATCTCTCTGGCATGTGCGACAACCCAGTGGGGATTGCTCGGCTCAGCCGTGCTGCAGGGTCTGGGCTTTGGTTGTGTGCATCCAGCAATTATGGCCTGGGTCGTGGACCGCTCAACTATTCATGACCGTGGTCCCGCGCTGGCCACCTTGATGGGAGCATTCGACCTGGGTATGGGTCTGAGCGCCATCGGGTTGGGGATCGTCCTGCAGTATACAAGTTTCACCGTGCTTTACCTGAGTGCGGCAGGAATCGGGTTATTCGGTGCTGGAGCGTGTGCCGCGGTGACTTTCGTGCGGCGGGGTCAATAGGTCGATCGCTGTGGCCCCTGTTCACCCTTCGATGGACTCAGGGCGAACGGGGCAATTCATAGGGTAGGCACTGCTCATCTCACACTCCCAAAATGGGGAGTGTCACAGTTTCAGCCTTGCCCTGTGCCCCCTCACCCTGTCCCTCTCCCACAAGGGGAGAGGGAATCTGCATTCAACCAGCGGATGGAGCAGCACGCAAAATCTTCTCCAGCACCGGCATCAGGTATCGCTTGAACAATGCCGGGTTCTCACTCATAGGAAAATGACCAATCTCACGCATAGTGATTGCCTCAGCGTTTTTAATCCTTTTAGCCGTGGTCGCGGCCAGTTCCGGTGTGCAGGCAAAATCGTTTTCACCAGTGAGAAAATACATCGGCACCTTGCCGGAAATCTCACCGCAGCGTTCACGAAAATCGTGATCCACGCTGTAAAAGTACAGGTCACCCTTAAACACACCGGGTCCCCCTTGCGCGTAATACCAACAGGTTTCCCAGCGATAATTTTCCGGGCTGTGCGGAGCCATGATGTCGAGCATCGCCGCGGCGGCGACCTCACCTCCATGGACATGGGGGTGCCACCACCAGTCAATAAAGCCACCGGGCGAGTAATCACACCCCTCTACAGCGATCAGGGCGCGCAACTCTTCGGTGAAGCGCAAGGCCAGGTGCAGGCAGATGTTCCCGCCCATCGAGCTGCCCATAACCACCAGCTTCTCCAGTTCCAGCGCACGACAGAAGGCCATGACAAAATCACCATAGAACTTGGCCGTCAGCCGGTAATCCTCCTTCCACCACCCATCTGGAGGAAGCGACTTACCATGTCGGGGGAGATCGAAGGTCGGCACCCGAAAGTCACGCGTGATGTCCGGATCACACAGCTGATGACGCCACTCTCGGCAGTCTGCGCCAGCCGTATGGAGACACACCAGTGGTACCCCTTGCCCGGCCTCCTCGAAGTACACGCGATACTCCGTTCCCTCATACGGAATATAAGTAAAGCGACCCACGATTGGATCCATGCGTACCATAGTCATTCTCCTTCCGGTTATCTGCTGGCCGCGCGCATCAAGTGCGTCATGACCGTGAGCGCACGAAGGTTCTGCCAGAAGATGATTTCGTCCCCTTCCATAGTCAGCAGCTTGCTGAATACTAAAGGAAAAATCCCATTGTAACGTGGGGGTGGTATCGGCTGGACAAATTGCTCCCACACCTCGCGCGGGCCGCGCAAAGCGAGACCGCCAGCAGGGGAAGGTCCTGTGACATCATAGATCTGGTCAATGGCGCCGTTCTTAATCGACACCACGTAAGCGGCATCGCCAAAGCTAAAGACCAGGTCGGCGGTAAAATAGCGGGCGATGACTCGAAGACCTGCATCAGCGTTTACCATCCGCCGCCAGGTCTCCATCCAGGCACGATCAAAAAGCGCCATATCTTCCCTCCATATCTGCTGTCAGCACCTGTTTCCCCTTGAGTCCCCTTCGCTCCTGCTCAAGGCAGGCTTTGGCTTCGCTCAGGCCGGACTTGCCGAAGGGCAACTCCCAGCAGCAGGCTAGACTGCTTCATATTATCCCCTCTGCCCGCAACTGTGCTGCTTCCTCCAGTGAGTAGCCGAGCAGTGAGGTCAACACCTCGTCGGTATGTTCGCCGAGAAGCGGCGGATGAGTACGGCACGTCACCGGCGTCTCGGACAGCTTGAGCGGTGAGCCAACCAGCCGCACTTCTCCAGCAGCCGGATGTGGCACGGTCCACAGCATACCGCGCGCTAAGACCTGGGGATCAGCAAAGACCTGATCGAGGGCTTGCACCGGTCCACACGGAATACCAGCAGCAGCGATCTCCCGTAACCAGAAGGCACTATCCTGAGTCAAAAAGATCTCTTGCAGCACGGCGATCAGCTCATTGCGGTGCTGTACGCGAGCAGGATTAGTGGCAAAGTGCGGATCAGTGGCAAGCTCCGGACGTTCTAACAGTCGGCAGAGTTTCTGCCATTGTCCGTCGTTCCCCACCGCCAGACAGAAAAAGCCGTCGCAGGCGCGGAACGACTGATAGGGAACGATGGTAGGGTGACCGTTACCGAAGCGGCCGGGCCGTCGACCGGACACTAGATAGTTGCTGGCCACATTTGCCAGCCAGGCCACCTGAGCATCGAGAAGGGAAATATCAATCGCCTGACCACACCCCGTACGCACGCGGGCGAGCAGTGCTGCCTGAATGGCATTGGCGGCAAACAAACCAGCAGTGATATCAACGACAGCGACACCAACCTTCATGGGTTCGCCGTCCGGCTCGCCGGTGATGCTCATCACGCCGCCGCGCCCTTGAATGATAAAATCGTAACCTGGTAGCTCGCTGTCCGGCCCAGTCTGACCGTAACCGGTAATTGAGCAGTAGATCAAGCCGGGATTGAGCGTTTTGAGCTGATCGTACCCCAGGCCGAGTTCGGTCAACTCTCCGACTTTGAAGTTCTCGACCAACACATCACTCAGGCAGGCCAACCGGCGGATAATCTCCTGACCCGCGGCTGATTTGAGATTGACCGTGATGCCCTTCTTATTGCGGTTGGCACAGAGATAATACGCACTCTCTCCCGCGGCGAATGGTGGTCCCCAAGCGCGGGTATCATCGCCCGTCCCTGGCCGTTCCACCTTAATGACCTCCGCTCCCAAGTCGCCTAGCAGCATGGTGCAGTATGGCCCGGCCAGCACACGGGAGAGGTCGAGGATGCGAATGCCTGTGAGAGGGAAAGACATGGTAGCCATTAGCTAGACAGCGGTGACAAGCAACCACTTACCTGCAAGCTTATAGTTTGGCAATGGTCGGCTGTTTCTAGTGTTCCTTGTCTGTGCCGAGAGCTAATGGCTGATTTGATTGACACTCTTAGCTCACCAGAGATACTCTCGCCTTCACTAAAGGAGTGCCAACACGATGGAGACGCATACGCCCCAATCCGACCTTAATTTCAACCTCGGCGAGCAGAAAGAACTGCTACGCCAGGAGATCCAAAAACTCGTAGCCCGTGAATGTCCGCGCCAGTACGTGCGAGAGATGGACGAGAAAGAGGAATTTCCCCGCCGCGTGTGGAACGCCTTAGCCGAGGCTGGTTATCTGGGTATCCCCATCGACCCACGGTACGGCGGATCAGGTGGCGACATCCTCGACATGGTCATTGTCGTCGAAGAGATGGCCAAAAAGAGCGCTTCGGTCGCCCTGACATTTATGATGTCGAGTTGCTTCGGCGCCAAAGCCCTGGCCTTTGCCGGTAACGAGAAGCAGAAGCAGGACCTCCTCCCCCCGCTAGCACGTGGGCAGGTCATGTTCGCCATTTCCATCACCGAGCCGGACGGCGGCACCGACGTGCTCAACGTGATGAAGACCACCGCTCGCGCCGATGGTGACCACTTCGTTATCAATGGTGCGAAAGTGTGGACTACTTGCGCGCATTTGGCTGACCACATGGTGGTGTACGCCCGCACTGATCCCACTGCAGCGAAGAAGACCCAGGGGATCACCACCTTTCTCGTAGATCCCAAGACGCCAGGCATCGAGATTCGCAAGATCAACAAACTCGGCATCCGCGCCACTAGTTCCTTCGAAGTCTTTTACAACGACGTACGCGTACCGCGTGAGAACATCCTGGGTCGGCAAGACTACGGCTTTTACGACCTGCTGCCCATGCTCAACAACGAGCGTATCCTGGTGGCGGCCATCTGCCTGGGATTGGCCCAGGCCGCGTTTGCCGATGCTCTGGAATATGCTCAACAACGCCATGCTTTCGGCAAGCCGGTCGGCCAGTTTCAAGCCATTCAGCACGAACTAGCTAGGACTGCCACTGACATCGAACTCGCGAAGCTGATTACTTATAAAGCGGCCTGGATGCAGTCGCTCGGGCGGGAGTGTGGGCAGGAAGCGAACATGGCGAAACTGGTTGCCGCCAACGCAGCCTGCCAAGCAGCGGACCGCGGCATGCAGATCCTTGGCGGCTACTGCTACAGCATGGAATTCGACATGCAGCGTTACTGGCGCGATTCCCGGTTGTATCGCATCGCGCCGATCACCGATGAAATGGTGCTCAACTTCATTGGTGAACGATTGGGGCTGCCGAGGTCGTTTTAACAGGGCCTCATCAGGGAAAATCTCTCAGAGGTCTGGCTTGAATGGGTCCGGAAAACCTGGTTAGGCTAAACCTCTATGAAAAGCTTCACTATTACCATACTACTCTTGTTGATCTGGAGAACAGGGATGAGCAGTTGGGCGACAGAGGAACAGACTACTTCTGGAGTCGTTGACAAGGCCCCTGTGGTCCAGGGGAATACTGAATTTGCCCTATCCCTCTATGCCCAACTTCACAGCCAACAGGGCAATCTCTTCTTTTCCCCTTTGAGCCTTTCTACAGCTTTAGCCATGACCTATGGCGGCGCTCGCGGTCAGACCGCGGAGCAGATGGCAACAGTCTTGCACTTCCCTGCTGAGCAACAGCAATTGCCTCCAGTCTTCGCCACTCTGAGTAAGGACCTCCACGCTGACAGCGAAACTCCCGGCTATCAACTCCATGTGGCCAATGCCCTCTGGGGGCAAAAAGGGTACCACTTTCGTCAAGATTTTCTCTCGACGACCAAAACCTATTACGGTGCTGGACTAAACGAAGTCGATTTCCAGACTGCCGCCGAAGAGACCCGTAAGACCATCAACGCCTGGGTGGAGCAGCAGACTAAAGACAAGATCAAAGATCTGATCCCGCTGGGAGCACTCAATGAACTGACCCGGCTGGTCCTGGCCAACGCCATTTATTTTAAAGGAGATTGGTTGCTCCCTTTCATGAAATCCCTGACCAAGGAAGAGGATTTCAAGGTTGCGACAGATCGTCAGGTCACTGTGCCGATGCTGCATCAGACTGGTTTCTTCAAATACTTCGACGGAGGTAACTTCCAGGCTCTGGAGCTTCCTTATGTAGAAAACAAGCTCTCTATGGTTGTGTTTTTGCCTAAGAAAGTAGACGGATTAGCGGAGTTCGAACAATCACTAACGGCGCAGAACCTGATGAAGTGGTTGCCGCAATTGCAGCAACACGAAGTCGTAGTGACGCTGCCGAAGTTCAGGGTCACCGCAGAATTTACCCTCAACAAGACTCTTTCCAGCATGGGCATGCCGCTCGCGTTTAGCCCTCACGCCGCCGATTTTTCTGGTATGAGCGAGGAAAAGGATCTCTATCTTTCTGCGGTGATTCATAAGGCCTATGTGGATGTGAACGAAGAGGGAACCGAGGCTGCTGCGGCTACTGGTATCGTGACGCGAACAATGTCCGCTGGTCCGCCGCCATCGACCTTCCATGCTGATCACCCATTTGTCTTCCTCATCCGGGACAATAGCTCGGGTAGCCTTCTGTTCCTCGGCCGACTGGTACAGCCACAATCATAAAGTAGGACAACAATTTGCACGCAGGGTGAATAGGCAGAGCTGTATGGGGAAGATCGGATTGACCTTGCACCATTCATTCCTAACGAAAGAGCGACACAAATAGGTATGAGTCCTGACAGTCCAGCAAAAACCGTCAAAGGAAGGTTTCGTCCCTACGTCTTACTCTGTGGATCGCTTCTGCTCGCCGCGGCACTGTTCAGCCGGTCTGCCCTGGAAACTTTCCAGCCACCTGGACAATTTTCTTCTCACAGCAGTCTCGTAGGTTTGCCGCAGATTATGTTGTGGGCATGGGAACGTCCAGAGGACCTCAATTTTATTGATCCACGTGCAGTGGGAGTCGCCTTTCTTGCCGGAACACTCTATCTGCGCGGCGGGAAGGCAGTAGTGCGGCCACGACTCCAGCCCCTGCGAGTCCCTGACGGTACCGCTCTTATGGCGGTTGTACGTATTGAAACCGATTGGGTGGAGCCGCCGCAGCTTTCCGCTGACCAGCAACGGCAAGCCGTTTCGGCGATCATTAAGTTGACTCATCTTCCCAAGGTCGTCGCCATCCAGATAGACTTTGACGCCAAAGCATCAGAGCGCCTCTTTTACCGTGGTCTTCTGTCCGATTTGCGACACCAGTTCCCAACTCCCTTCGGCCTTTCCATGACGGCTCTGGCCTCCTGGTGTATACACGACAACTGGCTCTCCGACCTGCCTGTCGATGAGGCTGTGCCCATGCTGTTTCGCATGGGCGCGGATCACTTACAGGTGATCCTGCACTTGCGAGCGGGAAAAGATTTTTCCGCTGCGCTATGTCAGCACAGCTTCGGTATCGCGACGGACGAACTGCTCCCGCAAGTTCCTGCAGCGCGGCGGGTTTACCTTTTTCATCCTCGTCCCTGGCTGCCGCAGACTGCTCATACCATCCTCGAAGAGGTCCAGCGATGGCACTGAAGATAGCGCGCCCCCTCTTGGCACTCTGTGTGATAGCGGCCTTGTTGTCTAGTCCGCGTCTACTCTTCAGTTGTGGTCCGTTTTTTCCCAGTACAATCTTCACCTATACCTGGCATCCTGATTTTCCCCTCGACAGGTTCGCCCATGGAGATCTCGGAGTGTTGCAGCCGACCTACGCGCGTTCGTACCTCGCGGTCGCGTATCGTTATCTGAGTGGAGTAGGCCTTGATGTAGAAGCACAGAAAGCCGTGCAGGCGTTGTGGCAAGAGAGGCTTGACCTGCGCTGGAACGCGGACGGACAGGATTGGATTCAGCGTTGGCGTGATGCCAGAAAGGCCGTGCCCGGAGTAAGCGCTCCACCAGAAATCGACATCTACCGGACGGTTACAACTAACGAAGCATATTCTGCCGACTATCTGAACTGCCCTGATGATGCTTTCAGGACTGCGGTCAGCACGCTGGAGAAACGCATTGCCCAATTCGGCGCAGACAGTATGGCAGTACGGGACTGGGTCGTAGCCCAAGATCAAGTGTTTGCCAATTGCTCGCAAGGACAGACTATCCCCACTCTAACACCGTCCGGGCTCCCTGCGCTCATTCAAGCTGACCGGGCGTACCAGATCGCCGCGGCTCATTTCTATGCCAGCGACTACGACACGGCAAAGCGGATGTTTGCCGATATTGCCAAGGATTCTTCTTCCCCTTGGAGGCAGGTCGCGCCGTACCTGCAGGCTAGGACGCTGTTCCGCCAGGCAATCCTGAGACCTGGTCCTCGGAGTGAGGAGGACAGGGTCTTGTTGGCCCAAGCGGAAACGCAGACAGAGGCGGTGCTGCACGACAGTAGCCTGAGCGAAACCCATCCTGCCGCCCAGCGGCTGCTGAACCGCATCCGTTTGCGACTCCGTCCCGTGGAGCAATTGCACTACCTGGCTGAGGCAATCGTACAGAAGAACGCAGGAGAAACGTTCAAGCAGTCCCTCTGGGACTACACGGTGTTACTAGATACCCTCTTGGATGAGGGAAGTGCGTACGATGCTGCGGAAAAACGCGCTCTGCTGGCACAAAACTTTGCAACCTTGGCCGATCTTAGGAGTAAGGATGATGTGACGGATTGGATCTTGACTTTTCAGAGCACGGACGAAGCCGCTTTGGAGCATGCCCTTCACAAGTGGAGTGAGACCGCCTCATTGCCTTGGCTGGTCGCATCGCTAGTAAAGATTGATGGACGGAACCCGCAAACGCCTGCACTCCTAGCCGCAGCAGCCAAGATCGCTCCTCCCTCTCCGGCCTTTCCCACGGTTGCCTTTCACCGCCTACGACTATTGATAGAAACTGGAGACAAAGAGCACGCGCGCGCGCAGTTGGATGCCTTACTGTCCTCTACAGGTCCAGCGTTCCCACCCTCTTCCCGCAATCTTTTCCTGGCCCTGCGGCTGCCCCTATCCCGTAACCTCGACGAGTGGCTCACCTATGCCCAACGCGTTCCCGCTAGCATCTTTTATGATGAAGATGGCAGAGAGCTACCCGGAATTGAAGCCAACGCCGGCACGCTCAAAGAATTCACGGACGGGCGCACCTTCTTCGATAAAGATGCGACACAGATCCTCAATCATAGGCTGCCAATACGCCTGCTCGCCGAAGTCGCCACCAACGAAAAGTTCCCTCTCCACTTACGGCAAGAGTTAGCGCTAGCGGCCTGGGTCAGAGCCGCCGTACTGGACGATACGGAAAGGGGCAAGAAACTGGCTTCTACTGTGGCCAGCCTCATACCTGACTTGCAGCAGGAATTCAATGCGTACCTAGCGGCGGACAGCAACGAGGCCAGAAAGTTCGCTGCCATCCTGCTGATGCTGCGCTTCCCAGGGACACGCCCATATATTGGTGCCGGGGTCGGTCGGTTAACGCCGTTGGAACAGATCGACAACTACCGCGATAATTGGTGGTGCTCCTTCGCCGCGCCGGGAGAACTCGACACCGCGAATTTCCTGAGAATGAATCAGATTCCCGCTCTGACTCGTGATAACGACCCAAGCCAGACGGTCGCCCGAGCCATAGTATCTCCTGAATTTTTGGACCCAACACGGCAGAAAACCGCGGAGGAAGAATGGCAGCGACTTACTAATATCGGCGTCGCCCCAAACTATTTCACTCGGCAGGTAATTGACTGGGCGCAACAGCACCAAGATGACCCCCGTGTGCCCGAAGCACTTCACTTGGTGGTGAAATCAACGCACTACGGCTGTACAGACGAGCACAGCTCCGCGTTCTCTAAGCAGGCATTCCAACTGTTGCACCGGCGCTACCCAAACAGTAACTGGGCAAAGAAGACGCCGTACTGGTACTGATCCTGGTAGCCGAGCCGATTCGGCTCAAATCTATCAACGAGGCGAGAGGGGGACAGGAGGCAGAGGCGAAGCTTATCATCCTACCTGCAACCACAGGGTAAGAATGTATCCTCCCCCCGCCCTTAGTCCTCGTTCCCTATTGTGTCTTTTCTGGGGTCTTTTCTGTCGTGGTCGTTCCTTTCTTAGTCTTGTGCTTCTTCGTATGTGTTGTCTTCGTCGCTGCCTTGTGGGGGTGGCCTTCCGTCATGGTGCTCCCTTGTGTCCCCTCTTCAGCGTACGCGAGCGGGGAGAGCAATAGGCTTGCCCCGAGCAAACCTGCAGCCATTAGTGTCCATGCGCGTCCTAGCTTCATCGTCTCTTCTCCTTCTTTCCTAGGGGGAGCAGCAAGGGGTGCTCCCGTTTCCCCAGTATAATTTTACTCTATTAATACTGTGATTCTTATTCCTCGCAATCCCCGAATTTTCGTGGCTGACATTGATCATTGCGCAGCCACGCAAGGGTTGGTCTTTTCCTCTCAGGCGTCAGGGGGAACCAGATTCCGTTTGATCCTGCGTTTGCCTCCCCACCCTTCATCCAGCGGCACCAGGAAATCCAGTCTAATCACCTTTTCAGTAAACTTCCACTTTCCCCGTACTCTCAACAAGGTGTCTTCATAAAAGCCGGCGACGGTGATCGATTCGCCTTTGAGGTCCCCCACGGCATCAAAGTAACTCTTTGAGACTGCGCTATCTCCTTCAATTGTGATGATCTGGTTGTGAATGAGGTGGCGCAACACTTCCATGCGGTTTTGTATATAAATGTCATACCATTTTCGCACGGCCGCCTTGCCGAAATACGTCTTTCCCGGGATCAGTCTCAACTCACAAGAGTCATCGTCGAAGAAGGCCATCACCTCCTCCAGTGTCCCCCGGTCCACCGCCCAGCAATAACGATGAACAACCTCGCGAATCTTCTCGCGATCAATCAATTCCTGCACGA
>Ga0126384_10002828_pt1 | contig 10518 bp, 12 predicted proteins | sample PanSoiMetPlot_36_FD_92543 | JGI IMG/M metagenome (GOLD analysis project Ga0126384, IMG submission 92543) | Tropical forest soil microbial communities from Panama - MetaG Plot_36 | ecosystem: Environmental > Terrestrial > Soil > Tropical forest > Bulk soil | place: Panama | collected 2016-02-17 | reverse complement strand
TCTCGAGGTGCGCCACGCTTGACCAATCCACATCGAGGGTTTGAATAACATAGGGGAGGCTCACGTACAGAACGCCGGCGTCCAGTCCTTTGATTTGGCCTGTTATCCTGTCACCGTTCTTCATGACGATCACGTCGGTGTTTTCACGGGCAAAAAGCGGCAAGCAAAAAAACAATAAAAGAATGGAAAGTACGTGTTGAGATTGCAAGGCCGGCTCCTATCTGCAGGGTGCGCCGTTGAGCGTGCCGAATTGGTGGACGGCAAGAGAGCCAAAACCTTGATCGCAACTTCGCGTTTCAGCGTGACGTCACCGGCGCGGCAAATCTCGCCCATTCCGCCTGCGCCGATCAGGCCGAGAATCTCGTAGCCATCCAGTTTTGTGCCCACAGTTAGTGGCGTTGCTGACGCATCTTGTATACGACTCCCATACCCACTGAAAGGGAGCGCTCATTCCACGCACGCTCCATATTCTTCTACGAAGATCAAATTCTTACACTTCGTCGATTCAAATATTCGCACCGGCGCAGCTGCTACAAATGGAAAGAATAAAGCTAGAAAGTGCCATTCTCGCATGGCGTATTTAGTGCCATCGGGGGATGAATAGGATATCTTGCGATCCGTGTAACGAGTTTTTCGCTTGGGCTTGTGCGAGTTGGGTCGGTACTTATACATTTATTGCCGCGTGCGAGGGTACATCAGGGCTGTGACTCAATCTGCCGAACAAGCACCCAACAGCGTGAAGCATGTGGTTATCGTGGGTGGCGGTTTTGCCGGCCTCCACTGTGCACGCAAGCTGGCCGCGGATCCGAATGTTCGGGTCACGTTGCTCGACAAGAACAACTATCAGCAATTCCAGCCACTGCTCTACCAGGTAGCAAGCGCACTGCTCGCCCCCAGCAACATAGCTTTCAATTTGCGCGTCGAAGCCAAGAAATATCCAAATATTGACGTTCGGCTGGCGGAGGTCGTGTCAGTTGACCTCAAGTCGCGTACGGTGCAAACGGCCAACGGGGGACATCACCAAGGCGACTTCTTGGTGTTGGCGGCCGGTTCGCAGGCAAACTTCTTCGGTACACCGGGGGCCGAGCAGAACACCTACCCGCTCTATTCCCTACAAGATGCAGAGCGGCTGCGCTCGCGAGTGCTGGCCATGCTCGAATCGGCACATCGAGACCAATCGCTCATCGACAAAGGTGCTTTAAATTTCATCATCGTAGGAGCCGGCCCGACGGGAACGGAGATGGCCGGTGCTTTCGCCGACGTGGTGCACGGCTGGAAGAGCAAAAAGGGTAGCGCCAAGATGTACAAGGATCTTGCTTTCGAGCGGACACAGATTTTCCTCGTCGATGGAGGACACGCCGTCCTCAGCGCGTTTTCTCCTTCGGCGCAGGCTTACGCAGCCAACAAGCTCACCACACGGGGAGTGGAGATCCACCTCGGCACCAGAGTCAAGGAAGTGGGGAGCGGCTACGTGGCGCTCGCCGAAGGTTCCCGGATTCCGACGCACACCGTCATTTGGGCAGGAGGCCTAAAAGCTTCGTCGTTATCGGGCAACCTGGGGATTTCTACCGGGCATGGCGGCCGAATCGATGTTGAAAATGACCTCACAGTACCAGGATTCACTGGAGTTTATGCCTTAGGAGACTTCGCCAATATCGCCGGCGAGGATGGTCGGCCATTGCCTCAGCTTGGTTCCGTGGCTGAACAGTCTGGTAAGTGCTGTGCCAAAAATATTCTGCTGGACATCGCGGGAGAACCGAGGGTCCCCTTCCAGTATTTAGATAAAGGCATTATGGCCATGATCGGACGAAACGCGGCCGTGGCCGAAGTTGGTAAGCACCGCCACGAACTCGAAGGCGCAGTTGCATTTGCGGCGTGGCTCGGAGTGCATGCCGCTCTGCTGGGTTCAACACGCGCCAAGCTCGAAGCTTTCATGGAATGGGCATGGGCGTATTTCGGAGGGTCGTTCGATGCGGCCATTCTCGACCGTCCCGAAGAATTGCAAATCAACTGGAAGGACGACGCGGAGGAATAGGCTGGTTAAGTCGCCTAAGTAAGAACTCGAAATCTGTCGAGGGCTCCAAATACGGAGAAAGGCCGCGTAATGAGACGTACCTTAGATTGCTTTAATAGCGATTTCAGCAACATTCCAAGTACGCTGTAAAGCGCCGTTAAAGTCACAAAGCCAATTAAGATCGCGAACGTTCTGGCGGCGATCGTTCAGTTCTGGCTTCTGGCTTGGCCGAAACTGCGGGAAATGCGCGACCGCATTGGCGCCTGCGTCTTCACAGAGAGGTGCGGGTTGGGCTCTCGCGCTCCAGACCCGGCACTTGAGAGACAGCCACACGTCGAAAGATGGATAAAACTTCATGACGCCTAGAAGTCTGCCTACGAGTCTGGCGGGAAGGAGAGCAGTAGGTTATGGCCAATAGCTTTGCAATGGCTAGGATGGCAAGGACGCTTGTTCCTGTGGGCCATCTATAAGCAATCCCACCAGGGGGTGGTGAAAATCTTGGGCGAATTGACTCTCGCGACACCTTTGCCCCATCTTTGCGTGTGCACGAGAGAACAGATCGGCTGGAGAGCAGGTTCGAAACGTGCTAGAAACTGAGCAAGCAGCAGGCAGTCCAAGGCAGGTCAAGGAGCGAATGGTGCAGTTTAAAGCAAAGGCAAGAATTCCCCAGCCCCCGGCAAGTCTGAGCCCGGCGATGCGCTCGTTCTGGCGCAGCATCACCAGAGAATTCGAGCTGGACCCGCAACACTACAAACTTTTAAAGATTGCCTGTCGAGCTTGGGACGCTTCAGCTGAGGCGACCGCGACATTGCAGGCTGAAGGTGGTTACTTCACCGACCAGCATGGCAACCGCAAAGCGCATCCGGCACAGCATGTCAGAACACAAGCGAACAAGCAATTCATCGCCAGCATGCGCGAGCTCGGGCTTGATGGTGCGTAGCCTGATTTGTGCGCAGAATTTTCCATTTCCTTGCCTCTTTTTCCGAGACTCCTGGAACCTTGAAGTTCTGAATACCCAGAATGTTGATATTGAAGTCTCCCACAATCAATGTTTCGACCCCTTCGGAGATCAGCTGCCTGATAGATGCGACCAGGAAACCCAATTGCTCGCTTGCCGCCCGCGGGTTCCGCGAGATCAAGTGAACCGAGATAACAACGAACTTCACTTCGCCAGCAACGCCGAATTCAAACTGGATATAGGGGCGAACCCTTTCCATATCGGCTAGGACCTTGGGGAAATCTGTTCTGGGGGAGACTCGCTGCAAAAGCAGGTTTTCCGAAGTGAAGAGTCCATTGAACGGCGCATTGCTCGCATTGCTGTAGAAGTCGTGCAAGCCCATCACCGATCTCTGGCGCCGGTCCTCGATAGGGCTCGACGCAGCAAAGTTTGTGCCCTGATTTCCATTCTTTGCGTTAGAACACTGAACCTGTCACGCAAAAACGAAAGCGCGGCGACGCAAGTTACACAGCAAGGATTGCGCCTTTTAGATGGGCGAAGGGTTTCTGTCCAAATCCTGGCGGCAGACCCAAGCACGATCTAGCTGCGGAAATTGCGCGTGCGATCTTCGAGAACAATCCGCAGATGATTTACGCCGCATACACCAAGATGCTGCGCAAGGGGAATGCATATGCGTTTCAGGTGCTATCAGAAAGGGCTTTTGGCAAATTGAAAGAATCTGTTCAGCACGAGGTTCGTCCCTACGCTGAAGCGACTGACGAAGAGCTGCGCGAACGGATTGCACAACTTGAAAAGGAGTTGGGGATTCCAACGTCTGCGCCCGAGTTGCTGCCGCCAGTATCTGAATCAAAGCCCGACTGACATCGCGCAGAATGGCCCGCCAGCGCACAGAAAAGCCCCCAGCGCGATGCTGGAGGCGTTGAGAGGCCGTCTTTGCTGGATGGTTAGGCGCGGAGGTACTGGTAGAGCGTTTCGCGGCTGATGCTGAACTCACGCGCCAGCTTCGCCTTGGCTTCACCGGCCTTTGCCCGCTTGCGCAGATCAGCGGCCTGCTCCGGTGTCAGCGAAGGCTTGCGGCCCTTGTACTTGCCCTGCTTGCGGGCCAGAGCTATGCCTTCGCGCTGGCGTTCACGAATCAAACTACGCTCAAACTCAGCGAAGCTGCCCAGCACGTTGAATATCTTGTCGGCGTTGATGCCTTCGAGCTGGCGCTCGTGATTCTGGTCGAAACTGCTACTGGTCTTCGACTTGGGTCTTGAAAACCCAGATCAATGCGATACCGGCGAACCCAAGCTGCCGTGATATGTCGCTCGCCTTGCCCGAGAAATACTCGTAATGTCCTCGAGCTTGCGCTAGTTTCATCGACGTTCCTTCCGCTAATGCTTCTTGGCCTTCTTCGCTGCCTTCTTAGTCTTCTTCTTCGCTGCCATCAGGTGTTCTCCTATACCCCTCCTTGCACGTGGGCCACCGCTACCAGTTCCTTCAGGCACAGAAATCTCCTCTTACGCTTCTGCAGCTTTCAGAGCTGCAGTGAACGGGATTCTCCTCGCAGTTCGTCACACTTGAAAGTGACAGAACCTGATGACCTTCTTGTTTGAAGCGGTTCTATATTCGGTTTCAGGCCTTGGCCTGTCAAGGATTATTCATGAGCGCGCGCATTTCCTGCTATTGCCGCTCGGCCACTGCCTGCCGATAAGGTTGTTCATCTTGTGCGCTGCCCTGTGCTGCTGCACTCGCACCCATGCGGCTGGTGAGATCTACGATGGCCTGCGTATTGCCCGATGCTAGGGCCACTGCAAGACGATCTTTCATCACCGCTGATACGCTGCCCTACGCCGTCGAGTTGATGAGCTTCTCCAGAGCACCCATGGCGCGCCAAGATTGAGTCGACCTTCATCCACGCCAGGCTCAGATAGAGCTTATTACCTTGCCATCCCATTTCATGATCCGTTGTGAGCCATGGATCATGGCCAACTTAATTGGGTTCCGACTTTCATTTCGCCCGCCCAATGTCGTTGCGGGCGCACCTGTTTTTGGGGGCGGAGCCTTACCTAGCAGAGGAGAAGTCGCCTGTCGGCTGGGTTGTAGTCATGGCAGAACGATTAAGTTTAGTCGCGGTCTGAGACGGAGGGCTGGCCGCAGTGACTAAACCAGTACAATGTCGTGGACATCCGGAGACGCCATGAATCGTTGCCGCTTCCTTGTGCTGTCGGTTCTGCTTGCTTTGTCCGCCGTCGCGCTGTACGCACAGCCTCCCGTCACGCTGTCGCCGCTCACACAGAAGTACATTCGGGTGAACTCGCCCCGAGTGGTACTGGCTCATGTGCATGTGATTGATGGTACGGGCAAGCCGGCAGTTGACGACCAGAACGTGGTGATCGAACGAGGCAAGATCGTCGCTGTTCAGTCTGGCGCTGACGTCGCCTCAAACAATGGCGTAACAGTGCTCGACCTGCGCGGGTACACCGTGATGCCCGGCATTGTGGGGATGCACAATCACCTGTATCACATCGCGCGGCCCGACTTGGAAGCGAACGGTGACTGGGAAGCACCGCTGCTGTTGCCCCAGATGACATTCTCCTCGCCCCGCATGTATCTCGCAGCGGGCGTCACCACCATGCGCACCACCGGGAGCGTCGAGACCTACGCCGACTTGAACCTGAAGAAGATGATCGACTCCGGCCTGGTCCCGGGTCCGCACATCGATGTCACCGGGCCTTATTTGGAAGGGCCGAATCCCTACCTTTTCATGCAGATGCACCAACTCGCCAGTCCCGAGGATGCGCGCCGGATGGTGAACTACTGGGCCGACCAGGGCGTCACCTCGTTCAAGGCGTACATGGACATCACCCGCGACGAACTCAAGGCGGCAATCGAGGAGGCGCACAAGCGCGGACTGAAGATCACTGGCCATCTTTGCTCGGTGACGTATCCGGAGGCTGCGGCGCTGGGCATCGATGACCTGGAGCACGGCTTCTACGTGAACACGCAGCTCGACCCCGGCAAGCGACCCGACCAGTGTCCCAAGAGCGGCGGCAAGCCGACGATGGAGAAGATGGCCCCTGACTCAGCCGAGGCCAAAGACCTGATCGCGACATTGGTCAAAGCCCACGTGGCAATAACCTCGACACTGCCGGTCTTCGAGCACTCGGTGCCGGGACGCCCTCCACTGCGGCCTGAGATGCTCGACGCCATGTCACCGGAAGCGCGCACGGCGTTTCTGTATGCACGGAACCGGCGCGCCGTTTCACCGGCAGGTAATTCCGCCGAGATGTTCCAGCGCGACATGCAACTGGAGCACGCCTTCGCCCAAGCTGGCGGCCTGCTGCTCGCGGGTCCCGACCCGACCGGCAACGGCGGCACTCTGCCGGGACTCAGCGATCAACGCGAGATTGAGCTACTGGTGGAAGCCGGATTCACTCCGGTGGAAGCGATCAAGATCGCGACCCTGAACGGCGCAACCTACATGGGAAGGCAAGACCAGATCGGCTCAATTGCGCCCGGCAAGAACGCAGACATAGTGGTGATCAAAGGCAACCCGGCCAGTAAGATTGACAACATCGAAAAGGTCGAGATCGTCTTCAAGGATGGCGTGGGCTACGACTCACAGAAATTGTTCGACTCGGTCCGCGGCCGCTACGGGCAGTACTAGACGAACAGGCAGCCGCCATACGAAAACAGTGCCGAAGTTTCAATCCGATGCCGCGCACACCCTGAGAGCGCATGCTGGGCAAGCCATTTTGATCCCGTCACCGTTCACCATAGGACTTCTACAGATTCCTTTCCCGAAAAAGGGAAAGGCGTTTTACATCCTGAAATGTCTCTGCATTTATCGATTACAGGCTCCTCGCCAATTCGAGATGAAAGATCAGGTGGTTGCACACCGGATTTAGCCTCTTCATCGAAATCTTCAAAATTCCTGATCCGCCTTAAGATAGCGAAGTAATGCCAGACCACCGATACTGGCCGCACCTGTCCACTTAGGAAGTAGGTATCCGCCTTGGCTTGCAAAACAAAAGGCTCCGCGAACGTTCGATACGCCATTATGGGTGTAATCGACAGGCGGAGCCTTACGGTTATCTAGTAACCGTCGCGAATATGATCGCTTAGTTCAGCCAAAGCGTTGCCCGCCATTTTGACGACGCAGCGGTGCCAAGGCTTCTGCGTCATGCAAGTCTTGGGGGGAAGACAAAACGGGCCGAATCTCAATTGGCCCCTGTCGATAAGTCTCGATCCGACATTATTTGGGGCGGTCTCACCTGTCTTTGGGCTGGACTTCGGCTGTTTGGCGGGAGTAAGTGTCTTTCCGGGGAGACCTGTCTGCTTATTGGGCCATGGCTCAGAGGGCCGAAGGTCGCAAAGCAGTCGGGAAGCGGTGGGTTCGCCCTTCCTGCGACCTTCGTTGCCCCGCTGAACTTTGGATTACTAATACTACTATTCGCATAGTAGTTCAACGGGTCACCCGCCTTCAGAGGCAGATTCTGCCTGTATGGCGAAGGGCTACGGAACGCTAATAAAACTAGACCGCCGGACTGGCAGGGAGCCACTCAGATATGTACTCGCAACCCGGTATCGGGCAGGCATATTGGCGTAAGCGATGATTAGCATCATAGGCGTAAACATATAGAACGCTGTGGAAGTGCGTGGCGCAGTAAAGCTCGGCAGTCTTCCTAGTAAACAGGCCTGCGTAATAACCAATTAGAGGATGGTAGCGCCGCTGACAGAGTTGGTCTCCTGTGCACCCCTGAAGCGTCAGCTGAGTTCCAATACTGCGGCGCATGGGCGCGTAGTGCTGATCGCACAAAGGGGCCAGATCGCCTATCACATCTTTAATGCTACTTGCTGCGCCGCGTCCCGTCATTGCGCAAGAGCAATGACAGCGTTCACTGCCCGAGTGATGATTCATGGTTTCGCCTGCCACCCTGGGGCTGGCTACGAAACCAACGCCCAACGCAGCGGCTGGTAGCTTTTGGCCGGGTCGCTGGCTGCTGCTTAGGCGTTGCGAATGCTTTCGCTTGCAGGCAGCGTCAATCCCCCTGACAGAACACCGCCTGCCGCGAAAGCACCACCGCTGGGCAGCGGCTGCCCATGTAGGCGACACGGCCAGACCGCTGCTAGCACGGGGTACTTATATTTCCGGTTTGATGGACGGCTAGTTCCTTTTGTTGCCGTTAGCGTTTCTTCTTCTGCGCTCGCATGGGCCGGAACTGGTCAAGAAACTGCCACTGCGGGATCGTGCCAGCGAATGGGCGATCAACTGCGGTGTAAGACACGTCGCGGGGTGTCACGCGGGTAACGCAAACTTCGCACTGGATGTGTTCGCCTCACCAGCGGCTATTGACTGTGATGGTGGTGGATGGGAGGCATGCGCTCACTCGACCCCACATGTGAGAGATCGTGTTACATCAAGCACGGCGGGTGAGTCTGCTGATAGCGCAGCCAGAAGCGATCCAGTAGACCATACTGGCGATGACCCACCACTTGAACCAGCCGAAACCCAAATCGAAAACGGCGTTACAACAAAGTAAGAAGAAGCCAGTCTTGAACCACCAGCTGGACAACTGTAGTAATGCGTCTGCGCGCTCGCGCAGATAGTGGTTCCAAAAAAAAAAGACCGCTATTGTGAACCAGTAGACTACGCTCACCATGAGCCACAGGCTGAACAGCCAGTACCCGAAAGCGAATGTGCACCAGCAGATGAGGCTGGCGATGAGCCACCAGTGGAACAACCGTTGTAATGCGTATCCTACTGTGCAGAACATCACTGCCTCCGTCGCTTCTACATCATTGGGTGCAGTGTACTGAATGCGCTGCTGCAGACCAGCATAGCCCCAAGCCATCCGCTGGCAAGCTATAAAAACTAAACCCCGCAAAGCACTCAGGTTCAATCAGAGATTGAGGGTCGCTTTGCGGGGTGTGCCACTTACATCATTGACGAAATGATACTCCGATCTCAGAGCAGCAGCTCAAACTTCCTTCGGATGTGTGCGCTCTACCAGTCGCTACTCACGGTGGTGGATGGGATGGCCATTGGTTGCGGCGACCATTGAAAATCTGTTCTATTTTGCTGCTTTCTGTCAACACCCTTGACGAATCACACCCCGCTTGTTCTTCTGTTGGCGAACTTCTTAGCGATTAAACAAACAGGGCTTTACCATCTAAATGATAATTCCGCGACGACACTTCGATTACAAACTGGTGGCTGAACGGATGGAGGGCGTTCTCACGAATGTCGATCGTGACCTCCAGCGACACGTGAACTGGAGCGACCAAGTTCAGGATGCGGATTCCGGAATGTGGATGACAACGATAAACCTGATGATGCGGTTTGCGATCAATTCATATCACGCCGTGGTGTACCTTGCGGCAGACGAACCGGAAGATCCTCGCGGAAAAAAGAATTATGTTTTGGTGCTGCCGGGAATCAACCGGCAACTGCTCGATCTGCTTTTCAGCTTGGTGTACATGCTAGACGATTTTTCCGGCCAGATGTGTTGACTATCAAAGATCGGGCTGGCGCGAGCTTCATAATGAGTACACACACTACTACAAACATTTTGGAACGGAAGCAGCGTGGCATTCGTTCTTGAGCGGTTTGCAGCAATTACTCGATCGGTGGGAGCACCCGTGTAGGATTACACCGGAGGAAAAAGCCAATCCAAAACTAATCACCTATTGGAAAACCCCGACTCAACTGAAAAAGAATCGCACAAAAAGCAGGCGTTACCTCGAATATCTCGATACGTGGATTTACGGTGACATCTCCGCGCAAGCCCATCTGAGCTTCGGTGGGCTAATGAAAGTTACGCCTATGCTCCTTGCTGAGATCATGGGGGGCAAAGCCGAGATGAGGTTGAGAGCCAAGTCATTCCCCTGTATCACTTCCAACAAATTTCACGGACGGCGATCGTGACGCTGGCGATCGCCACGGAAATAGACTCGTACTTCAAATTAGGAAACGGTGAAAGGATATTAATGTGAAACGCAGTGGTCGACCAGATGAAATCGTCGATGCGGTCACGTTTCTCATCAACCTTGAGTTTGCAACCGGACAGGTCCTCGTTCTCGATGGAGGGCGAAGCTTATGAGAGCGCATGTTTCTTACAGTTAAGTAACTTCGCGCCTGCAAGCACGTATGTACGCCAGCGGGAGGATCCTATCTGGCGACGTACCGGAGTTGTCATTCGAGAAATTCTCTGCGATATTCGGTTGGACTGGCTCCGCACAGTTGATGAAAGACCCGGGCAAAATGCTGTTGAGTTTTGAATCCGCAAGCCACTGCGACATCCAATACCCGCAATTCCGCCTTGCGCAAGATCTCTTTCGCGCGCTCGGTTCTGCACCGTAATACAAATTGGTGGGGCGTCTCCCCGGTCGACTTGCGAAACATGTCGGAAAAATGAGCTGTACTCAGGCCCACGGATTGCGCTATGTCGCTGAGGGCCAACTCGTCTTCTATTTTGGCGTGGATGAACTCCTTAACTCTCCGCAAACGTGCGGGGCCTAGGCCGCCTCGGTAGGTCCGCACAGCTCTGTCTCGCACTGC
>Ga0126384_10002827_pt1 | contig 10520 bp, 10 predicted proteins | sample PanSoiMetPlot_36_FD_92543 | JGI IMG/M metagenome (GOLD analysis project Ga0126384, IMG submission 92543) | Tropical forest soil microbial communities from Panama - MetaG Plot_36 | ecosystem: Environmental > Terrestrial > Soil > Tropical forest > Bulk soil | place: Panama | collected 2016-02-17 | reverse complement strand
TATTGCTGGCGGCATAGAGGAAATAAGGGTCTCGCGCGGCGGGCTGATCGGTGCGCGCGAACCACGCCTGCAACAAAGGGCTGTTGGCCGCGAGCGCAAAGAACGGAAGCCCGATCGAGACGGCGAACAAGGCGATGAGCCAGAGCGGTTCTGTGCCGGCCGGCGGCCGCTCCCAGCCGCCTGCAATGGCCGGCGGCAGCTCGAAAACAGCGGCGGTCATGACCATGAGATGAAGGGCGACCGATAGGCGGCCCGAAGCACAGCGCGTGAGCCAATGGGCGTAGGCGTAGCCCGCGAGCAGCGCGGTCTGGAAGAATACGATGGCGACCGACCAGACCGACGGCGCCCCGCCAAAACGCGGCAGCACCAACTTCGTGAACATCGGCTGCACCATAAACAAGAGCGCTGCGCTAAGAACGACCGTCGCGAAGAATGTTACCAGCAGCAATGCACGGCTGCGTGAGGCGCGCGAGATCGGTTCGCGGGCTGCTCGACAGACGGTCTCCATATCTCAGGCTTACCCGGTTGCTTTAGTGAGCGAAATAGTTCTCGTTGCCATCTGCGCGCCCATTCCTTTACCGCAGACCGGATCCCCCACGGGACGTTCTCAAGACCCGCCATTGCCATCGGACTCTGCTCCATCGGCAGATCGGGCGCTCTCGAGCAGTGCTTGACGCAGAAGGCGGCGACGTCTATAGCGCGCGCCCATGATGACGATCGCCCACCGCAGGTCTTTCCGCCGTCGCCGCGCTGCCGCGGCATGGGCGCGCTATCGCGTGTGATCGTCGCTCGTGCCGCCGGATGAGGTTCCGCGGCACTTATCCTGATATCTTCCGCCGTATTCTCCTCGTCCGGTCGTCTTCGTCGACTGCGAGAAGGAATGACCCATGCCCCACGTGATAAAGACAAGAGCCAAGATCGGCGTGCTTGGCGCCTCCGGCTATACCGGTGCGGAATTGCTGCGATTCCTGATCCATCATGAGGGCATCGAGATTGCTTTGCTCACCGCCGAGCGCCGCGCCGGCCAGCACATGCGTCAGGTGTTTCCCCAGTTCTCGCCCTATTCGCTGCCGAAGCTTCTGGCGATCGAGAGCGTCGACTGGAATAAAGCCGCGCTTGATCTTGCCTTCTGTGCGCTGCCGCACGCGACTACGCAGAGGGTGATCAAGGCCTTGCTGGCGAGTGCTCCGGGCACCAAGGTAATCGACCTCTCCGCAGACTTTCGCCTCGCCGATCCCGCCGCCTATGCGCGCTGGTACGGAGACGAGCACCATGCCCCGGAACTGCAGAAGGAGGCGGTCTATGGCCTCTCCGAAATCTACCGGAACAGGATTAAATCCGCGCGGCTGGTCGCCAATCCTGGCTGCTATACGACCTGCGCAGAGCTAGCACTCATTCCCCTGTTGAGCGCGAAGGCCATCGATCCCGACGAGATCGTCATTGACGCCAAATCGGGGATGACCGGCGCGGGAAGAGCGGCGAAAGAAGAAAAGCTGTTCTCGGAGGTCTCCGAGGGCTTCCACGCCTATGGCGTCGGCCACCACCGTCATATGGCCGAGCTCGATCAGGAATTCTCCAGGGCCGCGGGGCGTACGGTTACCGTCAGCTTCACGCCGCATCTTGTTCCCATGAACCGCGGAATCTTCTCGACTATCTATGTGCGGGGGCTCGAGACCTCGGCCGAAGGCCTGCATGCGATCTTGTCCAAATCCTACGCGACGGAGCCGTTCGTGCACGTTCTGCCGTTCGGCGAAATGCCGCAGACCCGCCACGTGCGCGGCTCCAATATGATCTTCATCGGACTCGCGAAAGACCGAGTTGGGCACCGGGCAATCATTTGCGCGGCGCTCGACAATCTTACCAAAGGCGCCTCCGGCCAAGCCGTGCAGAACATGAACCTCATGCTCGGCTTTCCCGAGACGCTCGGGCTCGAGCAGGTGGCTTTGTTTCCGTGACGCGAATTGAGGTGCGCGCGTCATCGGACTCGAGCGTGCGCCAGACTGGGTGCGTTTCAGTGCTGCAAAATCTTAGATAGGAAGACCTGGGCGCGCTCGCTGCGCGGCTTACCGAAGAATTCGGCAGTCGGCGCGTCTTCGACGATCTCGCCCCGATCCATGAACACCACGCGATGCGCAACACGGCGCGCAAAGCCCATTTCGTGGGTCACGACCATCATCGTCATCCCTTCCTTGGCGAGTGCTACCATGACGTCGAGCACTTCGTTGATCATCTCAGGATCCAGCGCGGAGGTGGGCTCGTCGAACAGCATGGCGATCGGATCCATCGCCAGCGCGCGCGCGATCGCCACACGCTGCTGCTGGCCCCCGGAAAGCTCCCCGGGATATTTGCGGGCATGCGCGCTCAAACCGACGCGATCGAGCAGGCGCATACCTTTTGCCGCCGCTTCACCCTGTTTGCGGCCGAGCACCTTGATCTGCGCGAGTTCGAGATTGCGCATCACGGTGAGGTGAGGGAACAGTTCGAAATGCTGAAAGACCATGCCGATACGCGCGCGCAGTTTCGGCAAATCGGTCTTGGGGTCGTTCACGGAAATGCCGGCAACCGTAATGGAGCCCTCTTGGAACGGCTCGAGACCATTGACGCACTTGATGAGCGTCGATTTACCCGAGCCCGAGGGACCGCAGACCACGACGACTTCGCCCTTCTCGATATGCGTCGAGCAATTCTTCAGCACCTGAAAATTGGGGTACCACTTGCTGACCTTGCTGAGTGTGATCATGGGAGCTCCTCAGCGAATGATCGCAACTCGTCGCTGCAGCCGGCGCACGAGCAGCGAGGCCACGAATGAGATCACGAAATAGACCAACGCGGCGAACAGATACATCTCAACCAAACGCCCGTCGCGTTGGGCTATCTTCGACGCCGCGCCGAGAAAATCCGTGATGGAGAGCACGTAGACCAGCGAGGTGTCCTGGAACAGGACGATGGTTTGGGTAAGCAGCACCGGCAGCATGTTGCGGAACGCCTGCGGCAGCACGATGTAACCCATCGTCTGCAGGTAAGTCATGCCGAGCGCTTGCGCGGCGCCGACTTGGCCGCGCGGGATCGACTGGATGCCCGCGCGCATGATCTCGGCGAAATAAGCGGCCTCGAACAGCGTGAAGGTCACGAGCGAGGAGACGAACGCACCGACTTGAATCGGTTGCGAAGCGCCGGTGACCCACTGACCAATGAAGGGCACCAGGAAATAGAACCAAAAGATCACTAGCACCAAAGGAACCGATCGCATCAAGTTCACGTAGCTGGCGGCGGGCAGCGAGAGCGGGGCAAAGCCGGACAGACGCATCATCGCGAGCAGCGTGCCGAAAAAGATGCCTCCGCAGGTCGCCAGCGCGGTCAGCATCAGCGTGAAGGTCATGCCGTCGTAGAAAAGGTAGGGCAGCGAACGAACGATAACTTCGAAGTCGAAATCCGCGAACATCGAGTTGCTCAGTGCGTCGCTGCAGCCGCGGGTGCGGCGCCGATGAAGCCGGGCACGGCTGAGCGCCGCTCGACCCAGCGCATGCCGAACGTGACGATGATGTTGATTATGATGTAAATGACGGTCGCCGCGGTGAACGCTTCGAACACCTGGAACGAGAATTCCTGCATAGCGCGGGCGCGCGCCGTGAGCTCCATCAGTCCTATAGTGAGCGCGACGGCGCTGTTCTTGATGATGTTGAGAAATTCGGAGGTCAGCGGCGGCAGGATGATGCGATACGCCATCGGCAGCAGCACGTAGATATAGGCCTGCGTGCGCGTCAGCCCCAGCGCGAGCGCGGCCCAACCCTGACCACGCGCGAGACTCAAAATGCCAGCGCGCACCTGTTCGGCAACGCGCGCGGAGGTATAGAAACCGAGCGAGACAACGGCCGTATAGAATGAGGCATCGGGAAGCTGCTTGAGCCAATCGCCCGCCCAGACCGGCAACAGCTCGGGCAACACGAAATACCACAAGAACATCTGCACCAGCAGTGGGATATTGCGAAACACTTCCACATAGGCATTGCCGAGCCGGACCAGCCAGAGATGGGGCGTCGTCCGAATGACGCCGACGAGCGATCCCATACCGAGCGCCAGGCACCACGCGCTGAGCGCGGTTGCGAGCGTCCAGCCGGTGCCGAGGAGAAGCGTCTCTAAATAGGTGTGAACCCCGTCGGGCGACGTCTGAAAAAAGATGCCCCAGTTCCAGTGGTAGTTCACGCTGCCCCCTTGACGCTCGTCAGACGTCGGTGATCAAGGCGGCTGCTCTCGCCTGATCACCGATGTCCAGCTGTCGCTTGCCGATAGCGATCAATACACCGCCGGGTCGCCGCTGTCGGTTGGGTTGGCGATCACCTTCTTGAACGCGTCGCTCATCGGCACATCGAGGTTGAGGCCCTTGGGCGGGATCGGCTTGAGGAACCACTTGTCGTAGATCGAGTTGATCGCGCCGCTGCGATAGGTGGCGATCATGGCCTCATCCACGACTTTCTTGAATGGGGCGTCGTCACGGCGAAGCATGATGCCATAGGGCTCGACCGAAAGTGCATCGGCAGAGATCACATAATCCTTCGGCGACTTCGATGCGGCGACCAGGCTATAGAGCAGAATATCGTCCATCACGAACGCGGCGGCGCGGCCGGTCTCGACCATGAGAAACGCCTCGGCGTGGTCCTTGGCGGCGAGGATGTTGAGGTTGAGCCCTTTCTGCGCGCCGATCTCGGTGATCTGCTTGATATTCGTCGTGCCGGAAGTCGATACGATGGTCTTACCCTTGAGGTCATCGACCGTTTTCAGGTTGGCCGCTTTCTTCGACACGAAGCGGTTCGCAGTGACGAAATGCGTGATCGTGAACGACACCTGCTTCTGTCGCTCGAGATTATTGGTGGTCGAACCGCATTCGAGGTCCACGGTGCCGTTCGCGATCAGCGGGATACGCGTCGCCGAAGTGACCGGGTTGAGCTTGGCTTCGAGCGTGGGGAGTTTGAGCGAGCTTTTCACCCCATCGACGATGCGCGCGCACAGATCCATGGCATAGCCCACCACTTGCTGCTTATCGTCGTAGTAGGAAAACGGCACCGAGGACTCGCGGTGGCCGAGAGTGATGGCGCCCGAATCCTTGATCTTCTTGAGCGTGCCGGTGAGCTCTTGGCCAAGAGCTGGACCGGCGAAGAAGAGCGCACCCGCGATCATCGAAAGCAGCATTTTGCGATACATTGGAGATCCCTCCTGGTGAACTGACTTAAGCGCGCCCGGTCCGTCCGAACGGGTGACGTCCAGCCGTCAATCCCGGACTTTAACATAGCTTCCCGGCGCGTCCTCCAGCGGCGTGAGCTTTCCGCCGCCGGGCTCGCGCGCCGAAACCTCGGTCGAATCCTGCGCCTTGAGCCACTCGAGCCAATCCGGCCACCAGGAACCCGCATGCTCTTTGGCCTTGGCGAGCCATTTGTCGAGATTGGAGCTGGTCGGCTTGGGCCCGGTCCAATATTGATATTTCATCTTATCTGGGGGGTTGACGACGCCCGCTATGTGGCCCGAGCCGGCCAGCACGAAACGCACAGCCCCACTAAAGAATTTGCTGCCGAGCAAGACCGAACCCGCCGGGGCGATGTGATCCTCGCGTGTGGCTAGATTGTAGATTGGGATAGTCACGTTTTTCAGATCGAGCCTGTTGCCGCCGATGACCATCTCGCCCTTGCTGAGTCGATTCTCAAGGTAACAATTGCGCAGGTAGAAGGAATGGTTTGCCGCCGGCATTCGCGTTGCATCCGAGTTCCAGTAAAGCAAGTCAAATGGCGCGGGCTCCTTACCCTTGAGGTAGTTGTTGATGACATAAGGCCAGATCAGATCGTTCGAACGCAGCAGGTTGAAGGCGGTGGCCATCCTCCTGCCTTCGAGGTAGCCGCGCTGGCTCATTTCTCGCTCGCGCGCGGCGATCTGCTCCTCGTCGACAAAGACCTTGAGATCCCCGGCGTGGGTGAAATCGACCTGCGCGGCGAATAGGGTGGCCGAGGCGATACGGTCATCGCGCTTGCTCGCCATGTAGGCGAGCGTCACGGCCAACAGCGTTCCGCCGACGCAATAGCCGACCCCGTTCACCTCGCGCTCGCCGGTGGCCTGTTCGATGACGTCGAGCGCGGCGAGCGGGCCCTCGCGCATGTAATCCTCGAAGCTCTTTTCGGCGAGCCTTGCGTCCGGATTGACCCAGGAGATGACGAATACCGTGAGGCCCTGATCTACGCACCATTTGATGAAGGATTTTTCGGGCGTCAGATCGAGAATATAAAACTTGTTGATCCACGGCGGGACGATCAGCAACGGCCGCTTGAGCGCGGTTGCCGTGGACGGCGCGTACTGGACGAGTTGCATCAGCTCGTTTTCGAAAATGACCCGGCCCGGCGTAAGCGCCAAATTCCGGCCGACCTCGAACATTTCCGACCTGGATTGACGAATCTTGAGGTCGCCTCGCCCGGCCGCGATGTCCTCAGCCAGCATGTGCATGCCGCGTACGAGATTCTCGGCATTCGAAGCCACTGTTTCGCGCAAAAGTTCCGGGTTGGTGAGCACGAAATTGGATGGCGCGATCGCATTCGCTATCTGGCGGATATAGAAATCGGCTTTGTGCCGGGTATGCGGATCGAGCGCTTCAGCGTCGCGCACCAGCCGGTTCGCCCATTGCACTGTCAAGAGATACGCTTGTTTCAGGAAATCGAAGAATTGGTTGTTCGACCATTCCGGATCGGCGAAGCGTTTGTCTCTCGGATCGGGCACGGCGACCGGTTGCACCGGTTCGCCGGCCATGCGCTTGACCGCATTGGCCCATAGGTCAAGATAGGCCTTGCCCAGGCTCGACTGCACTTCGAGGGCGCGCTGCGGATCACGCAGCCAATAATCCGCCACTTGGCCGATCGTTTTCACCACGTCAACGACCTCGGCATACTGGTCGTCGCGGTGGCCTTCTTCGCGCGGCTTCAGATAGGCGGCCAACGCCTTGCCGCCTTCTTCCATCATGCGGGCGATATTGCGGGCGAACTCCTCCGGGTCGGCGGAGCCGCTTTTGATCGGTTCCGATGGGGCTCTCACGGTGACGCCTCAATCGCGGTTCGACGCGGGCCCGCTGGCGGCCTTAACTGGCTTCAGATGGACTTTAGCCATTACTGCTGCAAGACGCATCAGGGGGGTCTTGTTAGGCATGTTGACGCGGTCGCGCAGGGGTCAGGGCGAGACGGGGACCTAACCTTTCTTTGGTCATATTGGGAGGGAATGACCGGCCCTTGAATTACAAACGCTTACGACCCCGTATCTTCGCGCTTTGCCGCGCCCCGTTCGCGGAAGGTTCTGTCCAAATGCAGCACGGCGGCGGAGGCGTTTTCGCGCTGCACCGAGAACCGGCAATAGCGCCCGACGATTGGTTCCGACATTCCGACCATGTCGGCGATCTGCCGGGTGTTAGCTCCGGCCCGCAGCAGCCGCACGCAGGCTGTTGCGCGCAGACCATGCAGCACAAGGCCCGCAAGAGGCCGCAGAGCGGGATTATTGTCGCGCTCGACTATCCAGGCCCATGTGAGCGCCTTGCGCGTCCAGGGAATGCCCGTGGGACGCAGTAGGATGAATCCCAGCCTGCGTTCCCAGGTCGCCATGGCGTCGGCAAGCTCTTGGGTTATGGGAATCCAAATCTGCCGGCCGGTCTTTTGCTGCAAGACGTTGATGCCGGTGAGACCGTTGTAAAGCTCGAGGTCGGTCCACCGCATTTTGACCAAGTCGGAACCGCGCTGCCCGGTATTGGCCGCGAGCGTCACAACTCGCGCAAGTTCCAGTCGCGCATGCGTCTCGGCGAGGCGGACTTGCTCGTCGGTCCATGGCTTATGGCCGTCATGTGACCGCTCGTACTCGATTCCGGTGGTGATCGGTTGACAAAGGAGATCGCGCACGATTGCCCATTTCTCAACCTGGCGGAGCGCGGCGAGCACGGCGGCCTGCTTGCCAGAGCGGCCCGACAGCCCGTCAATGAACGCCTGCACGAGAGCCGGCCGCAGGATATTGACGGAGACTGCCCCTAGCGTGTCGGGCCGGCCAGCAAGACGAAGCTCGCGGCCCCAAGCCTCTTGCGTTGCTGGCGAGTAGCCTTGCCACTTCGCGCTCGCCATGAACGCGCGAATGACCGCAGCGAAGCACTCGTCAGTGACCTTCGCTGCGCGAAACGGCCTGCTTGGTGCCATTTTTGATCCGCTCGGCTAGTTCATCGGGTGATGCCGCAGTGAGTTCCTTAGTCCCGGCAATGTGACGCTCGACTTCTTTCCACGACCACAGGCGTTTGCCCCCCACTTTCTTTGGCTCTGGGAAGAGGCCAAGTCGCACCCAGTTCTCGATCGTGTGCTCGGCGGCGCAGATGTGCGCGGAGAGCGTTGCCAAGTCTTGATAGGGTGGTGGGTAGGGCAGGCTCATTTTTTCTCTGGCTCTTTCGAGGGTATGAAACCTTTTTGTTCAAGCTCGGCCAGGTCGGGGCGGATCGCTGCGAGCAGGTGTTGGCGCAACCGGAGCCCCTCTTCGGTGGTCGGTTTCTCAATCGGAGAACGGACACTCTTGTCTGCCTCCTCCTCCCTCCGTTCGAACAAGCTCTGCCTAAAGCGCCCCATCACCTCATTCATCCGATGGCGCAAGCGGAAGTCTTCTTCGGTTGGCGGCTGGTGCTCGCTTGCAGCAAACTCTTGGGCAAATTCCGCCGCGAGTTGCAAAACATACTCGACCGTCTCAGTGCCCGCCCTCCAGCGCGTTTCTCGGAGCAGCGGCTGCGCGATCTCCATAATTCGTCTGATTGTCGCAGCCTCGGCTCCCGCTAATTGATTAACGATCTCAGTATTGAGGGAAACGTTATTGAGCTTCGCCCGCTGCCTGAGCTGCTTGTGCAGGGGCTTCGGCAACCGGAGGACGAGCTTGACCGCATCTGCCGTTTTACTGGCCATAGAGCCCTCGTGCTCCTGCAAAATAGTATCAGTTTAGTATCTTGTAAAGTGGCATGCAGCGTATTAAATATATCACATTGATACTAAGTGGCAAGAAGGCCCATGGAACACCTAGACGATGCAGTGAAGGTCCTGAATCTGCGCCTGGACGAAGCCTTGCACCGACAGCTCGCGGCCGAGGCGAAGCGCTCCATCCGTAGTCTCAACGGCGAAATTATATTTCGGCTGCGAAGATCCCTTGAACGGCAGCCGGAGGCGGCGACGGCGTGAGCCGTCATCATTTCATTTTCAATTGGCCGGAGCCCGGACGAAAAACCGGGCCTCGTTGGCGCGAGAACCCGGCAAAGGATTTTGAATGACAAATGTGGATATAACCGACAGCAAAATTGCGCACAAGTCTAAGAAGAAATCACGCACTCAAGCTCTCACCGAAAGCCTACTGCGCGATCGCGCCGAACGAGCCGCTCGCAAGGCGGTCTGCAGTAGTACCAAAATCGAGCGCGGCGACTTTGATGCATTCGAGCCAACGCGCTGGCGCGTCATCGCTGGCGGTGACCCCGGTCACCTTGTCAAGACGCCGATGCGCATGGGTGGCTGGTTTATCGATTGCCAGTGTTGCCGCCGGGAATTCGAAAGCAAGGGTTGGGCATATTGCCCGACATGCATGGAGCTATCGGCAGAGAAGCGGCGAGCCAATAGGGAGGCTTTAAACAGTTTCCGTCACGCCACCCCTAGCGGACATGCTTCTAGCGTTACGACCGCGAATAAAGCCTCGCCACAGAAATCCGGCACCGAAAACATTGAAGAATTTCCCCCGCTATACGGTCCTGCGGATTTTCCTACGAATTTGATCGGTGGCTATCGGCGGGGTCGGCGGCTTCCTCCGGGTTCGGCCAGGACAATCTTGGAATTCGAGGGCGGTTGGCTGTTCGACAAGAGACGCGAGCCTGCGGAGGCCGCATGACCTTCAAACCCGGTCGTCCAAAAGGTGCGAGAAACCGGTTGGACAGTCATTGCTATGAAGTTGCGCTCGCCCACGTGAAACATCGGCTCGGTGATCCGCCCCCAAAAGGAATTCGAACTTACGAACCTATGGGCGGCGCTCGACTGCACCTTGAAAGAGGACCCGGCGGGGTACGTCCGCGACCGACGTTGAATTGCTCGCGTATTTTTTCGCGGGTGGCCTTGAGCAACCGCGTTAGATTTTCGTCGTTCTGCGAGGCGCATCGCCCCGGTAACGTCACGGCAATGCCAAATCGCGCCGCCCGTGAACTCGACGCGGGCGACCGCGAAGCCGTTGAGTATTGGGGGGACGACCAATCACTCGGGCTGTTCCCCGACAAGAGCGCGGCGCAATCGCCGCGCTCACCGAGGCGCGCCGAGCAGCATGATGACGACACCGAAAAAAATGCCCCGCCACAAAGGACGGGGCAAATTTGAAGGATTTGACAGTGAACGTTCTACACAAGCGCGAATCTTCGCGCAACAGATTTCGACGTAATCGTTCAAACGACCGCCGCGCTTTTGCCGCAGAACTCTACCGCCAAGAACGAGGCCGCCATTGGCAACCGCGCG
>Ga0126384_10002826_pt1 | contig 10522 bp, 9 predicted proteins | sample PanSoiMetPlot_36_FD_92543 | JGI IMG/M metagenome (GOLD analysis project Ga0126384, IMG submission 92543) | Tropical forest soil microbial communities from Panama - MetaG Plot_36 | ecosystem: Environmental > Terrestrial > Soil > Tropical forest > Bulk soil | place: Panama | collected 2016-02-17 | reverse complement strand
CATGTACCAGCCGCCGTTGGGCGAGATCACCTGCCCGGTCATGAATGCGGCCTCGTCGCTGGCGAGATAGACCGCCGCCCAGGCGATGTCGTCGGGCTCGCCCAGGCGCTGCAGTGGCGTCTGGGCCGCGATTCTGCCGCGCAGCGGCCCGAGCGGCGCCGTCATATCGGTGTGGATCCAACCGGGGGCAATGGAATTGACGCGAATGTTGCGCACCGCCACCTCGTGCGCCAGCGCGCGCGTGAAGCCCAGGATGGCGGCCTTGGCAGTCGAGTAGGGCACGCTGCCGGGGCGCCCGAAGGTGCCCATGACGCTCGCCATGTTGATGATCGAGCCCGACATCTGCACGTTCATGATCTTAAGGGCCTCGCGCGTGCAAAAGAAGGTGCCGTCGACGTGCACGGCCAGCATCCGCCGCCAGCCGGCGTCGCTGGTGTTGACGGTGCCGTCGAGAAAGGTGGTGACCGGGCCGCCGCCGGCAATCTCATCGGCTTGCTTGAGGCGGAGCGCAATGATCGCATCGGCGTCGTTGCGGCCTTCGAGCCCGCTGATGCCGGCATTGTTGACGAGAATGTCGAGCCGCGGCGAGAGCTTGGCCACCTCGCCGAACATCGCCGCGACCGCCGCCGAATCCGCGACATCGGCCACCACGGCGTGGCCGCCCAAGGCCTCGGCGGTGGCGGTTGCCGCAGCCAGGCTGGCGTCGTTGATGATGACGCGCGCGCCCTCCTCAGCGAAGCGGTGCGCGATCGCCGCCCCGAGGCCGCGCCCGCCGCCCGTGATCAAGGCCACCTTGTCCTTGAGCCTGTGCATGAACGAGGCCTCCTTGCCTTGGCGCAATGCCACTGCGCTGATCTAAACGCGGCCGTCGACGGCCACATCCAACAGCTTCGGCCCCGGCGTCGAGAACGCGCGCCGCAGCGCCGCGGGTACGGCTTCGGGGTCGGCGATGGTTTCGGCCGGCACGCCCATGGCCTTGGCCAGAGCCGCAAAGTCGATGGCCGGATCGGCAAAATCCATGCCGATATAGTGGTCGTTGCCGTGAAACGACAGCAGCCGTTGTTTGATGATGCGGTAACCGCCGTTGTTGGCGATTACGTAGGTGATCGGCAGCCGGTGGTGAGCCGCGGTCCACAGCGCCTGGATCGAGTACATGGCGCTGCCGTCGCCGCTATAGCAGCACACGGGCCGTGGCGCCTGCGCCAGCGCCACGCCGACGGCCGCGGGCAGCCCCCAGCCGATGCCACCCGAGGCCAGGGCGTGGAAGCCATAGCGGTCGCGATAGGCGACGAGATCGGTGAGGTGGCGGGCGCTGGTCAGGCCTTCGTTGACGATGACCGCATCGCGCGGCAGGGCGTCGGCGATCTGCAAGCTGAGCCAGTCATAGTCGATCGGTCGGCGGCCGGCGTTGCGCGCCAGGCGCTGGCCGAGCTGTTTGCGTTTCGCGCTCCAATTGGTCTTTTCCAGCCGCGCCAGCGCCGCCTTGGCGCGGGCGGCCAGCGCCGCGCCGCCTTCACCGATCAGGCGCGGTGTCAGCGCCTCTAGGGTCTCGCGCAGGTCGGCGCGCACCGCCAGCTCGACGGCGAAATTCTTGCCCATGTCCCAGTCGAGGAGACCGAGGTGGACGACCGGCAGGTCGGGCGGCAGCGGCTCGGTTTCGCTCCACACCGACATGCGGAGCGGATCGGCGCCGAGCACGATCATGAGATCGAATTTGGCCAGTAGATCGCGCACCTGCCGCTGGTCGCGCGACAGCGAGCCGGCATAACAGACGTGCTCGGACAGAAAGTGGGCGCCATAGGGCGCGCTCTGCTGGTAGGCTGGGCAGCCCAATGCCTCGGCCAAGGCGGCTGCCGCCGCCAGCGCGTCGCTTTTGACGACCTCATCGCCGCACACCATCACCGGCCGTTGGGCGCGCAACAGGCGTTGCGCCAGCCGGTCGAGCAGGTCATCGGCGGGCCGCGTGCGGGTTTCGATGCGGGTCGAAGCACCAAGCTCGATGCCGGCCTCGGCATTGAGGATATCGCCCGGAAGCGAGATGAACACCGGCCCGGTCGGCGGCGTCATGGCAACCTTGGCGGCGCGCCGCACGATGCGCGGCAGGTCCTCGAGCCGCGTCACTTCGACCGCCCACTTCACCAGCGGCTCGGCAATCGGCAGCAGCGGCGCGTAGAGCAACGGCTCGGTCAGACCATGACCTTGCTCCTGCTGGCCGGCGGTGACGATCATCGGGGTACCGGTAAAACTGGCATTGAACAGCGAACCCATGGCATTGCCGAGCCCCGGCGCCACGTGCACGTTGCAGGCGACCAGCCGCCCGCTCGCGCGCGAGAAGCCGTCGGCCATGGCCACCACCAGGGCCTCCTGCAGCCCGAGAACGTAGCCGAGGTCGGGATGCTCCTTGAGGGCATGCATGATCGGCAGCTCGGTGGTGCCCGGGTTGCCGAACAGATGCGTGACACCCTCGTCCTTCAGAAGGGCCAGAAAAGCCGAACGGCCGGTGCTCAGGTTCATGCTCTCTCCCGTAGTCGATGCGGCAAGCCTAGCGTGCTATCGCCGTCATCGACAAGGTTTGGCAGCCCGATGCCACGCCGGCGACGGCGCCGATTTGGGCTTGTCGATTGCGGGCCGGCAGTCTTCCATGTATCTGGCTTGTGGGCGTGGGAGATGCCGCCGCCAGGCGCGTTGCCTGTGGCTGGTCCCGCGCCAATCGCCGGGAGGCCCCGATGTGGTTTTGCTTGCGCGGCGCCCGCGCCGCTGTTTGCTTGTCGCTGCTGCTGGTCGCACCGGCCGCAGCCGACGAACCCACGGCGTTCGCGTGCAATTTTACCGTTGGCACCGCCTATGCCTACGACCAGGGAAAATTTGCACCGGAGCCGGCGGCGCCGCTCAACTTCACCATCACAGCCGTCGATACCAAGGCGCAAACCGCCGATTTGACCACCGAGCGCGGCACCGGCCCGTTGCGGCTGGTGCAGGCGGTGAATGCCACCCACTTTCTCGAGGTGGCAACCGAAGGCTATTTGAACATCACCACCATCTACGACAAGGACGAGGAGAGCGGCAAATACCCGGCCGTGCACTCGCGGCATCTGGGGATCCTGGGCCAGCCGGTGGTCACGCAATATCAGGGCTTTTGCCAGGCCAAAGACTAGCCAGCCGGCAACCTAGCGATTGCTCCCCGGCGCTCCCTGATGCCATAAGCTTTGCCTTCTATGCTGAACAAGGTCCTGATCGCCAATCGCGGCGAAATCGCGCTCCGCATCATGCGCACGGCTCGGCGGCTTGGCGTCAGTACCGTCGCCGTCGTTTCCGAACCCGACCGCCAGTTTCCGTTCGCGGCCGCCGCCGACGAAGTCGTGCCGATCGGCCCGGGCCCGGCGGGGGAAAGTTACCTCAGGATCGACAAGATCATCGCTGCGGCTCGCGCCACGCGGGCCGACAGCATCCATCCCGGCTACGGCTTTCTTGCCGAGAACGCCGATTTCGCCGAGGCGGTGGCCGCCGCCGGCATGCGTTTCATCGGCCCGTCGCCCGAGGCCATGCGCCGCATGGGGGGCAAGGCGGAGGCCAAGGCGATCGCCAGCAAGGTCGGGGTGCCGGTGGTCCCCGGCTATTGGGGCAGCCGTCAGGCGCCGTCGCTGTTGGCTGCTGAGGCCAAACGCATCGGCTATCCGGTGATGATCAAGGCGGTCGCCGGCGGTGGCGGTCGCGGCATGCGGCTGGTCGCGCGAGCCGACGAGTTCGCGGCCGCGCTCGACAGTGCCCGGCGCGAGGCGCAGGCCGCGTTCGGCGATGACCGGATCTTGATCGAAAAGGTGATCGGCCGCGCCCGCCATATCGAGGTGCAGGTGTTCGGCGATAGCCATGGCAACGTTGTGCACCTGTTCGAGCGCGACTGCAGCTTGCAGCGCCGCCACCAGAAAGTGATCGAAGAGGCGCCGGCGCCGGGCATTGCAGCCGAGTTGCGCCAGGCGCTCACCGAGGCCGCGGTCGCCTGCGCCAAGGCGGTCGAATATGAAGGTGCCGGTACGGTCGAATTCCTGGTCGAGGGCGGCAGCCTGTCGGCGCACGCGCCGTTCTACTTCATCGAGATGAATACCCGGCTGCAGGTGGAGCATCCCGTCACCGAAGCGATCACCGGCCTGGATCTGGTGGAATGGCAGCTGCGCGTTGCGGCGGGCGAGGCGCTGCCACTGCGGCAGGAACAGATAGTGATCGCCGGCCACGCCATCGAGGCTCGGTTGTGTACCGAGGAACCGGGCAAAGGCTTCTTGCCTTCGGTCGGGCCGATCGCCGCCTTCGAGGCCCCGGTACGCCCGGGCTTGCGCATCGATGCGGCAATCGAAACCGGTTCGGTGGTGAGCCCCTACTACGATGCGCTGATCGCCAAGCTCATTCAATCGGCGCCGGACCGCGACGCCGCCCGCAGCGGGCTGGCACAGGCGCTGCAGGAGACGGTGGTGGCGGGCCCCCGTACCAACGCCGGCTTCCTGCATGCGCTGCTATCTGATCCGCAGTTTGCGAGCGCGACCATCGATACCGGATTGATCGGTCGCCAACTCGAGCGGCTGGTGTCGGCGCCGGCGCTGCCGGAGGCTGCCATCGGCCTCGGCGTCACCCAACTGCTGCTCAATGCTCACGATCAGGCGGAGGAGCTGCGGTGGGCGTTCGCGGGTGCCAGCTACTCGCCCTGGAGCGCGCAGGATGGCTTCCAGCTCGGCGCGGCGCGACGGCAAACCGTGACCGTGGCCGCCGACGGCGTGCCGCGCCAGTTTGCAATCGAGTGGAGCGCGGCTGGACCGCGCGTCGTCGGCGCCGATGCCGTCGATCAGCCGGGGGAGATTGCCCGCACCTTGCTGATCGGCGACGGCGATACCGTCCACGTCCTCAATGGCATGCGCCAGGTCACCCTAGGCTGGCCGCCGTTCGATGCCGCCGTTGCCGATGCGGCAAGTGACGACAGCAGCATCCGTGCACCGATCATCGGTCGGGTGGCCAAGCTCTATGTGCGGGAGGGGGAGCTGGTGGCAAAGGGCGATCGCATCGCCGTGGTCGAGGCCATGAAGATGGAGCACGTGCTGCACGCGCGGCGGGCGGGCCTAATTGCCAAGCTCGCCGTCAAGGAGGGACAACAAGTCACGCTGGCGGCGCTGATCGCAACGCTGGCGCCCGCCCCCGAGAAAGATTAGTTTGGGCACCCATCGGTTTTGCCGCCCCTAGCGATTGCCAGCACGCGACCTTTTCCCATGCCGAAGATCACCTTCATCGAGCACGACGGCACCCCACACACGGTGGAGGCCACCGTCGGCGATACGGTGATGGAAACGGCGCTAGCCAAGAGCGTGCCCGGCATCGTCGCCGAATGCGGCGGCTCGTGCACCTGTGCCACCTGCATGGTGTATGTGGATGAGGCGTGGCTGGAACGCGTGGGCGAGCGCTCGCCCGAGGAGGAGGATCAGCTCGATTTTGCCTTCGACGTGCAGCCGAACTCCCGCCTGTCCTGCCAAATCGAGGTCACCGACCAGCTTGATGGGCTGGTGGTGCGCACGCCCGCCTACCAGGGTCGCTAGTCCAAAGACACCTGCTGCGCCGTCAGCCGGGCAGCGCAATGTCGCTCGACTGGACGCGTTTGACCCCCGCCTGGTCCATGCTCTTCCAAGCCGCCGCCAGCGAACCGTGGGTGTCGATGCCGCGGCAGGCGTCCTCGATCACGCTGGCCTCGAGCCCAAGCTTGCGGGCATCCATCGCCGTCCAGGCGACGCAAAAATCGGTGGCCAGGCCCACCACGTAGACCGTCTTGATGCCGCGCTCGTGGAAGTAGCCGTCGAGGCCGGTCTTGGTTCTGCCGTCCGCCTCCACGAACGCCGAATAACTGTCGACGTTGCGGTTGAAGCCCTTGCGAATGATGAGCTGCGCATGCGGGATGTTGATGTCCTTGTGGATGGCGGCGCCGTCGGTTCCCTGCACGCAGTGGTCGGGCCACAGGATCTGCTTGCCGTAGGCGAGCTCGACGCTGTCGAACGGCTTCTTGCCGGCGTGGGTCGAGGCAAACGAGATATGCCCGGGGGTGTGCCAGTCCTGCGTCAGCACGACGTTGTAAAAGGCCTTGGCCAAGCGGTTGATGAGCGGGATGATCTCGTCGCCCTTGTCGACCGCCAGGCTACCGCCGGGAGTGAAGCAGTTCTGCACATCGACGACGATCAGCGCCGTGTCGGAGCCTGGAGTGATCTTGGCTTGAGCCAGCGCGCGAGGCATGAGCGAGGCCATGGTGAGGCCGCAGGTGCCGGTGAGAAACGAGCGTCGGGAGAAAGTGTGCATCGGGCTGATCCTTCTGGCAAGCTGATGCTGTCCCCAGCTTATGCTGAGGGATTGCTCGCAGGAAGCGCAATGATCCGGTAAAGAAGCGGCAATGATCCGGTAAAGAAGCGCAACGGTAAAGCAGCGCAATGATCCGGTAAATCTCTGGCGCCAAAGGTGACGATGAGGACGCGATGGCGTTGCATTTGATCAAGCTGTGCGTCGGGACTGACTCGATTGAAGATCTGGCCGCCTGGCAGCGCCAGCGCCTCAGGCAGCGGCGCCAGGCGGGCGAAAAGCAGCCGCGTCTCTTTCACCGCACCTTCCAGATGCCGAAACGGCGCGAGGAATTGCTTGCCGGTGGTTCGCTCTATTGGGTGATCAAGGGCATGGTGCAGGTTCGCCAGCCGCTGATCGACATCGTCGAGGGCAGTAAGGAGGACGGCACGCCCTGCTGCCTCTTGATCCTGAAGCAGGAGCTGATCACCGTACGTCCGACGCCGAGGCGTGCCTTTCAGGGCTGGCGCTACCTGAGCGCCGACGAAGCCCCGGCCGATCTGGGGCGCAAGCTCGCAAGCGGCATCACCCAGATGCCCCCCAAGATGCGCAAGCGCTTGGCGGAACTGGGCCTGCTCTAGGTCCTGACGCCGTTGGCCGGGCGGGGATAGCGCACACGAGTGCGCTGTCGCGCTCACTCGAGGCCATCGGCATTTGCCTTCGCCGCCAAGGCCCGCCGGCCGCCAGCAGCAAACGGCTGGCCGCCGCGGCCGCGGCGAGCAGAGGTCGTCAGCCGGCAGCGCCGCGGTTGTTGCCACCCTGCCCTGCGGCTAGGCTGGGCCGACATTGCCCGCAGGAGACCGACCATGCCCCATGACCCCCGCCAGCCGCCAGCCGACGGCCCTGCCGCCGAGCTCGATATGCCCCCCGAGCGCCGCAGCGCGGCCAAGGCACATGCCGCGCTGTTGTCTGAGACGGCCAGGCGGGTCGCAGCCGAACTGCCGTTGGCGGCCGATGTCGACGACTTCCGCCGCATCCTGATCGCTGAGGCGCGGTCATGATGGAGCTCGAACAGCTTTCGGCGCGGGCGCTGGCGCAGGCGATTAGGGCCAAGCAGATCTCGAGCGCCGCGGCCACCGAGGCCGCCATCGGCCGTCTTAAGGCGGCGCACGAGCTCACCAACTGCGTCTTGAGCCTAGAGGCCGACACCGCCTTGGCGGCGGCCAAGGCCGCCGATGCGGCGCTCGGCGCCGGCCGGCGGCTTGGACCCCTGGCGGGCGTCCCGCTGGCGCATAAGGATATGTTCGACCGGTGCGGCAAGATCGCCAGCTGGGGCGCGCGGATCCGCGCCGATGGCGCGGCCACCGAAGATGCCACCGTCATCGCGCGCTTGCGTGCCGCCGGTGGCCTCGAAATCGCCGCCCTGCACCTGACCGAATTTGCCTTCGGCCCGACCGGCCACAACTACGTGTTGGGACACGCCCGCAATCCATGGGACCCGGCACGGATCACCGGCGGGTCGTCGGCGGGAACCGCTGCGGCGGTGGCCTATGGCGCCATCCCGGCAGGGCTGGGCTCCGACACGGGTGGCTCGCTGCGCCTGCCGGCGGCGGCGTGCGGCATCACCTCGATCAAGCCGACCTGGGGCCGGGTCAGCCGCGCCGGCGCCATGCCGCTGGCGCCGTCCCTCGACACCATCGGGGTGATCGCCCGCCACGTCGAGGATCTGGCGCTGATTTTGGGACTGCTGGCGGGTGCCGACGCACGCGACCCCGCCGCAACCGAGGTACCGGTGCCGGACTACCTCGCGCGGCTCGACGAGCCGATCGCCGGTCTCCGGCTTGGCCTCGATGCCGCGCTGATCGCCGAAGCGCACCCGATCGTGCAACGGCTGCTCGAAGACGTGGTCGCCATCCTTCGCAAGCAAGGCTTGGTGACGGCGGCGTGCCGCTTTCCCGACTGGCAAACCTTGGATCACCTGGTGCAGCTGACGCAGATGCCCGACTGCGCGGCGGCACACGCTAACTATTTGCGGACGCGGCCGAACGACTATGGTCCGCAGGTGCGCGCCCGTCTTGAGCTCGGCCACTTCATTCCGGCAGTCGACCATTTGACCGCCCTGCGCGCCCGCGGCCGCTTCCTCAAACTGACGCTGCAGGACACCTTCAAGGACATCGATATCGCCATCCTGCCGGTATTCGCCGATCCGATTCCAACCATCGCCGAACTCGACGTCGGCGCCGGCCCGACCCTGCAGGCGGCGATGGCCCGCGTCGTCAAGTATACGCGTCCCATCAACTATCTAGGCCTGCCGACCCTTACCTTGCCGGTGCCGCGGGCGGGCGGGCTGCCGAATGGCATCCAGCTGGTCGGCCGGCCCTACGCGGAGGCGCAGCTGTTTGCCATCGGCCGCGCCTATCAACAGGTGGTGCCGGCGGAAGTCGCGCGTCCTATGACGTGACGTGTACGGTAGCATGCCGCGGCCGGCCGGTTCGCCGCCGCGGCCAAAGCGCATTGGGCGTCGAGCGGATCAGGGTGCCAGCGTAAAGGGTGGCGGCGGCCCCTCGCCGGGGTCGCGCTCGTGGCTCGCCACCAGCTCGCGCACGCCGTCGCGGCCATAGATGTCCGGCCGAAACACCACCCGGCCATCGGGTTCCGCCCAAGCCGTGATGTAGGCGAAATACACCGGCACCGGCTGCTTCAAATTGACATCCAGCGGCTGGTTGGCCTCGAGCACGTCCCTGACCCGGCCGCCGACTTCCCAACCGGGCTCGTATTTCAACACCCATTCCACCAGTTGAAACACGTCCTGCACGCGCACGCAGCCGGCACTGAAGGCGCGGCCGCGCTGGTTGAACAGCGGTTTCATCGGCGTGTCGTGCATGTAGACGCCGTGCTCGTTGGGCATGTCGAGGCGCACCAGGCCCAAGGCGTTCTGCAAGCCCGGGTCTTGCCGGAATCGGATCTTGCTGGCATCGACCTGGCGCCAATCGATGTTGCCAGCGTCGATCTCGGGTCCGTTGTAGGAGCCGGTCAGCACCCGGATCTGCTCCTTTTGCAGGTAGTCCGGCTCCTTGATCAGTCGCGGGATCAGGTCGAGGTTGGCCACGCTGTCGGGCACCCGCCAGTAGGGGAAGAAGTTGATGGCCTTGATGGTCGCGCGTACCGTCGGCGTCTGTCGCTCGGGCTTGCCGGCGATCACGCGATGGCGCAACTCGACCTGATGATGCTCGACGGCCTCGAGCTGGAACGCTGGAACATTGACCAGAACGTAGCGATCCTCGAGCCGCTGCATCGACAGATCTTTGATGCGCTGCAGATTGAGGCGCAGCTGCGCCAAGCGCGCCACCGCCGGCACGTTGAGCGCCTGCAAGGTGGCTTTGTCCACCCGGCCGGTGACGCGCAGCCCATTATTCTCCTGGTAGCGGCGAATGGCCGGCTCGATGTCATCGTAGTTCGAACCGAACATGAAGCCGGAGTTGCTGGCCTGCCGCCGCGACAGCTCGCCGGTGATCATCAGGCGCTCGCGTAGCGCCGGCAGCCGCTCGTCGTCGTCTTCCGGGCGGATCATGCGGGTGCCGGGAAGGCTCGGCCAGCCACCGTTGGAGGCAATCGTTTGATAGCGCTGGATGGCGATCTCCAGCGCTTCCACCACCGCCTCGCTGCGCAGCGGTGCCGAATTTGGCCGCAGGTCGTTGGGAGGCAACTCCGGCTTGCGGCGGGTTTCCTCATCGGTTGCGCGCCGCTGGTTGGCGGGCGAGGCAAAGATCGGGGTCCCGTCCCACCAACGCCAGTCGCTTCCCTGGGCGAATGCCGGCGATGCCGTCGCCAGGACCAGGAGTCCCACGGCGAGCGAAAGCGTGTGCTGCCAACGGCCGTTGCCGCCCATCATGAGCTGCTGGTCTCCCTCATTTCCGCCCTCTGCCCTGTTCCCGTCCCCCGCCTCTAGAGCGCGACATCAGCAATAGCAAGCCGCCACCGTCATGCGCCCATCACAAAGTGTAACATCGTGATTGAGGCTCTGCCTGGGCGTCTCGCCCAATCTTGCCAATCTGCCAATCTGCCAATCTGCAAGCGCCGCGCCCGGCGAGCCAATGGGCTTGATCTTCAAGCTACGCGCCAAAGAATGTGTCCAAAGCGGGACAGGGCGGGGCCCAGCCGGGCTGGCCGGCGGAGCCTGGAAGGCGCAGGCTTTGCCGGCTCCGAAACGCAATTTTGCGCCGTG
>Ga0126384_10002825_pt1 | contig 10524 bp, 7 predicted proteins | sample PanSoiMetPlot_36_FD_92543 | JGI IMG/M metagenome (GOLD analysis project Ga0126384, IMG submission 92543) | Tropical forest soil microbial communities from Panama - MetaG Plot_36 | ecosystem: Environmental > Terrestrial > Soil > Tropical forest > Bulk soil | place: Panama | collected 2016-02-17 | reverse complement strand
GCACGTGGGCGGCACCTGGCACGCGGCCGGCACGACCTGGCGGGTGAGCGGCATCGTGCAGGACCCGAGCAACCTGGCGGACGAGTTCGCGCTGGTCGCCCCAGGCCAGCTCCGGCAGCCCAGCCAGGTGGTCATGCTGCTCGGCCCGGCCGCGGCACAGGAGATCGGCGGCGGGGCGGTGCCCGGTGTCCCGGCGGCAAATGTGTCGCTTCTCACTGAACAGGTGAGCGGGGTGTCGCCGGCGGTGCTCATCCTTGTGGTGGAGGTACTCGGCCTGGCGTTCATCGGCCTGGTGTCGGTAGCCAGTTTCTCCGTGATGGCCCAGCGCCGGCTGCGTGCCCTCGGCATGCTCAGCGCGATCGGCGCGACCGAACGCAACGTCCGCCTGGTCATGATCGCGGGCGGCCTGGCTGTTGGCGCGACCGCCGCGCTGGCCGGGGCGGTGCTCGGCCTGGCCGCCTGGATCGCTTACGCGCCGACGGTGCAGCGGGACACCGGCCATGCGGTGGACGCAGCGCACCTGCCGTGGTGGGCGTTCGCCATCGGGATCGTGCTCGCGATCACGACGTCGGCGCTGGCGTCCCGCCGCCCGGCGAAGACGATGGCCGCGGTCCCGGTGGTGGCCGCGCTGTCCGGCCGCCCCGCGGCGCCCAAGGCGGTGCACCGGTCCGCCCTGCCCGGCGGCATCGTGTTCGCGGCCGGCCTCGCCTGCCTGGCGTTGAGCGGCGGCCTGAATGCAGTGGCCGGCGGCAACGGCCCGAGCGCGAAGCCGCTCGTGCTCCTGGTCGGCCTGGTCGTCACCATCACCGGGACCTGCTTGCTCGCCCCGCTGGCCATCAGCGTGCTGGTGGCCGGGGCGGGCTCGCGGCTGCCGGTCGCGATCCGGATCGCGCTGCGCGACCTAGTGCGCTACCGGGCCCGGTCGGGTGCCGCGCTGGCGGCGACCACGTTCGCCGTGTTCCTGGCCATGGGGATCTGCATCGTCGCCAGCATCAGGTTCGACAATCCGCTCAACTGGATCGGCCCGAACCTGTCCAGCAACCAGGTGTACGTCCCCGCGGCGCAGAGCCTGGGCCCCGGACAGAGCACGCCGCTCGGCGGCGCTCAGATCGCCAGCCTGAGCGGGCGGGTGAATACTCTCGCCGCCAGCCTGCACGCGTCCGTGGTGCCGCTGGAATCCGCGAGCACGCTGTACCAGGTTGGCCCGCCGGCACACGGTGTGCAGAATTTCACCGGCACTGTGTACGTGGCCACCCCGCAGTTGCTGGCCACGTACGGAATCAAGGCCAGCCAGATCGCTCCCGGCACCGACATCCTCACCATGCGGCCAGGGCTAGCGGGCCAGCCGCACATGGAGATGACCTGGGCCAATACCAGCTGCCACGGCACGTGCCAGGGCGCAGGCCCTGCCCTTCCCGGCAGCAGCGGCGGCCCGCCCTGCACGCTGAGCAACGACTGCCTGGCCAACCCCGCGATACAGACCGTCAGCAGCCTGCCCAGCGGGACGTCGGCGCCGAATACGGTGATCACCGAGTACGCGGTGAGCAAATACCACATGCAGACTCAGCTGTTCGGGTGGCTCCTCCAGGCCCCTGCCCCGCTCACCGCCGCGCAACGCAGCGCCGTACGGCAATTCGGGCACGCCAACGAGGTGCAGGTCCAGACCGCAACCTATAACCCGAGCCTCGTGGACTTCACCGACGGGGCCACCGCGCTGGGCATTGTGATCGCGCTCAGCGTGCTGGCCGCCTCCGTCGGCCTGATCCGCAGCGAGACCGCGCCGGACCTGCGCACACTCACCGCGACCGGCGCCAGCGGCATGACCCGGCGGACGATCACCGCCGCGACCGCCGCCGCGCTCGGCCTGCTCGGCGCGATCCTCGGCATGGCCGGCGCGGTGATCGCCGGGATGGCCTGGTCGCACAGCGGCCTGACCGCAACGGCGGGCGGCGTGCCGCCAAGCGACATCCTGATCCTGCTGATCGGGCTGCCGCTGGTCGCCTCGATCGGCGGCTGGCTATTCGCCGGGCGTGAGCCGCCAGCGATCGCCAGGCAGCCGATTGAGTAAGGCCTGCCCGCGAGTCACGTCGCTGACCGAACGGGAAGTGAAGGCGCAGCTCACAAGGTGCCCTGTATTCGGCAGCCAGAAAACGGCGATTCCGCGCCGGTAGCGCTCTTAGCGCCGGCGGAACCGCCGTGCAGCACGATCAGCCAGGCAATCCCCTGAGCCGGCCTTCCCTGCCCCAACGCCGAGCCTGGCGGCCCTCGTGGACGCCGACCTGGACACTCTCGCCACCGCACGTTACGTCCGGACCGACGACCTTCTGAAGTGCTGCCCGGAACGGGCCCCGTGGCGTCCGGTGATCGGGATTTGCCGCAGATCTCCGACGCCGAACTGGTCACCCTGGCGGTAATGCAGGCACTGCTGGGATTCGTGTCCGAGGCGCGCTGGCTGCGGTATGCCCGCAAATCCCTGCGCGGCCTGTTCCCTTACCTGCCCGGCCAGCCCGGATATAACAAGCGACTGCGCAAACTGGCCACCACCATGTACTGGCTAATCCGCATGCTCGCGATGGACACCACCCGATGGGCCGATGACGTGTGGGTGGTTGACTCCACCCCGGGCAGCTCGATCTGGAATGCCACGGCGGTCACACCACGCGCGGCGTGCTCACCCAGGTCCTGCAGCGTGCTCGGGCGTTGGTCCGGATTGTGCGTGTCAATCGCGGGGCTTGCTGCGCGTGGCCTCGTTGGATGTGGTTGCGGTGCCGTCGGGAACGGCGGGTCGCCCGGTTGCTGTCATCCGGAGCCGTGGCTAGCGAGCGGCTCAGGTCGCCCGGCGACCCACCAGCCAGACGGTCGCGGCGATGAGGAGCACCGACAGCGCGAGCAGCCAGCCACCCTCGATCCATTGGAAGGGCCAGAACCGGCTGCCGGGCTGGTAGCTGGTCCATTGCGTGTAGCCGTGGTGGGTGAGGTAGTTCAGCACCCGGGAGTTGGCCGCCCCCTTGTAGAACTTGACGTCGTTGTCATTGACGTTCTTCGGCAGTATCGCGGGCATGATCTGCCGGAACATGGTGTTCATGATCTGGTTCATCGTGGACTGGCTGATCGTCGTGCCGTCCTTGGTCCACCACCCGTTGATGATCCACGCCGAGACAGGCGGGTTGAAGGGGTTCTTGGCGATCAGCGGTGCGATGTAGTGCTGTTGCAGGTACAGCCGGGCCACGAAGAGGAGCCCGGCGACGGCGGCCAGGGTGGCGGCGATCGCGGGCACGACGCGGCGGATGAGCAGTCCCATTAGGGCGCCGATAGCGAAGGCGGCCAACGTCCAGGCGGCGAACGCGACCCCGTGCAGGTCGAACAGCCTGGGGTCGAGCGGGATGGTGCTGCCGTCGGCGAAGAACGGCTGGTAGTACCAGAAGAACACCGGGCTGAACAGCGCGGTGGCAGCCGCCACGATGATCGCGAGCGGCATCAGCTTGGCGAGCGTCCAGCGCGGCCGGCCGACGCCTAGCGTCCAGGCGTACCGGAAGGTACCGGTCTCCAGTTCCCGGGCCAGTACCGGCGCGCCGACGAACGCCCCGATCAGCGCGGGCACCACGTGCAGGAGGGTCGCGATCGTGTACGTGGTTGGGCCGTAGGCCGTGTTGAAGTTGATCACCTGGTTCTGGCAGGCATATGAGCTTGCCGGGTGGCAGGCGGTCGCGGTGGCGTAGGCGTGGTGCACCTGAAGGCCGGCCATCCACAGGTACAGCGCCAGCGCGCCCAGCAGCGCGGCCACGCCGCCCAGCGCGAAGCGGTGCTGGCGCCAGGTGACCCAGGCCATCCGCCGCCACGGCACCGGCCGCGGGCTCGCGTCATTAGCATGCGCGTCGGGCACGGTCAGCGCGGTCATTTCGTCACCTCCGCCGGGGTCTCGCGCAGGTAAGTCAGGGCGAGTTCCTCCAGGCTGGCCTGATGGTGGGTGGCCAGCAGGTCATCGACCGCGTCGGCCAGCCGCACCTGCCCGCGTGCCAGCAGGATGAGGTAGCTGGCCACCCGCTCCAGCTCGGTGAGCACGTGCGAGGCCAGCAGCACCGACACCCCGTCAGCGGACGCCGCGGCCAGCACCGTGGCCATGAAGTCATGCCGGGCGATCGGGTCCAGCATCGCTACCGGTTCATCCAGCACCAGTAGGCTCGGCCGGCGCGCCAGGGCCAGCGTGAGGCCGACCTGCGCCTGCTGCCCGCCCGACAGCTTCCCCGCCTTCCGCTTCAGCGGAATGCCCAGCCCGGCCAGCCGGGCGTGCGCGTAGGCCAGGTCGAAGCGCCAGGTCAGGTTACGGGTCAGGTGCAGCATGTCCGCGACGGACAAGGTCTTGTACAACGGCGTGTCCTGCGCGACGAACGCGATCCTGTCGAGCGCCGCCGGCGACCCGGGCAGCCGGCCGCCCAGCACCGTGACGGTGCCCGCAGTCGGCGCCGTCAGGCCGACCGCCAGGTTCAGCAGCGTGGACTTGCCCGCGCCGTTCGGGCCGACCAGCGCCGTCACGTGCCCGGCCGGGACCGCCAGCGTGCACTCGCGTAGCGCCCAGGTAGCGCCGTAACGCTTGCCCAGGCCGCTGGCCTCGACGACGTTCATATGCTCTGTCAACGGACTATTGCCTTTCTTGTCATGACCTGTGGCGGGTAACGCTGTTGGCCGTGCCTGCGGGAGTCAGACGGTCCATAGCGCCTGGGTGGGTGACAGGCGGGCGGCGCGGATGGCGGGCAGCAGTCCCGCTATGGCACCGATGACGATGGCGGCGGCGAGCCCCCCGGCCCAGGCCTCGAGGGGGATGACGGTTGTCTCGTGGTGGGTGCGGGCGTACCACGTGGTGGCGGCCGCACCGATGAGGACCCCGGCAGCGCCGCCGGCCAGGGACAGCATGATCGCCTCGGCCAGGAACTGGATGCGGATCTGGCCGCGGGTGGCGCCCAGGGCACGGCGCAGCCCGATTTCCTGGCGGCGTTCCAGGACAGAGATGATCATGATGTTGGCGACGCCGATCGCGCCGACCAGCAGGGCGACCGCTCCCAGGCCGAGGAACAGGGTGTCCAGCGCTCCCTTGGCGTCGGCCTGCGCGGTAAGCGCGTCCGAGGGCCGGGAGACATCGACCTGGCTGGGGTTTTCCGGGTTGGCCTCGGCAGTAAGCAGGCTGTCGACGCGGGTGGTGACGGCCTCGTCGTCCTGGACGGTGCGAACGTAGATCTCCGAGGGGTGCCCGTCGAAGCCCAGGTACTTCACCGCGGCAGGGAAGCCGACAAGGGCCGACTGGTCGATCTCAGGCACGTAGGTGTCGGGCTTGAGGATTCCGGTCAGGTAAAACCACTGGCCGCCGAACGACTGGCTGCTTAGCCAGATCCGCATACCGGGCCGGATCCGGTCGATACCCAGCCGCTGGGCAGCGGCGGCCCCGAGCACGGCGACGGGCTCACGTTCGGTGGCGGCGTTCAGGAAACGGCCCTGCGCGAGGCTGGTGCCCGCGGTGGCAGGCAGGCCTAGAGTGGCGGCGTCCACGCTGAGGGCGCTGGTGTTGATCGAGGGGATAAGCGGGGACTTGTAGACGTTGGCGCCGCCCACGTTGCCGATGTCCTGTACCGCGGTGACCCCGGGCAGTCGGGCGATCATGCCCGGCGCCGCCGCGGGCAGCTCGGCGGTCTCCCCGGCGAGCGTCTGCCCGTTGGTGACGGTGAGCAGGTTGGTGCCCAGCTGCTGGATTTCGGCTACCAGCGCGGCGGAGGACGAGGCGGCCAGGCTCAGGACGGCGACGATCGCCGCGACACCGATCGCGATGCCCAGCGCGGACAGCCCGGCGCGCAGCTTGCGGGTCCGCAGCCCGATGCTGGCGAGACCTGCCAGGTCCCCCGGCCCCAGGCGGGCCGAGATCGGGGCCGCCCAGGCGCCCGCGCGGCTGGGCTGCCCGGAAGTCACGGTCATGGGGTTTCCTCCGCTCCGGTGTCGGTGATGATCCGGCCGTCGAGTACCTCGATGCGGCGCCGGGTGCGGGCGGCGACGGCGTGGTTGTGGGTGATGATGACGACCGTGGTGCCGGCGGCGTTGAGTTCTTCCAGCAGGGCGAGGATGGACGCGCCGGTGGCGGAGTCGAGGTTGCCGGTGGGCTCGTCGGCCAGCACTACCGGCGGGTGGCCAGCGATGGCCCGGGCGATCGCGACCCGCTGGCGTTCCCCGCCGGACAGCTGGGTGGGGCGGGCGGCGGCCTTGTGCCCGAGGCCGACCCGGGCCAGCGCGGCGACGGCCAGCCGCGGCCGCTGGTCGCGGCCGACGCCGGCGTAAAGCAGCCCGTCGGCGACGTTGCCCAGGACGGTCTGGTGCTCGGCGAGGAAGAACTGCTGGAACACGAACCCGATCCGGGAGGCGCGCAGCGCCGACAGCTGCCGGTCGCCCAGCGCCGCGACGTCCAGGCCGGTGACCCGCACGGTGCCGGATGCCGGCTTGTCCAGGGTGCCCATCAGGTGCAGCAGCGTGGTCTTGCCCGACCCCGACGGGCCGACCACCGCCACCAGCTCGCCGACGGCTACCGCCAGGCTTACCTGGTCAAGCGCCCGCACTGGCGACTGCCCCGGATACACCTTCGACACGTTGTCCAGCTCCAGCACCGGCACCCCGCAGGCCGGCGGGCCGACGCGATCCCCGGTCGCCTGCGCGGTGGTCACGACGACGCCACCACGACGCGCTCCCCGGGCGTCAGCTTCCCGGTTACCTGCACCAGGCCGTTAGCGTCGTCGAAAATCCCTGGCGTCGCCGATACCCAGCGCCGCGTGTTCCCCGGGCCGACGACCTCGACCTGGTACCCGCCCGACGCCTGGGCCATCAGCGCCGTCACCGGCACCGCCAGCACCGGGCCACCGCTGCTCGCCGTGGTGATGTTCACCGTTACCGGCGCCTGGTCCAGCGTCCCCTCTGCCCGCGGATCGGCCAGCGTCACCTGCACTGGGATCGTCGTGGTCGGCCCCTGCCCCTGCTGGCTGGACGTTGTGGTCGCCACCGCACCGACCGAGGACACCACGCCCGGGGTCATGGTCCCGTCGGGCAGCGTGACGGTCACCGCGTCGCCCGCCTTCACCTCCGACGGGCCGGAGACGTCCAGTGGGATCGTCACCACGTGCCGGTTCGAGGTCGCCGCCAATACCGGGCCGGACGCCGGGCCGCCCAGGCTCCCGGTCACCTGGGTGACCCGCAGCGCCTCCGGCTCGAACACCACCTGCCCCAGCGTCAGTGCCCCCGACGGATAGGACACCCCCAGGTGCTCCTCCACTTGCTGCATCCCGTAGGCCGTCTCCCAGGAGTAGTAGTCCCAGCCGAGCGCGACGATGTCCGCCCGGTCGGCGTAGCCGAGAGTCACCAGGTCGTGGTTGAGCTGGGACACGTCCTGACCCGTCACGCCCTCGCCGAGCGCTCGCCAGTCCGGCACGCTGCCGTACAGCAGCGCCACCGGGGAGCCGTTATCGGTCTTGTAGAGCGCCTGTCCCTGGCGGATCACCCGGCCCGGCGACGGCAGCCAGGTCAGCGTCCCGCCGCCCTGCCCGGTCACCGCGTAAGACCCGGCGTACCCCAGCGTCGCGGTCACCGGCGTGGTCGCTGACAGGTCCTGCCGGGTCACCAGCGCCGTCGCCGGCGCGGCTGCCCCCGGCGCGGGCCCGGACGTGGCGGCCGGGGAGAACACCCCCGCCCGCCACGCCGCCACCGCCCCGGCCGCCACCACAACCACCACGCCCAGGGCCACCCAGCGGCCACGGCCACGCGATCCCCGCACCAGCGCGGCCGCCGGGGCCTCCGCCTGCCCGGCCTCTTCGGCGACGCCTCTCACGGCGTCACCTCCACCGTCGGCAGCCCCGAGCCTGAGGGCAGGACGCTCTCGCAGTGGTGGGCCTTGGCGAGAACCTGCGGCGAATGCGGGTCAAAGCCGTCCTGGCTGGCGCTCAGCACGAATTCCACGCGCCTCTCGGCATTCACGGGGTCGGGGAAGTCCGGCAACCCGTGGGCGCGCATGCACTCGGCGAACCTCACGTACTCGACCCGAACGACCTGGTTCTGGGCGGCGATGTCGTTGCTGATCCGGTTGTCCCAGGAGCTGCATGCGCGCACGGCCGCCTGGCCCTGGGGGGTGCGGATCAGTTCCTTCGAGCCGGGAGGTTCCTGCCCGCTGGCGTTGGGATCGGGATAGTTCGGCACGCCGTGGGCGCGCAGGCACCGGGCGAGGCCGAGCTTGTCCGAGACGTACGCTGCCGATGCTCCGCCGGTACCGCTGGATGAGGTGGCACCGGTGGACGACGTGCGACTGGTGGATGACGTGCTGCTGGATGACGTGGCGCTGCCGCATGCCGCCGTCAACAGCAGCAAGCCGACCGTGACGGCCAGAACGGCCGGCCGCCGTGTTATGGGCATCGGAGTTCCTCCTCACGGCCGGGCACCGCGCCCGGTCACCCCAGAAATACGCCGCCAGGCGTCACACCAAGATCACGCGCGGCACCGTGACCGGGGTGCAGTGCCGTGCCTGCCGCCGTACGAAAGGCCAGGTCACGGGCTGGCGGCCAGCGCAAGTTGGGAGCCTCATGTGACGCTTGTGTGATGTCCAAGAGGCACTATGGACGTATGCGTGTCCTAGTAGTCGAGGATCAGGCCGAGCTGGCGGACGACATCGCTCGCGGCCTGCGTGGCCAGGGCATCGGCGCGGACGTGGCCTATGACGGGCCGGCCGGGATCGAGAAGGCCGTGGTCAATTCCTACGACGTGGTGGTCCTGGACCGGGACCTGCCCAGGGTGCACGGCGACGCGGTCTGCGCCACGCTGGTCGGGTCCGGTTCGGCTGCGCGCATCCTGATGCTGACCGCGGCCGCCACGGTCGGCGACCGGGTGCAGGGCCTCAACCTCGGCGCCGACGACTACCTGGGCAAGCCGTTCGCGTTCGAGGAACTCGTCGCCAGGGTCCGGGCGCTGGCTCGGCGCGCCCCGGCCACCCCTCCCGTGATCACCCGCGGCGACATCGTGTTCGACCGGGCCCGCCGCCGGGTCAGCCGCGCGGGCCGGCCGCTGTCGCTCACCCGCAAGGAGATGGGGATCCTCGAAGAACTCCTGGTCGCCGACGGGGGCGTGGTCAGCACCGAGGACCTGCTCGAGCGGGTCTGGGACGAGAACGCCGACCCGTTCACCCGCACGGTCACGGTGACGATCGGCCGGCTGCGGCGCAAGCTCGGCGACCCCGACCCGATCGACACCGTGGTCGGCAGCGGCTACCGGCTCCCGTGAAGGCTCCCATGAACATGCGCACTCTCCGCCGCCTCTGGCCGCAGAAGGTCAAGACCCGGCTCACGCTCACCTACGCCGCGCTGTTCCTCGTCGCCGGCACGGCGCTGCTCGCGCTGACCTACGTGCTGCTCGCCGCCAGCTTGCCCACGCAACCGCCCTCGTCCCTGACGATCCGCAGCCAGGTGCTGAACAACATGCACCAGGCCTGCCAGCGGACAGGCGTCGGGTACAAGGGCCCCGTCCCGCGGAACCTGACCGAGTGCAAGCAGGCGTCGGCCGCCTACTACGCTGGCTCCGCCGCGGCCTTCCAAGCGCAGCGCCAGCAAGCGCTGAGCATCCTGCTAAGGGCCGCGCTCGTCGGCCTTGGCGTCATAACGGTCGCCTCCGCCGGCCTGGGCTGGTTCATGTCCGGCCGGATGCTGCGCCCCGTGCGGGTGATTACCGAGACCGCACGCCGGGCGTCCGAGCAGCACCTCGGCGAGCGGCTACAACTCAACGGGGCAAAAGACGAGCTCAAGGAGCTGGCCGACACGTTCGACGACATGCTCGAACGCCTGGATACAGCGTTCGCCACCCAGCGCCGGTTCGTCGCCAACGCCTCGCACGAGCTGCGCACGCCGCTGACCGTGATGCGGACGGCGATCGACGTGACCCTGGCCGAGCCGTCCCCGACAGTCCGCCAACTCACCGGTACAGCCGTGCGTGTGCGGCGCTCGATCGACAAGGCAGAGAGCATCATCGAGGCGCTGCTCACCCTGGCCGTGAGCGACCAGGGCAAGCTCAGCATCGAGTTCACCGACCTGGCCACCTGGGCCGAGGACGCGATCGACGTCGCCGCTCCCGAGATTGAACGCCGGAATCTAACCGTCGAAGCGAAGCTCGACCCAGCCGAGACGACCGGGGACCCGCAGCTGCTTGAGCGGATGATCAGCAACCTGGTCGACAACGCCGTCCGGCACAACGAGCCCGGCGGCTGGATCAGGCTGCGCACCGGCAGCAGCGACGCGGCCGTGTACCTGGAGATTGCCAACAGCGGCCCGTTCATCCCGGACGGCAAGATACCCGAGCTGTTCGAGCCGTTCCGGCGCATGGAGGCCAGGACAGGCGTCCGCGACGGCGCCGGGCTCGGCCTGTCTATCGCCCGGTCGGTCGTCACCGCACACCGCGCGACCGCCACCGCCCGCAGCCAGCCCGAAGGCGGCCTCGACATCTCGGTGGTGATCCCCCAGCCTC
>Ga0126384_10002824_pt1 | contig 10527 bp, 10 predicted proteins | sample PanSoiMetPlot_36_FD_92543 | JGI IMG/M metagenome (GOLD analysis project Ga0126384, IMG submission 92543) | Tropical forest soil microbial communities from Panama - MetaG Plot_36 | ecosystem: Environmental > Terrestrial > Soil > Tropical forest > Bulk soil | place: Panama | collected 2016-02-17 | reverse complement strand
GCAGCGCCAGCGTCGGCATCACCATCTCGTCGAGCCACGGAATCCCGCCGGCGCTGCGACGAGATTCCGGCGTCTGCGGCGCGCGCGCGTTACTCATTGCGATCTACGCGGTCAACGGCGATCCAGCTCCTGTTGGATGGACGTCGAGATCTGGTCGATCGGCTCGGACCCGGTTACGGCCTGCTGCACGCCGGCCATGATCGCCGTGGAGCCCGAGGCGAACGCGGGCCCGTAAGCGGGGGTGGTCACGGTCGGGATGATTCGAGTCGTGAAGCTCTTGAAGATCGGCGTATCGAGCTTTGCTGCAAGCTCGGGGCTCGGTGCCGCTGCGAGGGGCGGCAGCGACGATCCCGGCCCGAGCGTGTACGTCTTGATCGCGTCCGCTGAGGTTGCCAGGTACTGGATGAACGTCCACGCCGCCTTCTTTTGCTTGCTGTCGGCGAACATCACGAGCTGATGGCCGCCTTCGAATGAATACGATTTCCCGCTCGGGCCCGCGGGCTGTGTGGTCACGCCCCAGCGCTTGTAGAAATCCGCGTCCGACATCTTGTTCGCACTCTGGATCACGCCTTGCAGCAGCACCTGATCCCAGATGAAGGCCACCTTGTCCTGCGCGGCCAGCGGACGGAATTCCCCGATCTTGCGGCCGGGGTCGATATATCCGTTCTTGGCGAGATCGCGCATCCACGTTAGGTACCGCTTCATCTCTGGCGCGTCGGCACGCGCTTTGTCGCCTGCGATCGGCGCGGCGCCGAAGGTGGCCATCCACGGCCAGTTCGACTGGAGCGAAAACGGTCGATTGGTGGTGTCAAGTCCGAGCGGGATGACGTCAGGCTGACTCTTCTTGATCGCCGCCATGGCTGTGTTCAACTCGTCGATCGTCCGCGGCGGTTTTTCGGGATCGAGTCCTGCCTTCGCCATCACCGCCTTGTCGTACCAGAAGCCTGCGGGTGCGAGCGTCCACGGCATCGCGATCAACTTGCCCTGGTATTGCAGCCCACTCACGGCGTCGGGCTTCAGCCGCGCCTTGAGATCGGTGCCAACGTATTCGCCGAGCGGCTCGAGCTTGCCGGTCGCCGCAATGACGAACGTATCGTTGCCTGCGAGCTGTGCGACGTCGGGCGGGTTGCCGGCCTTGACGCGCAGCGCGAGCTGGCGCGCGATTTCCGAGAACGAGATTGCCTCGCTCTTGATGTGGATGTCGGGGTGCGCCTTCTCGAAGTCGGCAATGACCTGGTCGATGGCCGGCTTGGTCGTTCCCTCGGCCGCCGCCCAGTTCGCGAAAGTCACTTCGACCTTTTCGGCTGCACCCACATTGGTCGCGAAGGCTAGCGCGAGCGCGCCTAGCGAGGCGAAGAGCGGACTGCGACCGATCCTATGCGTTTGGAACATGCTTCCTCCTTGCCGATCGACGAATCTAGGTGGGCCGTGCGGATCAACGACGCGGCGCGTCGACGGTCACGCTCAGCATCGAGATCGAGCGGATCTCCAATCCATCGACTGAGACGGCTGCGGTCTCGCCGGGCTGCTGCGCGCCCAGGACGTAGAGCAGCGGCAGATAGTGCTCGGGCGTCGGCACCGCGAGCCTGGCCGCCTCGCCCGCCTCCTCGTACGCGACGAGCCGTTCGTATTGCTGCGTGGCGATTGCATCGCGCACGTAATCGTTGAAACGCACCGTCCAATCGTAAGGCGCGCCACCGTCGCGACCCATCATGCGCAGGTTGTGCACGACGTTGCCACTGCCGGCGATCAGCACGCCTTCGTCGCGCAGCGGAGCGAGCCGCGAGCCGAGCTCGTAATGAAATGCCGCCGGCTTCGTGGCGTCGATCGAAAGCTGAACGACGGGAACGTCGGCGTTCGGATAAGCGTGCTTGAGCACCGACCAGGTGCCGTGATCGAGTCCCCATGACTGATCGAGGCCGACGTCCAGCGGCGCGAGGAGCTTCTGCACCCGATTCGCAAGGGCGGGGTCGCCAGACGCGGGATACTCCACATCGTAGAGCTCCTGCGGAAAGCCGTAGAAATCGTGGATGGTCTTCGGTTTCTCCATCGCAGTGACAGCGGTGCCACGCGTGTACCAGTGCGCAGAGACCGCGAGAATCGCCTTGGGCTTCCCCGTCTCGGAGCCGAGCCTCGCCCAGGCTTGCGTGTAGCGGTTGTCGTCCAGGGTGTTCATCGGGCTGCCGTGGCCGAAGAAGATGGCCGGCAGGCGTTTCGCTGCGCTGCTCACGGTGCTGGTCGAAGCGTTGGGATGGTTCAAGAATGCGGCCACTGCTGCGCGAATGCAAGTAGCGCCCCTGTCGGCGCAACCATCTGGACCCGGGTAAACTGCGGCTTACGAGCGCACACCCTTCATGGATGACTCGATCATGATGCATCATCGCCTGAAAACAACCATCCTGGAAATTGTCAGCGCGGTCCTCTTCGCTGCGTTCTGCTTCGGCTGCGCCAGCACGCCCCCGGCTCCGCCTCCGCCTCCGCCGGACAAGCAGAAGCTCGCGGCCGCCGGCTTCAAGGTCGTCGATGCGAAGACTCAGCTACAGCAGGAACGCATCCAAGCGCTTCCTCAGGGCCGCGTGACCTGGTTCCAGGTGACAGGGCAGACCTATTACGTCTACCCCGATCCCGCGAAGAAGCAGCTCTACATCGGCACGCAGAAGGAATACGACACGTACCGCCTGCTCTATCCGAACGCGGGCGCCGACTCGCTCGCCCAGCAGAACGCCGCGAATATGGCGGACTACAACAAGCAGGACGCGAGGATGCGCATCAACACCAACAACGATCTGACCGACCCGTGGTCGCTCTGGGACCACGTCGAGGGCTTGGGCGGACGCTGAATCGCCCGACTCAACGCGACGCGATCAATCCGCTCGACTGCAGCATGCCCGCGACGTCATTGGCGAACGCGGGCCCGCTTTGCTGTAGCGTGGCCGGGTTATAGGCGGGAGGGTTGTACGTCCACACGGCGCGCGCCGTCTTGACGTCGAACAATGTGGTGTAGATCGTCGCGGCTTGGTAGCTGGTGCTGACGATACCCGGCTCGTACCAGCCGACATACATGTTCGGCCCGACCGCCTGGCCTCCGCCAACCGTCCCGACGCCGACGCTGCCATCCGTCTGCCAGTCCGACAGCCGCACAAGCAAGGTCGCGTCCGCGCCCGACTGGAGGATCGCGGCTCGCATCGTTGCCTGGTCGGGCGTGCGATCGGTGGGCACGTATTGCCATCCTGGTACCGCGGACACCCCGGTGCTCTGCAGCGCCGACACCATGAGGTTTTCGAAGCCGCGCTGATCGCTGAGGCTCTGTGCGCTCAATCCGATCACGAAGATCTTCTGAAACGGCGGACCCTTGAAGTCCGGATCGCGCCAGCCCGTCGTGTTGTTAGGGCTGGGCACCGCGGAGCAGCCGACGAGCAGGGCGGCCGCGACGAGGCAAAGCAATGTGGCGTGCAAACGGATCTGCAACCGATTCTCCCGAGTTAGCTGATTCTAACCGGATCGTAGGGCGGGCCGCAGCTATCGGTGTAGCCACGCGCGCAGCTGGGTTCCGAAGACGTTTTCCGCCAGGCCGACGAGCACCAGCACAGCGCCGATCATCTGTAGCGGCGCAAGCCCTTCGTCGAGGAAGATCGCGCCGCTTGCCAGCCCCACCACCGGGATCAAGAGCGCGAATGGGGAAACGAGTGCAGTGGGATAACGGTGGAGCAGCGCGGCCCACGATGCGAAGCCGAAGAGTGTCGCGCCCCAGGCGAGGACCAGCACGCAACTCCAGGTGAGCAGACTCGCATCCCTCACCGCCTGCCAGACCGCAGGCCCGCCTTCGAAAACATAAGCGAGCAAGAAAAGCGGCAGCGGCGGCACGAGGCTCGACCAGACGACGAGCGCGAACATGTCCGCCTCGTGCTCCTTCGCGGCGTGCTTGGCGATGACGTTGCCCGTGCCCCAGCAGAGCGCAGCACCGATGACCAGCACGAAGCCGATCACGGTCGCGCTGACGCCGGACATGACCTTGTAGGCGCCGAGCAACACGAGTCCTGCGGTGGCAATGGCTGCGCCGATCAAATCCTCGCGCCGCAGCTTCTCTCCCAGAAACACGATGCCCAGCGCGATGGTGAAGAAAATCTGAACCTGGATGACCAGCGAAGCAAGCCCGGCCGGCATGCCGAGGTTGATCCCGACAAACAACAGCCCGAATTGGCACACACCGATCGCGAAGCCGTAAGCGAAGACGAAGCGCCAGGGTATGCGCGGCGGCTTGATGAAGAACACCATAGGGAAAGCGGCAAGGACGTAGCGGAGCCCTGCGAGCACGAACGGCGGCAGTTCACGCAAGCCTACCTTGATGGCGACGAAAGTGAACCCTAGAACCGCCATGACGATCAGAACCAGCGCGAGGTCGCGCGGCGAAAGGCGCACCTTCGCGCTCAAAGCTCGACCGCGCGTTTGGCGTGCAATGACTCGCGCAGCGCGATTGCGATGCGGGTCGCCTCGGTCGCGTCGTGCAGCGTCAGCGCGGGCTGACCGTCGTCCAGCACGGCGTCGATGAAGTGAATCGTTTCCAGCAGGAACGCCTCCTCGAAGCGCTCGTAGAAGCTCGGCGTGCACTCGTTGCGCACGCCGTGCGCATCGGAGATTTCGACGCGGTTCAAACGCGGGTTCTCGCCGATCGCGAGCCGGCCCTTCGTGCCGAAGATCTCGGTCGAGGTCTCGTGCCCGTGCGCCATCGTTCGCGAAGCGTAGAAGCAGGCGAGCTTGCCGTCGGCGAACACGCAAGTCGCCACGCCGTTGTCGACGTCCCCCAATTCGCGCAGTCCGTCATGGAGCGCGACGGTGCCAGCAGCGAAGACCCGCACCGGCTTGGGATTGCCCAGGAACCAGCGCGCGAGATCGATGTCGTGGACGGTGCAGTCGAGGAAGATGCCCCCGCTGGTTGGCGCGAAGCGCACGAAGAAGCCGGAGGGATCATTGAGATCGAGATTCTGTGAGCGCACCAGGAACGGCTTGCCGATGAGCCCGGCCTGGATCTTGTCGTAGGCATCGCGGTTGCTCGGGTCGAAGCGGCGCCCATAGCCGATCATCACATTGAGCGCGGGGTGCTTCTTCGCTTCCGCCTCGACGCGATGGCAGTCGGCGAGATCGAGCGAGAGCGGCTTCTCGCAGAACACGTGCTTGCCGGCTTGCAGCGCGGCGATGATCTGTGCCGCGTGCATCGAAGTCGGCGTGACGATGAATACCGCCTGCACTTCGCGGTCGGCGAGGAGCGCCTCGAAGTCGCGGTGAAGCCGCCCGATGCCGAGCGTATCTTTCGCCCAGGCGAGCTCCTCTTCGACCGGGCTGCAGGCGGCGACCAGCTCGGCGCGCGGGATGCGCTGAGCGAGATTCTCGGCGTGGCGACGTCCGAGGCGACCCAGCCCCGCGATGCCGACGCGCAGGCGCGATCCAGAACTCACAATTCGACGATCCGCTTTTCGCGCCAGGAGGTGGTCGCGGCCTCCGCGAGCTCCAGCGCTTTCACGCCGTCCTCGATGCCGGTGCGGACCGTGCCGCCCTTCGCGAGCGCCTCGAAGAAATGCGCCATCTCGTCGGCGTAGGCCACGCGGTAGCGTTCGAGAAAGAAATGCTCGGGCTTGTCGCGGCTCACGCTCTCGCCGGTTGCCGCGGTGACCTCGGTCGGCGTGTGGTTGCCCGCCTGCAGCATGCCCTTGCTGCCGAGCACCTCGAAGCGCTGGTCGTAACCGTAGGCCGCGCGGCGCGAGGTGTTGATCTGCGCGAGCCGTCCTTTCTTCGTCCGGATCGTGACCGCGGTCGAGTCGACGTCGCCAGCCTTCGCGATCGCCGGATCGGTGAGGCAGCTCCCGGTCGCGTACACGCTCACCGCTTCGTCGCCGAGAATCCAGCGGAAGATGTCGAAGTCGTGGATCAGCATGTCCTTGAAGATCCCGCCCGACACCTTGATGTAGTCGATCGGCGGCGCGCCGGGATCGCGGCTCGTCACGATGAGCATCTCGGGCTCGCCGATCTCGCCCGCATCGAGCCGCCGCTTGAGCGCAGCGAACGTGGGATCGAACCGGCGCTGAAACCCGATCATGCAGGTAACGCGCGCTTTCGCGACCTCTTGCGCGCATTCGCGGGCGCGAGCGAGCGCCAGGTCCACCGGCTTCTCGCAGAAGATCGCCTTGCCGGCCTTTGCCGCGCGCACGATCAGTTCCGCATGCGTGTCGGTAGACGAGCCGATGACCACCGCCTGCACCGAAGCGTCCCCGAATACCTGATCGGCACCGCCGACCTTCGCGCCGTGCTTCGCTGCAAGCTCCGAGGCCGCCGCCGCGTTGACGTCGACGACGTACTTGAGCGCGACGCCGGGTTGCCGAGCGAGATTGCCGGCGTGGATCTTGCCGATGCGGCCGGCCCCGAAAAGGGCGACGTCAGTCATTTTTTGAGCATCCATTCGTGCACGGGATCGTTCTTGAAGTGCCATTCGCGCGACGGCCCGGCCATCACGTTCAGGTAATACGAGTCGTAGCCGTAAGGCACGACCACGGGATGGTAGCCGCGCGGCACCATCACCACATCGTGATCCTCGACCGCGAGCGATTCGTCGAGCGAGCGATCGTCGGTGTAGACGCGCTGGAAGGCGAAGCCCTGCGCGGGTTTGAGCCGGTGGTAATAGGTTTCCTCGAGCGAGCTCTCGACCGGCAGGTTGTCGGTGTCGTGCTTGTGCGGCGGATACGAGGATGAGTGCCCGCTCGGCGTGACGACCTCGACCACCAGCAGATGATCGGCGGGCTCGCTCTCCGGGAGGATGTCGCACACGTAGCGAGTGTTCGCGCCTGTGCCGCGCGAGAAGCGTTTCATGCTCCCGGGCTCGATCAGCCGCGGCGCACGCTCGCTCGCCCCCGGTGCGCTCGCCACACCGATCTCCGTCGCGCTGTGCGCCATCACGGAGGCCGCGGTGCGTTGCGGCACGTATACCGCGTACGGGGAGCGCGCCTCGAACACGCTCTCGCGCTCGCCGATCTCCGTCCAGCTCGAATCTGCCGCGCGCACGCTCACCGTGCCGCGCAGCACCACGATGCAGCGCTCGAGCGCATCGGTAGCGAGCGTGATCGTCTCGCCCGGACCGAGGCGATACGCCGCGAAGCCGACATACTTCCATCCGGCCGATTGCGGCGTGACGCTCACGATCTCGCGACCGCTGCGTTTCGCCTTCACCAGTAAACTCATGCCGGAACTCTCTCTTGCGCGCGGTCGACGAGTCCGCGCAAATGCTGATAGCCCTTTTCGCCGTAGGCGTAGCTCGGTGCGACCACCGGATCCTGTTCGGCCTCGACCACGAGCCAGCCGCGATAGCCGTGCTCGCGCAGCAAGCCGATGATCGACTCGAAGTCGACTGCGCCATCGCCGGGCACGGTGAACGCACCGTTGATTACCGACTCGAGAAAGCTCCAGTTGCGGTTGCGCGCGAGCTTGATCACCTGCGGGCGCACGTCCTTGCAGTGGACGTGACAGACGCGCGCGACGTGCTTCTTGAGCATTGCCACCGCGTCGCCGCCGGCAAAAGTCATGTGTCCGCTGTCGAAGAGAAGTCCGACTTCTTCGCCGACCAGCGGCATCAGTCGATCGACGTCGATGGGCGTCTCCACGTACGCGCCCATGTGATGGTGATAAGCGAGGCGCACACCGTGCTTGAGCGTGTGCTTGGCGAAGGTGGTGAGGCGATCCGCGTACGCCTTCCACTGGTCGTCGCGAAAGAATTGCGGCCGCTTGTACAACGGGACCGGCGAGCCCTGAATGCTGTCGGCGACCTCGCCGTAGACCATCACCTTCGCGCCGTTGTCGGCGAGAAGCTTGAGGTGCGGGCCGACGGCCGTGATCTCCTCTTCCACCGAACGGTGCGCGAGCTCCCCCGAATACCAGCCGGAGACGAGCTCGAGTCCGTGCTTCGACAGTACCGCGCGCAACGCGGCCGATTCGCGCGGGAACTTGTTGCCGAGCTCGAAGCCCTGGTAGCCGATCGCCTTGCCCTCGGACAGCGCGACCTCGAGCGGCGTCTCGCCGCCGAGCCACGGCAGGTCGTCGTTACTCCAGGAGATCGGGTTGATGCCGATCTTGACGTCGAAGGATCGCTTCACGGTTGCTGCTTCTTTCTGCTGCTGTCGTACGCGGCGCGCGCCCTGCGCACGCCCTCGCGCTCGGAGATCTCCGGCACGGCAACTTCCCACCACCAGCCGCCCTCCTCGGTGGTGCGATTCGGATCGGTCTCGATGCACACGACGTAAGTCTTGTCCGCAGCTCGCGCGCGCTTCAGCGCCTTCTCCAGCTCGGCGATCGTCTTCACATTCTCGGACAGCGCGCCCAGCGAAGCCGCGTGCGCCGCGAAGTCGATCTTCGGCGGTCCGCTCTTGCCCTGCACGCTGTCGGCGAAGAGGTTGTTAAACGGCGCGCCGCCGCAGGCCTGCTGCAGGCGGTTGATGCAGCCGTAGCCGTGGTTGTCGAGCACGACGATCACAAGCTTCTGATCGAGAAGAAGCGAGGTCGCGATCTCGGAATTGAGCATGAGATAGCTGCCATCGCCGACGATGACGACCACTTCGCGATCGGGGCGCGCCATCTTCACGCCCAGGCCCCCGGCGATCTCGTACCCCATGCACGAATAACCGTATTCCATGTGATAGCCGCCGGGCTCGCCTGTGCGCCAGAGCTTGTGGAGGTCGGCCGGGAGCGTGCCGGCAGCGCACACGACGATGTCGCGCGTGGGCGAGTCGGAGGCGCTGCGCTGCACCGCGCCGATGACTTCGCCTTCGTGGGGAAGCTTCGCGTCGCGCTTGCCGGTGATGCGAGCGACGTCCGCGCGCCAGGCGTCTGCCCCTTTCTTCGCTTTCGCCTGCCAGTCGGAAGCTGAAGCCCACTTGCCGAGCGCGCGCGACAACGCGCTCAACCCGACGCCGGCGTCCGCGACCAATTCGGTCCCGTGCCATTTCAGCGCGTCGAACACGTTGACGTTGAGATGCACGAGCTTTGCCTGCGGGAAGAGCGAATGCGACCCGGTCATGAAATCCTGCAGCCGCGTGCCAACCGCAAGAATCATGTCGGCTTCGCGCGCAAGCGCGTTGGCGGCCGGCGAGCCGGTAACGCCGATCGCTCCCTGCTGCAGCGGATGATCCCAGGCGAGCGCGCCCTTGCCGGCCTGTGTCTCGGCGACCGGGATGCCGTGCTTGTCCGCGACGCCGCGCAGCGCCTCGGTGGCGAGCCCGTACAGCACGCCGCCGCCGGCGATGATGAGAGGCCGCTTCGCCGCGCGCAGTATCCCGGCGGCGCGCGCAAGCTCCGCATCGTCGGGAGGAGGCGCGCGGAACAGAACCGGCTCCGGCGAGAAGAACGCTTCCGGAAAGTCGTATGCCATCGTCTGCACATCCTGCGGCAGCGCGAGCGTCACCGGACCGCACAGTGCAGGATCGGTGAGTACCGCGATCGCCCGCGGCAGCGCGGTCAGCAGCTGCTCGGGGCGCATGATGCGGTCGAAGTAGCGCGATACCGGTTTGAAGCAATCGTTGGCGGACACAGTGGCGTCGTGGAAGTCCTCGACCTGCTGCAGGACCGGGTCCGGCGCGCGCGAGACGAAGATGTCACCCGGCAGGAAGAGCACCGGTAGGCGGTTGACGTGCGCGAGCGCGGCGGCGGTAACGAGATTAGTCGCGCCGGGGCCGATCGAGGTCGTGCAGGCCATCATGCGCCGGCGCATGTTGGCTTTCGCGTACGCGATCGCCGCGTGCGCCATCGCCTGCTCGTTGTGCGCCCTGTAGGTCGGCAGCTCGGCGCGATGACGGTAGAGCGCCTCGCCCACGCCCGCGACGTTGCCGTGCCCGAAGATCGCGAACACGCCGCCGAAGAGCGGCGCTTGGCCAGCGTGCGCGAGGCCCGTCTCGGCGCGCAGCGCCGCGAGATAGCGCACCAGCGCCTGCGCCATCGTGAGGCGCACGGTCGCGCCGGAGGTGCTTACGGCGCGAGCTCGGGTCGATGTGCGCGTGTCGTTCATCAGGCCGCGCGCTCCTTCAGCTCGCGTGCTTCACGCCAGGCGGTGACCAACTCGGTGAAGCTTGCCCGCACGCGCTGCACCAGCTCGATGTCTGTGATCTCTTCGGCGAGCCATGCTTTCGTGGGCTCGTGGAAGATCGTTCGCCCTACCGCGAAGCCCCGACACCACGCGCTCGCCCGCGCATCGCGGAAACCGACCGCGAGCTTGTCGACGGGAGCGTTCAAGCCCAGCAGCAGCACGCCGCGACAATACGGATCGCGCTCGGCGATGAGCGCGTCGATCGCGCGCCACTCCGCGGCGGGCATCGGCGCGAGCTTCCACCATTCGGGACAGATCCCGAGGTTGTAGAAGCGTTTCAACGCGCGGAACACGGTGTCGGGCGCGCGGGGCAGCTCCGATGGCGGGATGATCTCGAGCAGCAGCTCGTGCCCGCTTTCCTGCACCGCATCGTAGAGCGCGCGCACCTGCGCTTCGTTCTCCAGCCGAGT
>Ga0126384_10002823_pt1 | contig 10528 bp, 13 predicted proteins | sample PanSoiMetPlot_36_FD_92543 | JGI IMG/M metagenome (GOLD analysis project Ga0126384, IMG submission 92543) | Tropical forest soil microbial communities from Panama - MetaG Plot_36 | ecosystem: Environmental > Terrestrial > Soil > Tropical forest > Bulk soil | place: Panama | collected 2016-02-17 | reverse complement strand
GAGCACCGTGCCACCGACAAGGAACAAAGGAAGATCGCTACCGACCTCGGCGGCGATCCGCAGCTTGTCCTGCGGAGGAAGGTCGACGCCCAAAGCGCGTTCGAGTCCGAGCATTGCTGCCACCGCATTCGACGACGCCGCCCCCATCCCGCCCTGCACCGGCAGCTGCTTCTCGATGGTGATAACGACTCGGCGATGATCCTTCCAGGGCTCATCGTTTTGGGGAGCCGCGGCTTGAAGAGGAGCGCCTTGCGACGCACCAATAGGATCGTCATTTTTATTATCCGTTGCCGACTTTAGTCCGCCAGGGAAAACCAAGGCCAGCACCCGCTCCGCAACCCTCCAGCACGTATTCGTCCCGCCGCATGGCACCCTCGGATGGTCACACCGAATCTCAATCCCCTCACCATCCGCCAACTCAACCCGCACTACATCATGCAGTGCAATCGTCTGGTAGATGGTGCGCAGCTCGTGAAACCCGTCGGCACGCGGCGGCCCGATCTTCAGCCCGAGATTGATTTTGGCGAACGAGCGAATCGCGATAGGCACAGGGAGCGGTCAGTGGCTGGTGGCCAATGGCTAGTGTAAAGCAGGGCTGCGACTTCCCGCAGTTTACCGCCCTCGACAACGAAGCAAAAGGTCCCCTTCAATGCGGTGATTTGAAAGTGGTTATCGTCAGTCCATGTGATCCTCGCGTTGTACTCAACGTTGACCCCCAGGCTCTCCCCCATCACGTCACCTTGCGGACTGACCAGGACAACGTAACTGTCGCCGCTGGAATTCTCGACCTCCGGGACTGAAACCCACTCATCTTGTTGGGGAGACCACGTCAAGTAGCCAAGAATCCGTTCGAATGGTCTCCCAGTCTTCCGGCGAATAGATCTCCTTACTATCGTCATTGACCATCAAGTACGACAATTCATCGCTTTCGAATGACGCTCCTTTCTCGTCCTCCCTTGTTATTGCGCCTAATCCGCCTCGCAGCGACATACCGACAATCGTGCGACCAGAGAAAATCGAAGCTACCGAGTGCTTGTGAAGCGTCGCGCCGGACTTCGCGTCAACAACCCAGTAGATGCGATTCGCGCGACCACACATCATGACGCCAATCCGGCTCTCGCCGATCCATTCCAGTGTGTCGAAATAAGGATCTTTCGGGGTAAACTGCCCTGCCGACTGGCGGTCCGAGTTAACAATTGCGACCAGCATCGATGGCTTTGCACCGTCTGGAACGGGTTTGCCCTCCGGAACCGCGTAAGCCAGTCGGGTTCCCGACGGCGATATCGCGATTTGGGTAGTTTGCTCTGGGATCGTAGGTCACGCGGCGCGGTCCGCCACCTATTTCCGTCCAGACTTCGTGGTTTTCGATCCACGCCTTGTACTTGGGAGGCGGGGTCGATATATCGAGCGATACCCAGAAAGCGAGCACGAGCAATGGCAGCATTCGTTTCGGCCTGGGCGGAATTGCCGATGCGCATTGTGCCCTCAAAATCGACGAAGAGCAATTTGCCAAGGGCTTGACCAGCCCCGTTTTCCCCCGGACTCGAAGGCGAAGTCCGCTGCTCGCTCAGCCGCGTACTATGATCACCATGCCTGACCTGCCCCCACTCGAAGACCTCTGGTTTGAGCGCGACGGCGTTCGCCTGCATGCTGTTGCTACGGGTCCTGCAGACGGTCTGCTGGTGATCCTGCTGCACGGCTTTCCCGAGTTCTGGTACTCGTGGCGCAAGCAGATCGGCGCCCTGGCAGAAGCGGGCTTTCGCGTCGTCGCTCCCGACCAGCGTGGATACAACCTCAGCAGCAAACCTCCTCACATCATGGACTACACCGTCGGCAACCTTGTTGCCGATGTTGTCTACATCGCTGGCCGATTGGGTCGCGACCACTTCCATCTCGCTGGACACGATTGGGGAGCGGCAGTCGCGTGGGCAACAGTTCTGTTTGCGCCGGAGCGCGTGAACAAGTTGGCAATTCTGAACGTGCCGCATCCGACGGTATTTCTGCGCACCTTAGGCAGCAACCCGTACCAAATGCTGCGCAGTTGGTACATGGCATTCTTTCAGTTGCCACGCATTCCCGAGTTGCATTTCTCCGCCAACAACTTTGCAGAGGGAGTCAAAGCACTGGTGGCCAGCAGCCGTCCAGGCACGTTCACTCCGCAAGACCTCGACCAATATCGCAAGGCGTGGTGCAATCCCGGCACGGTTACGGCAATGATCAACTGGTACCGTGCCTTGTTCCGCACTCGTCCGCCGCTGCCGGAAGATCCGCGCATCCACGTCCCTACCCGCATTCTCTGGGGCGAGCGCGACATCTTCCTGCTGCCTGAGATGGCCCAGGAAAGCGTCTTCTACTGCGATTCCGCCGAGCTGACCTACTTCCCCAATGCCACCCATTGGCTACAGCACGAGGAGCCCGAGATCGTGAACGCCGCGCTGATCGCGCACTTTCGCGAGTAAGCAGAGGAATTAACCACCGTTCCTCACGGGTGGACACGGATTTGTGGGGCAGCGTGATTTTGATCCGTGTTAATCCGGGGTTGCTAATTGCTTTTTGTGCGGAGCTGTCAATCGCGGCTTCTGAATTTCGCCAGCAGGCGCAGCATCTCCAGGTACAGCCATATCAGCGTGACCATCAGCGCAAACGCGCCGTACCACTCCATGTACTTGGGAGCGTTGTAGCGCGCGCCCTGTTCGATCAGGTCAAAGTCGAGCACCAGGTTCAGGGCCGCCACTCCAACCACGAGCAGGCTGAAAGCAATCCCGATGGGGCTGCCGCTGTTCACTGCGTGGAACGTGATCCCAAAGAAGCCTAGGATGAACTGCGCCAAATAGAACAGAGCAATACCACCCGTTGCCGCCACCACTCCGATGCGGAACTTGTCATTCACCTTGATGATTCCGCTTCGGTAGACAAGCAACATCGCGACCATGGTGCCGAACGTCAGCATCACCGCCTGGATGGCGATGCCCTTGTACTTCATCTCAAACATGGCCGAAATGCCGCCGAGAACCAACCCTTGCGCCAGCGCGTAGAGCGGCGCCGTAATGCCGGCCCATTCCTTCTTGAAGATCGTCACCATGGCGAGCACCAATCCGCCTATGGCTCCGACCATCAGTAAACCAGCCACTGACGTTGGGTCACCCGTAGTGAAGAAGCGGTTCCACGTCCAGGCGGCAGAAGCAACGCAGAGCAGCATCAGGACGCCCGCCTTGTTCACCGCGCCCGACACCGTCATCGGTTCGCCGCCAAACCCCGCTACATCGCGGAACGTGTTCCTCCCCAGAGCGGGGTTTGACGTCTTAATCAAATCAGCCATACCAAGTTCTCCTTGCTATCAGACGATTAGATGAATAACGGGTTAGCCTTGATGCCCGTCGCTCGCCGTGGTCATCACAACAGCAATGTTACAAGACTACCGCGATTGTTTAGAACAGCGTTTCCTGTCCGCTGCGGTCCATCCGCGGACGCTTGACGCCGAAGTGTTCATACGCCAGGTGCGTGGCCACCCGCCCTCGCGGCGTGCGGTCGAGAAATCCAATCTGAATAAGAAACGGCTCGTAGATCTCTTCGATTGCATCCGGCTCTTCCGCGAGCGATGCTGCTAGTGTATTCACACCCACCGGTCCGCCCTGATACTTCTCGATGATGGTCAGCAGTAGCTTGCGGTCGATTTCGTCGAAACCATGGCGATCAACTTCCAGCATCTCGAGCGCTGCCTGCGCCGTAGGCTTGTCGACTTTGCCCGTGCCGCGCACCTGCGCATAGTCGCGGACACGCCTTAACAGCCGGTTGGCGATTCGCGGTGTACCTCGGCAACGCGAAGCAATCTCCAGCGCGGCGTCGCCATCAATCGCCACACTCAGAATCTCCGCCGAGCGCTCGAGAATGACCTTCAAATCTTCGTGCGTGTAGAACTCCAACCTCAGCACAATGCCGAAGCGCGAACGCAACGGCGCCGACAGCAATCCCGCTCGCGTCGTCGCACCAACAAACGTGAACGGCTTCACATCAATCGTGTGCGTTCGCGCCGAGGGTCCCTGCCCGATGATGATGTCGAGCTTATAGTCCTCCAGCGCCGAATAGAGCAGCTCTTCCAACGCCGGCTGAAGCCGGTGCACTTCGTCGATGAATAGTACCTGGCGCTCACGCACGTTGGTCAAAATCGCTGTCAGGTCACCCTTGATTTGCAGCGTCGGACCGGAAGTCTGCTGAAATGTCACCCCGAGCTCATTGGCGATGATGTTAGCCAAGGTGGTCTTGCCCAACCCCGGCGGTCCGTACAGCAGCACGTGATCGAGCGCTTCTCCGCGCGACTTCGCCGCCTGAATCGCAATTTCCAGATTGTCTTTTACCTTCTTTTGCCCAATGAATTCCCGCAGCCGCTGCGGCCGCAGCTTGAGTTCAAACGACGCGTCATCATCGACTCGTACCGCCGAAACGATCCGCTCGCGATCGGAATGCTGCTTGTTCGGGGAAGAAACCACGATGGGGCGATGGTAAAGCGAAACAGCGCCATGCGCAATGCACAGCAAGAGTCAACGTGAGACACGAACAGACCCTGTACTGCACCTAATCAAGAACTATGAGGTCCACGGATCGATCAACCGAATTCCAAAGGATTCGAAGTCGCTGGTATTGCGGGTTGCCAATGTTGCGTTTTCTCGCTTCACGATCGCCGCGATCTGAGCGTCCACGTAGCTGATCGGTTTGCCGACCCTACGGTGTGAGGCTGCAATGTGGGCGTAGATTCTTGCCGCTTGGCTATCGAAACCGAGGACCTGTCCAGCCAGATCCTGCTGAGATGTCGAGTGAATTTCCGCTCTCAGCGCATCGCGTCGCTTGCCCTCCGGCAGGAGTTCAACCCCGTGCAGCATCTCTGCCTCGTTGATCGCCGTCGTGTACACCTCTTTGCCGCTCTGTGCCCGAGCCCAGTCCAGCACGTGTGCATCCGGCCTGGGGCGCATCAGTTCAGACAGCACATTCGTGTCGAGTATGAGCATCACTCCAAACTCGCAGGTTCTGGGATAGGTTCGCGCTTGGGCAGCCCCAGTTCAACGCCTCCCAAGGGCTCAAACCCCCGGCGTATCATTGCGGCCAGGTTGCTCTCGGGCCGGCTTCCGCTCGAGAGCGCTGGGCAGGATCTCCCGCGCCTCCTCTTCCATCGAGCGCCCGTTTTGCGCCGCCCGCACACGGAGCCGCGTTTTTATCTTCTCATTGAGCTTTCGGATAGTAAGGGTCGTCATGACAGCAATGCACGCACTGCTAGCACTGCTGTACAGCCTCGACAACCGCTTGCGAGGCGGAGTTACTGGCTGGATCCGCCTTTGGCACCCCTATTTCAGCTGCACCAGTCGGATCGCCGTTACTTGCCGGATCCATCGTGTCGGACGCTTGTCGCCCAGAGCAACGATTCGGAACGGCCCCTGCCTTTCATCCAGCGCCTTTCCATCGCGCTTGTCGGCCAGCAGAATTTCACGCGTAGCAAAGTCAGCATCGACTTCGGCCAGCGCGAATACAACTTTGTACCCGTCGGCGGCCTCGATCAGCAACGCTTGGGTCATTTGCCGGCCCTTCATTCCGCCGGTCTCGATACCCGCGAGTTTGAGAACTTCAGCCAGCGGAACACCGTCGAACTGGGCTAGTGTGTCATGATCTTTCGCGGTTATGGACACATGTGGCAGCGCTGTAATCTGTGCGATATTTACGGTGGTCGAGGAGCCATCGGCTCGTGTCACTTGCAATGATTGGGCCCATATTGCTGGTGGTACGAATAGCGCACACAGCGCCACCACGACCTGATAACAAACAGAATTGCGGTGCATGGGCCCTAATCTTTTTGCAGCATGACTTCGGTGGACTTGATCACGACTTTGACCGTGTCACCCTTCTTGAGCGCCATCTCCTCAGCGCTGCGACGAGTGATCACGCTTTCGAGAGGTTCTCGCCTACACGGACCACAATATGTGCCATCCCTCCGCCGAGCTGAATTTCCTCGACCCTACCGCGAAGCTGGTTGCGAGCAGAAAGTGTCATGCAAAAGTCTAGCGCAGTTCGGCGATGGGCACTCGGCTCAATCAACCGCTGACATTTTAATTTCTTCACAAGTATGATTTCGACATCAATGCCAATGAAAAACCTCGGCATCCTCCTTTCCGGGCGCGGCTCGAACTTTGAAGCCATCGCCCACAATGTCGCCTCCGGCAAACTCGACGCCAACATCGCTATCGTAATCTCCAACAAAGCAGACGCGCCAGGCATCGAGGCGGCACGCCGCCGAGGCCTGAAAGCGCTCGTCATACCTTCGAAGGGAAAGGCACGTGAAGAGCACGATCAGCTGGTCGTCGCTGCCCTCCAAGAACACAAGGCTGAGCTCATCGTGCTCGCCGGATACGTGCGTCTGCTGTCCCCCTGGTTTGTGCAGCAATTTCCCAACCGCATTCTGAACATTCATCCCTCGTTGCTACCAGCGTTTCCCGGCCTCGACGCACAAAAACAGGCCTTTGACTACGGAGTGAAAGTATCCGGATGTACCGTGCACTTCGTCGACGCCGACCTCGACCACGGCGCCATCATCCTGCAGAAGACTGTTCCGGTTCTCGACTCCGACGACGACCGGGCACTAGCCGCTCGTATTCTGGAACAAGAGCACATGGCCTACACCGAGGCAATCAGAATTGTGCTCCGGGGCCGATACGAAATCGTTGGAAGGCGCGTCATTGCAAGGGGAGCCTAGAATCAACAGCAAGCTGCAGCACTGCACACCGGCAGGTCGAAGCCCGATCTGTGCCGGTTGATTCAAAGGAGTGGCCGCCTGTCCTAAGGTTACACCGCTAACATCGCCCGTGCTCGCACTTAAAGGCTTTAGAGAATCGTGTCAGCGAAGAAGAGCTTACCTCGCTCTTCGCTCCGGAAATCGAAATCGTTTAATATCCCAACCGCCTTGTACCAAAAATTGTGCGATCGTCACGCGCTGACGCTATGCGCGAGTCCAGGCGCGGGAAAGATCGCTCTTACGACAAACCTACGAGCCGGAAAACCTAGTTGCATCGGGCAACCAGGTGGCGATGCAGGTTCGATGGGAAGGGATCCTCGGAATTCCTGTCGCAGGACTGGAAGCAGGAGCGACCATGCGCGCGTGGTTCGCTATGTTCCTTGAATTCTGCGACGCTAAGATCGTGCGACATCAAGGTTGTGTCAATCCGCTCCGGAAAGAAGAAGCTGAAAGACGACTTCTTCGGTGGCATGAAGGGTATAGTCGAGATCGTTGGCGATCCGGACGATTTGATCCGACCCGCAGTTCCGCTTTCGGACTACGACATGCTCAAGTGATCCTGCTGGATACTCACGTTGTAGTGTGGCTGCGGCGGGAACTGCGCAAGCTTTCTCGCAATGCCGAAGCTGCGATTCGGCGGGCTCCAAGCTCGGGCTTTGTTGCGATTTCCGCAATCAGCTTGGTGGAATCGGGAATTCTGGTTGGCAGCGGCCGCCTCAGAACAATTGGCACAGTTGAAGGCACGATTCGCCAGTTCGTCGAAGAAATCAAAGTCCAACCCTCGGACTCTTGACGTCGCAACGCCACAAATTCCTGCTCATTGGATGCGCTTTCCTGACCCAATGGATCGCATCATCGCAGCCACGGCCCGCTGCGAAGCGAGGCTCGTCACCGCCGACGAGCCCCTCCACAATAATTTCTTTCTCGTCAAAACCATCTGGTAACTGACTCAGATCTCGTAGTGCAGCAATGAGTACACGTCGTACTCTTTCAACTTTTCCCGCCCCTTCAGCCCGTCCAGCTCTACCACGAAACCGAGCCCGCAGATGTCTCCCCCTAATGACTTCACCATCTCGGCTGCGGCGCGCGCTGTGCCTCCCGTGGCCAGCAAGTCATCGCAGATGACAACTCGCTGCCCAGGCTGAATGGCATCCTGGTGAATCTCCAGCGTATCGTTGCCGTACTCGAGGGCATAGGTATATTTCAGGGTTTCCGCTGGAAGCTTGTTTGGCTTGCGCACCGGCACAAAACCCGCATTCAGCCGGTAAGCCAGCGCTGGACCGAAGATAAATCCGCGCGCTTCGATTCCGAGCACCAGATCGATGTTCTTGTTGATGTAGTGGTCGGTAAGCGAGTCGATAAGCCGCGCAAATCCCTTGCGGTCCTTCAGCAGGGTGGTGATGTCGTAAAACAGAATGCCCGGCTTGGGAAAATCGGGTACTTCGCGAATGAGTCGTTTCAGATCGTCACAATTCTCCGCGACTGACGACATGGGCTATGAGGCTCCTTCGATGCCAAAAGATTTTGCGTCAAGAAACGGTGCTGCTGAGGCGGAGACTTCATCAACCCGCGCCGCGCGTGGTCCCTCATGCAGGCGTCGATACAGCGCGGCGAGTTGCGGTCGCGTACCGGTAGCCAATACCTCTACTCGGCCATCCTCACGATTGCGCACCCAACCTGTCAGGCCGAGTGTGGCTGCTTCCCGCTCCACAAACCAGCGGAAGCCCACGCCCTGCACGCGTCCGGATACCAGAAACCTGCGTGTTTCTCGCTCGTCGCTCATGGGGCAAACCTCAAGATAAACGGCGGAGCGTAGAGCCGCAACCGCAGGCAGGCACCCCCTGTACCGCCACGAAGGCCTTATGACAATTGTGTAATTTCCCAGGGAAGCATTGTCCTGCGCGCCCGGCAATGATATCGTGCTCCTGCCACGATTCCTGACCTCTGTGCATTGCTCAATCTTCCCTCTGGCCGAGATAGGAGTGTGTTGCCATGCGACGTATCCATAGATTTCTCGCCTCTCTGCTCGCGTTTTTGACTGCGGTTCTTCTCACTCTGCCGGTTTGGGCAGCGTCGAAAGCCGATGACGAAGAAACCATACGCAACGCCACCACGGTCTTGCAAGCCATGGTCGCAAGTAAAGAAGTGCCGCCAAGTGTTCTGGCGAAGGCCAATTGCATCATTATTCTGCCCAGCGTAAAGAAGTTCGCTGTCGGCATCGGGGGAACCGGTGGCCGAGGCCCAATGACCTGCCGGGGAAAAAACGGCAAGTGGTCACCGCCTGCTATGTACAGCATTGGCGGCGCCAGCGCCGGTCTTCAGATTGGTGGCAAGTCCAGCGACTATGTGATCGCCATCATGTCGTCGGGCGCCGTGGATAAGGTCTTGAACAGCAAAGTGAAGGTTGGTACTGATGTCAGTGCTGCGGCCGGTCCGGGTGCACAAACGGGCACAATGGACACCTCAGCGGACATGTTGACCTACGCGCGTTCCTCGGGCCTGTTTGCCGGTGTCTCACTTGACGGCGCTTCCTTGGATCCCGATGCCAACGCCAACCAGCGGCTTTACGGCAAACCGGTTAGCGCCAAGGAAATCGTTTCAGGCACTGGGATAACGGCTACTGCCGCCGGACAGTCACTGGTTACGCTTCTGAACAGCAAGGCGACAAAATCGTAAGAAGCGAGGCCCGGGTAGCGGGTGCGGACCACTGAACGATACTAACGCAGGCAGGCGCCCATCCTGTCGCCTTTTTGGGCGACAGGGTGGGAAGACCTCTACGCTCTTGACAGGTACGCACCCTCCGACGTGTCTACGCGAATCGTCTCGCCTTCGTTGATGAATGGCGGAACTTGCACCACCAGGCCCGTTTCAGTCTTGGCAGGCTTGGTCACGCTCGATGCCGTCGCCGATTTCAATCCGGGCTCCGTCTCCACGACTTTAAGGTCGACCGTCTGCGGTAGCTCCACACCCACCGGTTTGCCGTCAAAGAACTCAACCTTAATCTGGAGGTTGGGCGTGAGGTAGTCTACCGCATCACCCAGCACATCTTTCCCCAGATAGAGTTGCTCGTAGTTCTCGGTGTTCATGAAGACGAAGCTGTCGCCATCCTGGTACAGGTATTCCATCTGTGTCTCATCCACCGTGACCTTTTCGATGGCGTCGCTGGAGCGGAAACGGTGCTCGAACATAGCCCCGGTGCGCAGGTTGCGCAGTTTGGCTTGAATGAAGGCGCGAAGATTGCCTGGGGTGCGGTGCTCGACACTGAACACCGAGTGCAGGTCGTTATTGTGCTTGATGACCATGCCCGGACGCAGTTGTGTGGCAGGTATTGCCATTACGATGACTCCTTCTCGTTTTGGGAGAAACCAGCGTGATACGCCGGTTCGAGGGATAAACAGCTGATTTTACACGCCCAGCAGTCACTTTGGAAAATCAGCCACCTGCGGTGCCGCGTCTCTTCCTCTTAATAATCTGTCTCTTAATAATCTGTTTGATTAATCTGCGCGATAGATTCATTAATGCGTTTTAAAGGCGAAGTTTTTCAGCGGAAGAGGACAGAGCAAGGAAGACCTCGAAAAGGCTCTGGACTACAGCAATACTGCAATCAAACTCGACGCCGACTACGCACCCGCCTGGCGCCATCCGGAACACGATGGCAGCAACAACGCTGACCAATACCGGGGACGGCTTTAAGCCAGGCGCGTTTGGATGCGGAGCGGGCGATTGCTCTCGATCCCAATCAGGCGGCGGGCT
>Ga0126384_10002822_pt1 | contig 10528 bp, 15 predicted proteins | sample PanSoiMetPlot_36_FD_92543 | JGI IMG/M metagenome (GOLD analysis project Ga0126384, IMG submission 92543) | Tropical forest soil microbial communities from Panama - MetaG Plot_36 | ecosystem: Environmental > Terrestrial > Soil > Tropical forest > Bulk soil | place: Panama | collected 2016-02-17 | reverse complement strand
GCTCGCGCGTAGACCTCGTCGAGCGAGATCGAGTGCATGATGTCGCGGCAATGATCGCACGGCATGTAGCGCCCACACGCCTCGCCCACCGCAATGTTCTCGTGCGTGTTATAGCCGGTGACTTGCGGCGGCACGAAGCCGCCGAACAGCACGACGGCAGGCCTTCCCATCGCCGCCGCGCCATGATGCAAGCCGCCTTCGCAGCAGATCACCAGGCACGCGTTGCGCAGCACCGAGAGCGCTTGCCGGAAGCCCTTCACTTGCAGCATGCGCACGCGGCGCAGCGAACGCCGGATGCCAGGATACTCGAACTGCGCGACCTCATAGCCGTCACGTTGCAGCCATTCACACAAGCGCTGGTAGCGATCGAGCGGCCACAACTTGTTCGGGCCGGAGAGTTTGTCAGGCACATTCGGTTCGACCAGCACAAAACCGCTGCCGTATCGCTTCGCAAAGCCGAGTTCGTCGGCCTCGAAAAATATCTCGCCAGGCGTGGCGCGGAACTCCATGTTCCACACCCACCGCTCGCGCGCGTGATCTTGCACGTTGTAGAGGCGGTTGCCCTTGTAGAAGTTAATCCACCGCGCGCGCGACAGATCGTGCCCAGGCCGCGCGATGTTCGGATTGTTGAGGAAAATTAGCTCGCTGTTGTGATCCCAAATCAGTCGCGCGCCGTCGCCAAACGCGATCGTCTCGCCGCGCTCCTTCGCGCCGCGCGCCATTCCCGTCGCCATCAAATTATCGCCGAGACCCATTCCAAAGGTCGCGCTGCGCAATCACCCGCATGTCGAGCGAGAACCTGATCTTGTCGCCGTAGTTGACGCCCGCGCCGTGGATCAGCGCGCCGGGAAACAAGGCGGCGCTGCCGAGCGGCACTAGCATCGGCTCGGCCTTGCTGAGATCGACGCCGCGCACAATGCGCTTCGGCGCATAGAGGAACCCGATCGCCTGGCCGTCCGAGCCGCGCTCGACCGCGCCTTGACTTTCCGAGCGCACAATCAACTCGTCGTCGCTGATCGCCGCGCTCCCAGGCACGAACCTCAGCGCGTTGTCCGGCGTAATGCGCACCAAGGGAACCCACACATTCCATGTGCCCGGAGGGCCACCGTACATGCTCTCGCGATGCCAGCCGATCGCCTCGCTCGCGCTATTCGGGCGCGTCGCGCGGAGGAACATGCCCGCCTGGATCATGATTTGTCCCGGCCCAAGCAGGCGGCGGAGGTCGTTGCGCAAGTGCCAGGCGATGGAGGAGCCGATGCCGCGCTGGTTGATAAGGTCTTGCGCGGCGGCCACGCGGCGATGAAACGCCGCCTCCTCCTCCTCGCCGTATTGCTCCTCGTCGAGCGTGAAGGTCGTCTCGATCGCCGCCCGCGCCGACGTGAAGGCGCGGCCGTCGGTCAGCGAGCAAAGGTGGAAGTTCGCTTGCTCGTGCATAGCGCCAGCCGGTAATGCGCCATCGCCGGAAAGCCGACGTGCAGCGTCGCATCTTGCATAGCGAAACAGAACACGTGGCGAAAGTGCTGCCGCATGGTCTCGCGCAACCCGCTCTCGGTTTTACAGTTGACGTGATAGCGGCGTGACAGTTCCGAAGCATGAGTTTGGCTCTCAAGCGACGGCATGCCGACGATCATCACGGAATCGCGCTTGAGATTATCGCACGCGTTCGCGAGTGCCACGTGTTCGTCTTCCACCTCGATATGTTCAAGTACGTCGAGCATGAAGGCGGCATCAAAATGACCACCACGGATTAGCCCATCTTGGAGAATGTCGTGCTGCACGAACTCGCCGAGATAGTCGGATTGCGGCTCGCGATCAATACCCACCAACTCGCCAACATTTTGCACCACGAGACACGCTCCGGTGCCGTCACCGCAACCGATCTCGAGCACACGATCGTAGCCGCGCAGCATGCGCGCGACGAACTGATAACGCGCTAGCACGAAGAGCAGGTGTTTCGGGTCTTCCTTGAAGCTCGCCGCGTGCATCGCTCCGAGTTGGAGATTCACGACGCGGGCGCGGCGTGCGGGATGACGCTCAGTATCGCATCGCATACCGCGCGGTCGCCGAGATCGCGGCCGCCTCCGCGCAGCACAATGCGATGCTTGAACAACCAGTGGTGGAAGTGCGTCGTTCGCTTACCGCCGTAGCCGTTGTCGCAGTGCGCCCAATAGGCCACGTCGCGAATTTGCACCGGCTTCTGGTGGCTCTTGAAAGCGAAGGAGGCGGGCGAGCGCTCGATCAGCGCCGCCTCGTCGGGGTCCTCGACGACATGCACCAGCTCGCGCGGCCAAAACTCGCCGAGGTCCTCGTCAATTGTCAGCCCGTTAAAGCTGAGCCCGGCCTCCTTGACGAAGGCGAACGGGTGCAAATGAAACCAGCGTGAGATCACGTCGTCGCCATCAGCGAAGAACAGCGACGAAAGCGACGTCGACTTGCCGGTGCCCCATATAGCGTCTTCCGCGGTCGGATGCCGATGCGACCAGGCCCACGCCAGCAACTCGCGCGAGCGCATGTTGAGCGGCGCGGGCTCGTCGGGCGCGCATGTGCGCATGCCCGCCATCATCACAATGCGCTTGCCTTCGTGCAGCCGCTTCTCGGCGGCAGCGAACGCTTCGAGCGAGACAACGTGATCGGCATTGATCAGCGCGACGAACTCGCCGGGCACCGCCATGTGAATCGCCTGACGGTGACAATCGGACAACGCGTAGTAACGCGAGTACCGCTCACGCGGCAACGGCAACAACGTCGTCCGAGCGAGCGCAAAGAAGTTTTCCGGGCGATCTGTATGAACGACGAAGCGCGCTTCCGCCTGCGCGTGCGCCAGCGCCGCCTTACATGAAGGCAGCGCCGAGCGCACGGCATGGGCGACGCAGCGATCGCCCCACGCGGGGATAGCGATCAGCCAGCTCACGCTTTTGGCGCTGCCGTCGGCGGCTCGGGCTCAGGAGACGGACCAGGTACTGGCTTCCCGCCGCCGCCAGTTGGCACCCACACCCATCCGTAGATAGGCGAGTAGGCCCATCGCCCGCCACCCCCACCACCAGCGGGCGGCGCTTCGACGCCATAGCCAGGATCGACCGGGCCTTCGACGCCGTAGCCGGGATCAACGGGAGGACGCGGAGGACGCGGCCAAACGCTCGGTGGATAGTAGATCGGCGGCGAGACGGCACCACCAGGCGGGTAATAGATCGGCGGCGTCGGCACTGGCGGCGGCGCTCCGCCCCAAAAGCCCGGAGGCGGACCACCAGGCGCGATCGGGTGTCCCGGTCGAGGATCGGTCGGGCCCCAAATTCCGGGTGGGTAATAGATCGGCGGCGAGACAGCGCCTGGTGGATAGACCGGACCGCCACCGACATGCGGCGGCCGAACGGGAACGCCATAGCCGGGATCGACCGGGCCCGATGGATAGTAGATCGGCGGTGATACGCTCGGGCCACCCGGCATCGGCCCGCCGCCAATGTGGCCGCCGTCGAACGTGATGATCAAGCAGGGAATTATTGCCATGTTTGCTGCTCCAATTTTTGGTGAAGGCTACGCAAACCGTTTAGCCTAAAGTTCGGCCGACTGCAAAAAATTCGCTATGTCGGATTTGTGACTGTCCACCGTGAAGTAGTATGGTAAAGCAAGGCGCTCGGCCGTGTCACTGACCCTCTCACGACCGAGCGCGTAGAGGTCCCGTCAAGGGATCGTTTGGAGGCGGGTTGGAGTGCGGCCCGCTTCCCTTTTTTTGAACCGCTTCGGCCTCGGCGCGCCATTCGTCCGCATACTCGCAACTCTCGTAGCCGGGTAAGTTTGGCACGCCCTCCGTGAAATGCACCACCCACGGATCAGGATGCGGCGCGGAGGAGCCGACGAGGTAATTCCACTTGCGGTCGAGTGGTCCGATCTGTCGGTGATCGAGCCAGCAGAACGCATGCAAGTCACGCCCCGGCGCGTGATCGATCAGCGCCTCAAGCGCCGCGTTCGCCGGATGCTCGCAGTTGAAGATCACGAAAGATGACCAATTCTTACAGGCGTAGCGCGTCTGCACGTCGCCGTTTTTCTTACTGATCTCTAGCGGCTGGTAGTCGTGCTTGACGCAATACGCCGCCATGTTCGGATCGAGATTGTCGAACGCGCGCGCGACGTCACCGCGCACCAGCATGTCGCCGTCCATGAATAGCGCCCAACCTTGCTGCACGAACGTCGGCACGAGGAAGCGGCCGTTGGCGTGCCATGTGGAGATCGCGCCGTCGTAGCCGGGCCGCGCCGAGAGTGTGTCGATCAGTTTGCCGTCACGCTCGATGGTTGGGCGGCGGTAGTAGCCGTTCGCCCGGAGGGCGCGAACGTCGAGGTGGTGCACGGCTATCTCGCGCCCAAGATGGCGCAGCAACGAGCGGCGGCAGACCTGATAGGCCAGCTCCTCGCGCTCGTCATAGCCAATCCAGATTGAGCGCTTCACGGAGCCACCGTGATATAGAACACGCGTTCGTCGTCTTGCGGTATTGGCTTATCGCGCGTTCCCGCGCGTATCTTGAGCCACAAGATCGCCGACGTGAAATTCGTATCAACAACCACCGCCGTGCCGCGCACAATTTCGCGCACAAGCTCGATGCCGTTCACAGTAAAGAGGTCGGAAAATTTCGAGCCGTCCGCAGATACTTGAAAGCTGAGCACGTCTTTTCCGTTCCATCCTGGAGGCATGTAAAGCATGGTCGGTGCGCCATTGCCGGTGTCGATCGCCTCCGACAGCGATTCGCCTTTGCGGATCGTCACAGGCAACACACGCACAGGAGCGGCGGTCGCTTCAACCATCATGCCTCCCACGGTTTGCGCACGATCGCCGTGCTGTACCGATCGCCCAACTCCACCGCCGGAACGCTTGCGCCTTTGCAAAACTCATCGACCGCGAGGCGCACGCGAAAGCCCTCGCAGCCATAGTCGTGCAGCGCAATTATTCCGCCCGGAACCATGCGCGGCCACAGCATGTCGAGCGCCGCGCGCGTCGGCGCATAGAGGTCCATATCGACATGCGCGAAGCGCCAGCGCACATGCTCGAATGGCTTGAAGGAGGCCGGGAGCCAACCAGCCACAAGGTGCAAGTTGACAGGATCGCCGAGATAGACCCGCACCTGTTCGAGAGACGTCGCTTTGAAATTGCCGACGCGCCAATGGCAAGGATACAGCGCGCGCTCGATCGCTATGTCGCGAGCATCGAAACCAGCAAAGGTGTCGAAGCCGTAGAGCTCACGCACCGGGTCCATGCGCCGGTGAATGAACTTGAGCGTTTGGCCGAACAGCACGCCCATCTCAATGTAGTCGCCGGGCGCTAGCTCGTTGGCCGCCTGCAACTGCTGGTGCAACTGGAGGAGCCGCACTTGATCCGGCGGATCGCGCGGGAACATGCGCTCAAACTCGGCGAGGTCCTCGCCAAATTTGCGGAGCGCGTTGGTGTCATGCGCGAGGCGGTCGCTGACGGTCTGTTCGAGTATCACGCTGCTGCTTGTAGCGGCGCGCGAGTTCCGTCATGCCCGCTGCATACAACTGCCGCGTCGCCTCCGGCATGTTCACCACCGAGCCGAACTTATCCACCTTGCGCTTGAGCGCGGCGACGAGCTGGTCCTCGCTCGCCGCCTCCGGGTTCATCAAGTGCGCACACATTACGGGAAATTCCCTTGCAACGGCAGCGTCGCGTAGGCGGTGTGGCTTTGCAACGGCTTGATTGTATCGGTCGCCGTAGAGAGGACGCGGTTAACCGGCCCCGCGCCGTTTCCGCCTCGACCAATGCAATGCGCGGGATCAGCACATTGCGGACAGGTGCCGTTGTGCTCCAAGCCCATCGGGCACGTTGGCCCCGGCATCATATTGGCGGTCGCCATCACTTACGCCCTCGCGCGCTTAGCTTCGCAAACTTGCGCGAGCCATACTTCTTACGCCCGATATACGCCGCGAGCGCACCCGGATTGGTGACGCCGCCGCGATGCGCCAGCTTGCCTTCTAACGCGCGGAAACGCGCGCCGCTGCCGAGACGTGCTTTTGCCATGGTCGTTCCTCCTAGCGGATCGCCGTCGTGGACCACGGCAGCGTCGGGAACGGCGCGATGTTGAGATCGACGCCCATGTGCTTCGCGACCGATACGTCCGTGCCGCTGCGCCCGTTGTTGTAGGCGATGCGGTTGAACTCGGCGGTGATCAGCGCCGTCGCTTGCGCCGAAGCGCTGATGTCCTCGCCGCTCGGAAAGCCCGTCTCCATTTCCGGCTTGTAGCTGCCGACGACCGGATCAGCGACCGGTGGCCTGTTTGGGATTGCCATGTCTACTTCCTTCCTTGCTGCGCGCGAGATCACGCTCGCGCTCGATCCTTCGCGTCACATTGCGCCAAGCGGTTGCCATGCACTGCTGACACATTGCCCACCCGGAAAAGCGTTCGCGATCGCCACACTTTACGCAGAGCGCGCGAGCCTTCATGCACGAGCGGGCGTGCGCTGCCGCCCATTGCCGATCGGAGGCGCACCAGGCGGAGGCTGCGGCGGAGGCTGCGGTGGAGCGCCGGAAGCCACGATCGGTTTGCCGGTGCGCGGGTCGATTTGGGTCTCGGGCTGCAAGCCTTGCTGCTCCTCCGCAAGCAATTCGGCGTCGTGCTGGGCGTCGTAGTCGTCGGGCAAGTAGCCGTAGCGCTGCGCCGCCGACACCACGGTCTCGCGCGATACGTCCTTGTTGAGCCGCATTTGCTGCACGGAATTGAAGCCGACGCCCTGGTCCATCGCCGCGCTGTAGTCAAGGTGGATAATAACCTCGGGTTGGAAGTTCGGCTGGCCGAGCCAATCCGCGGTGATCATCCAGCACTGCTCGAGCGCGTCGCGAAAGCGGATCGCCCAAGCCTCGACTTGCGAGTTGGCCTTGACCGCGACCTGGCCGGTGGTGATCACGGTCAGGTTGCTTTGCGTCAAAGGCTGCATGCCGAGGTCGCGCATCTCGGTGCGCACTTCCTTGAGCCGGTCAACCATGACTTTGACGCTCGATCCGCTCGGCTCGACCGCCTTGAAGTCGCCCATCCGGCCCTCGCCGGGAGGCGGCACATAAACGACGCTGCGCGGCCCGACCACCAGCGTCTCGTCCTTCGGCCTGTTCATGCCGATCGCGGCGTACATCGGAAAGCAAGTGCTCTCGCCGATGCCCTGAATGTTGCTCTCTAGGTTGTACTCCTCAAGCTGCATCCAAGCGAGATTGCGCAACGGCGGCTCGGTCTGGTAGGTCGCGAATTTGCGCTCGCCGAGAAACACCGGCACGAGCGGCAAGTAACCGATCGTGTATTGCCCGACCTCGATGATCTGCCAAACGCCGCTCGTCTGTCCGCCCGGCGGTTGAATGCGCTCCCATAGCGCATAGAACGCGCCGCCGTAGGCGGTCGGCTTGCCCGCAAGATCGAACTCGATCGGCTCGCGCCACATCACGCGCACGCGCTCGACCAGCACTTCGAGGAAGGCGTCGAGCTTGACCACGTCCTCGCGATAGCGCGCGTGGGTGATTGTCTCCTGGCCATCAACCACGTCGGAATACGCCGCGAGCATGCGCGGCGCGCTGATCCAAACCCAATACGGCCTCAAGCCTTGCGCGCTCTCCTCGGCGCGGCTCAACGCCCTACCGTCGGCACGCGGCATGGCACGCGTATAGTCAACCATGATCCATGAGATTGCATGCGCGAGCGTGTCGCGGAACACGTCATGGCCGAACACATGGAAGGACTGACCTTGCGCGTCGATGTCTTCGGCCAGGTCGGTGTATGGCTTCGGCGTGCCGTCTTTGAGCTTGAGTTCGCGTGAGAACGGCTTGCTGGAAAGGTTCTTGAGAATGTCGTCGAAGACGTTGGTGAACGGAGCCATTTGCAGGCGGCGTAAATACGGATCGTAAGTTCGCTGCTGGCTGTCTTTCGAGTTGCGTTGCTCCTCTTGAAAGCGCGGCAAGTACTTCTCGCCTTGCTTCTGCATTGCCTCCTTGCCGCCGAGGATGGTGTCGACCAAATGCCAATACTCTTGCAACGCCGCGTAGTCGCTCGAAATGCTCGACGGATCGAGCTTGGTGCCGGGATCGGCTTGCTCGCCTAGACCGACAGGGAAATCAGGGAACGCCATCAGCTCTCGGCCTGTTCGGGCCGTTGCGGCTCAAGCAGCACGAGGAGCCCGCCGTCGCCCGTAAAGTGGCAGACCGACACTTGCATTGGCGCGGTGAAGTTCTCGCATGTGCAGCGAACGCCTCCCTTGCCATCGAACTCAAGCGCCACTTTTTGCCGCCGCATGAACCGCAGCATGACGCCTTCGGTTGTGATGTCCATCAGTAGCCGCCGAGCTGCGGCGATGGGATCGCCGCCTTGAGCATCAACTCAGTCACCGCCCACACGAGCGCATCGAGCCGGTTCGGGCTCTCGCCGTTCGCCATGCCGTCGGGCGTGAAGTCCAGCATCTCGTCCTCCAATCGCGGAAAGGAGCCAACATGATGCACTCGCCCTTGCTCGTAGAGCGCGGCGACCGGCTCGGCACGCACCCACTTGCCGCGCGAGGCCGTGACCTCGCGATAACTGATCTCAGGATCTGCCGTGCGGATCACATGCTCGACCATCGCGCCGCCGAAATTGCGCTCGGCAACGAGGCGATCGCAGCCGAACTCATGGTAGGCCGCAATGGCTCGCTGCGCCCATTGGCCCGGCGAGAGGTTGCAAGTGCGGTCGGCCAGCACATAGGCGTGCTCGTTGCTCGCGCGCCCAACCACGACAATGCCGACATCATTCGCCGGTTGCTCGATGTCGCCGCGAGTGCCGGAAGGATCGACCGCCACTACCACGCGCTCAAGCTCGTTCGGCTCATCGACGCGGAGATCGTCAATAGCGTCGCGCGACCATAGCGCATTGGGATTGTCGTCGAGGATTTCCGCCTCGAGCTCTTGCCGCCCGAGCCGCGTCCCGGCGTAGCGCTTGAATACCTTGTCGTAGAAAGAGGGCGGGAGATTGCCCCGGTTCTCCCGCGTTGCGCCTCGCGTGATAACCGTGTCGCTCGCCTCCATGATGTCCTTCAGCACGCGGATCGGGCGCGGCGTGGTGGTGATCACATAGCGCGGCCTATCGCCCAGGCGCATGCCGAATTGCAGCATGGCGTAGGTGTCCTCCGCGTAATTCCATTTCGCCAACTCGTCGCACCAGGCCGCATCATGCTGCGGGCCGCGCAGTTGGTCCGGTTCGCTCGCATTGAAGGTGAACGCCATCGCCCCATTCGGCCACGTGAGCCGCCGCTTCGACGGCTCGTAGAACGGCCGGAAGCCGGGAGGATGCACGGCCAGAATGCCGCTCTCGCCTTCCACCATCACGTCGCGCGCGTCGGCGGCGGTCTCGGCAACGAGCGCAATGCGCGAATACTTGCCCGGCGCGAGCGGAGTGTTGCCGCAAGCCCACGAGCGCACTGTCTCGCTGCCAACGCGCGTCTTGCCATAACCGCGCCCGGCGAGGATCAGCCAAACCAGCCAACCACCCTCCGGCATGCGTTGCGACGGCCGAGCCCAAAAGCCGTCCCAATCCCAACGCAACGCGTCCCAAAACTGGCCCTTAGTGAGGTCCCGAAATAGGCTCGATCTCTCGTCGTCGTTCAACGAGGCGATCAATTCGGCCCTGGACATATTCGGCGGCGGCGGACGTATGTTCATGCGTATGCTCTATCGGGCCGCCACCGAGGCCGGAGTGCTCCATGCGGGCCAGCTTCGGGTGCGTGAACTCCATCATCCACACGGCAATCTGCGCGGCCTTGAAAAGCCGGTTGACCAGCCGGTCCTTGAGCGCCTCATCCATCGCGGCGATGTTCTCGGCTTGCGCGATGGTCGGGCCATTGCGGCGCGTGAGCGGCGCGAGCGCAACATGGCGCACGACTTTCATGGCTTCGAGGAGGAACTCTGGGAGCGAAACGCCCGCCTTGCTGCATGCCTCAAGCGCGCTTTCGATACCGCGCTCGCGCATCAGCGTGGTGCGGTTTTTGGTGCCCTTAGCGCGCGGCATATTTTACTCGCCTTTTTTATTCTCGGCGGCTTGCGCGGCACACCGCTGGTCTTCCCTCATGCGATCAATTTGTTGACAGACAAAGAGAATGTCGGCCGCGCATGTGGGCCAGATTGGATTGGCACCACGCCTCCGGATGGTCTCCATTTCAGGCAATGGCGACGGCTCCCGGCCCGGACTTAACCAGCAACAGTGACATCGGCGAGTCGGACCTCTACCACGCGAGGCGCGCCAAAGCAAAGCCACAGCAGTTTTACGCGCTCGCCGTGGCTCCCGACGCACTTCAAAATCTGGTTGGCGAGGAAGCCGCGGTAGACGCGAACATTCTCGCCGGGCTTCACTTCTCCGCGCCGGAATACGCCTTGCGCTTCGGCATCGCGGAGGCCCGCTACTTCATCGGCCCGGATCGGTATCGGGCATGTCGGGCGCGGGAGGATGGTCAGCACGCCCTTGGTGGTGTTGATTTGCTTCCAGCGCTCGGCGTGCACGTCGAAGGCGACGAAGAGATAGCCGCG
>Ga0126384_10002821_pt1 | contig 10534 bp, 10 predicted proteins | sample PanSoiMetPlot_36_FD_92543 | JGI IMG/M metagenome (GOLD analysis project Ga0126384, IMG submission 92543) | Tropical forest soil microbial communities from Panama - MetaG Plot_36 | ecosystem: Environmental > Terrestrial > Soil > Tropical forest > Bulk soil | place: Panama | collected 2016-02-17 | reverse complement strand
CGTCAAGTTCGTTGACACGCCCGAGCAGGTCACCATTCGTCGCTGGTTTTTCCCCTGAAGGAAGGAAGCGGGAACCAGCCAGCACTCCGGCGGCGAAGATCAAGCTCGTCGCTGCTAACGCTAGTGCAGTTCGTCGCCAGACGGAGATGCTTGAAATCTTCATCTCAAGTTTAGACTGCCCCGGCTCGCCAAAAGCTGCAGACAGTCGCGCCTCCGGGAATTCCTATCCCTATAAAGTATTAGTGTGTACGGTACATCACGAGATGCCAACCTAACTTGCGCCAAAGCACTTTGGTAACTCCTGAATGGCAAAGTCGTACCGATTGCAGCAGCTCGTCCCTCCAGAAGATCTCGCCTTTGCAAGATTGATCAAGGGACGGAATTGACACTGGTTCAGCGCGGGTGTAGATTCCGCCTCGAAATCTCCAATCGCGCGCTTCGCGCAGGCCCCAAAAATTCACAACCACCAAAAGGAGCACTTCCATGAAGAAAGCGATCTCCATCGCCTTCGCAGTGATGTTCCTGGCAACACTCGCATGGGCACAATCGACCAGCGCACCCAAGTTCCTGGTCATCTCTCGGGAAAGCATCAAGGAGGGAAAAATTTCGCAGTACCAGGGTCTGGACAAGCAGGTGCGCCAAGTGGTGCACAAGAGCGATCCCAACCTCAATTGGATTACCGCGACTGCATTTACTGGCCCCGATAACGAGGAAACATACTTCCAGTTCGCCAACAGCTACGCCGACATCGAGAAGGCCGATGCCGCTTTCGGCAAAGCCGCAGGCTCACTGTTCATGAGCACCGACTTCAATCAGACTGTCGCGGAGTCCCAAGAGTCAGGCAGGAACATCATCGCCAAACTTCGAGACGACTTGTCATACAACGCGGACAAGTTCGATCCCGCAAACGCCAAATTCTGGAACGTAAGCTACCGCCGAGCCAAACCAGGCAGTGGCGCACAACTAACTTCCCTTCGGAAGGACATCAACGCACAACTCAAAGCTGCCAATTACGACGATCACTGGCTGGTGTATGAAGTTGAATATGGCATGCCGGCTCCAACCTTCGTGGTAGTGCAGGACTTGAAGTCATTGGCCGATCTCGATGCTGACCGGTCAAAGGCCTACGAGGCCGCAGTAGCAAATAATCTGCGCCAACAGAGCGCATCATGGTCACACGAGAATGGGATCTTGTTGGAAAGCGTCATCTACCGTGTCAAACCCGAGCTAAGTCATCCCGCACCGAGTTTGGTCGCGGCGAATCCGAGCTTCTGGACGGTGCAGGAGACGGAGCCGGCGCCCGTCGTAGCGAAGAACAAAGGCAAGAAGCAGGAAGTACAGCCTGCTGCACTGAAGGAAAAGACCAAAAAATAAACTTCCGCCGCACTTTTCGGCGATAAGCGAAACGGCTGCCTTTCGGCAGCCGTTTCTATTGAACTGATTGCGATTTTAACCGTTGCTGTAGAGCAACACGCCTTCCTGCTTCTCTTCCCCGACAGGACGATAGAAGAGCTTGTCGCCTTCGAGGAACACCTCGATGAATGCTGGCCGAGTGTTGATTGTGCCCTGGATCATCGCCTCTGACAGCGGATCCTCGATGTACTTCTGCAGCGCACGACGCAGTGGACGCGCGCCGTAGCTGCGATCGCCAAGGGTCTTATCGAGCACCCACTTCTTGGCTTCGTCTGTAACCGAGATCGTGATCGCCTTCTGGGCCAGATTGGCGTTGAGCTGCTGGACCATCAATTCGACGATCTGGATCAGATCCGTGTCGTTCAGAGCGTTAAAGAGGATAACTTCGTCGATTCGGTTCAGGAACTCTGGGTTGAATGTTCTCTTGACCTCGTTCTTTACCAGATCCTCAACCTTGCTCGAGACTACGTCTTCCTTATCCGATTGGAAGCCCAAGCCGGTACGCTTCATCAGGTGACGCGCACCGATATTCGACGTCATTACTATGATCGTGTTCTTGAAGTCAACGGTGTTGCCAAGACCATCGGAAAGCTGCCCATCTTCAAAGACCTGCAACAGGATGTTGAAGACATCCGGATGCGCCTTCTCGATTTCGTCGAGCAGGACCACGGAGTACGGAGCACGCTTCACACGCTCAGTTAGCTGTCCACCCTCTTCGTAGCCGACATATCCCGGAGGTGATCCGATCAGCTTCGAGACCGAATGCTTCTCCATGAACTCCGACATGTCGAACCGGATCAGCGACTTCTCGCTCCCGAAAAGAAACTGCGCCAAGGTGCGGGCCACTTCGGTCTTGCCGACTCCAGTAGGACCAAGGAAAAGAAACGATCCGATCGGACGATGCGGACTCTTGAGTCCGGCGCGTGAACGACGAATCGCCCGGGCCAGCGCTGAGATAGCTTTCTCTTGCGAAATCACACGGCGATGTAGCTCTTCCTCAATCCGCAAAAGCTTCTGCGTCTCTTCTTCCTTGATCGAGGTGATCGGCACACCGGTCCATCGGGAGACAACATCTTCGATATCTTCGCGCGTTACAACGCCAGTCGAAGACTCGTCGAGGTGATACTTCTCGCGCAGGCCGCGCAGGTTCTCGCGTTCTTTGCGTTCCTCGTCGGAGTAGAAGCGCGCCTTCTCGAACTCGTGGCTCGCGATGGCGTTCTCCATGCGGTGCACGATGAACTTAATCCGCTTCTGCACATCCGTGATTTCGTCTGGCAGCGAAGTCTGGCGCAACTTGACGCGTGCACCGGCTTCGTCGATGAGATCGATGGCCTTGTCAGGCAGGAAACGATCCGGAATATAGCGGTTCGAATGCGATACCGAGTACTCAATCGCTTCTTCGGTATAGGTAACCGCGTGGAACTTCTCGTAGCGCTCCTTGATGCCGTTGATGATCTTCACCGCATCGGCTTCGTTCGGCGGTGGAACCTTTACCGACTGGAAGCGGCGTTCAAGTGAACGATCTTTCTCGATCGACTTACGATATTCGCCAGGAGTAGTAGCGCCAATGCATTGAATCTCGCCGCGCGATAAGGCCGGCTTGAGAATGTTCGCGGCGTCCAGCGAACCCTCAGCCGAGCCGGCGCCAACCAACGTGTGCAATTCATCAATGAAGATGATGGCGTTCTGATTCTCCATCAGCTCTTTCATGATGGTCTTCAGACGCTCTTCAAACTGTCCGCGGTATTTCGTTCCAGCGACGATTAGTGAGAGATCCAAAGCGAGAATGCGCTTCTCAGCCAGGAACGAAGGGACATCGCCATCGGCGATTCGTTGCGCTAGACCTTCAACGATTGCAGTCTTACCAACACCGGGTTCACCGATCAGCACCGGATTGTTCTTCGTTCGGCGGCACAGAATCTGAACGACGCGCTCAACTTCTCCTTCGCGTCCAACCAGCGGGTCAAGCTGATTGTCCATCGCGGCTTGCGTAAGGTCACGCGAAAACTCACTCAGCAGCGACGACTCACGCGAACGCTGTGGCTGCGCTTTTTCCTGAGTGCTGCGAGCCAGCTCTTCACGGATCGCGCTCAGGCGCAGTCCACGTTCATGCAGAATCTCGGCGGCGAAGCACTTCTCTTCGCGCAGTAGTCCAAGCAGCAAATGCTCGGTTCCAATGTGTTTGTGGGAGAGCCGCTCAGCTTCTTCGGCGGCATAGGCAAGCACGCGCTTGCACTCGTTGCTTAATGGAAGGTCGACAGAGGTCGATACCTTCTCTCGAATCGTGGTATGTCCTTCGATTTGCTTGCGGATGGATTCAACAGAGGCATGCGAACGCAGAAAGCGATTGGTTAATGCCTTGTCTTCGCGCAGCAAGCCCAGCAACAGATGTTCGGTCTCTATATATGGCGAGCCGAACTGGCTGGCTTCGTAACGAGCAAAGAATATTACTCGCCGCGCCTTTTCTGTGTAGCGTTCGAACATGTTCCCCCTTGAAGGTCCCTAAACCCGCCGCCCTCACTCCTGGCCGGCTCGCGTTACCTCTCCACCTCCGCGCCTGCAATCCGAAGACCACCGGCTCTTTGGGAAGAACTTACTCCTATTCAATTAACGCCTGAGAGTATCGTTTCAGATTACCCACAGACTAACTAGTACATCTGTCCTTCGTTACTGCATTCTTTATCAGTCCGCGCGAGATAGAGCAAGCTCCTCGAGTCGCCCACCCTGGAGGCGAAGAATGCGCCCACAGCGTCTCGCAAATTCCATGTTGTGAGTGACGATAATCGAGGTGAGTTGATGCTGTAAATGCAATCGCGCAATCAGGTCGAATATCTTCTCGGCCGTTCCGGTATCGAGATCGCCTGTCGGCTCATCCGCCAACAACAGCTTCGGACCGGTCACTAATGCGCGCGCTAAAGCGACTCGCTGCTGCTCCCCGCCCGAAAGTTCTCCTGAGCGGTGATGCATTCTGTCCCCGAGTCCCACTTCGCGCAGCCATTCCGCTGCTCGGGCCTGAGCTTGCTTCGGGTTCTCGCCTCGCGCCATCAGCGGCATAGCAACATTCTCCAGCGCGTCGAACTCCGGCAACAAGTAGTGGAACTGCCAGACAAAGCCGATTTCATGGTTGCGAAAGTCCGCAGCCACATCATCGGAAAGCGACTTCAGCGAAAGTTGCGCGAAGTATATGTCACCTTCCGACGGCCTATCAAGAGTTCCCAGCACATGCAGCAAACTGCTTTTTCCCGTGCCGGACTCGCCTACAATCGCCAGCATTTCTCCCTTCCTCACGTGGAAGGACAAATTTTCAAAGACCACCAATCGGCTCTCGCCCGACCGGTATTCCTTCTTCAGGTTCTGGACCTGTAGAAGCTCTGGTTGGTCTATTGGATGCAAGTGGCCTCACCAAAGGCGCAGTGTGGAAGCGCCAAACCCTTGTATTTCGCGGTCCCAAGCGCCTCAGGCCCTTGTTCCGAATAGACTTCGCCTACCCTAATTAGAACACCTTCGGCAAGCCTTCGATGTGTTACCGAAGTTACGGCGCTAGTTACTGTGAAATAAATTGCAGCTCTATAGGCAGTTTCTAGGGCGTTACTCATATCGCAACGCCTCTGCAGGCAGGATCCGCGCTGCCGACCACGAGGGATACACGGTCGCTAACAGGGACACCAAAATCGCAGTCGCAGCCACCAGCACTCCATGCACTGCCTTGGGTGCAAAAGGCACGTAATCGATGGAATAAACCTCTGCCGATAGCCTTATCCAGTGATAGTGGCCGCCAGCATAAGCAAGAACATAGCCGCCAATCAGGCCCATAATCGTGCCTACAACTCCGATGAGGAGCCCTTGATAAATGAATATCTTCCGGACCTGCACTTTACGCGTCCCCATCGACATGAGGACCGCGATGTCTTTCGTCTTCTCCATGACCATCATCGTCAGCGAAATCAGGATGTTCAACGCTGCCACAAAAACGATCAGACTAATCGTGATGAACGTCACCACGCCTTCAAGTCGCAATGCCCGAAACAATGGCCGATTCTGTTCCTGCCAGTTCGTGGTCATGAAGCCTGGTCCGACGGCGTTTTCTAGCTGAAGTCCAATTTCGGGGGCTTTGTAGATGTCGTCGATCTTTGTCTCAATAACGGACGCGATGTCACCCAAACCAAACAGCGCCTGCGCATCCTGAAGGCGAATCAGCCCCCATGCGCTGTCATAATCAAAGAAACCAGACTTGAAGAATCCAACCACTTTGAAGCGCTTGTATTTGGGCACAAGCCCATAAGGGGTCAGCTCGCCCTGCGGACTCGTGACAAGGACGACGGATCCTAACGTTGCACCGAGGTCATCTCCGAGGTCTGCTCCCAACACGATCGGCGGATAACCGGCTGCAGGTGTTTCCGAGGACTCGGCTTGAGCATTTCCAGCCTGCGTGGATTCAGTCACATGCGGCGAGGTATTGGCGAGGGCAGACTCCTCTTCCTTGTTCCCACCAGCTTGCGATGCACCGTTGATAAATGTTTCGCTCGCCTTCAATGCATCGGCTGAACCGATCTTCACGTCGCCGAGCAATTCGCTCACTTTCGACTCATATTGTGGGATGACACCCTTTAACAAGAGTCCATTCGCACGCGCACCCCGCGAAACCAGCACTTTCTCGTACAGCGCCGGAGAAGTAGCGACGATGTGTGACTGGCTTTGAACCTTCTGCAGCAGAGCTCGCCAGTCGCGAATGCCGTCTCCTCGCGCGCGTTCGATACTCACGTGCGCTGTAGATCCAAGAAGCCGGCTCTGCAAGTCCTGACGAAATCCGTTAGTGATTGCAAGTGCGATGATCAGGGAGGCAACACCCGCCGCAACGCCGACAATCGAGATCGCCGTGACCACACCAATCACGGCCTGGCGGCGCTTGGCCTTGAGATATCGCGCCGCGATGAAGAGTTCGAAGCTCACTAGAGAGCAGAATACAACACAGAAATTTAGCAGATGCTCGGCATGCTACATCTGCTAATAAAACAAAACGGCCGACTCTCGCCGGCCGTTTTTCAGGAGACGAATCTACTTCTTCGGTTTCTCATCCCAAACCGACGCGGACTTCACCTGAATCTGATTATTGATTTGCTTGTTAGTGTTCTGTTTCGCGATCTCCTCAGCCTTTGCTTTGTCGGTCTCGGTGCGAACGGTGCCCGTCAGTTTGAGGCTGCCATCGTCAGCGACACTGGCGGTTACTTGCGCGGTGGCTGGTAGCTGGCGGTTAAGTGCCTCTTGAACCTGACTTGGAGTAGCTCCCGTTACACGGCCGGGCAGCGGTGAGTTGGGTGCGCCTCCCTGCGCATCCTTCTGCTCTTGAATCGTGGGCGAACTGGAGTGGGTTCTCGCCTGTTCTGACTCAGTTTGCGCTGAGGACTGTCCGCTAGTGTGATCTGGATTCGTCGGCGCCTGCTGTGTGATTGCCGTAGCGGCGCACAGCAACAAAAGTACTGGCAGCATGGAAGCAAATTTCTTCATAGTCGCCTCCTTGCCTGAGTTGATGCGTTGGAGAAGTCGCAGTTTGGCCGTTTAGAAGCATGAAATCGAGAGCTGCGTCCGAACGATGAGGACCGCCTGCTCCACACAATTGTCAACTTCCATTAGACGACTTCGAAGCTATCCGACGCGCTCGACGACTACCGCTGTCCCGTAAGCAAGCACTTCGGTGACTCCTTGCATCAACTCCGTCGCGTCATAACGCGCACCCACCACAGCGTTGGCGCCAAGCTCGCCTGCATGCTGCAGCATCAAGTCAAATGCTTCGCCGCGCGTCTTCTCGCAGAGATTCGTTAGCAGCGTGATGTTACCGCCGATCAGCGTCTGCAAGCCTGCGCCTATCGTTCCGAAAATGGAACGTGAGCGCACAACAATGCCGCGGACAACGCCGAGTGTGCGAACAATGCGGTATCCAGGAACTTCGAAGCTTGTGGAGACCATGTGGTGTGCGAGTGTGGGAGACATGCGAGCATTATGTGACGAGGATCAGCTCAGAGTTGGGATGGGAATTGAAAGAGGCAATGAGAGCGATCAGCAGTTTCCCACAACGAACGACGGATTCTTGATCCTGCCCATTTGGGCGATGTGCGATCCAGTGATCCGCGCCATACTGCGACTGAAATTGAGGGAAACATGACACTTGCAGTCAACAGCGCATGGGAAACACTTTCAGACCAGTTCGCCGAAATAGCAGAACAGAGCGGCAAATTCGTCGTCGCCGTACATGGTGGACGCCGCCTTGCCGCAAGCGGAATCGTTTGGAGGACGGGAATTGTCGTCACTGCGTCCCACATGTTGCGCCGTACGGATGATATTGAGATTGCTTTCGGCCCCGACTCTGGCCACAAAGCGACGGTTTTGGGGCGCGACCCCGGCACTGACGTCGCAGTTTTGCGGCTTGAAAAAGCCGATTCTACGGCTCCGGAGCTGCTTGCCGACACGAGCAAACTACGTGTCGGCCAGCTTATTTTGGCCGTTGGACGCTCAACTTTGAGTGATTTAGCTGCTTCTGCCGGCATTATCGCGCGCCTTGGAGCACCGTGGCAGACATGGCGTGGCGGCAAGATCGACACACTTTTGCGGCCTGATGTGACACTTTATCCCGGACAATCCGGCAGCGCATTGATCGATTCTCGCGGGCGAGTGCTCGGTATGAACACCTCTGCATCGGCTCGCGCGGCCACGATTACCGTCCCGACTGCGACTGTAGAGCGCGTAGTAACCGAGATTGTGGAGCACGGCGGTGTCTTCCGGCCATATCTGGGACTCGCTATGCAGGCGGTTTCAGTGCCTACCGACCTCGCCAGCAAGCTTAAGATCGCCCAGAATTCAGCGCTAATGGTCATGCAAGTTGAGCCTGAAAGCCCGAGTTCGGAGGCTGGAATCACGCTTGGCGACCTCATTGTGAGCATTAATTCTCAACCGGTGAGCGGCATTGAGGACGTTCAGCGCACGCTAAGTAAGGCGAAACGCGGCGATTCTGTCGATCTCGGATACGTCCGTGGAGGCCAATTGGCATCGCTAAAAGTGAAATTAGCGGACCGGCCACGGCGCTAAAACATCAATAAAGAGGCTTATGCGGACCGCTTTGGTAGCAGATGTACCCCGAAAAACCGCGTTATGGGACGTGAATGCGCCGCTAACGGTGGCGATTAGCGCCGGTTCTGCGTCTCTGCGTGCAAGAATGGAGACGCTTGCGCGACGTTCTGGTGCGCGAATGAGCCCCGAAAGCGACCGCTATGACGTTCTGCTGATCTCTCTAGACGCCTCTACGCCACTGCCATCATCGACTGAAGCGCTCAGTTTGCTGACTCCAGCTGCAGCCAAGGCGTGCGTGATCTGGACCGGAAAGGCTCTGCCCCGAGGCACCATTTCGCGCTTACTGCGCGCTGGAGTAGCGGGCGTTGTGCCAATCGACGTCGCGCCGAGTCGTCTTCAATCGGCTCTTCGCGCAATTCACGCTGGATTGCAGGTAATCGATCCAGCGTTGACACGCGAAGAGTCAGGATCACGGCTTGTTGCAACGAGCTCTCCTGAGGAGCTAACAGAGCGCGAACAGGAAGTACTGGCGATGCTTGCTGAGGGATTGTCGAACAAGGAGATATCGTCGCGACTCTCGATCTCAACCCATACGGTAAAATTTCATATCAGTTCTATTTTGGGAAAGTTGGGAGCGACGTCACGCACTGAAGCTGTGAGCATTGGCATAAGAAGCGGGCGGGTGACTATTTAGGCTCAAAACTAAGCTAAGCCTCATGCCGCCAAAGGCGCGGCACTCCTTGCGAGATTAGCTGCTGACTCCATCCTTCTTGAACATCTTCTTCACCCCACGCAGCGCCTGGCGGGTTCTCTCTTCGTTTTCGATCAAGGCAAAGCGAACGGAGTCGTCGCCGAACTCGCCGAAGCCTACGCCTGGACTCACGGCGATTTGGGCCTCGGTCAACAGCTTTTTTGAGAACTCGAGTGATCCCATTTTGCGATACCCCTGGGGAATCGGAGCCCAGACGAACATCGTCGCCCTGGGCCTTTCAACCTGCCACTTCAACTTACCCAGGCCGTCCACCAGGCAGTCGCGTCGCTTACGATATGTCTCGCAAATCTCCTTCACACATTCCTGCGGACCGTCGAGTGCGGCGATGGCTGCGACTTGAATGGGCGTGAATGTTCCGTAGTCAAAATAGCTCTTCAGTCTCGCGAGTGCAGCCACCAGCTTTGCATTGCCGACCATGAAGCCCATACGCCACCCTGGCATGTTGTAGCTTTTCGACAGAGTGAAGAACTCCACTGCGATCTCGCGGGCGCCGGGCACTTGCAGGATGGAGGGCGCACAGTAGCCGTCGAAGACGAGGTCTGCATAGGCCAAATCGTGCACCACGAAGACTCCGTACTCTTTGCAAAGCCCAACGATGCGTTCGAAGAATGCGAGATCGACACAGTGCGTCGTAGGATTCGAGGGAAAGTTCAGGATTAAAAGCTTGGGACGCGGATACATCAGGCGTATCGCCTGGTCGAGCTCCGCGACAAAATCTACGCCTGTCCGCATCGGAATGGAGCGAATGTCGGCTCCCGCGATCACTGGGCCATAGATATGAATGGGATAGCTCGGATTCGGCACCAGGACAGCATCGTCGCGATCGAGCACCGCCAGGCATAGGTGAGCGATTCCCTCTTTGGAACCAATCGTAACAATCGCTTCCGTTTCGGGATCAAGCTCTACTTGATAGCGCCGGCGATACCAGTCGCAGATCGCGCGTCGTAGCCGAGGAATGCCTCTTGAAACGGAATATCGCTGCGTGCCGGGACGCTTCGCTGCCTCAACCAGCTTGTTCACGATATGCGCCGGCGTTGGGCCATCGGGATTGCCCATGCTGAAGTCGATCACGTCTTCGCCGCGCTTCCGTGCATTAGCTTTCAGCTCGCCGATAACGTTGAAGACGTAGGGCGGAAGGCGGCTGATTCTGGTGAACTCAGTCATGACGTGCAATTACTGTATCGCAGGGTCTTTGAGCGAGAATCGACGTGCCTACTTGGATAACTGGCAGTCGACGATCTACTTAGCTCTGTCATCCTGAGCCCTCTTTTGGCGAAGGACCCGCCG
>Ga0126384_10002819_pt1 | contig 10538 bp, 11 predicted proteins | sample PanSoiMetPlot_36_FD_92543 | JGI IMG/M metagenome (GOLD analysis project Ga0126384, IMG submission 92543) | Tropical forest soil microbial communities from Panama - MetaG Plot_36 | ecosystem: Environmental > Terrestrial > Soil > Tropical forest > Bulk soil | place: Panama | collected 2016-02-17 | reverse complement strand
CTGATATCGTTCAAGGTTTCCGTTTCAGGGTGGCTGCCGCGCCAGAAACGGGTGTTCGCGAACTCCAAACATAGCTCGTCTCGCGCAGCCGGCACGAGACGGGAATTCCGCCTATTTGGATCTGCCATGCATCAAAAGATACTAACCGTCATGGTGGTTGACAAGAGTGGAAAAATAAGTGGCTATAACCTCTAACCGGGTTAGCAGTTAGGCGAACACCCATGCCCTCGGGAATGACCATCAGGAGTGAGGACAATGGCAACGCACTTCGATACCATCTCCACCCGGCTTCCCGCTCACGCTGGAGCGCAATCGGACGACGGAAGGCGAAACCTTTTCCTAGGCGTCGCCTCGGGACTGCTCGTCGTAGTCTGTTGGGCGGGCTGGGTCGTTGCCACGCGATTTGCGGTGACGACACACCTCCGCCCCATCGACATTGCCTTCCTGCGCTATCTGATTGCGAGCGCGCTTCTAGCGCCGGTTCTCTTCCGCCATGGCCTCGGACTGCGTCAGATCGGCTGCGGTCGCATCATGATGCTTGTGGGCGGCGCGGGGGCCCCTTTTCTGTTGATCAGTTCGACAGGAATGAAGTTCGCTCCCGCTTCTGACGTCGGTGCAGTGATGATCGGGACGATGCCCGTATTCGTCGCTGTATTTTCGGCTTTGGTCAGCCGTGAACGGTTCGACACGATGCGCGTGATTGGATTCGCCACCGTGCTCGCGGGTATCGTCGGAATCGCCGCGGACAGGCTCTTCGATTTCGGTTCCGGGGCGTGGCGCGGCCACGTTTTGTTTCTCGTCGCTGCGGCGATGTTTGCCATCTACACCGTGACTTTCCGGCGGTCGGAAATGAGCCCGTGGCAAGCCGCAGCGATCGTCAATTTCTATTCGCTGCTGATCCTCGTGCCCGTCTATTTTCTGTTCTTTGGAACCGACCTGCTTTCAGCGACGCCAACCGAGGTAATCACTCAGTCGATCATGCAGGGTGTGGTTTCGGCAATTGTCGCGTTTTTTTCTTCGGTGAAGCCATTCGCAGGCTCGGCGCGTCGCGTGCGGCGGTGCTCGGCTCGTTTACGCCGGTCTTTGCGGCACTGCTCGGAATGCCCCTGCTCGGCGAGTTTCCGACACGGCTGACTTGGGTGGCGATCATCGTCGTTAGCGTGGGAGTTGTTCTCGCAAGCGGCGGCCTGTCTCGAGCCGCGGGCGGACCTGCGAGACAGGGGTGCAGTGAAAAATAGCGGAGCCGGTTGTTCCCTATACGATCGCCCGCACCAACGCGAAAAGCGATGCGCCGAGGCCGAGCAGGATAAGGGGATGGAAGTTGGGGCGCCACAACCGGCACGCCGCAACGCCGAGGGCTATTACCCCCGCCAACGGATCGGTGCCTCCCGATTGCAGGATTGCCAAGGCGCCTGCGAGCACAAGTCCCGCCGCAATAGGAACAAATCCATCCTCGACGGCGCGGTGCCAGGCGGATCCGCGCAGGCGATTCCAGAAACAAGCGACGACGTAGACCACGATCGACGAGGGGAGAAAGAACGCAAACGAGACAACAAGCGCTCCGAGCCATCCGGCGGCCTGCCAACCGATCAACGTTGCCAACAGCGCGCCTGGTCCGGGAGCCGCGCGCGAGATGGCAAACAGATCGACAAATTGCCGTTGCGTTACCCAGCCGTGCACGGTGACCGCTTGGTGCTGCATCTCGGCAAACACCGCAGGGCCGCCGCCGATTGAAACCAGGGAGAGCGGCGCGAACACGAAAAGGAGCGCGACCAAGGTTCTACTATCCTCCATCGTATTCCCTTTCCATCGGCCTCTTTCGGGCGCCAAACCAAGCGAGCCCGAGACTGCATGGCATCAGGCATAATACGGTGGGCGCCGTCGGAGACCGCAACACGCCGATCAGCGCAAACGTTACGACGAGAATCGCGATTGCCCCTACATCGTGTGCGGTGAGCCCCTTGGATGCGGGGCCTTTGCGAACGATTCGGCTGCTGGACTTCACCCCCATGCCGATGAGGAGGCCTGCCGCCGACGCCGCGGCGCCCGCAAGCACGGCATCGAGGATCATCGCGCCGGCGAAATGGCGGTAGAGAATCGCGGCTGTTACCACGATGAAGCTGGGGCCGACGAGAAGGCCCGCAACCGCAGCCACCGCGCCGCGAAATCCGATCAGACGGTGACCGATCAGCACAGCAAGGTTGACGATATTCGCCCCCGGCATGATCCGCGCCAACGCCAGGGCGCTGGAGAACTCAGTTTCATCGAGCCAGCCGAGCCGTTCCACAAGAGCTGCATGCATCCACGCTGACACGCCGCCACCGAAGCTCGAAAGGCCAATTTTGGAGAAGAGAACAAAAAGCCCGGCAAAGCTTGCGCTGCGTGGCGGCCGGGGCTCGGTGGCTTCGACGGCAGACATTTTCATTTCGCCACCTGGTGTTCCTGAAAGCAATCGGGCTCTTGCAAACCGTCCTGCACGCCGAGCAGGCGGTCGCGGGGTGGACGATCAACCCGACGCGCCATCCAGCGACTTACGGTTCGCTCACGCATGAATCCGGGTGCCGATCGGTTCACCCTTGAGCGCGCGCGAGAGGTTGCCGGGCACGAGGCCATTGATGATGCGGACGCTGGTCGCGAGCCGCGCGCGCGTCAGCAATTCCAGCACCACCGGCTCGATCGGCAAGGTCTCAAGCTTCATGCGCATGAGATCGACGGCGCTGATTTCCGGGATGAAGCGCGCGTCGGGATGCGTCTTTGGATCGGCTGTGTAGAGGCCGTCCACGTCCTTCAATAGGATGATGGCGCGCGCGCCGAATACCTCGCCCACGAGGTAGGATCCCGCATCGCTACCGTGCGGCGGCAGCTTGCCGAGCGCCGGGGGATGTTCCCACAGATCGTAGGGGGGAACGCCGTTGAACACCGCGCCGCGCGCCGCCGCCAACATGGCCGGCAGCAACTGCACGATGAACGGCGCTTCTAGATAGACGAACCCGTGACTGGCCAGCAGGCAGGACACCATATAGGCGTTCTGCGCCGACGATTTGGCGGCCAACGTAGCCAGTGCTCCGGTCGGCAGGCCGAGGTCAAGACCGACCGACAGGATGTGCCGCCCACGCACGCCCGGGCCGACGCCGATGACCTGTGCATGGCTCTCCTGGTTCGACACGATCTCGTCGAGCAACGGCAGCAGGGCCTTGTGGCCGCGGTCCACGATCGACAACCCGCCGATCTGGATGACGTTGAGGTTCGGCAGGATCGGTCGAACCGGCGAGTCGGTAGACGCAATCAGCCGCCTGTCCATCAGTGATTCGCGCATCAGGCGCGAGGAAACGTGCTGGGCGCCCTGCTTCTCCGCGCTCATGCGGAATCTCCCGGGCCCGCGCCCGCATTGAAGATAACGGTTCCTACCGGTTCGCCGTCAAGGGCGGCAGTTAACTGGCCGGGCTTGAGCCCGTTTACGAACTGAATCTCCTTGACGTTGCGCGCATTCAGCATCAGCTCTAAGACCGCCCGCTCCACGATGAGGTCGTCGAGATCCCGCTTCAGCAACTCCTGGACGCTGATGCGGGGGATGTGCGTCGCCTTCGCATCCTTTTTCGGATCGGCGGTGTACAGCCCGTCTTCGTCCTTCACGTAGATCATCTTCCTAGCGCCGAACACCTCGGCGATCAGGAAGCAGCCGGTGTCGGTTCGCTGCGGCGGAATCCGGCCGACGCCTGGGTTGGCCTCCCATAGCTTGTACGGAGGCATGCCCTGGCAGATCACCGCACCCCGTTCCATCAGGTAATGCGGCAGCGAGGCGAAGCCTTCGGGTTCAAGAAATGCAATCCCGTGCTTTGCGAGCAGATACTGCAGCATCTGGGCATTTTGCCAGGCCACCGCGGTGCCCAGCACGGTGAGGACGCCGATTGGAAGACCAAGATCGATCGCCATGCTGTAAACGTGACGGGCACGCGTGCCCGCACCCGTTCCCAGGATCATCTTGTGGCGATGCAGATTTGCGACGATCTCGTCTGTGACGGGAAAAACCGCGCTGCGGCCCCGGTCCATGATGCTCTGTCCGCCGATCTTCACCACGTTCACCCACGGCAGGATGGGAACGTTGGGTGTTGCCTCGGTTGCCCGCAGAATTGCGGCGTCGCTGAGCGATCCGCTGATGAGCCGGCGACCCAGGTCCGTCAGCATGGCGTCTTCTGTGGTGTCGGGCATTTTCAGTAACCCGCTTCCTCCGCGAACTTGAAAGAATGCAGCTCAAATACATGCAGCTCGGAAAACACGGCATCGAGCGAGCCAAACGTTTCGGCCGCCCACAGTTCGAGCCGACGCATCGCCTCATCCTTGACCGGCTCCGGCAGCGCCGCGAACTGGGCGCCGGTCCGGTGGCGAACGAGAAATCCATTTGGCGTGCGTTGCGTGTTCCACGATGCCGCGATTACCGAAGTGACACGGCGGGCGGCGGTACCGAGCCAGTGCCGCACCTCGTCGTGCACATTCCTCTGGTTCCTACCAACCCCCATCGTGTCGAGCAAATCCGCCAGATGCTGTTTCATTTGCGCATCGATACCGTCGGCGGGCGCCACCGTCCGGCCGGTGACCAGCGTCCCCGTGCGCCGCAAGACGCGCTGGGCTTCGGTCACGACCGTTCTCCACCTTCGCATACCGCCGAACACCTGGATCAGCAAGACCGCGTCGAAGGTCCCATCGGAAAAGGGCAGACGCTGGCCATCGGCTTGAGCCAGACGCGCCGACAGGTCGCCGCACTCGGCTCTTGCCACGAAGGCGCGCAACATGCCCAGCGACAGGTCGACGCCTACATAGTCGTCGCCTGCCGCTACGAACGGCCAGCCGATCCGCCCGGTGCCGGCGCCGAGATCGAGAAGACGTGGCTGCCGCACGTCGCCGATGGAGGCGAAGACTGCCGCGCGGATCGCTGGCGCAACGCCGTCGGGCAGAGCGCGATGATGATCGAAGCTCGGCGCGGCAATGTCATAGGAAGACATAAGCGCTGCTTCTCCCCTGCGGACGCCTCCCCTCTGTGAACGCGCGCTGACGGTATGCGAAAACGTGCTCTGTTCCAAGCAGCCGCATACAGCCGGGAGCCTCAATCACACTTGCTGGCTACCTTCGAGCCGATGGCCATGACCCATCGTTCGCCCGTAGGTGCACGATCGGTCCCGCTTAATGAAGTCCATCACAGTCGATAGTTGAGCCCAAATTTCGCTGTCTGAACGAATGGAATATCGTGCCGCCAGTTGAACAGCTGAGGAGCAGGGCTGCCCCTAACCAGACCCGGGCCCGACGCTGTGTCGGAGGTTTCCGTTCCCAGGGCGAGGTATTCGCCTTTCGCACTCCATTTATTGCTCAATGCATATTCAAGGCCGGCACCTGCGACCCAGGTGACGCCAAGGGGGTTACCGCCCTTTTCAACAAGGGCCAAGCATCTCGGACGCGTATCAAGGAGCTGCCACAGTTTCGTTGCGTTTCGCCAGCTCTTTGGGGTATTCTTTCTAAGGGTGTCGCTGGGGGCATTAGAGATCACTCTATCCGCGCCCGCCTCAAAACGGACCATCATGAGAAGGCGGCTTTTCCGGCTGGCTAGGTTCGCCGTAGTCACCTATGCGGTGATGTGCGGGAGCGTTCAGGCATGGGCGGAGCGCCGCGTCGCGCTCGTGGTGGGAAATGCCACTTACACTGTGGCTAATATTTCACTTTCCAATCCGCGCAACGACGCCGAGGACATTTCTGCGGCGCTCAGGGAGCTTGACTTTAAGGTCGTGACCGCGATCAACGCCACCAGACGCGACATGGAGCTCAAGCTGGAAGAGTTCGCACGGCTGGCGGCCGACGCTGATTCGGCGCTGTTCTTCTATGCCGGCCATGCCATGCAGTACCAGGGCCGCAATTATCTTATGCCGACCGATGCCACGTTGAGCGACGAGATCAGTGTCCGCTACGAGATGGTGGGCCTCGACGAGGTGAGCGCCGCGCTCGACCGCGTTAACGGCATTAAGATTTTGATTCTCGATGCGTGCCGCAATAATCCGTTGGCCGATAGCCTGCGGAAGACGATTGCCGGCGCCGCGCGTTCCGTCGCTGCGACGCGCGGCCTTGCGCGCATCGACAAGACCCAGGGGATGGTGATTGCCTACGCAACCGCGGCCGATGCGGTGGCCGAGGACGGCACAAACCGCAACAGCCCGTTCACGGCAGCCCTGTTGAAGTGGCTCAAGGAGCCAGGGCTCGAAATCGCGACCGTGCTCCGCCGCGTCACTGCCGACGTCAATGCCCAAACCGGCGGCCGCCAGCGCCCTGAAACCACGATCTCCCTGCTCTCGGACTATTACCTCAACCAAAGCGACCGCATCGCCTGGGAGCGCACCAACCCAGATGATGCTGCCGCGTTACGCGATTTCCTAGGCAAGTATGCCTCTTCGCCTCTCGCGATCTTGGCCCGCAATCGCCTGGATGTGCTGGAGCGCCTCGCCCAGGAACGTGAGGAGGCGAAACGGAGAGAGGCAGAGCAGAAGCGCCAGGACGAGCTCAAGCGCATCGCCGAAGAGCAGAAGCGCCAGGACGAGCTCAAGCGCGTCGCCGAAGAGCAGAAGCGCCAGGATGAGTTCAAGCGCCTCGCCGAAGAGCAGAAGCGCCAGGACGAACTCAAGCGCGTCGCCGAAGAGCAGAAGCGCCAGGATGAGTTCAAGCGCCTCGCCGAAGAGCAGAAGCGGCAGGATGAGGTCAAGCGCCTCGCCGCTCTCCAGGTGGATGCTCCGGTGACGAAACGGCCGCCCGCTTTAACGACGCCTCCTGGTGTAACGACATCACCTCAGACCGCAAATGCAAATCTTCCCGAGCAGATCCACCGCGCCCAAACCGAGCTTAAGCGGCTTGGCTGCCTTGACGGCAAGCTTGATGGCAGGATGGACACTACGGTCAAAGCTATCAAAGTCTTCTTGAAGCGTAGCCATAAACCTGTTGGCGAGATCAACATCACCGACGATTTTGTTGCTGACCTTCAACAGCAACCCAACGATATTTGCCCGCCGGCGAGCAGGAAATCGCCGATCGTTGCGAACCGCACGCCCACCCAGCACACGACACCCTTCTCGCGGCCGCGCGAACCGGCGCCGGTCGAGACGGGTCCGCCGCAGGCTGCTCCACAACCCGCTCGCGCAGGAGCGTCCCTGGGCACCGGTTTCTGACACGCAGCCCCTGCCCGCGTGCGAATGAGCACGCAGCTTCACGTGGGACAAACAGCTCAACGTGGAAACTATGTCGTCTCGAAGGGTTAACGTTAGCACGTGCACGGAGTGTGCGGCCCACTGCATCGCGCTGCGCCACAATCGGCCGTGGGTTCAATCACTGTGGCCAAAGAGCGTAACGGAAACCGTCCGGATTGCATAAACCCTACGGAAAGTGCCAGCACGCGTGAGTAACTCCACTGAACTGCTGGACGCGGAATTATTGCCCCCCAAGCCGGACCGCCGCGTGATCGTGACAGCTCTCGGCGTGACGCAAATTTTTGCTTGGGGATCGACCTTTTATTTGTTGGGTGTGCTTGCGCTTCCCGTTGCCAACGATACCGGTTGGGCTCTCGATGGGATCATGGGTGGCGTTTCAATTGGCCTGCTCATCGCCGGCCTGATCTTGCCATACGTTGGGCGAACGATAGGAACCAGGGGAGGGGGCCTGGTCCTTGCCACAGGAGCGGTGCTGCTGGGAACAGGACTGATCTCACTCAGCGTCGCACAAAATCTTGTCTGGTACCTGTGCGCGTGGTTGATCATCGGGGCCGGGATGAGTGCCAGCCTCTACGATGCGGCTTTTGCCACTCTCGGCAGCATTTATGGAAAGGAGGCAAGAGCCGCGATTACATCAGTGACCCTGCTTGGAGGTTTTGCAAGCACGATATGCTGGCCCCTGAGCGCCTACCTTGTCGAGCACCTGGGCTGGCGCGGCACATGTTTGGTGTATGCCATCATCCAGCTCTGCTTTGCGCTGCCGCTTCATCTTCTTACAGTGCCGCGCCGACCCTTTGTCAGACCCGACCGGACCCACGTGGAGGGAACTCCGGCGAGCGCTCTATCGGAGGGTGAAACACTGATTTTCAGCGTGCTCGCAGCCGTGCTCGCGATCGGGGCTGCGATCTTGTCAATGATGGGAACACATCTACTCCCCATCTTGCAGGCACGCGGAATTGACTTCAGCGTCGCTGTGAGCCTCGGCACTTTAGTTGGGCCTTCACAGGTCGGCGCGCGCGCCATCGAGATGCTGGCCGGCCGGCACTATCATCCGATCTGGACTATAATCGGGTCGACCGTGCTTGTTGCGATAGGGGCCTTATGGCGGCTCGTCGGCGCGCCGGTCGTTGCCACTGCGATCGTTTTCTACGGTGCGGGCAATGGCATCGGCTCCGTAGCTCGCGGGACGCTCCCGCTCGCCCTGTTCGGGCCGGAGCGGTATGGGGCTTTGGTGGGGCCGCCTCGCGCTTCCCATTCTGTTGTCGATGACCGCGGCTCCTTACCTCGGAGCGCTGGCCTTGAAGGTGGGTGGGGCAATCCTCGTACTCGCGCTGCTCTTCAGCCTCGCGGTGACGAATTTGATGCTCGTTTTGGTGTTGCGGCGTCTATGCAACAATAAGTGAGGAGCGCAAGTGCTTCCACGTCTTTGCGATACGAGACGGCCCGACCGGACCATTCTTGCGGCCCTGTCACCGGCGAGCACGGCCTCGAGGCTTGGCAAGCTCCTCGCCGCGCCGTTTCGGGCGCCGGTCGTGGAGGTGGGGGCCGCATCGTCGCACGCCATATAGGAAGCACTGGTCGAGCAACCCGACGATCCCGCTCGCAAAAACACGGAAGGGCGGGCTAGTCATGCCCGTCTTAATCGCCTTGCCCGCCTTGGGCTGCCGGAATACCGCGCGTCAGCTCCATGGGGCCGATCCGTGCACCGTCGCTCGTGTAGGCGACACCCGTCGGCTGTTGCAGCGTGCTGAGGACGAAATAGCTGCCCACTCCAATGACCACGATGGCCAAGCAAGCTGCCAAAAATGCGCGCATGGCAGATCCTCCTAATCGACGTGTCGCAACGCGCCGCGACGCCGCGGCCGCTGTCATTCCGCTGGCGTGGCGGACGGTTTGCCCCGCAATTCGCCGGGTCCAGTGCGCAAGTTCTGCTCTTTCAGCTTCGGCCAAAGGCTGTGATGCTCTTTGGCCCAATTGAAATCAACGGTGCCCTGTCCCATTGCTTCGAATGCGCCTTCCATGCCGATCGTGCCGATATAGATGTGCCCAAGCATCGCCGCGACGAACAGCACGGCGACGACACCGTGAACGATTTGCGCAAGCTGCATGTCGGCAATCGTCGTCCCATAGAATGGAAACATCAGCACATAACCGCTGACGGCGACGGCAGCCCCGCCGATGACGACAATCCAGTAGATCGCCTTCTGCCCGGCATTAAAGCGATAAGCCGCCGGATGGTCTTTGCCGACAATGCCGCCGCCGCGCTTGAGCCATTCGACGTCGACGCGATTAGGAATATTGCCGGCCAGCCACATGAAAAAGATCAAGATGACGCCGAGCGCAAAGGGGAAACTAAGATAGTCATGCGCATATTTGGCGGCAAGCGACCAGGACGAGAACGCGCTGGGACCGATCAGCGGCAGCAGCATGTCTTTGCCGAAGGTGATGTTGAGGCCAGAGAGCGCAAGAATGACGAAACAGGTCGCCGTCATCCAATGGACGAACCGCTCAAAGGCGTTGAAGCGCATGATATTGATGCCCGAGCGGCCAGCCTCGATCCGCACCATGCCGCGCGTCAAATAGAACACGATCAGCACGGCGAGCATTCCCAATACCGCAATAGCGCCGATCCAATGCAGCCAAACCTCATGGAACTGCCGCCACTCGCGGCCTTGCGGCTGCTCGATGACATACGATTTCACATCGGGAATGCTTCCGAGACCCTGGATCCGCTTGAGTTGCTGGAGGAGTTGCTGCTCCTTGACCGCCTCCGCGGTGGGGTTGACCGAAGTGGGCTGTTGCGCCGCAAGCGGCGTCACGGCGGCGCAAACGAGAAACAGGATCGCGGCAACGAGCAGCTGAATCCGAGCAGAGAGTATCGCCATGACCTTTCTCCCTTGGTCTGCGCCGGGCGTTATTCGTCGACCGCTCCGCTGTCAAGTGGCGACGGTCTCGCGGTAAGCGGTTTGCCATCCCCACGCGCCAGAGCCGTAGCCGCGCTTGGCTACGCGGTCTTTGTAGATTTGGGCGATGATCTCGCCATCGCCCGCGAGCAGCGACTTGGTCGAGCACATTTCGGCGCATAGTGGCAGCTTGCCCTGGGCGAGGCGATTGGCGCCGTATTTCTCGTACTCCACCAGGGAATTGTCGGCTTCCGGTCCGCCGGTGCAGTAGGTACACTTGTCCATCTTGCCGCGCGAACCGAAATTGCCGACGCGTGGATATTGCGGCGCGCCGAAGGGACACGCGTAGAAACAATAGCCGCAACCGATGCAGAGATCTTTCGAATGCAGCACGACG
>Ga0126384_10002818_pt1 | contig 10538 bp, 7 predicted proteins | sample PanSoiMetPlot_36_FD_92543 | JGI IMG/M metagenome (GOLD analysis project Ga0126384, IMG submission 92543) | Tropical forest soil microbial communities from Panama - MetaG Plot_36 | ecosystem: Environmental > Terrestrial > Soil > Tropical forest > Bulk soil | place: Panama | collected 2016-02-17 | reverse complement strand
TCGGCTCCGAAGTATCGGTCGGGCAGCGGCCGCTGGCGGCGCTGCTGATCGTCGTCGCGCTCGCCGTGTTGCGCGAAGGCTCCGAGATCGTCCTGTTCCTCTTTGCGCAGACCGCCGGGGGGTCAGGTTTCGTCGACGTCGCCGGAGGATTGGCGCTCGGCATTGCGGGAGGCTCCGCCACGGGTCTCGCGCTTTACCTCGGGCTGCTCCGCATCCCGATTCGTCATTTCTTCACCGCGACCAACTGGCTGCTGCTCCTGCTCGCCGCAGGGATGGCGTCACAGGCGGCGCGGTTCCTGGTCCAGGCCGACTTGCTTCCGTCGCTCGGACCACGTCTGTGGGATACCTCCACAGTGCTCTCTGATCGTTCGTTGCTGGGACAAACACTTCATGCGCTCATCGGTTACGACGCGCATCCCGCCGGCGTCCAGGTTCTGTTTTACATCGTCACCGGCGTGTTGATCGCCATTGGAATGAGGGTATGGGGAAAACCAGGGAGAGGAGTACCCCGCACGGCCTAGCCGTGTGGGCAGTCGTTGCCGCCGCACTGCTGCAAACATCCACCGCTAGCGCTGATCCAGCCGAAAAAGTTTTCGAGCCCACCGTTGTCCAGGGCGAGTTCGAGCTGGAATTGCTCGGGGGCTATCAGTGGTGGCGCAACAATGACGAAAGCCGACTGCGCCAGTTCGTCGGCGAAGTCGGGTACGGCGTCACCTCGTGGTGGAAGACGGAGCTTGGCGTAGGCACCACCCGCCTGCCGAACGAGTCGTACCACCTCGACGAGCTCGAGTGGGAGAACATCTTCGCGTTGACCGAACCTGGCCAATACTGGGTTGATCTCGGCCTATTCGCGGAGCTTGCGCGCGATTATGCCGAGGGCCGCAACGAGATCACCATCGGCCCGATGTTCCAGAAGGAATTCGGAGCAGTCCAGGCAAATGTGAACGTGTTCTTCGCGCGCGAGCTGGGCGCGGGCGCGGAGCCTGGCGCAGAGGTGAGCTATCAGTACCAGCTCAAGTGGCGCGGCGATTCACGTTTCGAACCGGGCCTGCAGGGATTCGGAACGATGGGTCGGACCAACGACTTCGGCCATCAGACCGAGAGCAACATCGGTCCCGCGTTCTTCGGTCAGATACCGACGGGTGGGCGCAGCAAGCTCAAGTACAACGCCGCGGTGCTGTTTGGACTCAACCACAATACGCCCGACACCACGCTGCGCTTCCAGATCGAATGGGAGACCAATTAAGCGGTTGCGCGGTTGCGCCACCAGCGCCACATGAGCCACGGGATGCCGACCACGCTCAGCGCTGCCCACATGGCCACGGCAATCTCGGAGCGCTGTCGCGGTGGCGCCGACACGTCAGGGTCGCGCAAGTGCGCGGGGAAGGGACGCTCTGGAACCGGAATGATTTGGCGTTGGGCAGGGTCGGATGGCACTCGCGCGTGATATTCGCGGGCGCTGACTACAGGATAGTCTCCCCAGGCGCGAGACGAAGGTAGCTGCGGCACACGCAGGAAGAAAATCGCTTCCAGGTCCTGGGCGATCGTTGCCTCGAGCGATGTCTGCATTCGCGTCAGCTCACCAGCTGCCATGCGCAAGAGGTCGGCTCCAATCTCCTCGAACGCGACCGCGGGAAACAGGCGCGTCAGGTCCTCGCTCAGATAGTTGAAAGCGTCGCCTGCTATCCGTGCGTTGCGGTTGCGAAGCACGAAGTAAGGCACGCTCAACGTGGCTGCGAGCCAGCTCGTCGCCCCGCGCGACGGTACTCGCCAACCCAGCGTGCGCAACACATCGACGCTCACTCCCGCGCAATTCATCGTTGCGTGCTGATAGAGCAGTTGGTGGCGGTAGAAGTGGTTGTAGGTGCGTTCGAGCGCGCCCTGGATCCTGGCCGCGGCGTTTTGGCTGCGCAGCACAGCCACCAGCAGATAGGACGGCCGGTACCACGCCTGTCCGCTGTTGAGGTCGGCGAGATAATTGTCGAGGGGCAGCATGCTGGCGATGATGCCTTTCTCGCTGACGAGATCGAGTGAGTAGAAGTTGTTGGCCAGCCAGTCGCCGATCGCGCCTCCAGGACCGACGCGTCCGGTAACCAGCGTGAAATGCCCGCCGTGCGCCTCGTCGTCGTCGCCCTGAGCGCCGTTGAGCATGGCGGCCAATACCGGCGCGTCTTCGCAGCGGCGAGCACTTCCGGGGGATCGCTCCCACAAGAGGGTTGTCGCGAACGGGCTCTGTGCACCGCCGCGAGGCTCGGCACGCACGAGTGCGCGTATCGCCTGCGGCGAGGCGTCAACGCGTTGTAATGCAGCACTGCTATCGATGCGAAAATCTTCAGGCCAGATCGTGCGCGCGGTAAAGCTGTCGCCATTCAGTAGACCGCGAACGGAGAGTGGCCGGGAGTTGAGAAACGCGACTGACGTTTCGCCGTAGTACGAGCGGTTGAGGGGGAGTTTCGGCACGAGCGCGAATGACCAACGACGTGCTGCCACATCGATAAAGCGACCGTCGGCGGACAGCCGGGCGTTGCGAAGAAGCTCGGGAGCGGCGATCCACACGAGCGGCGGCTCATCGATCGCTCCGTTGGGCGGGTGGGTTGCGGCCCAACGCTCGAGGTCTTCGCGGACCGTGATACGGGGGGTGAACCCGGCGACCGGACGGCCCGCGCGTGGTGCGGCAATGGTTTCGTTGGCAAAGTACCACAGCGCCTGTGGGATCGCAGCGCAGTCGCTGCAGCGGCCCGTGGCAATGCGGAAATCGCTTCCGTCGAACAGACCGATCTTCGACTCGAGCGGCGAAGTCTCCCCATTCATCGCGTCGGGCACGGGATTTGCGACATCTTCAGCGTTCACTGCAGTCGCAGGATTGTCCTGCATTCGACATCCACGAGATGCGCGAGGCATGGCATGCTCCGCAACGCCGGATATACGCATCGTAAGTGATTCGACTCATCTGGCCAGCGATTGTAAGTTTTTCACAACGGCCGCGACGATTATTTATCCGGATTGGGGGGTGAACCATGGCACGATGGGCGGCGGTCCCGTATCGGGACGCGGAACGGGCTACTCGACGCGGGTATCGTCTGATCAACCGCATGATCAGCCCGGTGCGACCGCAGGCACGGAGCGAGTGGGCGGCGCTGGTCGAGGGACTGCTCGCAACACCGGCGGCGATCCCGCCAAAGTACTTCTACGATTCGCTCGGGTGCACGCTGTTTCAGGCGATCTGTGAGCTGCCCGAGTATTACCTCACGCGTACCGAGCGTGCGATCTTCACCACGCACGCCGACACGATCGCTGCGGTCGCCGGGCGCGGCCGGCAGTTTGTCGACCTGGGCGCGGGAGACTGTGCAAAGGGCGAATTTTGGCTGAGCGCACTGCAGCCTCGCCGCTTTATAGCCGTGGACATCGCGGCGGCCGCGATCGAGCCTGCGCTCGCTCGAATGGCCGCTGCTCATCCGGAGATCGAGTTCAGTGGAGTGGTGACCGACTTCTCCGATGTGCTCGACCTCGGCCCCGAGCTGGACGGAAGCGGCGTCACGTTTTTCTACCCCGGTTCGAGCATCGGCAATTTTGCCCCTGACAAGGCGCTCGCGCTGCTCGCGCAAGTGCGGCACATGTGTGGCAATCGAGGCGGCCTTCTGATCGGGGCGGACACGCCAAAGGAGCCGTCCCGCCTCGAAGCCGCGTACGCGGATACGCTGGGCGTGACCGCGGCCTTCAATCGCAACGTGCTCAATCACGTGAATGCGATGCTCGGCAGCGACTTCGATCCGGCAGCCTTCTCGCACGTCGCTTTCTACAACGTGCCGAATCGCCGGGTCGAGATGCACCTACAGGCATCGACTCCGCAGCGGGTGCAGGTTGCGGGCAGGGAGCGCATGTTTAAGCAGGGCGAGCGCATTCACACCGAGAATTCCTACAAGTACGGCCCAGAGGAGTTCGCGGCGCTGCTGCGGCAAGCGGGCTTTTCCTCGGTCGTCGTTTGGCAGGACCCTGCAGGCGATTTCGCGGTGTATTACGCTGAATAGTGGCTAGTGCGTCGCGCGCGGCGTGACGCACGAACTTGCCGCGTTGGACACCGCGCGTCGCGCCGGTCAACGCGGCATTACTTTCAGCTCTCGGCTATTTCGACCAATATTCCGGCAGCGCGCTCGCACTGCTCGCGCGACACGTCGAGATGCGTCACCGCGCGCAACGTGCGCGGGCCGAAGGCGAATAGCAACACGCCGCGTTCGCGTGCCCGCGCGACCAGGGTCGCCGCGTCGGGCGCTCCCTCCGCAAGCGTGAACACAAGGATATTCGTCTGCGCCGTTGCAAGATCGATGACCACGCGCTTGCTCGCTGCCAGTCGCTCGGCGATGAGCCGCGCGTTGACGTGGTCTTCCGCGAGACGCTCCATGTGGCGGTCAAGCGCGTGCAGGCCCGCGGCGGCGAAGATTCCCACCTGGCGCATGGCGCCGCCCGACATCCGGCGGTAGCGTACTGCTCGCTCGATCAGCTCGCGCGATCCCGCGAGAAGCGAGCCGCCGGGTGCTCCGAGTCCCTTCGAGAGCGCTACCGCGACGAGGTCGAACGGTGCGGCCAGCTCTGCTAGCTTCCGCCTGCTCGCCACCGCTGCGTTCCAAAGCCTCGCGCCGTCGAGGAAGCTCACCACGCCTCGCTCGTGTGCCGCGGCACAGATGCGTAGCACCTCATCCTGGGGAAATATGACCCCCCCGGCGCGGTTATGAGTGTTCTCGATCTCAACCAGCGAGGTCGGTGGATAGATGACATGCCCGCGCGGCTTGCACGCGGCAACGAATTCCTGAGCGGTGAACGTCCCACGCGCACCGATCTCGGTAAATTGGACCCCTGCGTTCGCCGCGGCAGCGCCCGTTTCGTGCCAGACCGCGTGGCTCTCTCGGCTCACGACCACGTCGTCCCCCGGCCTCGTCAGTACGCGTAGCGCCACCTGATTGGCCATGGTCCCCGAAGGCAGCCACAGAGCGGCCTCCTTGCCTAGCAGAGTGGCGACGCGCGCCTGCAGGGCGTTCGTCGTCGGGTCCTCGCCGTACTGATCGTCGCCCACTTGCGCCTCGGCGATCGCCTCGCGCATCGCTGCCGTCGGCCGCGTGATCGTGTCCGAGCGCAGGTCTATCACCGCATCCTGGTTCTTTGCCACGACATTCCTTTCACCCTACAGTCCGATGCACTCTTTCGAATTCATCCTGCCGGAATCCCGCAAGCGCGCCGACCTGCACGCCGCTGCGCATAGGCACAAGGTTCTGCTTGGCCCAGTGCACCCGGTAACTGCCCGCCATGTTGGTCATGAGCTCGGGTGGTGCGCCGGCCTCCACGGATCGCACTGCCGAAAGCGTCTTCGCGAGGCCGCTCACGCCAAGAATTTCACATACCTCTGCGATTCGCCGCGCGACCTCAGGCTTGATTGCGTCCGTCCTTCCGGAGTAACGCACCTCTCCGCTAAGCTCCATGTCCACTTCGTTGGCCGCCGCGATCGCAAGGATCTCCGCGTCTGCGACAAGCAATCTCGAAGCGGGCCCGGCATCCGCCGCGACCCACCGAGCCCAATCGGATTCGCGTCTCGTGTACGCGCGCACTGCTCTTTCCACCGGGCATCCTTCGCCGCCTAGCAATTCCGCCAGGGCTTTCACAGTGGCATCCGGGCCGTCGGGATGGGGCCGGCTATGAGTGTAGGCGGCGTGCAGGAGGCCAGCAGCCACGGTTTCGGCGCGGAAGTCGTAACGGATCAGCACGCTGGCAGTTCCAACGAGGTGATTCACGAAGGGGCGACCGCAGGGACGGTACCCTCCCGCCATCAGAACGTGGGCCAGATGATAGGCACTGGAGATCGCGGCAAGGTCCTTGGCTCGATAGCCGCGCTCAATCGCGAGGTCGAGCAGATCGGAACGCGTCTGCTTCAATTCCTCTCGACGCATCGGCGTTGCGCGGTCCGTAGCCTTAGACGTTGTAAGCCGGATCGGATCGACTTGCGCCACGTGCTTGTAAACGAACTCTCGCACCCCTGCAAAGGACCGGTCGCTGTCGATGACGTTCCATTTCTTGCTGAACGCAGCGATATTCGCGTTGGCTTCAGCGATGGACCAACGCCATCTGAAGAAGCGAAGGTCATCGAGCGTGTAATCCGCGAAGGCAAGGTAAGTCACTCTCGAAGATGGCTCTAGGAAGACCGAGAACCCGCGCTGTTTGACCGAGAGGGCGGTATCGACATGCTCATGAACGCAGCGGATGCTCGGGTCGAGGAGCTTGCGATCTCGAACCAGACTCGTCCGAATCAACATGCAGTGATACTCGGCGAAATCGCACGGCTGGCGCCGCAGCTGCGAGCCGACCTGCCGAGGATCGGCGTTGGACAGAAGGTGCAGATCGGTAAGGTGACGCCCGTTCCCCCCGGCCTCTTCGACTAGCATTCCGCCGGCCATATGGATCGTCGGCGGGTGCACGCCGTCACCCTGAAGGTACAAGGGAGCGACGATGCCCGCGCCAGTTTCATCGGCGCACGCCACTAGAGCGTCGAGCCAACCCTCGTCGACCAGAACGTCGTTATCGATAAAGACCACGTAGTCGGTGTCGACGTCGCCGATCACCCTGTCGCGCACTTCGTGCGGCCAAAGCGGTTCATCGAACCGGACCACGTCGAGTCCCCATTCAGCCGATCGCCGCGCAAGCGTCTCTCGCAGCCAATCCGGGGATTGGACGTCCAGGTACATGAGCCTGTAGGGACGCCTCGTGGCCCTGACGATGCTTTCGATCGAAGCCTCGGTTAGGGCATGCCGCTCGCGGGCGGTCATGACAATGGTCGCGCGCGAGGCATTGCTGGAATGAGGGTTCATCAGCGAATGATTTGGCGAAGGGTGAGCGACCGAGCCCGCAAGGTTATAGCCAGAAATGGCCTCCGCTGGCAAATTCGCCGCGCACTGCCTTTGGGGAGCGGCTTCGTCGGTCCAGGCTCACGCGGAGCTCGAGAGGTATTCCTATCTTGGCGCTTCGCGAATATCATGGCGAACTTCCCAGGGTTGTGGTCCGGCAAAGGCGTGGACCCGAAATCAGGGCATGCCGGCGCCGGGTCACGTGTTTGTGATCGGTAAGGAAGCGGTAGGTCAGTACCGTTGGCTTGGCAGCGCGTATCTCTGTGTCTCGCGGTCCTCGCGCTATGCGCGGCGGCGCCGTTGCTCGAGCGTGATACCACGCGCGTTGGGCATCCACTGGTCCAGGCGGTGCTGCATAGCCAGGGTCCGGCCCTCGATCCGTTCATCGTCGACCTGGAAGAACGCACCTTCCGTTATTTCTGGGACACGGCCAATCCAGCCAACGGCCTGATTCCCGATCGTTATCCGACGCCATCTTTCTCCAGTATCGCTGCGGTCGGCTTCGGACTGACCGCATATCCCATCGGCGTCGAACGGGGTTATATCACGCGGGAGGCGGCGCGGCGGCGCGTGCTGGCCACCTTGCGCTTCTTCCACGACGCTCCGCAGAACGCAGACCCTCAGGGGGCGACCGGCTACAAGGGTTTCTTCTACCACTTCCTCGACATGAAGACCGGCACGCGCTTCGAGGATAGTGAGCTGTCGACCGTCGACACGGCCCTTTTTCTCGCCGGGGCGCTCTTCTGCCAGGCGTACTTCGACGGCCCACAAGCGGAGGAAGGCGAGATCCGCGACCTCGTCGACGCCATCTACCGTCGCGTGGACTGGCGCTGGGCCCAGGTGCGCCCGCCGTCGATCAGCCACGGCTGGACGCCGGAGTTCGGATTCCTCGAATACGACTGGCGCGGGTACAACGAGGCGATGCTGCTCTATGTCATGGCACTCGGCTCACCGACCTTTCCGGTGGCTGCGTCGGCGTGGTCGGAATGGACGAGCACCTATGACAAGAGCTGGGGCAATCACTTCGGCCAGGAGTATCTCGGCTTTGCGCCGCTTTTCGGCCATCAGTACAGCCAGATCTGGGTCGACTTGCGCAAGATCCAGGACAGCTACATGCGGGAACGGGGACTCGACTACTTCGAGAACAGCCGACGCGCGGTCTACGCCCAGCAAGCGTACGCGATCGCCAACCCACGCCAGTGCAAGGGTTATGGCACGACGATCTGGGGCATCACCGCCAGCGACGGTCCGGCGAATGTGGAGCTAGAGGACGCAAGCGGACGCCGTCGCTACCGGGCGTACCACGCCCGAGGTATCGGCGCGGCCGGCGACGACGACTGCACCCTGGCGCCGACGGCCGCAGTGGCCTCGATTCCTTTCGCCCCCGAATTGGCCATCCCGGCGGTGCTCGACATGCAACGAAAGTTCGGCCAGTACATCTATTCAACATACGGCTTTCTCGACGCCTTCAACCTCAGCTTCAACTTCGATGGTCCCCTCAGCCACGGCCGCTCCGTGCCCGGGTTCGGCTGGGTCGACGGCGATTACCTCGGCATCGATCAGGGGGCCATCTGCGCGATGATCGAGAACTATCGCAGCGACATGATCTGGCGCGTGATGAAGAAAAGCGAAATCCTGCGCCGGGGCCTGGAGCGGGCAGGGTTCGCAGGTGGGTGGCTGACGGTCTCCAAATGAGTTTCGCGGGCGCAGCAAGCCTGCTGCGCCGCTACGCAACAGTCCTCACCGCAGCCGCGCTCACAGCCGGGTGCGGCCCCTCATCGGACGATCCGAACGTAGTGCGGTTCTGGGCGATGGGCCGGGAAGGGGAGGTCGTCTCACAATTGCTTCCCGAGTTCGAGCGGACGCATCCAGGAATCCGCGTCCAGGTTCAGCAGATTCCCTGGACCGCGGCACACGAGAAGCTGCTCACAGCGTTCGCAGGCGATTCAACGCCCGACCTTTGTCAACTCGGAAACACCTGGATCCCGGAATTCGTAGCACTCAACGCGCTCGAACCATTGGCAGGCTACGTGCGTGCCTCGCCAGTCGTGGAGGCCGGCGACTATTTTCCGGGCATCTGGGACACCAACGTCATCGACGGAAAGCTCTATGGGGTGCCGTGGTACGTCGATACCCGGCTTCTTTTTTACCGGCGAGACCTGCTGGCGCAAGCAGGGTTTGCATCGCCTCCGACTTCGTGGGCGGAATGGGCCATGATGCTCGCCGCGGTCAAACAGCGTGCGGGTCCGGGCCGCTACGCGATCCTGTTGCCACTCAACGAATTCGAGCCGTTGCTCGCGCTGGCGCTGCAGCAGGACGAGCCGCTGCTGCGCGACGGGGGTCGTCGAGGAAACTTCGAGACGCCCGGGTTTCGCCGCGCGCTCGGCTTCTACCTGGAAGCATTCAGGCGAGGCTGGGCGCCGCCTCTTACCGACGCTGATGTCTCCAACGTGTGGACCGAGTTCGGTCGCGGCTATTTCTCGTTCTACATCTCCGGGCCCTGGAATATCGGCGAGTTCGAGCACCGACTGCCGCCCGCGGAGCAGAACGACTGGATGACTGCCCCGTTGCCGGGTCCAAACGGGCCCGGCGCCTCGACCGCAGGGGGTTCGAGCTTGGTCGTCTTCCGCGCCTCGCGATCGAAGGCTGCGGCCTGGCAGCTCGTGGAGTACCTCTCGCAGCCGGACACTCAGCGACGCTTCCACGAGCTGACGGGGGATTTGCCGCCGCGCCGCACGTCGTGGGATGACCCAAGGATCGCCGCGGACATCCATGCGCGGGCGTTTCGCGAGCAGCTCGAGCGGGTGAAGCCGACACCGAAGGTTCCCGAGTGGGAGCGCATCGCCACTGAGTTGCGTCTGGTCGGCGAGCGCGCGGTGCACGGCGAAATCTCGATCGACGAGGCGGCGCGCGAGCTCGACGTCCGGACCGACCGGATCCTCGAAAAGCGCCGCTGGATGCTCGCGCGCGGGGCGATGCAGTGAGATACGCGCCGGGAGCCTGGTGCTTCGTAGCACCGGCTTTGCTGGTCATCGGCGTGTTCTTCTTCCTGCCCGTGCTGGGTGCGCTGGCGCTGAGCTTTACCGATTTCGACATCTATGCGCTCGCTGATCTGCACAATCTGCGCTTCGTAGGTTTGAACAATTATTTCCAGCTGCTCACCTCGCCTTCCTTCTGGCACGCGCTCGGCAATACGCTCTACTTCGTCGTGATCGGCGTCCCCCTTTCGCTTGGAGTGTCGCTCGGCACCGCGCTGCTGCTCAATTCCCGCCTCGTCTGGTTCAGGTCCTTCTTCCGTACGGCGCTTTTCGCGCCTGTCGTCACCACGCTGGTCGCCGTGGCAGTGATCTGGCGATATCTCTTCAATACTCACTATGGCCTGCTCAACTACGCCCTAGGCGCGGTCGGGATACCGCGCGTCGACTGGCTGGGCGACCCGCACTGGGCGATGCCGGCGATCATCGTTTTCGCAGTGTGGAAGAACTTCGGCTACAACATGATCATCCTGCTCGCCGGATTGCAGAGCATTCCCGGTGAGCTTTACGAAGCTGCTCGTATCGACGGCGCGTCGGCCTGGCGCCAGTTCCGCTTCATCACCTTGCCCATGCTCGCGCCAGTGCTGGCGATGGTCGGCATTCTCACGGTCGCCGG
>Ga0126384_10002817_pt1 | contig 10539 bp, 10 predicted proteins | sample PanSoiMetPlot_36_FD_92543 | JGI IMG/M metagenome (GOLD analysis project Ga0126384, IMG submission 92543) | Tropical forest soil microbial communities from Panama - MetaG Plot_36 | ecosystem: Environmental > Terrestrial > Soil > Tropical forest > Bulk soil | place: Panama | collected 2016-02-17 | reverse complement strand
TGGAGCGTCCTCGTGTTCAGATACGACGGCGAGTACCTGAGCCTCGCCGCTGCGCGGGGCGGGTTGCCAGGAAGCCAAAAGCTCCTGATCGAACAGTACCCGACGCGACGGCCGTCCGCCGAGCTTCCGCCAGGGCAGGTGATTTTGACCCGAGCCGTGCACCACTGTGTTGACACCGAGACTGACTCGACCTATCCCGCTATCCGCGAGTATGCAAGGATGCGCGGTTATCGATCGTTCATCCAGGTGCCGATGCTGCGCGGCAACGACGTGCTCGGCGTCGTCTCGGTCACCCGCACGCGGCCTGGCGCGTTCGCGGTTGCCGAAGCAGCCTTGCTCCAGACCTTCGCCGACCAAGCGGTGATCGCAATAGAAAACGTCCGGTTGTTCAAGGAACTGGAAGCCCGCACACAGGATCTCACCCGCTCGGTGGGCGAGCTACGTGCCCTTGGCGAGGTCGGTCAGGCGATCAGTTCCACCCTGGATCTGCGGACCGTGCTCAGCACGATCGTTGCGCGGGCGACACAACTGTCGAGGACGGACGCGGGGGTCATCTACGAGTACGACGAACGGCGCGAGCTCTTCGAGCCGCGGGCCACCGAACGCCTCGAGGAGGATATCGTGCAGGCTCTGGTCGCAACGCCGATTCGAAAGGGCGAGGGCGCGACGGGGAAGCTCGCGGATGTGCGGGAGCCGATTCAGGTGTCGGATGTTCGCGACATTGCCCAGGCGTTTCAGGCCCGCGAGGTGCTGGTGCGAACCGGATACCGGGCGGCACTCGCCGTCCCCTTGATGCGCGAGGACCGCTTGCTCGGCGGGCTCACAGTCTTTAGGAAAACACCGGGGGAGTTCGCGCCAGAGGTGATCGATCTCCTCCGGACCTTCGCGACCCAGTCAGCGCTGGCCATCCAGAACGCGCGGCTGTTCCGGGAGATCGAGGTCAAGAGTCGGGAGTTAGCGGCGGCGAGTCAGCACAAGTCCGAGTTCCTGGCCAACATGTCCCACGAGCTGCGGACGCCGCTCAACGCCATCATCGGCTTTTCCGAAGTGCTATCGGAGAAGATGTTCGGCGAGCTAAACGAGAAACAGGAAGAGTATTCAAAGGATATTCACGCTTCGGGGCAACACCTTCTCTCTCTGATCAACGACATTCTCGACCTGTCGAAGATCGAGGCTGGGCGGATGGAGCTAGAGCTGACGGACTTCCATCTACCTACAGCACTGGATAGCGCTCTGACCCTGGTCCGTGAGAGGGCAGGGCGGCGGGGTATCACGTTGCAGATGAACGTCGACAGCCGATTGGGCCAGACTCAGGCGGACGAGCGAAAGGTCCGACAGGTCGTCCTGAACCTCTTATCGAACGCGATCAAGTTCACGCCGGAGGGTGGGCGGATCGAGGTCGCGGCCGCGCCTAAGGACGGGTTGGTCGAGATCTCGGTCAGCGACACCGGGGTCGGCATCGCCCGGGAAGATCAGGAAGCAGTGTTCGAGGAGTTCCGGCAAGTGGGGACGGCGGACAAGAAGGTGGAAGGCACGGGGCTGGGGCTGACCCTCTGTCGGAAGTTCGTCGAGTTGCACGGGGGCCGGATCTGGGTGAAGAGCGAGTTGGGGGTGGGTTCGACTTTTACCTTCACGCTGCCGGTGCGCAGCACATAACAAGATCGCCGCTGGGCCTGCGCGCTCAGGCGTGCGCCTGTACGATCCAAAAGGCGCAACCCCTCGAGCCTCGAGCGCACCGCGTCTCGCTGCGCCGCTGATAATCCTGGCACGCGGGTTAGCGGTCCAAACAGGAGGGAGAATTCCGCTGCTTCCGCGGCTCCCCCGGCGCCGGCAAGCTGATAGTCGAGATTCACTGGCGTCAATGAAACCGCACGAAACCCAGCGCCCTCCAGTATCCGCTGCACGCGGGCTGGATCGCCCCACGAGAACATGCCCGGCTCGTCCGGTGCGGGCGGGGGCATTGGCGGCAGAAGGTGACGCACTGCTGCAATGGGCGCGGTGGGCCACGGGTTCTCGCTGGCCGGGCGGAGCACGGCCAGGGCCAATCGTCCCGCGGGCTTCATCGCGCGATGCACATTCGCGAACGCGGCGGTCGGGTCGGTGAAGAACATCACACCGAGCCGCGAAAACGCCAGATCGAAGTTGCCAGAGACAAAGGAGTGGGTGGCAACCCAGCAGCGGCGATGCGTTCGCGCGCCCGCGTCACGGAGTGCTCGGCAATGTCGGCACCAAGCACATAACCGTGCGGCCCGACGCGCGCCGCCAGCTCCAGGACCGTGTGCCGCTGCCGCAGCCGATGTCGAGTACGTGCTCGCCGGGTTGAGGCGCAGCCAGGTCCAGAGCCACCGTGTCCAACCTGGCGAGCGCACGATCTTGCCGTTCGTGCTGCTCAGCCCAGGCCTGCGCGGTGGGGCTGTTCCAGTATGCCGCCTGGGCGTCAGCGGGTGAGGGGATCTCTGCGTCTGTCATCATTGCCTCCCCAAATGCCCTGACGAAGATCATGTCCTCCTAAGCCGACGAGAGCTGAGTTGCATTTAGGAAATGCAACGCATCTTTGGTCATGACCACGTTCCTGATATTCCCCTTTCCACTCCGGTGGAACCTGAGGCCGAACGCCGGTATCAGCCGCGGCCGAAGGCAGTCGGCTGGCGTGCCGAAGTTACGTGACCACCGGCCGCCCCCAGGCGATGCGAGCCTGCACCGGCAGGCCAACACTATCGTCTTGGCAGTACCGACGTACGAGAGTCTTGAGTCTCTCATCGAACTCCGCGGCGCGTGCGGATGGCAGCCGCGCGCGCGAGAAGCCGTTCCGGGAGTGGAAGGACTCGACGTAGTCATCGACCGTTTGGGGATAGACCACAGTGTCGGTCTGAGTTCGCCCATTGACGGCCATCAGCCCTCTCGCCTGGAGCTCTGTCACAATGTCGTATGGCACGTAATCTCGGTTGGTGCTGAAGGTCCGAATCAACGCGCGCAGATCTTGGTCCCACGGTAGCGGGACAGCCAACGCGCGTTCCACCAGGATCAGATAACCAGAGGGAACTAAGCTCATCGCGAGCCGGGGCACGACGCGGTGCCAGTCGAGCCAATGAAAAGCCTCTGCCGCAACGACGGCACTATACCGACGGTCGAAGACGTAGGTTTCGGCGGCGATGGCGAGCCACTCGACATGACTGTGCAAGGCGAAGGTGCGACGTAGGCCTCGTTCGAGCATCGGGCGCGACGGCTCGACGGCGATGAGGTAGTCTGCGAGCGGCGCGAGACCGACCGTGAAGTCGCCCGTGCCCGCACCAAGCTCAAGCACCGTGCGCGGGTGCGATCCGAGCAGCGACTCGAGGATGACGAAGGTTTCAGGTGGATACGGCGGCCGGTGTCGGTACGCGGCCGCGACCTCGTCGTCGCCGAACTGAGCAGCGTGCTCAGCTAATAGGTGCAGGGGCTTGGCTCGAGGCGTCTCGGTCAACGTGTGTCCATGTAACGTTGGCGGTGAGCGGCGCTGCCTGAGCAGCGTCCGCATCGACCGGCTGGGTCCCAGATGAATCCAGTCGCCACGGTCATTCCCTCAAGTCCTGTAACGCCGCGGTGAGCGACGCGCAACCGCTTCCGCTCCGTTGCGGAGTTATGCGGGTTGCGTAGTGTGCCCGAGTTCCTGCAGAGCCTCCGACCTCACACCGCGTGCGGCGTCGAATCAGCGGCGGCACGTCAGCGACGCTTGAAGATTGAGCACGTTGCCGATCCCCTCGCCACCAGTTGACCGTCGTCGTCGTGCATCTCAGATTGGCAGAAAGCGAGAGCGCGTGTCCGGCGAACGACGGATCCACGCGCCTTCAAAAGGCCGGCCTTGGCCACTCTCACGAACTGAATCTGAAGATCGGCCGTTGCGAAAGTCTCGTCATCATGTAATACGGTCGTGGCCGCCCAACCCATCGCATTATCGAGCAGCGTGGCAACAGCTCCGCCGTGGATCGCGTCGATCTGCCCTGTCGTGAAGTCCTCCGTGGCCCGCCAGGCGATCTCGAAGGCGCCTTCCTGCCAGGCCACTGCGTAATAGTTGAAGATCCGATTGAATCCTCCCTGGGTCCACTCGCCTCGCATGAATAGCGCGATTTGCTCTTTCGGCGTCATGGCTCACCCCGTGACTCGCCCTGAGGCTGGCAAACCATACCTTCAACCCTCGAGAACAGGCGTCGACGAGCCGACCAGGTGGAACAAGCGGAAGGCAACAACTACCACATGCCAGCTTGAAGCGGTAAGCATTCGCTCCCCCGATCACGTGCGCTTCGGTCAGCTGGGCAGCGATCCCTCGAGATGATCGAGCGTGACTTCGGTTGGCGGCTTCCAGATTCGCACGAGATCCCTTGACGCTTGAAACCCGAAGCGCTGGTAGAAATCCTCAAGGCCGCTGCTATGGGTCAGGCTCACCGAGACGTATCGAGACCGTTGGAGGTGGGCGACCACACCGCGCATGCATCTGCTTGCGACCCCGTGATGGCGATACTCGGGATGCGTGATGACATCCAGAACCTGAGCGACGTACGGGTCGCCACAGACGCGGGCGAAGCCAATCAAGACGCCCTGGGCCGTCTCGGCCGCGATGTAATATCGGCTGACCTTCAGCATTTCGGCCGTTTCAGCCCCGGTTCGACGGTTGGAACGGTCCCATCCGATGAGCTGATAGAGGTCATTCAGTTGAGCGACATCTACGGCGCCGTTTTCAGTAAAGGTCACGTCGGACATGTCTGCCTGTTCGCGCATGCGCTCGGCAGGCGCTTGCGCACAAGAATCACAGAGGGTGGTGTCCAGCCCTGTGATCGGTAGAACTCCTCGGCGTCTTGCCAGACGTCCGCAACGATCACTGCGCAGCCCCGCGCTGCCACGCGTCGCTCAATCTCCGCGAGAAGCCGTGCGCCGATCCCTCGCCGCTGCGCCTGAGGTGCCACGACGAGTTCGCTCAAATACGCCCGGAAGCTGAGATCGTGCGAGGAGATGAAGCCATCGATGTCAGCGCCGTCTTGGTGGACGAGCGCAATTGTGTCAGGAGAACCCAGGGCGCGTTCCAGGACATCTGGCCGCCACGACGAGTCCCAGAAACCGGCAACCGAGTTCATCAGGTCCCGGATGTCACTGATGCCAGTGGTGCGGGCTTCCCGAATCACAGAAGCCTCCTTTGACTGCCCAACCCTGTCGGCCTGGCTTCGGACGTGGGCCGGGAGCCCGGTTTAGGCGTGCGCATGTACACCATCGTCGTCGTGGGCTAGGAGCGGTTTGAGCGGTTCACATCGGTTCCCGTATCTGCGCCTCCGCCTGCTCCAGCCAGTACGTCATCCCCATCTCGCGGTACATCGTCGTCGCGGTGGCGAGGTGCTCCTGCGCCTGCTCGCGCTTGCCCGTGCGCTGGTAGAGCTTGCCGAGGCCGAGGTGGCAGTGGGCGGCGAGTGGGCGCATGCCGGGCTCGTCGGCCAAGTGAAGGGCCTCACGACAGAAGCCTTGTGCCTTCTCGAAGTCTGGCGTTTTGCCCCTGGCGGCAAGTTCGGCGAGAACCCCCAGGGCCCGAGCCTCCCCGCCACGGGCGTGGATGCGGCGACAGGCGTCGAGCGCGTCGAGGGCGGTCACGGCGGCGTCGGCCTCGCGCCCGCACGCGAGATAGACCTGCGCCAGCATCTCCTGAGCCCAAGCAACGACTCTCGTTCGTCCAATACTCCTGGCTTCTTCAGACGCCTGCTCGAGGAGGGCCAGCCGTCCTGGATCCGGCCGGCCAGAGCCCGCGCGTAGCCGAGGTGGGATCCCAGAATTGGTGAAAGGAACGATAAGGCATTGGCCTGGACAACGCCGAAGCCCCGCTCCAGCACCGAGATGGCCCGGTCGAGGCCACCCAGCCGCAAATGCGTGAGGCCGAGTACCCAGCAGGCATGAGCAAGACCGAAGGCCTCCTCGCTACCTTTGCTCAGGGTCATCGCTTCCTCCGCCCGCATCGCCGCCTGGCGGAAGTGGCCGACCTCGACAAGGGTGCGAGCAAGGAAACAGCGCGCGGTCACGGCGGCTGTCCATCGAGCGCCGCGATGTTGTGAACGAGGAGCTCGATAGCGCGGGCATAGTTGCCGAAGCCGTAGTGGGCCTGCCCTAGGAGGAACGTCACGCTTGCCTCGAGTTCTGGGTCGCCGAGCTCCCGCGCGATAGCAAGGGCTCGCTCGGCATGATCGATGGCGCTCTCGCTCTGGGCGATCTCGTAATGATAGTTGCCGAGGAGCGACAGCTGGTTGGCCGTGCCACAGCCGGGGCAAGCTGTTTCGAGACGCGCCCCGCACTCTTGGCAAAACACGGCATCAGCGAGGTTCTCGTGCTGACACCGGGAACACTTCATCCGGGGCCTCCCAATAGCCGGGCCGCCGAAGGTTGGGACGGTTGGGAGATTAGATCGCTCTCCGCTCCAAGGTCAAACGGGCTTACCTGGCTCGGCCGTTTTCTGGAAGTGCGATCTTTCGGATGGTCGTACCGATTCGGCACATCATGACCGCCGGTTACGCGGTGAGTGCCAACCCCTCGAAAGCAAACTCGAACAGACTAGCCTGTCTACCAAATCCCGTTGGGGCCACCAACGATGTTGCAGAAACTCTGAGGAAGCGCCGACACGCGCCCTGCTCACTATTCAGGAGTCACGACCACCCGCCTTCGCAGATGACGTGCTGCGTGCGGCGTGCGGTGGCGCGCCCGCACCGCACTACCCCAGGAGCAGCTTGCCGGGGTTCTCGCGTCCCATCGTCTGTATCTGCTCCTTCGTGATCCCTTGGGACATCAGCCCGCCGACGAGCCACGCGAGCCCGTCTGGCGGCGACGGATTCGCCGTCTGGCCGAGATCGGTCGAGATGATGAAGTGCGCGGCGCCGACTTGCTTGATGTGATCCGCCGATTCCTTGAACGAGATGTTCTTCGAGTTCCGCATGAAGGCGAGGTGCGCCTGCGGCCCGGACAGTGCGCCGAGCGTGGCGATCTCCATCTTCGCGCCCATCGACGCCGCCTTTTTCATCTGATCCACGGTCATCCCGATGACCTCGAACTCCGCGTGCGTGACGACGATGCGGTCGCAGCCGGCATCACGCGCGGCCTCGATGATCGCCAGCGCTTCCTCTCCGGACGAGTGCCCAGTCTCGACGACGAGCTTCTGCGCGGCGCACTCCTTCAGGACCTCGCGCACGGCCGGTAGCACTTTGCCGTCGTCGCCGACGACCTTGATGCCGGAGGGTGCTTCCTTGAGCCGCGTGACATGGTTGTTGGCGTCGAAGGTCGGGAACCACACGACGCGGCCGTACCCGCCCTGCATCCGCCACATCCACCGGACAGCGTCGACGTTGATACCGCCGGCGGAGCCGTTGAGCGTGATGCCGCCGAAGATCTTCATGCCGGGGACGCGCCGGCGCGCGATCCACGCGCGATCCGCGGTGAGAGCCGTGTGGCTCTTGAGCACCACCGCTTCCATTCCGCGATCCTTCGAGAGCGCAGCCTCCTCGTCATCGGTGAGGGCGCGTCCGAACACGTCGGGTGCGGTATGGACGTGGAAGTCGACCAGCCCATCGACCGGGCTCGTCGCCGGCGGCGGCGGTGGATACGTGCGACCCTGCCCAACGGCTTCCACCGGAAGCGCGGCCACCGCGGCCAGTCCTGCGATGCTCGCCGCGGCACCCGTGATGAAGTCGCGGCGCGTCGCGCCTGCGCGCGAGCTCTCAGGCGCGCTGTCATAGCCGCACTCGTGCCCGCAGCAGCTCGAGAACTTCCATCGCGGAAGTTGGAACGGCTTCATTGGCGCTCTCCTTCTCGAGGGACGGTGTACGCACGTGTCCATCGCGCAGCGAAATTAGCTCTTGCCATCGGGTGGGTCAATTAGTTGTTGACATCGGAGCGTATCTGTCCGAGCGTCTCCAGCCATCGATCGACGACCTTCAACCCTGGAGAACACGGGGGTATCGAGCCATGGAGCGAAAACACGTTCGGAAGGCTGGCGCGCTCCGCTACGTTGTATGGCTACCGATCCTGCTCCTGGTCGCCGCCACGACCGCGGGTGCGCAGACGCCGGGCAAGGCCAAGGTGGAGCGCCTGGTGATGGGGCTGATCACGCCGTACCTGGACTACGTGCGCCCCTGGATCAATGGGACGGCCGATCACAACATCCAGCACGACCCCATGCAAGAGTGGCTCATCGAGGTCGACCCGTCGGGTCAGTACAAACCGTGGTTGGCGGATAGCTGGACGCAGGGCCCCAACGGGAGGTCCTGGCGGGTGAAGCTTCATCGAGGCGTCCAGTTCCATCACGGCTACGGCGAGTTCACGGCGCAGGACGTGGTCCACACCCACGCCCTGTGGTGTGAGCCGAACTACCCTGGACGCAAAGACCCACCGGTCGCCGGCTACCGAGCCGGCATCTGTCAGGTTCAGAAGATCGAGGTGGTCAATCCGCACGAGATCACCATGCACTGCAAGGTCGTTTGTCTCGACATGCCGTTCTACTACTCGAGTGCGTCGAACGTCATGATCTTCAGCAAGAAGCAGTGGGACACCGAAGGCGAGATGGGGTACGAGAAGAGGCCGGCAGGCACGGGCCCGTACATCTTCAAGGAGCGACAGCTCGGGCGCTACGTCCTGTACGAGCGGGCACCCACGCCACACTGGAAGCATGGCGTCGTCGACTGGAAAGAGATCAAGATGACGTGGACGCTCGAGGAACCCACGCGCTTCGCCCAGCTGATCGCCGGCGAGACGCATCTCACCGAGGTGAACAAGGACCTCACCGACGAGCTGGTCGCGAAGGGATACAAGCTCGTCCGGAGCCGGGACACCGCGCAGCAGATGCAGATCAATTTCGGCGGGCTCTACTTCGGCACCGAGGACAAGGCCACGGGGCGCTACACAGAGTACGGTGGCACCACCGGGAAGCTGGACCCGAAGCTGCCCTGGACGAACGTCAAAGTGCGGCAGGCCATGAACAAGGCGGTCAACCGGAAGGAGCTGCTCCGGGCCCTTTACAAAGACCGCGCGAGCCCGATGTACGTGCATGGCTTCTACCCGGGGCTCGAGGGCTGGGACCCGAGCTGGGAGAAACGGTTCCCGGAGATGTACGGCTATGACCCGGCGGCCGCGAAGCGATTGCTCTCGGAGGCGGGGTATCCCAACGGCTTCAAAGCCAAGGCGTGGCTCTACCCCTTCGCCGGCGCCCCGGAAATGATCGCGGTCATGGAGGCAGTCGCTGCTCAGCTGCGCGAGGTGGGCGTCGACATCGCGCTGGAAGAGGCCGACTGGGTGGCGGCCGTACGCCCCAAGCTACAGAGGCGAGAGGCGCACGGGTACCTCTGGGCCGTTCCGCCGTCGAAGAAGGCGGTCGAGCCGCAGCTCGCCGTGTTCAACGTCGGCAAAGGGATCGGGCACATCTTCCAGACCGACGAGATCTACAAGATGTGGGAAGACCTCCTACAGATCACCGATCCGAAGGCGCGGGATGCGCAGCTCCGCAAGATCGGCAACTACAAGTTCGAGAACTTCGAGACCATCCCGCTCTTCGACGTCTACATCGAGGTCGTCGTGGACCCGAAGATCGTCGCCGACTGGCCGTTTTCGGGCTGGGACGGCGGAGACATCGGTCACACATGGCTCATCAAGGCGTGTAACGACGCGAAGCCCTGCAAGTAGCGTGGTCGAGGGGCGGCCCGGCGAAGCCGGGCCGTCTCCCAGCGCAGACCGGTCCCGCTCTCAGTTATGCCTGTGCTCGCAGGATATCCGCCTGACCGCGAAGGTGGCCGGAAGTGTCGGCAGGAGCCTGCAGCACGTAACCTCGAATGATGTTATCGATGATCTCGCCGCTCTTTAGGTGAAGTTGGAGCTGGCGTCTCGTCGCTTCAGCCTCATTCTTCCATTTGCTGTCGAGTGGCGCTCGCTGAATGACGCCAGCGAACTCACCGACGATCTCCTCGAGCCTGTGGCCATCAGCGGTCGGTACCACATCTTTACGCAGCGACTTCTCCATGCGTTCGAGACAACCCGCGATTCCATCAAGAAAGTCAGCCAGTGCCCGGAGTTAGGATCTTCGCTCGTTCTTCTCGGCATACCGAGCCGTCAGGTAGGCACCTATCAGAGCTCCTAGCAAGCCCACAAGTGCGTCCATGGCTCGTCTCCTCCTGTCGGCCTGACTAGCTTCGGAGCCCTTCCAGGCCCCGTCAGTTTCAATACAAATGACACGCGACAGTATGGCCGCTGGCGAGCGTCTTCTCTTCCGGGACCACCTCGGCGCACTGAGGCATCGCGTAGCTGCAGCGGGGATGGAAGCGGCAGCCTGAAGGCGGGTTGATCGGCGACGGAACCTCGCCCGGCAGGATGACCTCTTGCCGCACGATGTCGGGGTGCGCCGGAAGGGCGGCCGAGAAGAGTGCCTTCGTATACGGGTGCAAGGGGTTCTCGAAGAGCGCCTTCGTGCGGGCCCGCTCGACGATCTTCCCCAGGTACATGACCGCGACCTCGTGGGCCATGTAGCGGGTCGTCGCCAGGTGGTGGGCGATC
>Ga0126384_10002816_pt1 | contig 10541 bp, 6 predicted proteins | sample PanSoiMetPlot_36_FD_92543 | JGI IMG/M metagenome (GOLD analysis project Ga0126384, IMG submission 92543) | Tropical forest soil microbial communities from Panama - MetaG Plot_36 | ecosystem: Environmental > Terrestrial > Soil > Tropical forest > Bulk soil | place: Panama | collected 2016-02-17 | reverse complement strand
TTGCTGCTGTACCCGCTTGTCTTTTCCGGGCCGTTCTACCTCGACATTGGCGTAACATTTCTGCTGGCTGCGATATCGGCGTCGGCCTGGAATATTGTCGGTGGCTACGCGGGTCAGGTTTCGGTTGGTCATGCTATGTTCTTCGGACTTGGCGCTTACTCGCCACTCTTGTGCTACACGCTTTTCGGATGGGCACCGATTGCCGGCATTCCTTTCGGCATCGCGTTCAGCATCGCTCTCGCGGTATTGATCGGAATTCCGACGTTCCGGTTGACAGGCCACTACTTCAGCATGGCTACCATTGCCGTTGCCGAGTTGATCCGAATTTACTTCGGTACGTGGGATTTGGTCGGTGCGGCAATCGGATTGCAGGGCCCTGCTACAGCGCGCGGCTGGTGGGACCTGACCTTTCGAAGCGAATTACCTTACTACTATATCTTCCTAGCGGTTTTGGCGATCCTGCTTTGTCTCACTTCTATGATCGAGCGCCGCCGATTCGGCTATTACTTGCGCGCGATCAAGGCTGGCGAACGCGCCGCCCGGAGTCTCGGCGTCTCGGTACAGCAAACAAAAATTAGAGCGCTCGCACTTAGTGCCGCGTTCACCTCAGTCGCCGGTTCTCTTTACTCGGTCAAAACAGGTTTCGTCGATCCGGAAAGCGGCTTCGGCATTCTCGTGTCGGTACAGATGGTCATCATTGCCGCGCTGGGCGGCGCCGGAAGACTCTACGGCCCGCTGCTAGGTGCGCTTATTCTGATTCCGCTGCAATCGGCGACCAACACCTGGTTCGGCGGCGGTGGTTCCGGCCTCACATTCATTCTTTACGGTGGCATCATCGTGCTTATCGCGCGATACGAGCCGGGAGGGGTGTTCGAGTTGTGGGAGAATGTCATGCCGCGAATTTGGAGGCGTAAGCATGCTGCTTGAAGCGGATGCGGTCTCCAAGGCATTTGGCAGTTTCTTTGCCGTACGGGAGGCAAATCTATCCGTTGATGAGGGCGAGATTGTAGGCTTGATCGGTCCAAACGGCGCCGGAAAATCTACGTTTTTTAACTGCCTGGCAGGCGACGCCGTACCGACCAGCGGCAGAATCATTTTCGCCAGTCAAGACATGACGTATGCGCCACCTGAAGCGCACGCTCGTCTCGGCATCGGCCGCACCTTCCAGGTGCCCGCTACCTTTGAAGGCATGACTGTGCTCGACAATGTAATGGTTGGCGCCTATCTGCGCCATCCTCATCACAACGATGCACGCGAGTGCGCTCGCCAGATAATCGAGTTAACGGGGCTGAAGGCACAGACCGACATCGCAGCGCACTCGCTCGGCACGCCCGGCCGCAAGAGGCTTGAAATTGCACGCGTGCTTGCGACGACTCCTCGTCTCATGTTGCTGGACGAATCGCTGGCCGGCTTGACACCAACCGAATTGCAGGAAGCCATCGGCCTAGTTCGAAAAATACATGAGACGGGCGTCACCATCGTCATCGTCGAACATATCATGGAAGTCATCATGACATTGGCCAGACGTGTACTGGCGTTCAATCAGGGTCACGTTATCGCAAGCGGCAAACCGGAAGATGTGGTCAAGGACGAAGCAGTAATCGAAGCCTATCTCGGACGCGGTCGCCACAGTTATCGGAGCCGATCCGTATGAGCGATCTTGTCGTCGAGCATCTTGAAGTGCGCTACGGTGACTTAATTGGAGTTGCCGATGTTTCGCTGCGCATCGCGAGCGGCCAGATCGTCGCGTTGCTCGGTTCGAACGGTGCGGGAAAAACAACGACGCTCAACGCCGTCGCGGGACTGGTACGGGCATCGAGAGGTCGCATCGAGTGGCGCGGCGAGGTGATTTCGGGCCAGCCTGCGTATCAAATTGTGAGCAAGGGACTGGCGCTGTCGCCTGAAGGCTGGCGGCTTTTCGCGTCGCTAACAGTCGAGCAGAATTTACGGCTGGGTGCGACGGCGCTGACCGACTCCGCGCGGATCGAGCCCCTGTTCGAAAGGGCTTACACGCTATTCCCACGACTGCGCGAGCGACGCCGTCAACTGGCTCGCACGTTATCGGGCGGAGAGAGACAGATGCTCGCGCTCGGACGAGCTCTGATGAGTGAGCCAAAAATGCTTATGCTCGACGAGCCCAGCCTTGGTCTCGGGCCCGCGGTTGTCGAGTCGCTCTACGAGACGCTGCAACAGCTTCACGAGGATGGGCTCACACTATTGCTGGCCGAACAATCGATCCCACTTGCACTCGGAATAGCGGACTATGCCTACGTCCTGCAAACAGGTCGGGTCGCAATTGAGGGCAAGGCTACCGAAATGGAGAGCAACCGGCAGGTGCAGGAAATCTATCTTGGAATCAGCACGCGGTCAGCCATGGAGAGTTCAAAGCCATAGACTGACCTCGAAACTTCGCTCCTGTGCACTAGTCCAGATGTCCGCCACAAGTGGGTGAACAACTCGAAGACAAACAGGGAGGATCCAATGACACGGATGGGCTGGATCGTAGCTACTTTGCTCATGGCATCGGCCATCAGCTTTCCGGCTCATGCAGCCGATGTGAGGATCGGTGTCATTTATCCGCTCACCGGCAACGCGGCAAGCGCAGGCCAATCGGCCAAGGACGCGATTGAACTCGGTGCCGAGATTGTTAATACGGCGCATCCCGAACTCAAAGCGCTACCGCTTGGTGCGACCGCGGGATTGCCCAATCTCGGCGGTGCAAAGATCGTGCTTTATCAGGCGGACCATCAGGGCAACCCGCAGGTTGGCCAACAGCAAACTCTGCGGCTGATTACCCAGGACCACGTCGTCGCCATGCTCGGCTCATACCACTCCTCGGTTAGTCTAGTGGCGACTGCCGCTGCCGAGCGGCAGGGCATTCCGTACCTCGTGGCGGATTCGGTGGCCCTCAACATCACGGGCCGAGGATTCAAATGGACCTTTCGTAGCGGACCAATCGCACCCGACTTCGCCAGAGCTTATTCTGAATTCCTCACCGATTTGAAGAAGTCGGGCAAGAAGATCGACACCATGGCCATCGTCAACGAGAACACCGACTACGGTTCGTCGGTGGCAGCGAGCATTTTGGAGGCGGCGAAGGCTGCCAACATCAACGTGGCGGCGCAAATTCGCTACAATGCCAACAGCCCAGACGTCTCGGCCCAGGTCCTACAGCTAAAGACTGCCAAGCCGGACGCAGTGATCTTCGTCAGTTACACGGCCGACACCATTCTCTACTTTAAGACGATGAAGAATCTCGACTACCTACCGCCGATCATTATCGGCGACGATGCTGGCTTCTCAGACCCAACTTTCATACCGAACGTCGGCGATCTCGCACAAGGCGCAGTCAATCGCAGCGCTTTCGATGTCGGCAAGCCCGGCAGCAACAGCTACATCGTTAACGAAATGTTCAAGGCCAAGTATCATCGCGATTTAGATGATACGAGCGCCCGCTGGATGCAAGGCTTTTTCGTGCTGGCTGATGCTATCAATCGCGCCGGCTCAACCGAGCCCGAAAAAATACAGGCGGCGCTGAAAGCAACCAACCTCACGCCAGACCAATTAATGATCGGTTATCGCGGCGTAAAGTTCGACGAAACCGGCCAAAATATGCTATCGGCGACTTATCTCATTCAGTTACAGGGCAAACAATATGTTTCAGTTTGGCCGGAGAATCGGGCGACCGCCAAACTGGAATATCCGATGAAGGGTTGGCACAAATAAGAATCGCTGTAGGCGGTGGGATGGTTCGCGCCGCCTATTTGATCCGGCCTCTGTAAGATCGCTTCGCCAGATCTCGGGCGGGTGTTCCTATTTAGGCCATCGGGCATCCCCAACGCGCCGATTGATGTCTGCTCTTGGGAGGATGGCGAACATCATCTCGACAAGGTGGTTGTGTCAGTTTTTCACCCGAAGAAGAAGTCCCCGAACCATTCCAAGATCCCTATTTGAAGCTATTGCGCAGACCGAGCGCTGCGGCTTAATGCGCCGCTAACAAGCGCCGAATAGAGCCATTCGGCTGGCGATTTTGGTAGCGCCAACCCAAGCCTCTCAAGGCAATCCCGATCTTTCGACTGAGAGACAATTCCGCGGGCGAATAACGCAAGAAATTCTGTTGGGCCGGCTCGTTTCAAAAGTTGCAGCACAGGAATCAGCCGTTGCTCGATCTCAGAGAAATCGGTCCCGAATGGAAATAACGGAAGCAGCCCAGCATCCCTTGCCGGCCGAAGTGCCCGCGCCAGCGTTGCCGGCGTGTTATTGCGCGCAGTCTTTGGCAGCTGGAATGACCGTTCGACTTTTCCGGCGTCCTTCGCTTGCCGCAGCAATTCATCCTGGAAGCGCGAATCGGCAATTGTCAGCATGGCAACGGCGACGTCCCGGTCGCTCTTGCCGCGAATATCCGCAATGCCGTATTCGGTCACGATGATGTCGCGCAGATGACGCGGAATAGTGACGTGCCCGTAGCGCCAGCGGATGTTTGACTGGCTCTTGCCTTTCGTTTCTCGCGTAGAGCGCAGCATGATTACTGAGCGCGCCCCTTCGAGCGCGAACGCTTGCGCGACAAAATTGTATTGCCCGCCCACACCGCTAACGATTCGGCCATCATCAAGGCCGTCAGAAATCACGTCGCCGAGTACCGTTGCCATCATTGCATCGTTGATAAAACGCGCACCGAACCGAGCCTGGCGCTTTTCCTTTTCGCCGAAGAAGATCTCGTTAACAAACGAGATGGACCGCATCCGGAATTTTGCCAGCGTCTCGGGTGGCATGTCACGCAGCGCGCGGTAGAACGCGCGCGACCCTAGAAAGAAGCCGGAATCAAGGATGGCACCATCAACCTCGCGTTTGAGCACCCCAGCGCGGAAGAGATCGAGCAAGCTCTCGACAAACATCTCCGAGCAGCCGTATAGCCCGCTCGCGAATGGCGTCCTATGAACTTCAGCGTTATGCCATATTACAGGTTGCAGCGCCGAGAGAAGGCTCTGAAATTGCTCGTTGCTGCGGTGTCGCATGATCAGGCCTTGTGCAACGGCATCGCCAAGTGAGCCGATCCCGATCTGCAATGTACCGCCATCCGGGACTAAACTCGTTGCATGAAGGCCGGCGGCATAGTCGGCGAGGGCAATCGGTTCGCGGGGTGGGGCGAACAGAGGGAAGTCTGTGCTAGGCCCGTCAAGCAGAAAATCGAGTTCCCCGCCGCTGATCGCGGCGTCGCCCCGCATGAACGGGAGCTCCGAATTGACCTCACCGGCAAAAACAAAATTCGTGTGTTTCTCACGCCGGAGCGCCAGCAGATCGAGCGTCAGGTCGGGATTACAGCTCAAGCTGTACGGATGCGATTCGTCGGCTCGATGAGCAACGAGCTGCCCGATCACGTTGACGCCGCGATCGAGCACATATTGCAAGGCGTGGGTATAGTTTGCCGAGATATAGTGCTGCTGCGCGTAGGGCGAATCAAGCCATTGTCCGGCCATGAAGAAAAACTCATTCACTTCGACATTTGGCGGCACGGTGCCGGCGCGAATTGCATTCGCATAGTCGAGCGCTGGATAGCCGCCAAACACGCGCTGCGAGATGGGCTCAAGAAAACGATGCTCCAGCTCGTTCTTTGTCCGCGGGACAACCAGCGTCAGCGCCGTGAAAATCGTAAGCCGGATCGATCGATCCGCTAAGGCCTTCGCGTAAAGCGCATTGGCGATGTGATTTGCCTTGCCGAGACCAAGCGGCAACGCCAGCACGATTGTCTTACCGACCTTCGCGAGGATGGCGTCGGCCAACCGAGCGGCATCATCAAAGGCTACAGGAGCCTGATCGGAATGACTCATTTGATCTCATTCCAGCCAGGATCCGGTTGGAATCTCGCCCCGTAAGTCGAAGCGAGACGCGTCAATGTTTGGCGGACGTCATGAGGGCCGCGTGTTCTCGCGTAATGCATTGGGCCGCCACGAAACGGCGCAAAGCCGGTCGCAAATATCATGGCCCCATCGACTATGTCTTCATCTGTGACGACGCCCTCCCGCAAACAAGTGACGCAGACATCGAGCATCGGCAGAATAAGACGGTCCGTGGCATCCGCGGGCGGCGAGCCGGCATCGTGAGTTTTCTGGGCGTGACCGTCCTTCCATTCGTAGAAGCCCCTACCAGACTTCTTGCCGAGTTCGCCTTTTGTCACCTTGTCTTTGAGCCATTGGGGGGCATCGGGCATTTCGCGCTTCAGGCTTGCGCGCAGCATTTCGGCAACGTGGAGGCAAATATCGAGGCCGACCTGGTCGGCAAGCTCGATCGGTCCCATCGGCATGCCGAAATCTTCCGCGGCCTTGTCGATGGACTCTTTTTTCATGCCCTGGTCGAGCATCACCATTGCCTCGAGCAAATAGGGCGTTAGCGCGCGGTTGACCAAAAAGCCGGGCGCACTTTTGACCGGAGCGACAAGACGGTCGATTTTGCCCAAAAATGCGTGGGTTGCCGATTGGACATCGCCCGCTACCTTGTCGTGACTGACGACTTCAACAAGCTCCATGCGCGAAACCGGGTTGAAGAAGTGGATGCCGATGAGACGTTCTGGCCGTTTCAATCCCTCGCGCAGTTGCTCCAGCGGAATGCTGGACGTGTTGGTGGCCAAGATCGCGCCTGACTTAATCTTCGGCTCGATGCCTGCGTAAACCTTCTGTTTGAGGTCGAGCTTTTCCGGCACCGCTTCGATAACAAGGTCCGCGGACGCCACGCCTTCGCCACGCAGATCCGGAATCAGACGGTCGAGGGAATCGCGGATCTTGCGGCGGTTGTCGCGACCGATCTTTTCATAGAGATCGGCGGCACGCTTGATTGCGCCTCCAATTGGCTCCGCCTTCATGTCACTGAGGCTGACGGTCAATCCATGCCATGCACACCAGGCGGCAATGTCACCACCCATAGCGCCAGCGCCAATTACGTGAACGCGCGTGCCATCCCACTTGCCGCTGGCGAGCCCTTTGAGGTTATTGCGCAGGAAGAAAACGCGCACCAGGTTTTGCGCGGTCTGGGTCACGAGCAGCCGTGCAAACGATGAGATTTCTGCCTTCTGCATCGCAGTGGCGCTGTCGCCATGTTGCGCCCAAAGATCGATCAGCGCCTGCGGCGCCGGATAAAACTCTTGTCGAACTTTTTTTTGCGTTTCGCGTCGCATGCGCGGTGCGAGCAAAGCGCGTGCCGGTGCCCAGTTAAGAAGGGCGACAAGATTTCCAGGTCTAGACAATTTCAGCGAACCGTCGACAGCGGCCTTGACGGCACCACGCACATGGCGTTCCTGCGTTACAGCATCGGCGATACCAAGCAATTTGGCAGCGCGGGCACGCTGCGTCTTGCCGGTCAACATCATTGTCATCGCCTGCACGGGGTTGATCAGGCGAGTAAGGCGGACCGTGCCGCCGAGTCCGGGATGCAGACCAAGCATCACCTCGGGAAAGCCAAAGGTGGCATCGTCGACAGCGATGCGGTGGTCGCAGGCCAGCGCTACCTCTAGGCCGCCTCCGAGGCAATAGCCATGAATGACCGCGACCGTCGGCAGCGGGAGATGGTCAAGCCGATCGATAACCTCGTGACCACGCGCGATAATGGCCTCGATTTTCGCAGGGTCCGTGATGCCGCGGAATTCATTGATGTCAGCGCCGGCGATGAAGCCACCTTGCTTGGCCGAACGGATGACCAGCCCGCGCGGCCGATCCTGTTCGATTTTCCTCAGCACCGCATCAAACTCTGTCAGCACGTTTTCCGAAAGCGTGTTGGTGCCGGTCCCTTTCTTGTCGAGCAAAAGCCAGACGATGCCGTCCTCATCGGGGCACATTTTCCAGTGCATCCAGGGGCCAGCGCTCTGGCTGCCGTCCGCGAACGGACCAAGCTCGAGATTGCGTTTGCCGAGAACGTCGAGGGCGGGTGTATGAGTTTCTTTCATGTGCTGGCTTTAGACCGCCTCGATCAGCATTGCGCCGCCTTGGCCACCGCCGATGCACTCCGTGGCAATCCCGCGCTTGAGGCCTAGCCGATGCATGGCATTGATGAGATGAAGCACAATGCGATTGCCGCTTGCGCCGACCGGATGCCCGATGCCGATTGCGCCGCCGTCGATGTTGAGGCGGTCGCGCGGGATGCTGCCGGCAGCGCTCGAAAGGCCAAGCGCATTGCGGCAGAATTCGTCGTCTTCCCAGGCCGCAAGGCAACCAAGGACCTGCGCGGCGAACGCCTCGTTCAATTCCCACAACTCGATATCGCCGAGTGCGTATTCGTGCCGCTTCAGGATTTCGGTCGAACAGAACACCGGCCCAAGGCCCATGACCGAGGGATCAAGCGCCGACCATTCGCTGTCGAGAATGACGGCCTTCGGTTGCAGCTTGTATTTCTTCAACGCATCTTCCGACGCCAGGATCACCCATGATGCGCCGTCGGTGATTTGTGAGCTATTGCCCGCCGTGACCTTACCCCACGGCCGTTCGAAAGCAGGCTTGAGTTTCGCAAGGCTGTCCGCGGTGCTGTCGGGCCGCACGCCATCGTCGTGATCAAAAACCGTGCCGTCACGTGCAAAGAGAGGCTCGACTTCATCTGCGAGCCAGCCTTCTTTTTGCGCCGCCGCAAGCCGCCGCTGACTTTCGGCCGCATACTCGTCGGCCTGGCGACGTGAAATATGAAATAGAAGCGCCACAAGCTCCGCGGTCTGCCCCATGTTGAGGTCGGTGATGGGGTCAGTGAGGCCGCGTTCAAGGCCGATGATTGGCTTGAAAAAAGATGGCCTGACGCGGAGCAATGCGACGAGTCTGGCCCATATATTTCGCGCGCCAAACATATGCGCATACCACTCGACCGCGTTGTGGTTGAACACCAAAGGTGCATGGCTGAGGGATTCCGTACCACCAGCAAGGACGAGATCCATCGCGCCTTCGCGAATATATCGATAAGCCGTATCGATCGACTGCATACCCGATCCACAATTGATCTGCACAGTGAACGCTGTCATCGTCTCGCCCATGCCAAGACGCAGCGTGGCGACGCGTGCTGGGTTCATTTCGTCGGCGGTAACGTTGACGCAGCCAAGAATGACCTGATCGAAGGCATCGGGTGCGAATGGCTGACGCAACAGCAACGGACGGCCGCATTGCACAGCTAGATCGACCGGCGTGAAGGGCCCTGCTTTGCCACGTGCCTTGATGAAAGGCGTGCGGCTACCGTCGACAACATAGACTGGACGCCTTGTTACTCCGCCGCGGGCCTGTGGATTTTCGCTTGCGATGACCCATCTCCGTTTTTGGAAGCAACTGGCAACGCCAGTTCTTCCGGCGAGAAATCGTTGACGGCTATCGCCATCGACACCACGTCGACTGCCGACTTAAGTTGCGCCGCGTCCTCGGTATTGATGATACCCGCCGCGAGCGCCTCATCGATATCGGGCAGCCTCGCACCGTGCATGCGATCACGGATCGGCTGTACGGCGACCGTTTTGGCAAAGGCGCGCTTGACGAGTGCGACGCCATCGCTCGAATCGGCTTTTGGTTCATACAGGCCAACCGTTAGCCGCTCGCGTGCCGCGCAGGGATTTGTAATGATTGCTGCGCAGGCCTGCGTGACGCGATCGGTCGGACCACGCGTGCTTGGACCGAGTGGCTGGATGAGTAGACGCATGAGCCAGGCCACCGGTCGTACAGGAAAGTTCCCGATAATTTCGTCGAAGCGCATCGCGATGACAACGAAGCTCGATTTCATGCACCATTCGAGTAGCGCCAGGTCCGCCTCCTGGCGACCTTCATCGTTCCAGCGCTTGAGCGCGGCGCTGGACAGATAGAGTTCGGAAAGAATGTCGCCAAAACGCGCAGAAATCATTTCCTGACGTTTCAGTCCGCCACCGAGGCTGAGCAGTGCGAGGTCAACAGCAAACGCGAAAGCCGAAGAGTAGCGACCGAGTTGCCTATAAAATGGCCTCGCTGCACCGGCGTCGGGCGCTGGTGAAAACAGGCCGCCGGTCCAAGCCCGCACCCAGGTCCGAAAAGCATTGGCGAAGCTGTGGCCGACATGAGCCCAGAAGGCTTTGTCGAAGGCGTCGAGTCCACGCTCGCTGTCGGCATCCTGCAATGCCGTCATTTCTTTCAGCAGATAAGGATGACTGCGGATGGCGCCTTGACCGAACTGGATGAGGCTACGGGTGACGATGTTGGCGCCTTCGACGGTGATGCCGATCGGCACGCCGCGATAGAGGCTGCCAAGGTAGTTGAGTGGGCCCTCGATGATGCCCTTGCCGCCATGCACGTCCATCGCGTCGTTGACGGAGATGCGCATGCGCTCGGTTGCTTGCGCCTTCATGATGGCGGTAACGACGGCCGGATGATGCCCATCGTCAAGCGATGCACAAGTCATGCGACGCGCCGCATCGAGAAGATAGGCGGTTGCCGCCATACGCCCGAGCCGCTCTTGGATCGCTTCGAACCTCGAGATCGAGACGTGGAATTGCTCGCGGACGCGCGCATAGGCACCGGTGAGGTCGGCTGCAAATGCGGCAGCCGCTGCCGACAACGAGG
>Ga0126384_10002815_pt1 | contig 10542 bp, 8 predicted proteins | sample PanSoiMetPlot_36_FD_92543 | JGI IMG/M metagenome (GOLD analysis project Ga0126384, IMG submission 92543) | Tropical forest soil microbial communities from Panama - MetaG Plot_36 | ecosystem: Environmental > Terrestrial > Soil > Tropical forest > Bulk soil | place: Panama | collected 2016-02-17 | reverse complement strand
TCCATCACCGCGACCGAGATCGTTGCTTGATGAACGTCCAGCCCAATATACTTTTCACTGCTCATCGAGGGTGCTCCTTTCGTAGGTGATCATCTGCACGATGACAACCTACTCCAAAAGGGGTCGCCCTCTTATAATGCGATAGCGTCAGTTATCGTTCGCCGGCCAACGGGGTCTCACGAATGCGCCCGCATCCGATTAGTCGTGGCGGTGATCGTCGCTACCCGGTTGGTCGCGCCCTTCATGGTTTGACCCGGGATGTCGATGCGGAACGATCACGACCGCAGTCTTCGATCCAAGGTTCCCCGCATTGTTCTTTGCTCGAACCGTAATCTCGTAGTGGCGACCGTTGAAATCCGATCCTAGACGCGACGCTTGTAGCAGGATTAGGAATGAATAGCTCCCTCCAGGACCAAGGCTGATCGCTCCTGATGGCTGGACGAGGCCATACTCATCTTTTACCGCGTAAGTCGGACTGGTTGGGTTTACTCCTGAAACGGTATCAGTGATGGTCCCGAAGACGGTTACTGGCACCAGTCTACCGTTGGGAGGCCAAAGGATGGATGGACTTGCCGAAACTGTGATCGCAGGCGGACTGGTGTCGAATGAAGTGTTGTTAAGCAGCACGGATACACTGTCGCCATTTGCCAACAGCAGATCAGGTTTCGCATCAGCATTCACATCAGCAGCAGCCACTGCGTCCGCCGCTCCGGGCAGGTCATACGTTATCGCGGGCTGGAAGGTGCCGTCTCCATTTCCGATAAGGATGCTCGCTGCACCAAAAGTGCTGGTGCAGCACGCTACTAATTCATTTGCAAGAAGGAGATCAGGTTTCCTATCACCATTGACGTCTGCCACCGTAACGGAGTTTGCTTCATACGCTCCTGAAGCGTACATGACTGTCGATTGGAAGGTGCCATCGCCGTTGTTAAGTAGCACTGCTACTCCACCCTCCCCATTGTTATCGCAGTTGGCAAAACCACATTGTGCAGCCACGAGAATGTCGGGCTTATGATCACCATTTACGTCTGCAACAGCTAACGAGCGAGATGCAGACAATGAGTTATAGGTCACTGGGAATTCAAAAGTTCCATCGCCCCTGCCAAAGAGGACGCCCAAGACACCATGGATAGGACAGGGACCAACCTCATTCGCAACCCCACAGTTCGCTGCCAAAATATCCAGTTTCCCGTCACCGTTAACATCCGCAACCGCAACTGCATCGGCATCTTGTCCACCAGAGCCATAGAGGACCGCTGGCTGAAACGAGCCATCTCCATTGCCTAATAATACCGCCACATTTCCGCTTCCTGTGAAGCAGGCACCGCTAATATCACAATGACCTACAACGACGTCCAGCTTTCCATCTCCGTTCACATCCCCAACCGCGACTGATTGGCCAGGGAAGCCCCCTGAGTCGGAAATGATAGCCGGTTGAAAAGTACCATCGCCGTTGCCTAACAACACACCCACCGTGGAATGGCCGAGGCCGACGCCAGCAGATCCACCGACGTTCGTCACAACCAAATCGGGATTGCCATCGCCGTTCATATCCGCTACAGCTATGCTCCAAGCAACGAATCCGCCAGAAGGGTAAGTCACAGCAGCTTGAAAAGTACCGTCACCATTGCCGAGCAAGATTGCAACTTCGCCCGGAGTTGTGTTCGTGCAGTTACTGTTGCCAATACAATAGTTCGCGAGTGCTAAATCTGGCTTTCCGTCGTGGTTTAAGTCAACTGCGGCAACTGAGAGAGGAACTTTTCCACCAGAACTGTAAGTCACTGGCGGGAGAAACACAGGGGCCGGCGAAGGATTCGCATTTGCCGTGACAGCTGCAAACAAGATGCCGGACGTCACGATTTCAAGGTAGAGAATCACGCACTTGCCAAGGGAGGTCGACCTCATGGGAATTCTCCTTTAATGCAGTTAGGAGAGGTCGTTCGGGTAACTACTTCCCAGAAACTACCAGCTCCACTTCAGCGTGAGCGTAAATCGGAGAAGAAGCGGTGCGGAAGTTAGCACCGGTCCCCAAAGAAGTCAATGTGGCCGGGTAAACATGTGGCCGGGTAAGCAGTGGTTAGCTCCTCAATCGCTTTCTGGAACTCAGTGCCTTGGGAATCACGCAAGCATCAGTGAAAGCACGGCTGGCCCCCAAAGAGGTTCCAGCGGTCGAGTCGGAATTGCACTCAGAGCTCGCCCGAAACGAAGTCTTTAAGGGCGACCGGAAACGTCGCCCTCAGACACTGCCAAAAGCCAAGCACAATCTACGGCAACTTCACCGCAAACACGTTAGGGTCACCACGACCGGTGATGATCTGGAAGGACCCCAGGAAGCCACTGTTGACTCCTGTGAAATCGCTGGCCATGCCATCATAGTCTCCCATGTAGAAGGGATTAATAAATGTGTCCGTCGCGTGGAATGGCGGAGAGCTAGATTTAGTTTGTCTAGAATCTATCCAAGTCTGTCCGCCATTGGTGGAGATGGCGCAGAAGCGATCGAAGAAGAAATTCCTTGGATCCAGCCGCCTGTCATAGAAGCACGCCCCCACTCTTCCAGTTTTGTCCACGGCAAGCCCAGGCATGTACTGGTCCGTACCTCGACCGTTAGGCAACGGCTCAATGTTCTGATTGATTCGCACTGGTGCAGACCAGCTAGCACCTTGGTTCTCGGAAACGCTGATCAAGGCATCCGCATAGCCGTAAAATCCAGTGGGGGAAGCCAAGTCCGGAAAGTGGACAAACCTGCTGTCGTGCCAGGCAACATAAACTCTACCCTTTGTCGGGGTTGGCGAGCGATCGACGGCAATGCTCTGTAGATCGAGAAACGTGCGGAAGCCCCCCTGCAACGCGAAACAGTCTCCGGAGCAGGCCACCTTGCTCACCTTCACTCTCGGTTCAAAAGTCTTTCCGTTGCTGTTGGACTTGCGAACCGCAATCTCGCGAGTCACAAAATTTCTCGCGAAAGACTCCCACGTTACATAAACCTTACCGGTTGCGCTCACCGTCACCTGCGAGCCCTGCAGAAAAGGTGTAAACGAAAAAGCAGAGGAGGCACAAACCTGACTGATGACCAACGGTTCGCTCCACGTTACCCCGCCATCGGTTGACCTCACCAGTTCGATACCGGTCCTAGTGATTGGAATACCACTTGAGCTAGTTCCACACACCTTACCTGTGGAGTCGAAGTCGGTATACGTGACATAGATCCTGAGCGGGTCGGAAGGATCAACAGCCATCCAATCCTTGTCGAGGAAGTGAGTAAAGCCGTCCTTGCTCACTGCTGGCACAGGATCCGCGAAAGTTGCTCCTCCATCTGAGGACTTTGATACAGAGATGTTCGTAACGGGGGCCGAAGGCGGTCCACTTTCGAAGAGCGAAGCATAGTAAAAGGTGTTCGGATCAGCGCACCCCAGGACGGGATCGCCCGCAAGAAAATTGAACGCATTCGGACCTGGGTTCAAGAACATCAAATCGGTGTAAGACCCGCCCTGGTTCGTGGACCGGGCGACGCCGTTGAAGCTCATGCCCCCTACGTTGGCAACTAAACTTTCAAAGAGGCTCCCGGAGTCGTTAAAGCCGACCACAACGTTGTTTCCGCACCAAGCGCTATGGGTTTCGCTTTGCGTGAACCCGGAGAGCACTGAAAAGATATCCTGGGCGGGTTTCGACACGCTCACGATTCCGTCTGTGACTTCCGGCGGCACGCCAACCTCGGACTGCTGCGAAATCCCAGCTGGTGACGCGAGCTGCAGGCGATTCAACCCGCGCTGTACATCATCGAATTTGTCGGCGAATTGGAGCAGATTAAGAGCGCCACTGGAGAACACCTTTCTTTGCTTTTCAGGCATTTTCTTGGCGAAAGCCTTGATTTGCGCTAACCGCGCATGAATAGCCTGCAAACGCTCCGGCTGGACCTGTCCCGAAGCGGCAGGACAAGTCATCAAAGTGAAGAGCAATGAGCAGACCAAGCTGGCCGTAAGTTTCTTGTTCATGACCTCCTCCTTTCTGGATAAGTTAAAACTCCGAAGAAATGCCAAGGGCAAATGGATGTCATGCCTGGAAGCTTGAGCCCCAGCATGAGATTGCCAGCAGCCCTGGCTAGACCAAGATTGGTGGTGGGCTTCGGTGCCACTACTTCCAAACTACTTCTGCACCAGGTGGGAGTTGCATAATTGATCGTGGTGAGCACTGCGGGCCCGCCTAAACTTTCTAACCACTCGTGGCTCCTGAGGAACTCGGAACCCAGTGCGACAATCGCTTGGACTTTTCGTAGGTCGCGGAAAAGAGCGGCGACGCACAACAGGAACAAAGCATCAATGGTGTACCAGCAATGGTCGCTGTGAATTGTTGTCGAATAGCGCGTTCGCCAAGTGTTCGAGCTAACCATGCGGGGGAAACAAATGCATGCACCCAGGCAGAAATGAGGACGCCGAACAACAGCGCGGGCCAAATGATATCCAGATAGTCTAGGGAACGTGTCATAAACCCGAGCTTCGCAGGTTCCGGCCTTATCCGCAGCAGGTGATCACGCAGTTCGAGGGTCTGACCTTCACGCATCCGTTGTAGCTTAGTCAGACCCGAATAGCCCTTGTAACCGATCAGGGCAGTGATAAAGAATCGCCAGCAGAAGGACGGAGTAACTAACTCGCAGGCGGTTCCTGCTGGTTTGGAAGCCGATCCCCATGTCTACTATCGTCTCCATTCTTGGATTCGACATAACAACGTGGTCACCCAGACTTCACCAGACGACAAACCCAGCCCGAGCTCAGCTAAAGCTGTGAAAAAATGAAAAGGTTGGGTGACTGCTGTATCTAATGCCGTGGCCCCGAAAGCCTGAGGCCACGGCTTGAGTTAAGCGACGGGAGACCACCCGAAAGGTGAGTCTCACCTTCATTTGCTAAAACGTGAACGCATCTGGCAACAGCGAAGAGTTACTAGAACCCTTGCAGAAGTTGCCTGTTGACTGCAAGCATTGGAACTGCTGGACTACGTTTGGGGAGGTTGGCGTGCCGTCAGGCCTAATCACGCTGCGGAGAAAAGCATCGGGTGCAATGGATCCCGCACGGGGATCCTTGATGGATGGTCATATGATCCAGGGAAAGCCCTGCGAGCCGTCCCTAGCCCGTTCGTTCTCCACCGCACAGCCTTTCTTTTCTAGGTCGTCCACCTCGATGGCCATGTGTATCTGCGGCGTCCCATCCAGATCCAAACCATTCTTCTTGGCCAGAACTTTCAAGGAAGACTTGCACACGGCAGTCGCCTTTGGGCCAACCGCCGCCGGCGTGTAGCTGACGAAAACAGCATTCCACAGGCCGAGTGGGTTGGCGACGAAATAGCCATTCCTAGTGTCGAAGACATTATCCTGCCTTCGGTTGGGCAAGGACGGGTCCAGAGGATTGCCACTCGCCTTTGGGAAAATATAGGCGGTAAAAAAATTGGCGATCTCCTGAGCCTTTGCGCCAGCAGCATCGGTTGTGAAAGTGCTCGGCATTACCATGCCGAAGATGTTGTAGTAAAGGGGATTGCCCTCGTGATCGAAACCACCAGTCGTTGAAAGCACGCGATTGGGGCTACGATCGGGATCGGGAGAGGTCTCCGAGACGGAACACGAGGGTGTGTCATTCGGGGGGCAAGTGCCATTGACACGGTTCAAAATGTTAGCCGGGTTGATGCCATTCGCTGAATAGAAGCTATCGGCGAAGTCAAAGGGTGGCGTCCCGGCTTTGTTCTCGTTATCGCCTCGAAGAATGCCTGTCGTGGCGGCTAACGCCGCGGCGAGCAGGAGCCACTTGCGGTACTGCGAGAAGCGTTGGGGGATACGCATATTGTCCTCCAGCTGTTGGCTGTTCGCCTACGACTACGGTTCGTCCTTACGCCACTCCAGCCACATCGCGGAGCTTAACCCGCTTTCGGTCCAAGATTCCTGCGTGTACCGATCGGACAAGCTTCTCGATGTTCTGTTTCTTTTGCTTGTTCGGCGTGGGAGTTCGGCCGTGCGCCGGGTTCCCGGGAGGGGAAAAATGGAGAACGGCCGGCCGCGTCGAGGTGAACTGAATTACTCTGCCGCTACGGAGACAAGAAAGTTGTCACTGAAATGCAACTTGTTTGTCACTTCTTCGTCACAGGTACCCGTACTAGGTTGACCGGGTGTCCGTTGGCATCGCGTGGCTTTCGTGTAGCACGTGGCTTTCGTGTAGCTTTCGTGTAGCTTGACAATGTCTGAGTGTTGAGAGCACAATTTCCCGGTTCTTTGCCGGAGACTTCGTCTCGTGCACGTATAGGAAAATCAAAAATTCGTTTTCACCCTGTCCTCCGCAAAAATTAAATCTGACCTATGCCGCAGTTCGTTCGAGCCCGTATTCATGATGGAGTCCACCTAAAATCGCCATTGAGGTAACTCGCTCTGTAGCTTCCAAGCGATGGCGATGTTTTCTCCGAGAAGGCGCTGTTCCCCGATCCGGAATTCCCGGCCCTAAGCTAGAGTGTGGGCGCCCTTTGTTGTAGTGGAAAACCCATTCGCGAAGAATGGCGCGTAGGTGGCGTTCATTCAGCGGAATCATGAAGTCCAGGCGTTCCCGCCTGATGACTGCGGTTTCGATACGCCCGTAGTCTGCGCGACCAGTGCGAAAGGAACGGCTTCGGGTTCAATCAGAAAGCCGCTGGCGGTATGGTAGCGCACCAAGAAATCCACTCTGGCGGGGTCGGCTCCCCGGCGGTGGCTGACGAGCAGAAAACTAATCTCGCGCCCTCTCACGGTGGAAATCAGCAGATTGCTTTCAGCATCTTCCGTAGTTAGAGCCTTGACGAACACTAACTCCGGCTCGTGTTCAGAGTGCTCCACTTGAAAGAGTGCCGGATCGCCGACCACGACCGAGTTCACCGGTTCGGGCACTCGGATGGCGGTTACGAAATGGGCCGTGAGCTCAACCGTTGTAATCTTCTGATCCGCGGTTGCTTTGGAGCGAACTTGTGGATCGACTGTCATCAGCTGTGCACTGGCGGCAGTCGCCAGGATCAATAGCCACAACCAACCAAGAATTCGTACGCCTCTCATTTCATCACCTCGCCCCTTGCGTGTGCCCTGCCTGTTCCTTGAGGGCGATTCGTCTTGCACGGTAACGTCGTGACACTCGCTGAACGTATCCCTGGACATCAGGGCAGGAATAATCGAGTCCGCGCAGAGAAATCGGATATTCGCCCACGTAGTACGCCGCTGTCATGAGGCGAAGATCACCCTTGAATCTCTGGCTTAGCCAGGCCAGATAGGCGACGCCGCCATGGATGTTCTCGTCGATGCGAAAGCGGTTGTGTACGCCGAAACGCACCGCCGTTCCCGGCATGAGTTGCATGATTCCCGCTGCTCCTTTGCTCGAAACTGCGTATGGCTTCCAGCCGGATTCTTCGTCGATGATCGCCTCCACCAACTCAATCGGCACCCGGTAGATGGCTGCGTAATATTCCACCCAACGCACAGAGAGGTCCCGTAGTTGGCGGATGTCCGCTCTTTGCCCTCTGGCAATTCCCGCCGCGAGCAAAACGAACGCGCACACTTTTGCCGAGTTCAAGCTACAGCCTCCAGACCAGCGGCAAGCTTCTGCTCCTCTTCAGCCATAAGCTCGTCGCGATAGCGCTTCGAGTCGGCCACGAGCCCTTCGAACCCAGCCCGCATCTTCAGGCGCTTACGGTCTGCTTCGGTCTTGGCCAGGAGCGGAAGCAGCAAGTCCCGTTGCTCGTGTGAAATTTCCTCCACCCCAAGGATTTCCAGTGCCTGCACCAAATCCAACATCTCCGCGATGGAGGGGGGCTTCTCCATGTTCCAGCCTCGAAGCGCGTGCGCAAGGCCGGCAAGCTGCCCGCGCAGTCGCAAGCTTTCACTACAGCTGCGGACTGACAGAATCTCGCGCTCCCGTTCGACTGTCGGGTACTCGAAACGCAGATAAAGGCAGCGGCGCCTGAGCGGATCGCCCAAACGTCTTTCTTCATTTGAACTCAGAACGACAAAGGGAATCGTGGTGGCTCGAACCGTTCCCAGCTTCGGTACGGTAATCTGCCAAGCGCTCAGGATCTCCAGCAGTAGAGCCTCAAAACTGTGGTCCACCTTGTCGACCTCATCAACAAGAAGAACACAAGGCCGGTCATGGTAACGCAAAGCACGAAGTAAGGGACCATCGCAAAAGAAGTCGAGCGTGTGTAGTTGTCGCCGCAGTTCCTGCCAGTTGTGCTGGAGGTTTTCGCCCTCAGTCTCAAGGAACAGTTTTTGAAGCGCTTCGTCGAATTTCCCAATGGCCTTCTCTTCCGTGATCCCCACATAACACTGCAGGCGCTCTACAACTGTGCCAGCCGCGTCAGCCACAGCAGAGGCCAACTCGGTCTTGCCGCAACCCGGTGGACCTTCCACCAACAGCGGTTTGTGCATACGTGTAGCTAAGTACACCACCTCCAGGGTTACCGGATCGATGATGTAACGCGCAGCCCTCAGCTTCTCGGCGAGTTCGCACGCGGACGAAAACAACTTGGCTACCTTCCGGCGTGAACACTACACCGGAAGGAGTTCCTTTGCACACTTCTCAAAGCTGTGCGTTGTGCGCGAAGGCGTGCCGCATCGCTGCCCTCAGTTGCGGGGATCTGCACCCGATCTCAAATCAGTAAGTTCTTTCATTAGCGGGGTAGCGTGTTGAGTTTCTTCGAGCTTAGGAGACTTCCTACAATAGCTGCGTTCATACCAGATATCGGAGCCAAGCCTAATTTTTACCAATCGCGCCGTTGCTGATCAGACCGGCATGTGAGGCGAACCACTCGATTTTTCTTGCCAATCGCGTTCTGGCTGACAAGACCAGCATCCCAGACCAGCAGCACTAATTTTCGTACGAATCGCGCTCTCACTGACTATTAACTAGTCTGCGGACGGTGATCTCAAATCAGCAAATCGCTCGACGAGTCCATCCTTAATTTTACTGATCGCAATTTGGCTGAACAAAGCCGCGAGCCGCAAGTCGTGTACTCCCACAGCACACATGCAGAGTGTTTCCGTTACCAATTGCACTTTCACTGACCACTGGTATTCCGGTCACTCGACTATCAAAATTGCTGAGCTCCCGATCCGCCAAATCCTTTGTCGCCGCAGCGTTTTGACAGCAAACAGAATTCACTCTACAAGTACGCAGACGAGGCACTAAGTTGTGGTTCTCAGTGAGTTGTCAGTGGAACTCAGTCGTCGACAGCTTCCGTGCGGAGGCTGGCCCGCGCTTGCGTGCGCCGTGCAGCCTGCACTGGAGCCCACATGTTATTCACTGCTTGCACTCGGGTCGCAAGCCACAGACGTACGAGAACGTGCTCAAGCTTTCTTGCTCCGCGAGCAGAATCCAAACGGGAGCTGGCCCGTGTTCGTAGGAGACGACCATGACGGCTCCTGGCTAACATCGCTGGTCGCGATCACTCTTCGTGACTTCGTATCCGCTATACCCGCTCGGCTGAAGGGTCTTCATTGGCTGTTGAGCAACGCTGGAAAAGAGAGCGATTGGTTCTGGAAATGGAAATTTCGCACCGCTGATCGCCATGTTCGATTCAATCCGGACAAGTTCGGATGGCCGTGGTTTCCCAATACGGTCAGTTGGGTTGTGCCTACCGCCTTCGCGATCCTTGCCCTAAACCAGTTGCCTTGTTCTTGTGGCGGATTCGACTTAGCCCCTTCGCGAGTGGATCGCGGAGTCGAGATGCTTTTCGATCGCGCTTGTCCCGGCGGAGGATGGAATGCGGGAAACGGCCTCGTTTACGGGACCGCCGTTGCACCGCACGCCGACGACACGGCTATCGCGCTCTTGGCACTCCGTGATCGACCACAAGACTCACTCCTGCAAACCTCTCTCGACTATCTCGAACGCACTGCTCCAAGCCTCACGGCACCTTGGAGCCTTGCGTGGGCAATTCTTGCCCTCGCCGCACACCGGCGACCCATTACCTTGCTTCGTCGTGCACTGCTTACCTTTCCTGATCTCGTGTACGTCGACACGAGCACTCTTGCTCTGGCCTGCCTCGCCCTCGACCACGAACACGCACTGGTCAACCTTGGAGTCACCTCTTGAGCATTACGCGTCGAGATTTCATCATCGGGACTACAGCACTTGGCGCCGGTGCCTCCATTTCTGCTCCCTTTTTCCTGCCGAAACACCACTTCAATCGGCGCTCTAAGCGATCGCGAGTCGCAATCCTCCATGCGGAGCAGTACTCCCAAGAACTCGACCAGGTCCTGTTAAAGGGATTGCAGCTCTTTCCGCTAGATGTCCGCGGGAAGACGGTGGTACTCAAGCCCAATTTGGTCGATTACCTTCCGGGAGACGACATCAACACCCACCCGATGTTGGTGTTGGCAGCAGTGGAGGCATTCCGTCACTTGGGAGCGAAGTCTGTCGTCGTCGCCGAGGGGCCAGGACATCAACGTGATACTCAGTTGGTGCTTTTTCAGAGTGGTTATGAGGAATCACTTCGAAACGAGAGAATCCGATTCGTCGACCTTAATCGTGACGAACTGATCCGCACGCCGCT
>Ga0126384_10002813_pt1 | contig 10548 bp, 10 predicted proteins | sample PanSoiMetPlot_36_FD_92543 | JGI IMG/M metagenome (GOLD analysis project Ga0126384, IMG submission 92543) | Tropical forest soil microbial communities from Panama - MetaG Plot_36 | ecosystem: Environmental > Terrestrial > Soil > Tropical forest > Bulk soil | place: Panama | collected 2016-02-17 | reverse complement strand
CAGGCTGATGGGCTTGAAGAAGGAGTCGTCGTAGGCCTTGGGGCGGGGCGGCGCTAGGGTTGTTGCCATCGGTTCCTACCTCTATCGGGTGCTCGGCGACGGGCTGGGCTGCGCGCTGCCGGATGGGCTCGGGCTCGGCCGCGGGCTCGCCGAACCGCTCGGTGATGCGCTGGGCGAGGGGGCAGCAGATGGAGTAGGTGATGCGCTGGGGGTTGGTGTGGCCTTTGACTTGGCCACCTGCTCTGCAACCCAGGCGTTGTACTCGTCGGGCGGGACCGCCTTGACCCTGATCTGCATGGTGCCGTGGCCGGCCCCGCAAAGCTCCGTGCACTGACCGCGAAACTCGCCGGGCTGGGGGATCTTGAACCAGGCGAAGTTGTCATATCCGGGCACCGCGTCGGTCTTGCCTGCGATCTCGGGGACCCAGAAGCTGTGGATCACGTCTGACGACTGCAGCCGCATCCGAACCAGCGCTCCGGTGGGGACGACCATCGGGTTGTCAACAGCGTTGAAGCCGGAGGTCACGACCTTGAAGCCCTCGGGGTAGGTGATGCGCCAGCCGAACTGGTAGCCCTCGACTGTGATGGCCAGGTCGGTCGGGCCCCGGTTCGGGGCGATCACGTCGCCCTGGACGAGAAAGTCGTTTGCGAGCACGTTGATGGAGAAGTAGCCGATGACCCCCAGGAGCACGGCGGGCGCGATCGTCCAGGCGATCTCCAGCCTCGTGTTTCCGTGCGTCTGCGGCGGCCGGTAATCGGGGCCACGGCGCTTGCGCCGGTCCCGGATGATGATCGTCAGCAGCAGCGCCTGCACCAGCAGAAAGACGGCGAGTGCCGGAATCGAGATCCAGTTGTAGAGGACGAAAAGGTTGTGCCCGTTCGGCGACACGGCGTTGGGGAGCAGCGGGCTGAGACCAGTCGCGGCCAGCGCCGGGCTGGCCAGTAGCACTGACGCGATCGTGACCAGCGGCGCCGCAAACAATAGGCGGCGCAGCAGGGCGCTGCTACGGTAGCTCACGCGCTCAGTATAGAAATCCGACGATCTCATCTAGGGCCATGTGGCGCGTCTCAAGGCGACGCCGTCCTGCATCCCGGTCACGCCTCGGGAGATACAATCGGGCCCGTGGCGCAGGCGACCCGACCACGGTTCGTGGACACCAGCAATCCGGCGCTGGCTGTGGAGTGCCCCAAGTGTGGGCTTCTGACTCCGCGGTTCCTGCCCTATTGCAAGAGCTGCTCTTTCGCACTCTGGCCCAGCCGTGCATATGCTGGTGCAGCCTTCCACGCCTGGCAGGCGGCGGACCCAGGCCGTGCTGCGGCTCGTCCCTATGACCTGGAGATGCCGGTACCTCAGGCCGCGGAAGTGGTGGACTACGAGGAGCGCGCCCACCGCCTGGGCATACACATCTTCCCCTCGAGCAACTATCCGTTCGTGATCTGCGTCGGCTTCCTCTTCCTGGGCCTGGCAGCGATCCCCTTTCCCGGAGTGGCCCGGCTGGCGCTGTTCGTGATCGGCCTGGCGGTCTTCCTGTTCGGCGTGATCGGCTGGGTGGTGCTGGAGGACGTTGCCATGTATCCAACCGACGACGAGGGGAGCCACGGGGAGGGCGGGCACTAGTGGCGGTCGCCGGCGTCAGCCCACGTCTCCAGCGGCGCCCCAGCTATCCGGGCCTGGACCCCGCGATGATGGGGATGTACATCTTCCTGGCTTCCGAGGTGATGTTCTTCGGAAGCATGTTCGCCGTGTACTTCTACCTCTTCGGCTCGCACCCGTTCAGCTGGCCGCCGCCGAACACCGTGCCGGTCAACTGGTGGCCGATCCCCTTCTTCAACACGATAATCCTGCTTTCCAGCGGCGTGACCTGCCACTTCGCGCTCGAGGCGGTCGCGCATGACAACCGGCGGAGCTTTTTCATCCTGCTGGTCGCGACGATCGTCCTCGGCGTCCTTTTCGAGGCCGGCCAGGCCTGGGAGTTCACCCACGCCCACATCCAGTTCAGCGGCTTGAATCAGTTCGGAAGCGCCTTCTTCACGATGACCGGCTTTCACGGAGCCCACGTTGCAGGGGGTCTGATCTTCCTCACTCTGATGCTCGGCAGGGCTGCCAACGGGCAGTTCAACGCCCAGCACCATGTGGGCTTCGCCGCGGCGACCCTATACTGGCACTTCGTCGATGTGGTCTGGATCTTCCTGTTCGGGATCCTCTACCTGGCGGTGACGGCGGTCTGATGAGACGCACCGTGCTCCTTACCGCCATCGGCCTCCTGGCCCTCATCGCGGTCGCAGCCTGCGGTGGCGGTGGCGGCGGAGGGCAGCCCGCCGGGTCCATCAAGGTCACGATGACCGAGTTCAAGTTCGACCCGTCGGCGATCACCGCCCCTTCCGGCAAGGTCACGTTCTACCTGGTCAACTCGGGCTCGGTCGCGCACGACCTGGTCGTGATCGGGCCTGACGGCAAGAAGGTGGCCGGTAGCGAGCTGGTGCAGGCCGGCAATACCACCGTGCTGACGGTCGACAACCTCGCGGCTGGCAGCTACCGGATCGTCTGCGACCAGCCCGGACACGAGGATTCCGGTATGAAGGGGACGCTGACGATCACGTAGCCCCAGGCGCCTATCTACCCGTCGGGCTGCTGGAGGGCTGTGGGCTCGGGGGAGCGCTAGGACTGGGCGTCGCCGTCGAGACTATAGAGATCAGGTCGACTGTGAAGACCAGCGTCGCGCCGGGCGGTATCGTCGGCGGCGCACCCTGGTCGCCGTAGCCGAGGCTGGGCGGGATTATGAGCTTGCGGCGGCCACCAACCTTCATTCCGGGCACGCCCTCGTTCCAGCCGGCGATGAGTCCAAAGCAGTTGCCCTGCTGCTGAGCGCCTGAGCTGAGGATGGCGCAGATCGGCTGCCTGCCCGCGTCGCGGCTGGAGTCGAACTTGTTGCCGTTGCTGGCCAGCCAGCCTGTGTAATTCGCCATGACGGTCGCGCCAGTGGGAACCGTGGCCCCGTCACCGACCTTGAGGTCGACGATCTGCAGCCCATCAGGGAACTTGATCGGCGTCTTGCCGGCACCCTCGTTGAAGTCGTCCGCTCCGGCGGCGGGGGTTGGGGTCGTTTGATTGGTCGTAGCCACGGGACCGGTCTCGGGGTTCGGATCTGGATAGCCGCAGGCGGTCATTACGATCGCTGTGAGGGCGGCGGCAGCGGCGAGGTGGCGAGCTGTGAGGCGCATCGATCGGTGCACTAGCGTACGGAAAAGCTCACCGAGCCGGCTCTCGGGTGCGGGTCGCGAGGACGGCGGCCAGCACGACGGCGCACAAAGCGCATGCCGTGATCGCCAGCGCCGTTCCCAGCCGCGCCGCCAGGAGCCCTGCGCCGAGCGGGCCCAGGGCGAAGCCGATGGCTGTCGCGCTTGCTCCCAGTCCGAAGACTCGCGCCTGCACCTCCGACGGGCTTTCGAGACCGATCATCGTGTAGATGATCGGTCCCACCATGCCAAAGAACGCCCCTGCCAGCGCAGCTCCGAAGACGATGGTCGGGACGTTGGGTCCGTATCCGGAGATGAGCTGCGATCCCGCCAGCAGGAGGGCCGCGAGCGCCCCCACAGCCCGGAAGCCGAAATGGCGGGCCACCCTGGCGGACATGACGGACGCCAGGGCGCTGCTCAGGCCGGCGGCCGCGAAGGCGATGCCGGTGACCGCTTCGACGCCGCTGGACAGGTGCTCGAGGAGGCGCAGCACCACCATGGGCTGGAAGCCGTTGTTCGAGATCTGGAGCAGCGCCTGGCAGACCAGCAGCGCAGCCACGATCGCGACCGCCCCAGGCGCGGCCTCACGGAGCACCGCGAGGGCTGGCCGGCGGCCCGCCTGGCTCTGTCCGGGGGGGGCCTCTCGGACTATGGCGAAGACGGGAATCGTGGCAGCCGCCAGCAGTCCACCGCCGGCCCAGAAGATGGCCCGCACCCCGAGAATGGATGCGGCGAGGCCTCCCACAAGCGGTCCGAGCGCGGAGCCGACAGCTACAGCCGAGCTGAGCACGCCCAACGCCCAGCCGACCCGGGGGCGTGGCGTCCCGCTCGCTACGAGTGCCGTGGTGGCCGCGACGGTTCCGGCGGTGGCGCCCTGCACCAGGCGAAGGACGAGGAGGTCGACCGGGCCCCGGGCAAACCCCATCAGGCCGACCGTAACGGCGCCTCCGAGCATCGCGCGCAACAGCATGGCGCGGCGCCCGTAGCGGTCGGCCAGGGTGCCCCAGATGGGGCTCATGATGGCGAGCGCAGCCCCAGACGCACCACCTGTGACGCCCGTCCAGACGGCCAGGTCGCCCGGGTTGTGGACCCCCAGTTCGCGCAGGTACACGGGCAGGAAGGGAAAGGCGAACGAGAACCCGAAGATCGCTGTCAACTGCGCGAACCAGAGCGCGGCGAGGTTTCGCTGCCAGCCCGCCAGGGGCCTCAACAGGCGGTCGTGGTGATGACCGGGCTCCGGCCGCTGGCTGGGGGCATTGCTGGCTAGAATAAGCAACCGGCTGACTCGACCGGTTCGCCCAGCCTGGAGGGTCAGCGCGGCCAGCGGTAGGGCGGCTAGCTCAGCCGGGAGAGCGCTAGCTTGACATGCTAGAGGTCGGCGGTTCGATCCCGTCGCCGCCCACCAACCCTGACCTCCAACTCGGCAACAGCGACTGCATAAGTGGCCTCCGCGTCGTCTTCATATGGTCTCCACGTCGCATGCCGTCGCTATAACACAGCCAACTTAGCCCCCGTCGCCGAACTCAAACGCCCCACGCGCTCCGCATGCCAAAGGCGCAGGTACGCATCAGAGAAGGTCCGCGACTGCCCCCTCGGGATGGTTCGGAGCTGCTGCTCAGCGAAGGCGATTACCTCCGGCTGGTACCGGAAGGGCTCGATTGCTCGGCCTGTCCGCCCGTACGCGCGACGCATGAGCTCATGAGCGAGGAGAAAGGCGCCGCTCGAATCGTCCGCGATCATTGAATCCGAGCGCGGATGGTCCTTGTAGAGATCTTCCCAATCCGGCAGGGTGAGCGGCCGCGGCGACCGACCCGGTTCACGCACGGTCGCCTTCCAGGCGATATCGGTCCGATGCACATCGAAGACGGCATCATTCGGACCCGCTGGCACGTCTTGGCCAGCCCAGTAGCTCAGCAGCTGTTCGGACCATAGATCGAATTCCTGATTGAACTCCGGCCTTCCAGGAGTCGGCACCAAGTCGAGCAGCCCGAGCCGAGTGAGCGGCTTCTCGATCTGCCGCAGCACGCCGACCACCTGCGCGGCTCTCGCCATGCCTTTACCCTGGCCGCGCTCGAGCTTGAGCCGGGTCAGAGGCAGCATCACGGCGAAACGGGCGCTCCAATCCGGCTGGAAGCTGGGCAGCGGTCCGGCTGGCTCGACGAGCTGCGGCCATTTCCCCAATCGGTACCGGAACTGGTTCCCCGATTTCTCGACTCGAATGGTTCCCGCGAGCGCTAGGACGTCCAACGCAGCCGCGACGTTGACTTTGGCGTAGCCAGACTCACGGGCTAGCTCGGCCGCGGACCAGCCACGTGACACGTCGATGAGCAGAAGGCGGAGCACTTCGGCACGGGTGCCAACCCCAAACAGCGCACGGAGCCGGAGTTGCAGGAGTCCAGCGCGCTCGAGATTTGGTGCCTCGCTCTTACCGCTCGGCGTGAACCGCAGCGCCTTACCCTCGCCAGGCCACCTGATTTTCAGCACCTTCGCGGTGACAGTCGCGGAATAGTCGCCAAACGCCTCGCCCACGACCGGATCCACCCGCTTGAGCAGTCCCCGGAACCGAGTCGCCGAAACGAATCGAGCGTTCATGGACGAGCTGCAGATCAGCACCGCCCCTGGCTCGGGCACCACCGTGGTGATCGTCAAGTGGACACGCTGACGCAGGCTGCGCACCGGCGGCACGAGGTCCGCCTGCAAGAGGACGTCGGAGCACTCCGCCGGGCAGTGGCCGAGATGGCGTCGGGACGACCTGGCGTGCGGCGCGCCGACGTGGAGCTCGTCGCGACGGAGCTGGCGACGAACCTGGTCCGACACACGTCCGCCGGAGGGTGCGTGCTGTACCGGCCGGCCGGCGACGGCATCGAGCTGCTGGCGGTCGACGAGGGCCCGGGTCTGCGGACCGAAGGTGCCTTTCCTGCCCCCCATCAGGGGCTTGGCGTCGGCCTCGGCGTGATCGAGCGCCTGGCCACAACCTTCGATATCTACTCGACGGAGCGCGGGACGGTCGTCCTCGCGCGTCTGGGCTCTCGCGGGCGCCGGAGTCCGCCGTCGTTCTACTGGGGTGCAGTGAACGTTCCACTAGGCGGCGGTGGCGTGTCTGGGGACGGCTGGTCCGTCGCTGTTGAGAACATGAGCGTAGCCGTCCTGCTGGTCGACGGACTGGGCCACGGCGAAGGCGCCCACGAGGTGACCCGGACGGCGTTGAGTGTCTTCTGCCAGCAGCCCCCAACCGACCTCCGGGACTTCGTGCGCCGGGTCCACGCGGCCATCGGCGTCACCCGGGGCGCCGTGCTCGGCGTCTGTACGATCGACGCGGCGGAAGACCGCCTGACATACGCTGGTGTAGGCAACATCACTGGGCGAGTCCTGATCGGGGGAGCAAGTCGGAGCCTGCTGAGCCGAGAGGGAACGCTGGGGACGGAGGTGAAGGGACCCACCGTCGACGTCGTGCGCGACGATTGGGCCCCCGGTGCCATCCTCGTCCTGGCGTCGGACGGGCTCCGCAGCCAGTGGGACCCGCGCGCGTACCCTGGGTTGGTCGAACACGACCCGTCGGTCGTCGCAGCGACGCTTTACCGAGACCACCGCCGGGCCACGGACGACGCCACCGTGCTCTGCGTGAAGGACGTGAGGGGCGGGCCGGGGTGACCAGCGCGGCGCGGCGCAACGCTCGCCCGCGACCTCGATCCGCGAGAGTGGCTCCGAGCGCTAGGGCGGACCTCGAAGCGCGGCGAGCTGAGGTCGCCCATCTCCGCCATGAGCTGGACGAGACCAACCGTGGTCTGATCGCGCTCTACGCTGAGCTGGACCAAGCGAGGGCGGCCGAGGCGCGCCTGGCCACGATCGTTCAGTCTTCTGACGACGCCATCTTCTCTACGACTCTCGACCATCTCATCGACAGCTGGAACCCGGGGGCGGAGCGACTGCTCGGCTACAGGGCGGCGGACATTCTGGGCTCGCAGGTTGAAGTTCTGATCCCCGCCGACGTCAGGGACACATTCGAGGACGCGCTCGCGCGGCTCCGCGCCGGGGTACGGGCCATGCCGTATGACACCTGGTGCCGCGGCAGTCACGGCACGCTGATCGAGGTCGCACTCACTCTCTCTGCCATGCGGGATCAGGCCGGCCAGCTCATCGGCTATTCGGCGCTGCTTCACGATCTCAGTGCACAGAGGAGGAGGGAGGCGGAGCTGCTCGTCGCTCAGGCAACCCGAGAGGTCAGTGAGGATCGGGAGCGAATCGCCCGGGACCTCCACGACCTCGTCATCCAGCGAGTCTTCGCCGCCGACCTGGCTCTACATGCGGTGGGCAGCCTGGTCACAGCTCCCGACGTGCAGCGCAGACTGCACGCCATCGCGGGCGAGCTGGACGCTGCCATCTCCGAGATCCGGTCCACCATCTTCGGGCTCAAGCAAGGAAGCCAGGGCGCGACAAGCCTGCGCACCCAGGTACTCGCAGCGGTGACCAGAGCTGCCGAGAGCCTCGGCTTCTGGCCTCGGCTCTATTTCGAGGGGCCGATCGACGCCGCGGTCCCAGACGCCGTCGCCGAGCACCTCCTGGCGGTTGTCCGGGAGTCGCTCATCAACGTGGCCCGCCACGCAAACGCCTCAGCCACCGAGGTCAGCGTGAGCGTGGGAGAGGACCTGGTGCTGCGGGTCACCGACGACGGCACGGGGCTGGGCCGGGTTACCTGCGGCAGCGGACTCCGAAACCTGCAGCACCGGGCGGAGTGCCTCGGCGGCACGTTCGCCGTGAACTGCCACGAGGGGGGCGGGACCTGCGTGGAGTGGCGAATCCCCCTCCGGGTCTGAATCGGGGTTTGGTCACAGAAGCGAGCGCGGGCGCCAGCCGATCGAACCTTCGGCCAAGCACGCCTACGTCAGCTCGATTCGAGACTCGATGCCGTAGTGGTCCGATAGATGAACGGACCGATCGTCGGGCAGCAAGATCGGCTCCTCAAAAACCAGCTTCGGGTGGGCGACAATTTTGTTGGAGGGGGACGGACGCACCAGCAGGTGGTCGATCGCCTGTGTCGTGTGGAGCCTTGGCGTGGGTCTGTAGGTCGGTCGTGTGTCACCAGCCATAGTGTCGCGTAGGCCCGTCATCACCAGGAATTCATCGAACAGCCAGGAGTCCCTCGGCACATTGAAGTCGCCCATGACCAGCATGGGTGCACCTGCATCGACCATCGCCAGCTCACCAGCGAGCTGATGCAGCTCTGCCTGAAGAGCCAATGAGTGACGATTGGTTCGTGACCAGTCCCCATCGGAATTGGCCATGAGGTGGGTGTTCACCACAGTCACCCGGTGACCCGCAACCTCAAGCCGCGTGATCAACATGCCCTTGCGAAGGAGCCAGTCGAACCTCGGACTTCGTCGAGGTGTGCGCACGTGGTACGCGACATAGCGACGCTCCACGATTGGCCAGCGGGAGAGCGTGATCAGGCCTCCGGTAATCACCGGTCCCCGCGACTCGCACGCAACGTGTGGATACGTGCTGCAGATGTCGCGGAGTTCCGCCAAACTCCACCGCCAAAGGATCTCCTGCAAACAGATCACATCGAGCGCCGAGCGGTTGAGGATCTTTCCGAGCGTGCGCCGGCGCAGCCTGACCTGACCAAAGAAGAGCGTGTTGAAGGTCAGTACCAGGAACTCCCGATCGTCGGGGCCGGTCGCCTGTGCCATGTTCGCATGCTACGGGTCGCTGCCGGCAGGTCCCCCACAGCCTCCACGCTTGCGCCGTCTTCACCGAGCGACGGGACCTCCACATCCCTGGGCCTCCGCCCACTCAAACGGGTGAACCTGAAATCGCGCATTTGGACGTCGCGCGGGCCTGATATCAGCAACTACGGTGGGAGGTGCATGTGCCAGGCCAGCGGGCCGTACCGGTGGACCTCCGAGCGCACAGATTGGGCACGGTGATGCGGAAGTCGGCGGATAAGGTCAGGGGAGCCCCGGATGGCATCCTGGCAACCCCGAGCGCACCCAGAGGCCCGGACGGCCTCGGGCTTGATGGTGTCCTCACCGCCTGGGTCAGCGCCTCCCCAGATGCGGTCGTCGTCCTGGACAGCGACCTTCGAATCGTCTATGCAAACCCGGCCGCCTGTGCGCTGTTTGGCTATCCCGTTGCACGCTTGCTGGGCCAGAGCGCTCTCATGCTCGCTCCGGAACGGCAGCGGCAGACCGCCCTCAAACACTGGTCGGACGTTCGGGATGGTAGGTCCGAGGCGCTGCTCGGCATCGCCCTCCGGGCCGACGGTTCGGAGTTGGAGGTCGAGGTGTCGGGCACCGTGTTGAACCGCGAGGGCAAGCGGTTCCTTGTCTTCCTGGCACGAGACGTGACGGAGCGGCAGCGGCAGGGCAGGCAGGCGGCGGCGCTGGCCCAGGCCGCCGCCAGCGTCGCCGCGAGCGACTCGATCGACGCAATCCTTGACGCCATCAGCGGATGCGCTCTCGCCGGCACGCGAGCGCTCGCCGCATGGGTGAAGCTCGCCGATGAAGACCACGTCGCTGGATGGGTCGGTGCCGCGGGTGTGCCGGGCAGCTTCCTCGGGCACCTGCGGTCGGGGGCCTGCGAGGCCGCCGCCCGCTTCATCGACCAGGAGGCCCTGGCAGCGCGGCGAGTCGTCGTGTATGCGGATTGGCGGCAGCAGATGGAGCGGACACTCGGGTCCGAATGCCCGCTGAACCTCCCGTGGCAGCCGGCCGCCATCGCGCGTCTACTGCACCGCGGTGAGGCCGTCGGTCTGCTCACCGCCATCTTCCGGGAGGGCGAGATGCCGTACGCGGCCGAGACGAGCTTCCTCGCCGCGCTGGCTGACCAGGCGGCGATAGCTGCCGCCAATGCCCGGCTGCTGGCGGCAGCTCGCGAGAAGGTCGCGCTGCGGGAAAGGCAGCGGCTGGCCAGAGAGCTGCACGACTCGGCTTCTCAGTCGCTCTTCGCGATCCGGGCGGGAGCGCAGATGGCACGCGAGCGGCTTGGCCAGGATTCGGCCGGGATCGCCCAGCCGATCGACTACGTCATACGGCTCGCCGAGGCGAGCCAGGCCGAGATGCGGGCGCTGATCTTCGAACTGCGGCCCGAAGCCCTTGAGACGGAGGGCCTGGTGGCAGCTCTCAACAGGCAGATCGACGCCGTTCGTGCCAAGCAGGGCATCTCCGCCCAGACCATCACCAGCGCCGAGCCGGAGCTGCCCATCGAGGTCAAGCAGGCGCTGTACCGGGTCGGCCGGGAGGCCCTCTGGAACGCGGTGAAGCACGCCCGCGCCCGGCGCGTCGACGTCCGCCTGGAGGCTTATGGAGACTCGGTT
>Ga0126384_10002811_pt1 | contig 10551 bp, 8 predicted proteins | sample PanSoiMetPlot_36_FD_92543 | JGI IMG/M metagenome (GOLD analysis project Ga0126384, IMG submission 92543) | Tropical forest soil microbial communities from Panama - MetaG Plot_36 | ecosystem: Environmental > Terrestrial > Soil > Tropical forest > Bulk soil | place: Panama | collected 2016-02-17 | reverse complement strand
CCGCAAGAAGGCTGACTGCCAGGAATGATTCAATCAGAGCTCCGCTCAGTCTGAAAGCGGCTATCACGGGCGATGCCACTAGCGTGAAAACGAGAGCGTAAAAAAGAATCGTGTAGCGTCGGCTTAGATAACGCTGCCCGAGGGGTCGAATAACCCCAAGCACGGACTGCGGAGCACTCTTCTGTTGCGGTTCCGTGGCAGTCTCCCTCGCCGCCAAAGCTTACATCATCAAAACTGTCGAAATCGGTTAATTACACTCAAACGCCGATTTGGAGCCCGTAATGGACGTCACAGCCTATTATGACGAGAGCCAGTTTCGCCGCAGCCTCTAGAGATTACTCTACAGACCAGAGGAGGTGGTGTATGAGTTGTAAGCAATGCACCTCCGATAAATTCAACGACTGCAATGGGAGAGAACTCGCTATCCATTTTTCCTCTTGCCGGTCTGAAGAAACAAAGCTGAGGGTTTGCCTGAATTGCGAAGGGTTCTTATTCGGGTCGACCGCGATACCATCCACTTTTTGCCACGAACCGACGTTTCTCGTACCTGCTAAAAAAACGGCTTTGTAGATACTGTGATCGTTCCCACTTCGGTCTGTTCCGATGATCTATACGTCGCCATTTCCCCCAACCCCAACGTCGGTGGCGGAACCGGGAATTGCGGTCCACTGGTCGTTGGCATTGGAATGAAAAAAGGTGCCGGTGTCGTTGACCACTAAGCATGGACTCTTCCGAACGCGTGCAGTACGAGACGCTTTTAATCCAGCGATATCTCGGGACCATCCCATCGCTCAATCCTTATGCAGCAGCTATAGATTGTTGGTAATGTGGATGGCAACCATGGTGATGTCGTCGTTCAAGTCTTCCCCTTCGCGGTGCGCTGACCAATGCCATAGCTCCTCAAGCAACCGATCTGCCAGCTGATCAGCCGAAGTGTTTCGCTCGCCCGCAAGAAACTCGCGGAAGCGCTGCGCACCAAACTCAACGTCGGCGGCGTTCACAGTCTCGGAAATCCCATCGGTATAGAGCAATCCCCAGTCTCCTGGCGCGATGGGGACTTCCACCGAGGAATAGGTCGCGAAATCGAACCTTCCTAAGAACAGGCCGTTCTCGGAGATGTCACGGACGCCAGTTGAGTTCCCACCCCAGAGAAGTAAGGGGGGATGGCCTGCGCCTGCGTAAGTGAGGGTGCGCTTCTCCGTGTCAACAAAAGCGTAGGCTGCGGTGACGTAATGGTGCTGAAACTTTCCGCACAAGGACTGGTTCAATCCGTTCAGGACTCTTGCCGGGTCGGCGGCGCACTCCCTCTGCGCAGCCAAAGCTATCTTCAGCATCGACGCGATGAGGGCAGCGGGCATGCCGTGGCCAGAGACGTCGGCCACGAGGATGCCTATATGTTTGTTGTCGAGCACGATAAAGTCGTAAAAGTCGCCGGCCACTGCAGCCATAGGGACGTAGCGTGCCGCAACCTCGAGGGCTGCCACGTGTGGTACAGATTCGGGCAGGATAGATTGCTGGATCTGCCGCGCGGTCTCCAGTTCTTTTTGAATCGCGAGCAACTGTCGCGCCAGCTGTTGCCGAATCGCGCGAAGTAAGAGATGGGTTTGTACACGCGCCTTTACCACGGCAGGGGAAAATGGTTTGTGAATATAGTCCACAGCACCGACGTCAAAGCCACGGGTTTCATCTTCAGTTTCTGTTTGCGCGGTCAGAAAGATCACTGGGATGTCCCGGGTTTCCGGGTCGGCTTTGAGGCGGCTACAGACTTCATATCCGTCCATGCCCGGCATCAACACGTCTAAGAGGATGAGGTCGGGAGAAGGAGCAACTTTCACCAACTCCAAAGCCTTGGTGCCGTTGCTGGCAATCCGAATTTTGTAAACGTCTTTGAGAATCGAATTCACCACCTGAATGTTGGAGGGCGCATCATCTACTAGAAGGATTGTGTTGTTTCGATTGTTCTGGTCCACGTCAGCTACTGTCCCTTCGCTTGGCAAATCTGGGCAATGTCCTCGAGCTTCAACAGAGCCTGCTCAAATTCGAAGTTGTTAATGGCTTCGCCGAGTGCGTCGAGATCCCGTGTGTCCACCATGCCGACGAGGGCCTCGCATAGCACATGGAACGCCTCCTGCGAATCTCCGTCGCTAGCTTCGAGCAATGCCTGCAGACGGCTCACCGCTGTAGCAGCGCGTTCGGGGTCGAAGCGTACTGCTGCCGGTTGAGATTGCGCTGATTTAGGAAGAGCGTGTCTGATGGAATTCACGTGCACACGCAAAGTGATTGCGAACTGATCGAGCAGCGTCGGGACGGACTCCTGGTTCTCGCGGATGGCTTTTTCCAGTTTTCGGGCACCAGATTGCACATCTAAAATTCCGAGATTACCGGCAACGCCTTTTATGGTGTGTGCGATGCGCTCGGCGCATTTGCGATCATCAGCGTCAAGTGCGGTTGCGATCTGGGTGGCTGCGCCAGCTTGTTGGGAGACGAACTGCGACAACAGATTCACATATAGATTGCGGTTACCAGCTACGCGTTTCAGCCCGTCGGCAACGTTAACACCGGCAATCTGGAGCCAGGGCGAGCCTCCATTGTTTGTCGAGACGGTCTGCGACACGGATGCGATCGGCGACTCAGACGCTGGTCTTGGAGGCTTGGCCCATCGCAGCAGAGTCGAAAACAGAGCATCAGGGTCGATGGGTTTCGAGAGGTGATCGTTCATACCTGCGTCAATGCAGCGCTGACGTTCCTCCACCAAGGCATGTGCCGTCATCGCGATGATCGGGATTTCTTTCAGCCGCGGGTCACTACGGATCAGTTTGGTCGCGGTGATGCCATCCATTTCGGGCATCTGCAAGTCCATGAACACGACGTCAAAGGGAACGGTTTTTTCACTCTGGGTCAGGATTTCCATTGCCTCTGCCCCATGATTAGCAATGGTGACGGTCGCACCAGCGCTCTGTAACAGTTCGGTCGCGATCTGCTGATTCATCTCATTGTCTTCCACCAGCAGTACTCGGATTCCCGCGGCATCATGCGAGACGGCATTAGCTTTCTGCAAGCGGGGCTGTGGCTCGGGAGCTGCCGTAGCAAACAAATCGACGAGTGTGTCATACAGCAGGGAGGAACTCACGGGCTTCAGCAAATAGCCGTCCACCCCGATTGCTTCCGCCTGATTTCTTATGTCCTCACGGCCAAAGGCCGTCACCATCACAATTTTCGGAATGTGTTTAAGACGATCGTCGCGCTTGATGATTCGACTTGCTTCGAGACCGTCCATCCCCGGCATATGCCAATCCATCAGAACCAGACGATAAGGATCTTGAGAATCGGCAACCGCAATTTCGCGCACCGCGTCTTGGCCAGACGCAACCGAATCGGCGCGAAGCGCAAACACGCGCAGGGTGTCACTGAGAATTTCACGCGCCTGGGCATTGTCGTCCACTACCAGGGCGCGAATGCCAGCAAGATCTGGAATGAACTGCTTGGGCTTTCGCCCGGATCCAATCCCGAACCGGGCGGTGAAATAGAACGTGCTGCCCAAACCAGCCTGGCTCTCCGCCCAGATGGTGCCGTCCATCATTTCCACGAGGCGCTTGCAGATGGAAAGCCCAAGACCCGTACCGCCGTATTTCCGAGTGGTGGAAGTGTCTGCCTGAGAAAATGCCTGGAATAATCGGGCACTCTGCTCGGGCGTCATTCCGATACCGCTATCACGGACCGAGAATTTCAGTTTGACGCTGTCCGTTAACTGTTCTTCCATTGTGACCGTTACCAACACCTCGCCGCATTCGGTGAACTTGATGGCATTATTCACGAGATTGATGAGGATTTGACCGAGACGCAACGGATCGCCCACAAGGTTGGCCGGAATGTCGTGCCGTGCGGAGATTAGGAACTCGAGGTTCTTATCGTGTGCTTTCTGGCTGACGATGTTCGAGAGGTTATCGAGGACGCTTTCCAACTGGAAGCCGGTGGTTTCAATGTCGAGCTTGCCGGCCTCAATCTTCGAGAAATCAAGAATATCGTTGATTATGCCTAGCAGCGATTGAGCAGCTGATTTGACCTTGGTGAGATAGTCCGCCTGTTTGGGAGAGAGGTCGGTCTTCAGGGCCAGATGGGTCATGCCGATGATGGCATTCATGGGCGTGCGAATCTCGTGGCTCATGTTGGCCAAAAAGTCGGACTTAGCCTTCGTGGCAGATTCTGCCATCTCTTTCGCAGTTCGGAGTTCTGCCTCCACGCGCAGACGTTGAGTGATGTCACGGAATGCAACAACAGTTCCGACTGCTTGGCCATCCTTTAGGATTGGCGTGGTGGAGTATTCGACAGGAAACCACGATCCATCTTTACGCCACAGGACCTCGTTGCTCACCACTCGATATTTACCGTCCTGCGCGGTCTGGTACATGCTGCACTCTTCACGGGGGAAAAGAGAACCATCGGCGTGGGCATAATGAACGAGTGCATGCATCGGTTGGCCGATGAGTTCTTCTGGAGCGAACCCCAACATGTGAGCACCTGCTGTATTTACAAAAGCCGTCACTCCTTCAGGGCTCAGCCCGCAGATTCCTTCATCCACTGAGGACAAAATCAGACGAGAGCGCTCCTCGATCGTGGCCAAACTCTCGGCCTGCAGCTTCGTTTTTTCGAGAAGCTGTTTAGTCTCCAACTTGCTCGCCAGAATGGTAGTGTTCAGCGCCACTATCGGTAACAGTGCGTCAAGGAGTATCTCTTGCCTCTCCGACACCGAAGCTGAGGGAGCAAGTTCGATGACTGCCAGCGCCCTGTCTTGATGAACCACGGGGATGAATAGGACGCAAGCGGGTTGCAAGCTCCCAATTCCAGTGGAAACTTGCAATGCCTGGTTGGAGCCGGGCGCGATATGGAGGATGCGGCGATCGGCGGCCGCCTGGCCCACCAATCCGTCGCCGAGGGCGAACTCACGCGGCTCGGCTGCGACGTCGGCAGCGAAGGTACCAACCCGGGTCAACCGTGTGTGGCGGTCGTCGGCGAGGTAGAAAGCGCCATAAAGCAAATCCAGGTTTTTGGACAGTCCCGACAGCAGGGTATTGGCAAATGCGGTGAACTCCTCGGCCGACTGCAGCCTCTGTGTCATGGCCGCGAGTTCGGTCTTGATCCAAGCTTGCGTCTCGCGTTCGCGGGCGGCGATCTGCAGGGTGTGCAACGCGCGACTCATTTCGCCAATTTCGTTGGGACGATCGAGATTGCCAACCGGCTGATCCAAGCGTCCTTGCGCCACATCCAGAATTCGATTGCGAAAGGACAGAACGGCTTTTACGACCTCGACCTGCACGATGGAGAGGGCAATAGCCAAGGAGATCAGTAACCCGAGTGAGATGACAATCCAATTGGTTTTAATGGTTTGAAGTGTGCGCGCCGTCAGTTCTTGCGACTGCTGATCGACTCTCCCTTGCACTTCCTGCTGCAGATCCAGGACGGCTTTGCGCGTCGTGAACCATTGCGGGTCATAGACTTCCCGCATCAACTTCATTGCCTTGTCGTTCAGGTTTGCCTGAGTTGCCGCCCGTACCGGGCGCGAGCCCAAAACCAACTGTTCAAATAGCGCCGTTGCGGCAGTGATTTCGGAGGTCAGGTCCGGGCTTTCGTGCTTAGCCTCATCCATAGCTGAGTGAAATTCGGCAATCGTCTGGTCGAGTTCGCCATCAATCACTCGCATCCTGTCCTGGTCGATTTCAGCAATCTCTTTATAAAGAAAAAGTCCGAAACGATTGTTATGCGCCTGGGCAAGGGTCAGGCTGTGCAGGGTATTGACGTCCTTCTCGAGAAGGGATCTATAGCGAGCATCTATAGTGCTCATCCGGTGAGACGAATACAGGGCCGCAATGACGACCATGATGGCTAGCGGCAATAACGCGATCAGTACCTTCGTACGGATTTTGAAGTTCGCTAGAAGACTCATCTAAGCGCCAGGCGTTCCGAGCATCGGCGGGGGCACGTGCGCAACGTCGCGTCCGGAAACTATCAGCACCGCACGGGTAATAGCGTCACATGAGACTCATTCTCTCCAAGCTTGATTAAGCTTCTTGTGCCTGCGGACCTTTCCACAATTACATGGTTCATCCAGCACATGAGCAATACGGTCTGGAGATCAAACACAGCGTGTCCTATGCTGACGCGAAACATAGCGTCGTGCCGCAGCACTTTCTGTTAGCAAATTGAAACTCCTTCGTCAGCCGGAGAGAACTAGTACTTAATACAGGGGACGAATCATCCCAGCTCGAGGATGAAGCCGAACCTGTGTTGCTCTTTTGGCTAACAATGCCATACCTGTCATCATTGCCAGGCGCTAGCCCTGTTCTCTTGGTTACATTCCTCAACGACGGCTAGGAGGGTTCCCACGTCCTGTGTGGAACTGCACAGCGAAAGAACGGAGCTGAACCACTGAGGACTACCATGCGCAATATTGGTCCTTTCTTTGTCTGTTGGCTTTTTACAGTGAGCTTGGGGATATCGGCCCTCAGCGGGGAGGAGGAATCTCTATGCAAGGGCCGACCCTCGAACGATGGCAGGAGCTGTGTCGCCAAGCTGCTACTGAGCAAGACCCAAAAGGACTGATGGAATTAACCCCGAGATTATCCCCCTCCTAGACGAAAGGAGAAGCGACTGCTCGCGAAACGGATGCAGAATGAGGCCAACAGTTCTGAGCCCCTGAATAATCAGCAAGTCTAACTCGTAACGTGCGGGTCGTGAATGGCACAGCTGCTCTAGCTGTGGCGCAGAAGTGTAAGGCATGCCGCTTTACGCCGAAGTCAGCCTTTCGTGTGGCGGTCACGCGGGCGGCTCGGTAGCTCTGGTACGATTTTCAGAAGATCATGCAGCGTCTGAGTGGCACGTTCAAGCTCGGCCCGCTCTTCAGCAGCTTCTGTCGAGGTCTGATCGCGCAACTCATCGAATCGAGATGTGATCGCTCTATGTGCTTCAACAGCAGCCTCAACAAACTTCGGCAGGTTCGACTCGACAATCGCAATATGGAGAAGTTGTCTCCAGGTAGCACCACGACCTTCGGCGTCAGTTTCACGCATGACTCGCCTCAAGCTGGCAATGATGAGGCATCTGTCGCCGCGCATTTCCGACGAAAGCTGCATCTGGTACCTCTAGCGGGTACCTCGATGCCGCGTGGTTGGCGTTTGTCTACATAGGAGAGCTATACCGCTGTTTCCGTGAGTATCGTAGAAGAACAGATCCCTTTGAGCTCAATTTTCTTCTTTTTGTTCCGAAATCAGAACAAACTGTGGTGTTTGCCGATAGTAAGAACGCTTTTTCCAGGGGTCTGCAACTTCGAGTTGCAGCTAAACTGCATGCCGATTTGCGCCGAGTGGCAGTTTCAGGTGCGTTTATGCAAACAGGACGACCCAGAATTAGTGCCCTTCGATTCAGAAGCTCAAACCCTTATCACAGGAGGCGATGACCTACGTCAGTGCAGGATGCGAAGGGCAGGGTACGACGGATGCTTGGGTGTCCCGCTCCCGCCCGCCGACGCACGGCCGCGGAGCGCTTCGCCAGAGGGCCGGGAAGGGTCAAATCTTCTTGGGTCGAGTATTGGAAAAGCACTCAAGCGTCCGCTTTGGTCGTCCTCCCTCATATTGGGCAGGTGAAGGTAAACGTTTGCAAGAACCTGCACACTCGGCAAAAACTATCATTCTTGACGATTTAGAACGCAGCGCTAAGATTCCCGGTGCAGGATGGCAGAGTGGAATCGGCTGTATCGAGGCACAATGCCCGTCCTGAACCGTGTTAACTATTCAGTCCGGTGGCCACATCATTCGACTTCCCACCGCCTGCGTCGAGCAGTGCGGTGACTCAACGACCAGCGGGAGAACCTGCCCGGCTGGTCGTTCTGATTTCCTCCTATTCGCGACTCCACAGTCGTGAGCGGGACCGCAGTTCCCATCATCAGGGTAGAAGAGATAACGTGAGGTGAATCGGGCTGCGCTCTCCGCGGAGATGACCCGAAACATGACCACTCGTGGCTCGCGATGGCCATCGACCTTGTTGGTCCTCCTGCTCGTGGGTGTTGCCTGCGTTGCTATATACACCTTTCGACGGCCGATCCTCCGGGCGGCAGGATGGGCCCTGGTTGCCAATGAGAATGTCAAATCGGCAGACGTGATCGTGCTCACGATCGATTCCGACGGCGGTGGAGTACTAGAGGCCGCCGACCTTGTGCACAGCGGATTAGCTGCGCGTGTCGCACTTTTTGTGGAGTTCCCAGACGTTATAGAGCAGGAATTCATCCGCCGCGGAGTTCCTTACGAGAACCATGCTACAACCTCCATTCGCGAACTCAACGCGCTGGGTGTGGGCAACGTCGAGCGTATCTCCCAATATGTTTCTGGAACCGAAGATGAGGGGCCGGCTCTTGCGGCATGGTGTGATCAACAACGCATTCGTTCAGTCGTAGTGATCACCAGTCCGGATCACTCGCGCCGTATTCGGCGTGTGCTGCATCGTGCTGTGAAGGGCAACAACACCAGCTTTGCCATTCACTGTGCGCGATATTCGACTTTCGATCCCGACCACTGGTGGGAAACCCACGATGGCACGCGCATCGAAATCGAGGAACTTGAGAAGTTGTTGCTCGACATCGTGCGACATCCGATGTCGTGAAGAACTACGCTGGCGACCTTCCGCAAGCCTAGATGTGACAGCAGCTTCCGGCAATGGCTAGGTCGTGTGCCTGGGCTGGCCCTGATTGTACAGTCAATGTGCTATACCGAACACTGGGTGGCGCGGCGTAATTTACGGAATATTTGCCACTGCTTCGTTCGAGTAGCCGCTCTCGAGAGAATTGTTCCCTAGTGCCGTGACGACGTAGTAGTAAGTCTGACCAGAGGCAACCGCCGAATCGTTGAAAGCCGTTGCGGCTTGCAGCGCCGAGATCCGCGTGTAAGGTCCTCCCGTTTGCCCCCCTCGGTAGACGTAGTACCCCTGCACGCTCGACGTGTTGGGATTCCACGTGAGCGCTACTTGATGTTGACCGGTCTGAACGCCGCTTCCTGTCCATTGCTCGACAGAGGGCGAATTGCTTGCACTGCTAAGGAAAGAGACGCTCCCCGGTGAATTTCCAGAGGCTTGAGGACTGAAGGTCACCGTAAATGGCACGCTCTGGCCGGCAGCGACCATAATCGGAAATGTGATGCCTCCTAACGAATAGCCAGTTCCATTCCAGCTTGCGCTCGAGACCGTGATGGCGGACGACGACCCGGCAGCGAGAGTGCCTGACTGACTGCTGCTAGTCCCCACGTTGATCGTCCCAAAATTCATTGTCGACGGGCTGACGGCGAGCTGACCTGCAGATGGAGTCTGGTTTTGCGAACTGTTCATCTTGGTCACGGCGCATCCCGTGATCAGCAGAGTCATGGTTAGTGAAACTGCAGCCACAAGAGACATTACACAGGGCCTGCATCGGAGGCCGTAAGGGGTTCGAGCCGTAAGTTCGCTTCTCGCCATGCGGTAAATATTTTTTCAAGCCAAGCGGAGGTCGACAATCTAACGGAAGACAATGGCCAAAAACTCGCACCCATACGTACCTGCGGATCCTGAGCCGGTAAGGAGGTACGTATTCCGGCCAAATGTAGCGGGCAGGGACACGATTCGGCAGTGGCCGGAAGTACATACCGGTAAGCTATTAAAAGTAAGTACCTTATGTTCACACGTAGCTCAGATGCCAGAAATCTTGAACAGTCCTAAATTGGAAAATGTGTTACCAAAGGGCTGGGTACCCGAACTCCTGGGCCATGTACTTCCAGCGAAGGTCCGACATATAGTCCCTTGAAGCTCCCCCAAGCGCGATCGCTCGCGGCGCTTTCTGCAACGGCAACACAAAGCTTCCGCAGCGAGGACAGAAGTTGAGGTAAGGGGAGTATGAAATACGGATTTTTCCTTATCGCTCTGGTACTAGCATCCAACGCAGTTTCTCAGGCCCAGCAGGAACTCATTCCTCAACAGCCTCTTCCCGAGGCGCCAAGTACGGCAAAGTTCTGGAGCTTGGAGAATAAGGTCAATTTTTCGATTTTTTCTGCCGAACTTCTGGCCGATGCCATTACCACCCAGCGTGGTTTGAACCAGGGCATGCGGGAAGCCAACCCCTTAGCGCGTCCGTTGGTGACCCACGATGCGGCTGGCCAAGCTGCGGCGTCAGGCTTGAGCCTGGCCGCGGGAGTAGGCACCGCGTATCTACTGCACAGGACTCATCATCACAAGATGGAGCGCATTGCCGTTCGCCTGATGGTAGTTGGCGAAGGTGCTGTGGTGGCTCACAACATCTCCGCCTTGCGCTAGTACAAGTTCCCGCACCTCAGCTCTAACGCTTGGCGATTGCATCTCCTCCACGCAATTATCAGTCCCTCCACGTAGATCCCCTCAGGGAATCACCGCTTTTATCTGGTTCGAGTAGGCGCTTTCCCTTCCGCTTGAGTCCACCGCGGTCACGACGTAGTAGTAGGTAGCACCGCTTTGGACGTTCGTGTCGACATAGGTCGTGCTCGGGTCCAAAGCGGTATTGATCTT
>Ga0126384_10002810_pt1 | contig 10554 bp, 11 predicted proteins | sample PanSoiMetPlot_36_FD_92543 | JGI IMG/M metagenome (GOLD analysis project Ga0126384, IMG submission 92543) | Tropical forest soil microbial communities from Panama - MetaG Plot_36 | ecosystem: Environmental > Terrestrial > Soil > Tropical forest > Bulk soil | place: Panama | collected 2016-02-17 | reverse complement strand
GTTTTCGTTATTCGCCCAGTATGCGTGTGCGCCAGACGTAGGCTGTACGGCTGAAGTTCGGTAGTGTTTCGATCAGCCTGACGATCAGCGAGATGCGCAGACTGTGGAGGTAGTTATTCGCATGCTTCAGGCACGTGATGGCAGATGACATCTCGCCAGCTATAAATGCCCGTTTGCCCAAGTAAAACAGGCGCTGTCCCTGGAAGCGATGGATCGATCGCTCCAATGCGCGACGTTCGCCGTCCGTGAGGGAGACCGCAGTACGCATCTTCTGCAACACCCTGAGAGCACTGTCGCACATCCAGACAGGGTCGGCCGACAGGCTTCCGGGGCGGCGCCGGTAACGCACCAGGATTTCGGGATGGTAGATGATGCGGCTTCCGTGCTTGACACAACGCAGCCACATGTCAAAATCCTCGGAGCTCCGCAGCGAATCATCGAAGAGCCCAGCTCGTTCGAGCGCAGAACGGCGAGCCAGTACAGAGACCATGACGACACAGGTTTGTTCAACCAGCGAACTGAAGGTGACCTCGCCGTGCGACCGGGGTAACTCTTTGACTTCCGATCCGTCGCCAAATACTAAAGCATTGGGATAAACAATATCGGCGGTGGAATCCTCATCTAGTTTGCGGACCTGAACCTCAAGGTAATTCGGTTCCCATATGTCATCGGAGTCGAGAAGCGCGATGAGTTCGCCGCTTGCAGCGCGAATTCCATTGTTACGCGCGCCTGCCAGGCCACAGTTCCCGGTGTGAAGATAGGCGATGCGATCACGCCACGGAGCTATGGCTTGCTCAAGTTCGACAGTATCCGGGGATCCGTCATTGACCAGCACGACCTCGAAGTCCCTGTAGGTTTGGGCAAAAACGGATTGCAGCGTCTCAGCAACCAGGCTGGAAGTCTTATAGCAAGGAATGATCACGCTCACGCGGGGTTTTCGCGTGGCTGAGGGTACGGGGAAAGGGACAAGTACCGGACCGAGCCTGACTTCCGATGGGTCCTCGAGACTCTCCTCGCTCTCCCAATGCTGTGGCGCCGAGCACGTTTGGCGCTTTGGTGTATGGAGCCGAGCTGATGTTTCGTGATGCGTAATGCACCTGCGAGGCTGAACTCGGAGCCGGTGGATATGCGCAGCATGCAGCCAGAGGCAGCATCGGCGACTACACTCTAATTAGTTGATGACTATGAACGCGGAGTTGCTCGAACAATTGTAGCAAGTAGAGGTATTACGACGTTACAAATCGCTTATACCGGAGAAACGTATACTGGGACTAAAAGCGAATAATTCTTAAGTTTGTGATGGGGGCGCAGGCGTGAGTTTGTCCGGAAAGGTATTGCGCAAGATCCAATCGGTAGGAAAGGTTCCATTTAATGAGACTCCGCGTGACCGCGAGACGTGGCCCGAGGGCAAAGTATTGTTTTGCGCAGATTCTCCTGAGTCCTCGAAAGAGTGGATTCATCACCCCCAGTATCAGGACCCAAGCGAATTGCGATTCAATAAGGGCACGATGCACTTCGAGGTTAAGGCGGCCACCGCCGACGAATGGGCTTATATTCATCTCGATCCAAGAAAGTACAACTGGGGCGACTATTCCTGGCAGATGAAGTTTCGTCGCATGACGGCGTTTCAGGAATATGCCTTCAACTTTCGTTACCTAGACTTCGACAACCGCTACCGTTATCGCTTCGAGGACGACCTTCTGTTTTTCGACTCGAAAATTCGCGGTAAGTGGACATGTCACAGGCGTATGCCGTTTCCCATGGTGATGGGTGCATGGTACGACCTGCGCATAGACACGCGCGGCGACCGTCATCGCTGTTACGTGAACGGCACATTGATGATGGAAAATCGGGAGGGCTCGATTCGGCGAGGCTCGATTTCGATCATCCTGTGGGAAGTCGATAATGTGACCAACTGCGTAGCTGAGGTAGGGCCGGCGTTAGTGCGCGAGCTGGTCTAGCGCAGAAATCCTGCATTCAAGACCTAGACACCGACCACTCGGAGAAATCGTCATGACTGCTACGCGTCGCATCTTTTTGAAATCTGTCGCTGGCGCAGGGATATCTTTGGCGGTGCCTTGGTGCGTGATTGCCGAAGGCGTTCCCTCGATGCAATCCGCCGGGAATAATGATGGGGATTGGCTCAACCCGCCTAAGCGTTGGAAGCTGGAAGGCGGATCGCTGATTTGTACCGCAGATACGAAGACGGATTTCTGGCGCAAGACGCTTTACGGCTATATCACCGACAACGGTCACTTCTACTACCGAAGGGTCAGCGGGGACTTCACGACCGTGGTCAAGGTCTCGGGACAATACCATGCGCTCTACGACCAGGCAGGGCTGATGGTACGAATCGATGCCCAGAACTGGATGAAGTGCGGCGTTGAGTTCGTGGACGGTCATCAGAACATGAGCATCGTTTACACGCGAGAGTTTTCAAGTTGGGCAACTGGGTGGCTTCCCGACGGAACCTCTTCGCTCTGGCTCAAAGTGGTGTGCAAAGGCCCAGCGCTGGACATCTTTCATTCGCTGGATGGGAGGACGTTTAGGGAATCGGGAGTGGGCTACTTGGGCACGGCTGCATCCGTGATGGTTGGACCGATGTGCGCCGCCCCAGAGGGTAATGGATTCGAAGTGCGATTCGACGGCTGGGAGACTACGCCGGGGGCCCAGGCCGGCCACCCCTAGCGCGCCGGCGAAGAGCCACTGGTTCGGTGCGGCTGCGACGTCAGAGCTTCAGATCCTGCAAGTAGGTGCGAAAATCCTTGCCTAGGTCCTCGCGCTTCAGTGCGAACTCAACCGTGGCTTTGAGGAAGCCGAGTTTGTCGCCTGCGTCATGACGCTTACCTTCGAACGTAAAACCGTAAATCTTTTCTTTTTTGAGCAAGGCGCGAAGACCATCGGTGAGCTGCAACTCTCCTCCGCTTCCGGGATCGATGCCTGCTAGCATCTCGAAAATGGCGGGAGAAAGAACGTAACGGCCGACTACAGCCAAATTCGAGGGAGCGTCTTCGAATTTCGGCTTCTCCACCAGATTCCGTACCTCGAAGAGGCGGTCGTTGCCCGGGACTGGGCTGGCATCGAGCACGCCATAGGCTGAGATTCCGGGCCCATCGATTACCTGCACCGCCAGTACAGAACAGCCAGTCTGGTTATAGATTTCGATCATCTGCTTAAGACAGGGGACGGGAGCATCGATCACGTCGTCGGGCAGTGTGACGGCGAAAGGTTCGTCGCCTACGAGCTCGGTCGCCATCATTACGGCGTGGCCAAGTCCTAGCGCTTCCTTCTGGCGCACATAGGCGACATGAATCATGTCAGAAATTTCTCGAACGATTTTCAGCAGGTCGGTCTTACCCCGCTCCTCGAGCATCTTCTCGAGTTCGTAACTGGTATCGAAGTGGTCTTCGATCGCGCTCTTGCCACGTCCGGTAACGATAATGATCTGGTCGCAGCCGGAGTGCAGCGCCTCCTCAACGCTATATTGAATGATTGGCTTGTCGATCAACGGCAGCATCTCTTTGGGCTGGGCTTTCGTGGCAGGCAGAAAGCGAGTGCCCAGCCCTGCCGCCGGGAATACCGCCTTGCGTACTTTATTTCTCATGAATGCCTCAGTGCCGTCTTACAGAGTAGGACTGTCGTTGCCGAGCATGATACGCCGCACGATGGGAATCGGCGGCATTCCCTGCTTCATGAATTCATCGTGAAATTGCTGCAGTGTAAAGCTCGAGCCTACTTTCTGCTTGTAGTCGGCCCGTAATTTCATAATCTGCAGCTTGCCTAGCGTGTACACAAGATACGTAGGATCGGCGGTGCCGCGCTGTGCTTCACGTTCAGCCACTGCCGGTGTCTGGTGTCCCTGCTTGACGAAGAAGTCGGTTGCTTGCGCGAGCGTCATTTTGCCAGTATGCATCTCGATGCTGACGATGTAGCGGGCGTCGCGAAGGAGCGCGTCTTGCAATTGCCCGATGCGGAGCCTTGGGTCGCCGTAACCGTAACCCTCGTCGAGCATCATCTGCTCGGTGTAGTGTGCCCAGCCTTCCACGTTAGTCCCGCAAGAGATCAGTTTGCGAGTCTTCGAAGGGTACTGCTTGGTCCAGAGAAATTGCTCGTAATGTCCGGGATAAGCTTCATGAACTGCGGTGCTGGTGATGGTTCCTCGATTAAAGCCTTCCATCCATGATTTTGTCTTCTCTGTTGGCCAGGACAGCTCCGGCAGGGTGACGTTGAAATACGCTTCGGTGGCCTTGGCGTCATAAGGCCCCGGGGTCTCCATGGAAGCGGAGCTTAGGGCACGCGCGAAGGGTGGAGTTTCTTGGACGATTGGGCGGATTTCGGACGGGATGGTGATGATTTTCTTGGCTTGTATGAAACCGACCAGGCTGTTGAAACTGTCGCGGAAGCTCTGCAGCAGTTGGTTCGGCTGCGGATGGTCCTGCTCGAGGGCAGCGAGTACTTCTTCCGGAGTCTTCGTGGGATCAATTTGCGCAGAGACGCGCTTTAGCTCTGCCTGGTTTTTGTGCAAATCGTTGTAGCCAATCTGCAGCAGCTTGTCGAGCGGCATTTCAACCATCTCTTCATACAGTAGCTTCTTGCGATACAAGTCGGGGCCGAGCCGATAGTCTCCATTCGAGATAGGCAGGAGTTCGTTCTGCACGTATGTCTGGTATCGCTGCAGCTCAGTGACAACAGCGTCGTTAGCAGTCTTGAACTGCGCTTGAAGTTGTGCATCGGTGACGCTTTTGAATGCTGCAGGAACGTCGTTCTGGAAGAAGCTGATGATCCCCGGCAACTGTTCGATGGCAATTTCGGTGTATACCCGTGGCGGATTCTTCAGGTTGGCCCGGGCAGCGGCGAGATTACGCGGAATCTGTTTCTCTCGAGCGATAACCGACTTCAAGCGATCTGTCAGAGGCGCGAAGTTGCGGCTCATGAGCAGGTAAACGCTGGAAGTTCCAGAACTCGAATAGATGTCGGGGTTCTTCTGCCACATGCGGATCTCCTGCAGCTCCAGGATGCGCGCGTTGATAGCATTGGAGATCAGCTTGAGGTCAATGCGCTGCTCTTGATTCAGGAATTCAGTATGGGTATACCCTGCACCCTGTTTCGCCTCAGTTAGAAATGACAGCTCGGCGTCGCGCGACTTCAGGGAGTAATCCTCCAGCAGGTTGTCATACTGATGCAGTCCGACGTACGTACCCTCACTGGGATGGAAATGAAAATAGCGGTCGAAATACTCGTCCACCATGCCGTTAAATTCAGCGGTTGCCATAGCTTGTGGGTTAGCCGTGGTGGTTGGGTTCTGAGTAGCTAGATTTTTCATCGGGATCAGAAGCAAAAACAGATACGCAGCGGCACGCTTCATCGGCAGAGAGTTCCTTGGAAACCAGCAGGTTCATGTTACCGCATCATTCCGTTCGCCCGGTCAAAGCCAGGATCGACCACTCCAGTAGCTGCGTAGCGACTGAGAATCCTTCAGCGGCTCAACCCTCTATGGCGGCATCTTACGTTATGACCGGGCTTGCTGCTGCTGGAATGGGCATCAACCCCAATCTCCTGTAAAGGGAAACCGATGTGGAATGCAAGCGCGATCACTCGAGATGCCAGCGTGGCAGCGGCAGCCGCTCGAGGTGTTTGGCAGTGGATCCTTCGACTAGGGGCATTCGGGTTTATTCCCTTGGGGATCGCCGACGCCTCGGTGGTGCCCTTACCAGGAAGCATGGACATCCTGATGATTGCCCTTGCAGCGGCTCATCGCGAGTGGTGGCTCTACTATGCCGTGATGGCTACTGTGGGATCAGTAATTGGTGGCTGGATTACGTACCGCATGGCGCGTAAGGGCGGGGAAGAGGCGCTAGGAAAAAAGAAGCGGCCCAAGCTCTGGCGTAAAGTCGAGCAGCTGTTCGCGAGATCGGGTTTTGCGGCTATCGCGATAGCGGCGATACTGCCACCTCCTGTGCCAATCGTGCCATTCATCATGGCCGCCGGTGCTGCGCGCTATCCACTGCAGAAATTTCTTGTTGCCCTTGCTCTCAGTCGCATAGCCCGGTACACGATTTTGGGATTCCTGGCGGGCCGCTACAGCGGAAAGATTCTCAGCTGGATGAGTGAGCTCAACCATCCCGTGCCCATTGCCATTTGTGCGTTGGTCCTGATAGCGGGTGCTATAGGATTGGTGTTCTATTTACGGAAGCGAAGAACACCTCGAGAAGCTGGTGCCGACTGATCCCACATTTCTTCTCAAAGCACCCACTCTAGCTTGAGGGCTTGCTCAGAGCGTGCTCATGCCGCCATCAATCACCAGCTCGCTTCCCACCGTGAACGCGGATTCGTCGGACGCGAAGAACACTACTGCGCTGGCAATCTCAGCCGGTTCGCCAAAGCGGCCCAATGGAATCTGTCCCTGAATCGAATGTTGTACGGCCTTCAACTGTTCGTCTGACAAGCCAGCTCTTTTCAACAGTGGTGTAGCGATAGGCCCCGCGCTGACCACATTCACACGAACGCCGCGCGAGAGTAGTTCACCTGACATGGTACGCGTAAGTGAGATGAGCGCAGCTTTACCTGCTGCATAGACCGAGGTGTTAGGCATGCCGATGTGCGCATTGATCGAGCCATTCAACACGATTGAGGCGGGTTTAGCGAAAACCGGCAAAAGGGCTTGAATCAAGAAGTAAGGCCCTTTGAACAATAGCGACATGCTGCGGTCAAAGCCGGCTTCATCGAACTGCTCCAGGGGCCGCATGTCCACAATCCCGGCGTTGATGAAGAGCACGTCGAGCGCTCCAAAAGCCTTGCGGATTTCTTCGGCGAGCGGCTTCTGCGCTGCCGCATCTCCAGCGTCCGAAGTCAGCACCAATACCTCCGAGCCAAGTTCTTTGCGTGCCGCATCGAGCGTCGCTGGATTGGTTCCGGTGATGGCGACGCGTGCGCCTTCGCGCAAAAACTGGCAGGCGGTCTCCAGCCCGATTCCCGTTGTGCCTCCCGTGATCAAGGCCCGCTTACCTTGCAGCCGATTCATCGTGTCCTCCTGTTGGTGGGTTGCCCTGTTCCACTGCCTTGACGTCCGTCACGTTATCGCAGGAACAACGATCACGACTTTGCCGTATCCGTGCCCCCGAGGAGTTTTGCCAGCATACGCCTCTGGGGCGTTAGTCAGCGGAACTTCTGTGTCGACGAAGACCTTGAGTTCGCCACGATTCAGCAAGTCGCCAATTTCGATGAGTTGCTGCTGGTCGGGTTCTACGATGAAGAATGCTTCTTTCGCTCGTGTGTCCGTACTGGACTCGACGTCGGCAGCAATCGTTACCATGCGCCCGCCGAGTTTCAGTACATTCCATGAGCGCGCCAGCGTAGTCCCGCCGACGGTGTCGAAGACCACATCCGCATCTCGGACTCGCTCTTCGAATTTCTCTGTCTTGTAGTCGATTACCTGCGTCGCGCCGAGTTCGATCAAAAATTGAGCATGCTTGGACGAAGCCGTCGCAATGACCTCGGCACCACACATGCGACCAAGCTGTACGGCGAACACTCCGACCGCACCCGCACCGCCGTGCACCAGCAGAAGCTCCCCGACCTGCAGCTTTGCTCGCTGCATCAGTCCTTGCCAGGCTGTGAGTGCGCCGATAGGAACCGCTGCTGCTTCTGTGTGAGATAGATTTGGCGGCTTGGGTCCAATGCTGGCAGGAACTGTGACGCAGAACTCCGCCGTCGCACCGTCGGCAAACCAGTCGTTCATCCCGAAAACTTCATCGCCCACCGCAAAGCCCTTTACTGCCGCGCCGACCTCCGCGATGGCGCCGGAAAACTCATGTCCGGGAACTGCGTTGGTGCGAACCGTCCCATCTTTCTTATGAGTTGTGGGATACCAAATGAGTTCAGTGGGCGTAACACCGGCAGCGTGTACTTGAACAATGATTTCGTCTGGTCCGGCGTGCGGTTTGTCAATATCCACAACGACGAGGTTGTGGCCTTCTGCTGTCTCGATAATTTGTGCGGCTTTCATGGGTTAGTCGACGAAGCGAGTGCTTGGATGCACATAGGAGGGCATTCGATGTGAATTTGTTGCCTGACGAAGTTACGCTTTCGCAGTACGCTTGTTTTTAGACGAGATTTGTGGAAGGCGTCGGGATTTCGGAATCTTGCCGATACGTGGATCGCCCGCGAGCACTAATTCACAGGCGCGCGTGGCCGCTTCTTCGAAGTCTGAAGCATCAGAAGGCAGCACCTGCCACCCGGTCACATCTTTCCCGAACACCTCGATGGAACGCATGTTAGGGAACTCCCGGCGTAGCGAGTCATGATGCTCGATTGTTGTAGCGAGCCACACACCGTTATCGCGCGATCGGCCGGCCTTCTCGCGTAAGATCAGTACGATTTTTTCGCCAACATAAATGGCGGTACAACCGAACATCGGACGCGTCCACGGCGACACGTCGGTCAAGGCATCCAAGACGAACTCGAAGGGTATCTTTTTGCCCTGCCTGCCCCCAAGCAGAGGGTCGTGCTGTTTTTTGTCGCGATGTGTGGCCTTCGCCAACCGGCAGGATCTCGCTCTAAAGTGGAGGCAGTCCGGTGGCCGCGCGTACGGTCTGGACTTCCTCCGGACTCAGGCTGGTGTAGCGGCTCAGTTGCTCCTCTCGCGCGCTCGGTGGCATCGCGCTAAGTGCGCGAATTACGGTCTGTACTCGCGGGGAATCGTGCGAAAGCTGTTGCCGGGTTAGCTGGTTCCGCGCATACCCCGGCCTCTCGGTATAACCTTGGTAGGCGCGATTAGCGCCAGTGGCAGGCGTATACGACGCATTCGTAAGGGTCAGCGAATCGGATGCAGGAACGCTTCTGACCTGCGAACTGTCTTGCGGCTCAGCCTCTACAGCGTACCCGTAGTTAGCATCGCTCTGCGGGTAAGTGGACGCGCTGGATGAGACATAGGCCGCCGGAGCTGCCGGGGAGTAATAAGGAGCAGGGTAGTACGGATAGTACGGGTAATATGGAGCGTAGACGTAATACGGGTATGCAGGCCAGTAGCCTCCCCAGCCGAAGGCCACGCCCACTCCCCAACCGGATCCCCAGCCCCAACCCCAGCCATACCGTGGATATCTCCACCCGCCGTGCCAGCCGCCATTCCAACCTCCACCGCTGTGCCAACCACCGCCGTGCCAACTGCTACCACCATGCCAACCGCCACCTCCGCCGTGGAATCCGGCTCCCCCACCACCATGAAATCCACCACCGCCGTGCCCGCCACGTTGTGCGAACGCAAGCTCAGTTGTACAGGCAAGAACGAGCACGAGAGCTGCCGTAGATAGGGCTTTGGCTAGCATCGCGTTTTTCATGGCGCTACTCCTGCGAGGGCGTGTCTAGAGAACTCTCCAATAAAGCTAACCCGCAATCGAACGTTTTGACTCAAGGCGCCACAAGTATACGTCCGAAAATTGAAAGTGTGGGAATTCCGTCTCAATACCCTGCAATACCGTGAGGGCTGCGGCCAAGACATTCGCTGTGGTTTGACCCCCTGCCATCCCCTTGTTAAACTTACACTTTCCCGCCTAGTGGCAGAACCCAACTAAGGACCAACCGTGCGCAGTACGACTCGACATCAACTGAAACAAAACTCGTTCGCTGAGACCACTGTCGAAACTATCTCCTGGGCTCGTGAGAACGAGAAACAGCTCACCGTCGTCGCTATTGTTATAGTCGTCATTCTCGCCTTGATAGTTGGCGGATGGGCTTTTGTGAACTATCGCAACCAGCAGGCCAGTTCCGATCTTTCTGCGGCGCTGCAGAAGTATAACGCTCCCATTCGTGCTGAAGGACAGCCGGCGAGCCCACTGGAGCTGAGCTATGCCACTGGCCAGGAGCGTGCCAAAGCCGCCAATGCTGAATTCGCGCACGTGGCTGACAAGTTTTCGTTCACCCGTAACGGCCGCATCGCCCGCTACTTTGAGGGCGTCACGTTTCATGATTTAGGCAACGACACGGAAGCTGAGAAGCAGTTGCAACAAGTCGCCAAAAGCTGGGACAAGGAAAGCGCTAGCCTCGCGAAGCTGGCCTTGGCATCGATTTACCAGGATGCCGGCAAGACCCAGCAGGCTATCGATCTTTACAAACAACTGATCGAGAAGCCAACTACCACTGTGGGAAGGTCGACTGCACAGTTTGAATTGGCTAACTTCTACGAGGTCAATCACCAGCCTCTGGAAGCACGCAAGATTTACGAGCAGATGCAGAAGGACAATCCCACCAGCCCGGTTGGACAGTTAGCGTCGCAGAAGTTGCAGACACTGCGCCCGCCGCAAGCGGCTCCTCAGCAGTAAAAGCTAAGCGACTGGCGTAATGCACCGGCCTTTGTGGCCGGTGTTTTTCTTGGGTTGTGTTTTCGCAGAGCGCGACGCGCTTTTACAATCCTTCTTGGATATTCCCGTTTTCTGGCGGAGAGTTCGCATGCAAGTTGTCGAGAATTGGACTCCTCAAGGCATTACCGTTTACATGGACGGCAAGCGGTTTCTGAACTGCATTTTTACTGAGTGTAAAGTCGTGTATGGCGGAGGTGAC
>Ga0126384_10002809_pt1 | contig 10555 bp, 7 predicted proteins | sample PanSoiMetPlot_36_FD_92543 | JGI IMG/M metagenome (GOLD analysis project Ga0126384, IMG submission 92543) | Tropical forest soil microbial communities from Panama - MetaG Plot_36 | ecosystem: Environmental > Terrestrial > Soil > Tropical forest > Bulk soil | place: Panama | collected 2016-02-17 | reverse complement strand
GTCGCCGAGTTATCAGAACTCATCCGAGAGGGACGGGCCCGAATGACCGGACTAATCCGGCAGGAACTCCTTTCGGGCATAAAGACAACGGACCAATATGAAAAATTGAGGGTCCACCTTCGGTCTTTTCCGGATGAACTCGTCGACATCTCTGATTACGAAGCGGCCGCAAAGTCTGGCAATCGGTGTAGGTCGAAGGGAGTTGCAGTATCGATTGTAGACATCCTTTTGTGCGCCATCGCGATCAAGAGGCAGTGGGCGATCTTTACAACTGACCCTGATTTTTCCAGCTACGCAAGGGTTCTTCCCCTCCGGATTCATACGCCGCGGCGACGATAATTCACTCGGACCAAAGCTCGTGCCCAGGTGCGGGCTGCGGCAGATTTGACACGAATTCGCCGAGGAAAGTTCTAAAATCGTCTACTTGGGCGAGCCATTCCTTTTCCCACTCGAATTCCAGCTTGGCTGCCGGCACATTCAGTTGCTCTGGGCTGCCGTTGCGTTGGGATCATCAGGCATTAGCAAATTCAAGAAGCGGATGATTTGTTTCTGCTCGCGTTCCTGTTCGAAAGTGGCGTTTGTGTTTCTTGCCAGTTCTGCAAGTCTGGCGGACAAAGATTGCAGCGCAACTTCACGCGAGACGTAAGTAACTTCTTCGAGGGGACTCATCACCCATCCTGTTTTTGTTTTTTCGAATTCCAGAGTTTCTTCTCTCCAGCGAGACTTAGGGCCCGCTTCTGCATTGGAAAGAGTACCGAGCGATTCGATAGCAATGAGTGCAGATCCTCGCTTGCCTTTGACTTCCAATGCCGAGATGCGTATTGCGCGATAAACGACAACCGTTCTTCCAAAGCTGTTCAGGCTGCGCGTGCGAAGAGGTTTGCCGGAGTCCTGATTCATCGCGAGAAAAGCGGCGGCGACTTCCTCGGGCAGAGGATTTTTTCCGACAACTTGCATAACGATTGCCCGGGGAGTCTCGAGTGTTCCTGAAGAGGAGGCCTCCACGGCTGCGACAGAGTTCGAAGCGGGCGAAAGCTTTGGCAGCTTGGAAGGAGGACGATTCTCCGAAGTGCGGGTGGCGGCTGGAAGGGTTTCGTGATCGGAGTGGCGCGCAGCTTCGAGGGTTTGCGTGGAGCGGACCGGCTTTTCAGTTACATAGCGGTAGAAACGAGCGGTTCCACGCGAATGCCAGTAAGGGGAGTCATAAAACTGCGTATCGGGACCGGTGCGCACAGAACTGAAGAAAGAGTGTTCCTTGGGGTCAAGGACGATGCCGACGTGCCCGCGCCAAACAACGAGGTCGCCAGCCTGTGGTTTGTGCACACGCGTGAAATTGATGCTGCCGATGTAGAGATCGTTCGAAGTGATGTACTCGTAGGGAAAACCAGCTTGTTCGTAGACGTCGTGGACGAAGTGGGAACAGTCCGTTTCGGAATCGGGATCGGAATTCACCGTGGGAATGGTGGCTAGAATTTTGCGAGCTTCCGTTTTAGTGATGGAACGCGGCCCGGGCGCGTGCGCAGAAGGAGGCGGGGCATCTTGGCCAAAGACCGGCGAGGCCAATGAGAGGCACAGCGTCGCAAGGATGAGTCGATGCCGCATTCTTTGAGTCTGGCAGACCGCGGAGAAAGTCGAGCTGGAATGTGCCGCGAATGGCACACCGTCCTACCGTACAGGCTCCTTTTGCATTGGGCTGAAGGGCAAAAAACTGTTGCGGAACGCCTTAAATACGGAACTGCCTAACGCGGCTGGGAACCGCTGTTCATAGGATGTGCGGGAGATGCAAGGGGTTGTAGGACGAACATTTTGCGGAACCGGCTCTTGCAAAGTCCTGAAAGCGGGTCAGTTTGAATTTCTGGCCCATTGTGCCACAAACAAAGAAATTCGAACTGCCCCCTACCAAGTCCTACAGTTTGCGAGCGGCCCTTCTTACAAGAATTCGAAAATAGAGCGGCAACTTGCCAGCGAGCCCAAACATCTCAAGAGAGGATTCGGTTACCGATTCAACGACAGCTTTTTGTCTGGCGTTGACTGACAGGAAACGGCCTGATTTACTGTAATGGTAAGGTTCTTGAAGAAAGAGGTCCCGGCCCATGCGTCGTTTAACGCTCGCGATCTTGTGTCTAGTTGCTGTGGCGGCAGGAGCGCGAGGCCAGACGCCGGCGCTAGAGCCAATCCACGTTCATTCCGGTACGGTCCTGACGTTCTATTTGCAGACGCGGCTGAATCCTGAAAATGGAAATGCGATCGACCTTCTTCCGAAAGGGACAACGCTGAATATCCGGGTCCTCGATTCCATCCACTCCGATTTGACGCATGACGGAGCCGAGTTTCATGGGGTAGTTGTTTCGCCTCTCGTTTCAAAAGATGAAGTCGTGATCCACGCTGGGGCGGAAGTGCGAGGGTTGTTCGCGCTGTTGAGGAGCCGGAACCATCCAGAGGGATTCCGGTACGAGCTGTTGATTACGGGTATCACCGATGGCGGAAGGCTGTTTCAACTGACGGCGTCTTTGAATCCGTCGTTTTCAGATGCAGCGCCGCAGGAAACGGCGAAGGCCAACGGCAATAATGACGGAGCGCCGGAGAAGAGCAAACCCTCCGGTTCATCACACTAGCAAATTCGACCCCTTCGCGTATCTTTCACGCAGGTTACAACTCAACTTCAAAACACAAAGTGGTAGTTCCGGAGCACACGCGGTGATCCTTGCGTGAAGGGTGAGGAAGACTGCGGGACTCGGCCAATCCCGATTCGGCTGGGACTTCGCTGCCCCGCGAGTCGTTGCCATTGCGAAAACCTGCGCCCAGCAGTTTGCGCAGCCGCAAACGGGCTTTGTGCAGTTGCGATTTCGAATTGCCGACGCTGCAGCCGAGCATCTCCGCGATTTCGTTGTGCTCATAGCCGAGGACATCGTGCAGTTCGAAGATGCGTTTGTAGCCTTGCGGGAGTTTTGCTACGGCGGAATCGAGACAGACGCGATCGACCAATCCCTTCAGGCCTAGATCGGCGGAACCGAATTGTCGCTCCGGCCGATCAGACTTTTCACTCTCCTCGCCGTTTTCCAGCGGGATGTCCTTCATCTTGCGTTTGCGAAGGCGCATCAGCGTGATGTTCATGGCGACCCGATGAAGCCAGGTTGAAAACGCGGATTCACCGCGAAAGGTGTGAATCTTGCGGAAGAGTTGCAGGAAGGCTTCCTGCGTCAGCTCTTCGGCTTCGGCGGCGTTGCCAATCATGCGAAGGCACAGATGATAGATGCGCCGCTTGTAAGCGTGAAACAGTTCTTCAAATGCGCTCTCTTCTCCCGTTTGAGCGCGAGCGATAAGTTCGGCATCGCGGATTGAGACCGGGGCCGTTTGGTTCTCCTGATTCAACTGCCTACCCTCCAGCTTCGAACGAGACTTGGCGGAAAGAAGAGCGAAGACCAGCCCGAAATTGACCGAAATCCGGCAGACAGCATAGGACTTATGAACGACTGTAATGCACTACAGCGCCGCCGTGATTTGCTGGGCGATGAAAGGCGAGGCGTTTAGAATTGCGACCTGGTGCCTTACTAATTTCTTCAGAAGAGCAATCCCTTCGCGATCCACGAAGCGAACCCTGGCCAGATCCAACGTCAGCCTCGCTTTTCGATACAAGTATTCCTCTGAAGTCAGCTGCAGCAGGTCAACCCATTTGCCACTGATTTGACCTTCAAGCTGCAACGTGACCGCCTCACCTGTCGATTCCACGATGGAAATCTTCAGCACTTCATTTCTCGCGGGAGAGAAATGCAGCTGAGTTGCCAATTGCCGCCAAAGGTGGAGTTTTTTTAAATGCTGGAAATTCAGAGATTTGGAAACATGCGGCCAATTTGGAGTGCAAAAATCACTACCATATTTGGTGATTTGACTCTTGAAATCTCGCGGGCAACTACGACCGGCGGTAGGACGCGCTCTTAATGCCGAGTTTTTTCATGCGATGACGAAGCGTGTTTGGATGCAAGCCAAGAATAATGGCTGCTCCTCGAGGCCCTTCGACGACGCCGCCAGTCTTAGTGAGCACGGAATCGAGATGAGTGCGCTCCACGTCTTCCAGAGTGGACGGGGAGGGACCGCCGGACCCGCTCCGATGCATATTCTCAAGATCGCTTGCAGGGGCAGATGCGCCGGCCGATATGCCTAAAGTGGGCAGAAGGTCGGGGGTTAATTCGAGGACAGAGCTTCGGGAAAGGATCACCGCGCGTTCGATGACATTCTGCAATTCGCGGACATTGCCCGGCCAAGCGTACTTGAGGAGGCGGTCCAAGGTGGAGCGGGAGATACCCTGAATTGCTTTGCCAAATTTTCTGGAGAAGCGGTCCACAAAAAACATGGCGAGTTGGGGTATATCAGAAGCGCGCTCGCGCAAAGGCGGAAGTTCGATCGGGAAAACGTTGAGCCGATAGAAAAGGTCCGAACGGAAATCACCCTTGCTGACGGAATCTTCCAGGTTGCGATTTGTCGCGGCGATGACGCGGACATCAACGCGAACCGGTCGATTGCTACCGACCGGTTCGAACTCGCGTTCCTGAAGAACGCGCAGAAGCTTAACCTGGGTGGCGAGCGGCAACTCTCCGATTTCGTCGAGGAAAATAGTGCCGCCGTCGGCGAGTTCGAAGCGACCTATGTGGCGCTCGAGCGCTCCGGTGAAAGCGCCTTTGACATGGCCGAAGAGTTCGCTTTCCACGAGACCGGCGGAAATGGCACTGCAGTTGATCTTTACGAGAGGACGATTCTTACGATTGCTGCGGTCATGGATGGCACGGGCGATGAGTTCTTTTCCAGTGCCGGTTTCGCCGAGGATCAGGGCTGTGGAGTCCGTTGGGGCAACTTGCTCTACTTTACGCAGGACGGAAAGCAGTGCGGGGCTGTTACCAGTGACTTCTTCGAAATTGTGGTCAGAACGGATTTCTTCCTGAAGGTAAATGTTCTCCTTCTCGAGGCGGGCCCGTAGTTCGTTGACGTCCTCATAGGACTTCATATTGGAAACAGCCAAAGCCACCTGATTGGCTACTTCTTGCAGAAGTTCGAGGTCATCTTCGCAGTATTGGTCTTTCTTTGTGCTTCCAACGCCCAGAGTGCCGATACTCTTGCCTCCCACGATGAGCGGAACAATGCAGTCGGAACGGATGCCGATTTCGATCAGCTTGCGATCATTTGCGAACCGCTGCTCAACAGTAAGGTCTCGGCGAATCCTGCCGCGTTGCTCCTCGAAGATGCTGGTCACCATGGATTCCTTGCGGTGGACTTCCAAGCCAGTGCGGAAATACTCCGTATTGAGGGTGGTTTCGAGCGCGAAATAACGGAATGTCTCTGTTTTTGGCTGATAGAGAGTGATTACGGCGCCATCGAGAGGAACGATGCGTTTCAAGATGCCGGAGACCGCATGCAATAGATCTTCATTGGTAAGATTAGTGATCATCGCGTTGTTGATTTCAAGGAGCGTGCGATAGCGCTCCGCGGAGCGTTCCACTTTCTTGCTCAGGCAGGCGATTTCTTCGTAAGAAAGCATATTGACGACGGCGAGTGCGATCTGATTCGCCATTTCCTGCAGAAGCCTCAGGTTTTCCTGGGAATATTGATTCTTTTGGCTGCTGCCGACATTGAGAGTGCCAACACTCTTGCCTTCCACGATCAACGGAACAATACAGTCAGAACGAATGCCGGCCTGAAGGAGAAGACGATCGTTTTCGTATTGCTGCTCGCGTTCAATGTCGTGGCGCATGACCGGCTGCTGATGGTCAAAAACCCAGGCGGACAAGCTTGATTCGCGTTTGAATTCAACGCCGGCCTGGAAATGTTCGGAAGGAGCGGGGGATTCCATCGCGAGATAGCGGTAGGTATCGCTGTTTGGATTGTAAATTGTAATAGCCGCGCCATTCATAGGCACAGCACGGCGGAGAATCTCCGAGACAGCATGCCACAGCGTTTCGCGAGTCAAGTGGGTGATGATGGTGTTGTTGAGTTCAAGGAGAGTGCGATAGCGCTCTAAGCTCCAACACGTCTCCGAAGTAGGTTGAACGCTCTGCATAGCAAATGCCCAAAATCTGATTCGAGTACCTGGCCGCCGTTCCAGAGGTGCCCGTCGAGACGGCTGCGATAACAATTATTTTAAGCTCGATTAGGCCGCAAATCGCTGAAATTGTGACCCGGCCACGTTCAGATTGCGCCAAAATGGCTCGTCGAAGCGAGCGGCATAGACGGCAGGTTAAGAATCAGCGGCGGTTGTGCAAAGACGGCTGCGGAAAAGGGCGTGGAACTCTCCCTGTGCAAAAGGCAAAGAACAATGCGAACCTTGCCGTTTGGTTTTAAGACGCAAGCTTAGGCTAGCCTCGCTGTCGCAGCAAAATGCAGCGCAAGACGCAACGTGCAAGCCTTTGGTGGCTTGACGCGGCATGTCTCAAAAAGTATGTTCCCTAATCCTTGAACAGATCATCAAAAGTGCGCTTGGGTTGGGTGTGGTGTCTCAAGTACCGGGACTAGTTCGAAGGGGGAGAGGTAAGTGCCATGAGAATACACGCCGTGAAATCCAGTCGGAGCGCGATGCGGGTTTGGGAACGAAATTTAGGTGAAGCCACAGCCCTGCTGCCAATGGCGGCATTTGTTTTTCTGGGTTGCGGGGGGCCTAAGGCGGCACCGGCTATGCCGCCGCCGGAAGTGGAAATCGCGACGGTCATTCAAAAAGACGTGCCCATTTTTGGGGAGTGGGTCGCCACGCTCGACGGGTACGTAAATGCGCAGATTCAGCCGCAGGTAAGCGGATACATAATTGAACAGAACTACAAAGAAGGCTCGTACGTTCGAAAGGGGCAGACGTTATTCCGGATTGATCCGCGGCCATTCCAGGCAATTTTGGATCAAGCCAAAGCGCAACTTGCGCAGGCGCAAGCGCAGCTTGGAAAAACGCAACTGGATGTGGAGCGCGACACGCCCCTTGCGAAGGAACGCGCGATCGCGCAGAGCCAGCTGGACAACGACATACAGGCAAATCTGGCCGCGAAAGCAACCGTAAAGGCAGGTGAAGCCCAAGTTGAGCAGGCAGAACTAAACCTGGGATTCACCAACGTGACGTCGCTAGTGGATGGAATTGCGGGAATCGCCCAGGTGCAGATCGGAAACCTCGTGAATCCTTCGGCAGTTTTGACGTCAGTGTCGCAAGTGAATCCCATCAAGGCGTACTTCCCGATCAGCGAACAGGAGTACATGCACTTTGCGGAAAGGATCAATACGCACAACCAGCAGGAATACCCATCCGATGCGCCGCCGTTCGATCTGATTTTGGCGGACGGTTCCACATATCCGCAGAAAGGAAGATTACTTCTGACGGACCGGCAGGTGGACATTACCACGGGCAGCATTCGCATTGTGTGCGCATTTCCAAATCCGAAAAATATCCTGCGCCCAGGCCAGTTTGGCCGAGTGCGCGCGGCAGGGGATGTGCGGCCTAATGCACTGCTTGTACCGCAGAGGGCCGTCTCGGAATTGCAGGGAAGCTACCAAGTGTTTGTGGTTGGCACGGATGGAAAAGCAAATGTGCGGCCGGTCACGGTCGGAGAGCGAATCGGCACGATGTGGATTATTCAGAGCGGGCTCAAATCAGGAGAAAACGTGATTACCGAGGGTCTGCAAAAAGTGAGAGACGGAGTTCCCGTCCGCGTCAAACCCGGCTCAAGCGGTCAGGCGGCAAAGGGGAACTGAGCTATGTCAAGATTTTTCATCAATCGGCCAATCGTCGCCATAGTCATCGCCATACTCATGGTGATCATCGGGGCCGTCACCATCACGGCTCTTCCCGTTGCGCTTTTCCCCAATATCGCCCCGCCGGAAGTCCAAGTCGTCGCGACCTACGTTGGGGCGGACGCACAAACGATTGAACAATCGGTGGCGACTCCTATCGAGCAACAGATGAGCGGTGTGGACAACATGAATTACATGTACTCGCTAAACTCGACTGCCGATGGACAAATGAGGCTCATCGTCGATTACGACGTTAAGACGGATCCGAATACCGATTTGATTCTCACACAGATACGCTCAACGCAAGCAGCGTCTCAGCTCCCGATCGACGTTACGAACTTCGGGGTCACAGTGCAAAAGACCGTCACGGCGCCGCTGATGCTTATCGCCCTCTACTCGCCCAACAGCACCTACGACGCCCGTTTTCTTTCTAACTATGCTTACATCAACCTGGCCGACCAAATTACGCGCCTCTACGGCATCGGCAGCATCCAGATTTTTGGAGCCGGTCAATATGCGATGCGACTTTGGGTTAGGCCCGACCAACTCGCTAAACTCAAAATCACTGTTCCGGAAATCGTTACCGCCATTCAATCCCAAAACACGGTCAATCCCGCCGGACAAGTCGGCAGTGAGCCCGTTCCGCCCGGCCAGGAATTTACCTATTCTGTCCGGGCTCAAGGCCGCCTGACATCTCCCGAAGAGTTTGGCGAAATTGTGGTGCGCGAGTCTGTCGGCGGTGCCGTGGTCCGGCTAAAGGACGTCGCACGTATCGAGCTAGGTGCTCAGAATTACAGCAGTCTGGGCCGCTTAAACGGCAAGCCCTGCGCCATTATCGCTGCATATCAGTTGCCCGGATCCAATGCAGTGCAGGCCGCGGACGCCGTTAAGAAATTGCTCGCTGAATCCAAGCCCCGTTTTCCAAGCGATATGGACTATGTCATCTCGCTTGACACCACCAAGGCTGTTACCGAGGGAATAAAGGAAATCGTCATAACGCTGCTTATCGCCATCGTTCTTGTCATTGTGGTTGTTTATATTTTCTTGCAAGGATGGCGCTCTACATTGATTCCGCTCCTCGCAGTCCCGGTCTCCCTCGTTGGCACTTTCATTTTCTTTCCGATCTTCGGGTTTTCCGTTAACACGGTTTCCCTTTTCGGCCTTGTCCTGGCCATCGGCCTCGTGGTCGACGACGCAATCGTCGTCGTTGAGGCTGTCGAACGCCACATCGAGGAGGGCCTTGCGCCGAAAGCCGCGGCCTTCAAAGCAATGGAAGAAATCTCCGGCCCTGTCGTTGGCATCGCGCTGGTACTCTCAGCCGTGTTCGTTCCAACGGCATTTATTCCCGGTATTACGGGCCGCCTTTACCAGCAATTTGCCGTAACCATCGCCATTTCTGTGATTTTGTCTGCATTCAATGCGTTGACGCTGAGCCCCGCCCTTGCCGCTCTGCTCCTGAAGCCAAAGACTGAATCGAAAGGGCTGCTGCGAAGAGCTTTTGACTGGTTCAATCGAGCTTTTGACAGCGCAACCAAAGCCTATGTTCGAGTTTGTGGCGCATTGATTCGCAAGAGCGCCATTGCAATAGTCCTGCTGGTCGCCTTCAGCGCTGCGGCCGGCTGGTTTGGGAACAAGGTTCCTACAAGCTTCTTGCCCGATGAGGACCAAGGCTATCTTTACATCAATCTCCAGCTACCCAACGCTGCATCCATGCAACGGACCGATGCCGTCGCCAGGAAGATCGAAGCGGCCCTCGCTAAGACTCCGGGAGTCCAGTACACCGCCAGTGTCGTCGGCTTCAGCTTACTCAGCTTTGTACGCACCAGTTATAACGGCTTTTTCTTTGTGACGTTGAAGCCGTGGGACGACCGCAAATCCCGCGAGGAACAGTTGCAGGCGATTAAGCAGAACATCAATCGCGAACTCGCTGGTCTTCCCGAAGGCGTCGCTTTCTCTTTTTCTCCGCCCGCAATTCCCGGCGTCGGAACATCCGGGGGATTCACGTTTGCTCTGGAGGACCGGGCCGGGATGGACGTCAGCTTTTTGGCAACGAACCTACAGACATTCTTGACCGCAGCGCGAAAGCGTCCGGAGATTGCCGGTCTGAGTACAACGTTTTTGGCGAGCGTTCCCCAGCAATTCGTGAACGTTGATCGCGACAAAGTAATCAAACAGGGAGTCGCCGTGAACGACGTCTATAAGACTTTGCAAGCGTTCATGGGCGGACTTTTTATCAACTATTTTAATCGCTTCGGCCGGCAGTGGCAGGTGTATATCGAAGCGGAAGGCGACTTCCGTTCGCGAGCTGAGAATGTCGGACAATTCTTCGTGAGGAACAACAAAGGAGACATGGTGCCGCTCGCTGCGCTCACGCGATTCGAGGCGCGCCCCGGCCCAGAGTTCACGATGCGGTTGAACGAGTACCGCGCCGCACAAATCAACGGCGCAGCTGCGCCGGGATACAGCGCCGACCAAGCTACAGCCGCTCTGGAAGAAGTCTTCAAGCAGACCATGCCTCGCGAAATGGGTTTCGACTATATCGGCATGTCGTTTCAGGAAAAGAAGGCCCAGCAAGGAGTTCCGCCCGCTGTCGTTTTCGGATTTTCGCTGCTGTTCGTTTTTCTGATTCTTGCAGCACTTTACGAAAGCTGGACGTTGCCGTTCAGCGTCTTGCTAAGCACGCCGATAGCGGTCTTTGGCGCGTTCTTTATTTTGTGGCTAAGACGAACGCTGCTTTCCATGTTCTTGCCGAGCTCCATGGTGCAAATCGAGGGGGATGTTTATTCGCAAATCGGGTTGG
>Ga0126384_10002808_pt1 | contig 10557 bp, 8 predicted proteins | sample PanSoiMetPlot_36_FD_92543 | JGI IMG/M metagenome (GOLD analysis project Ga0126384, IMG submission 92543) | Tropical forest soil microbial communities from Panama - MetaG Plot_36 | ecosystem: Environmental > Terrestrial > Soil > Tropical forest > Bulk soil | place: Panama | collected 2016-02-17 | reverse complement strand
CGAAGTCACTCACGTTGCGGGCTGGAGGTTTCGTGATGCTTCCTTCCCACCATGTTCATCGGGCTAGCTGTCCGCGGGCGTGCACGATCTACATTTATTCTGATGTAGCCTTTGACATTCACTACGTCAACGCACAGGGCTACGAGATCTCAGCGGATGAAGCGCTCAAGGCTGTCAAGGAAAAAACGGCAACCGGAATGAAGTGACTCCGCCCTGTAAAAGTGACGCTGTCGAGAGTGACTGTTCAATCATCAATTAGTCCGTGCGAATTCATCGAGGGCAGGGAAGGTAAGCTTTAAAGTCTTAATTCAATTGGTGCCGAGGGCGGGAGTCGAACCCGCACGCCCTTTCGGACAACGGATTTTAAGTCCGTAGCGTCTGCCATTCCGCCACCCCGGCACCGGTGCTGAAGATTAACACGCGCACTCGTGTTCACGCATCCCGACTTTATTGTTCACGCACGCTGGCTCCAGCTTTAAAGCCACGGATCAACGCGGAAACCGCCGATGTGAAATGAACTGACGAATTAATTGGGAGCCAGGAACAACCACATTTATGAACGCGCTCGATGAAAATGGCGCGAGGGATAATACCGTTGAAATGATCGCGAGGGCGCTGGATCTGAGACTGCGACGGACGAGGAAACCGTTGAAACGGTTCGTTGATGAGTCGGACGCGTAGCCTATCACCCGGTTGAAACGGTAATAATATAGTTGACTCACCTGAGTCCAATGTCTTATGTTACCGCGAAATCAATCTGGGTGCGAAGATTATGCTTTCGAGCATTTGTGCTTAGATGTATTTCCGGATGGCGAAGGCGGGACTCAGTTAATGATCTATTTAACAGCGCGGTTCGACGAAAGTGAGAATGTTCAAGTTGGTAAGCCTCACATCTATACGGTCGCTGGCTGGATTGCTGAAGTTAGAAACTGGGAACGGATGAGAGCAGATTGGGATGCGGCAATGCTTTCTTACGGTCTCACCCGCCGGGGTTTCCATATGACGGATTTCATCGGTGGTTATAGGGACTATTCAGATCATGATGAATGGTCGGATGAAGTAAAAGAACGGCGATTCAGGCAGTTGGCGAAGATCATTGAGGATCACAGACTCCATGGTTTTGGTAGCTCCGTTTGTGCGAGGGATTTTAATGATGTAATTACCCCTGAATTGAAAAAATCGGGGCTGAAGAATCGTTACTATGGATTCAATATTATCCGCATTCTAGAAGATATTGAGGAATGGATTGACGCTCAGAATTATAGTAAGCCTGTCTCTGTTCATTATGTGTTTGCTCAAGGGCACGGTGCTGATGCTGACATTATCTGGCTTTTTAATTTGCTGTGTAATGACCCTGCGCTTATTAAGCGCTTCAGAATAGGCCCACAACCGTGGTCGGCTGGCGACATGAAACGCGACGGACGGCTACAACCATCTGATATTCTTGCTTGCTTGGCGAATAGGTACGTTGTAAGGGCCGAAGAAGGGAGAAACCTTGATGTTCTTAAGTATCAAACAGAACATTGGTGGGAAGTTTTGATTGAGCAGACGATGCGTAAAGGAAAACCGTCCTTAACTCCAATTCTCTATAACAACGTGATAACCCTCCGACGCTGGCTCGTGCGCAGTTCTACCGTTGGGGATTTGTTTGGCCCGACCGCCAAAGGGTTTAAGGAAGTGTAAGCATAAAACTTAACTCCGCATAACGCAGTAAAATCGAGTGTATGGACTCCTATATTAAAGAGTGTTTTATCAAGGCACGAGAGAGTGATCGGTGCATCTTTTTCATAACCGAAAGTCACGAGGTATTGGCTCGGTTGAAGGGTTACGCGATCATTCCGGTTGAAGAATACAAGCGACTTACTCAGCCACCGGTACCAGAAAGACCTGACGATTGTCTTGCTGGACAAACATCTTTCCAGTGTTAGGACATTGGAAATAGTTGTTTGTCATTCTTAGGTTAGGCGGCACTTCCTGTCCGGCATAGAGGTCGCCTATTGAATGTTTCTCAACTGGCAGGTCTAGTTGCATCGCGATGTGAGCGGAATGCGGTTGTCCGCATTCGTTACAAAACACATAAACTTCGAATTGAGGCATCGACTAAGAGGTTCCTTTCTTTGTTAGCTTTTGATGGTTTTTGCTCCGTTCGTGTTTTGCTAGTTCTTTGTCTAAGTCCTTTTTAGGCACGGTCATAAGAGCTTTAGCAAGTTTTTTAAATCGCTCAAACGAACCTGGTTCGTCTTGCCAGTTAGGCGGCACCTTGATTTTCTTCATTCATTCCTTTCCGCGCTTCCCGCGCTTCTGGCGCGGCATTGTTTTGCCGCGCCAGTTCTTAATGGTTGGTTTCCGCCCCCTTGCCAATCAGTTCGTTAAATGTCAAGCGTTTGCCAGTCAGAGCAGCAGCGGCCTTAACAAACCGATCAGCATCAGATCCCTTCCGTGTGTTGAATCTAAAAGTTTGCTCATCGAGGTAACGGAAAAGGTGAAACGGTTCAACCGATACGTAAGTGCCTTTCAAGGTTCGCTTGAGAAGCGACCAAAAGTTTTCAATTCCGTTAGTGTGAACGTTTCCCATCACGTAGGTTTCAGCGTGGTTAATGACGCTGTGAATGTAGCTACTTTCAAGGCCAGTGTAGCCCCCGTGAGCGTCGCTAAATACGTTCGCGCCGTGCTCCACGTGCTCTCTTACCTTTGGCTGAAGGTGGCCTTGATTCAGACCGTCAACGATAACGGTTTTGACTTTGCCTTGACGCTCAAGCAATCCCATCACGGCCACTTTGCCCACGATGCCATTGCGGGACAATTTGTGCCGCTTGCTGGCGTGCATATTTCGAGCCAGACCACCGATGAAAGTCTCGTCAACTTCGACATTGCCGATCAACTTACCAAGCGATCCATCCTGCATGGCCTTGCGGATGCGATGAAGCAGAAACCATGCGCTCTTTTGGGTGATGCCAAGCGAGCGGTGAATTTCATACGAGCTAATACCATTCTTAGCGTTGGCAATCAGCCAGATACCCGCAAGCCACTTGTCGAGGCCAATCGGACTATCTTCCATGAGCGAACCGACTTTGACGCTGAACTGCTTTTTGCACGCCCTGCATTTCCAGAGTCGGCGCGTGGTCAGATAGGACAATTCCTTGCTCTCGCAAATCGGACACTCAACGCCGTTCGGCCAGCGCAGTTGAGAGAGAAAGTTAATGCAGTTATCAGCGTCCGAAAAGTAAAGGATCGCTTGCTGCAAGGTCTGCGGGAATTCAGTTCGCTTTGTCATAGTGGAAGCATGGTACAGGGAAACTTTGGGTGAGTCAACTATATTATTACCGTTGAAACCGGGTGTGAATGAGAGAGTACCTGATTTAGTGCACACTCTCGTTCGAGGCATTGAGAGTGACGCCGTTCTTTCTTTTTAGAGTGGCGAGGTGGGCAACTGCTGCAACTAATTGCTGCGATGAGACGGGCTTTGCCAAATGTGCCTGGTAACCGGCGGCAAGCGCTCGTTGCCGATCCTCTTCTCGAGCGTAGGCAGTCAACGCGGCCGCGGGTATAGCTCCCCCGCTCTCTACGGAAAGCGATCGCACCTTTTGGATCATTGAATAGCCATCTTCGCCAGGCATTCCGATATCACTCATTAAGACATCCGGCTTCCACTCTTGCAGCATCTCCAAAGCGGCCTGCGCTGAATCGCACGTCCTGACTTCCGCTCCAGATCTGGACAGAACTTTGCCGATAAGATACCGGGAATCGGGAAGGTCATCGACAATTAACACTCGCAGACCTTGCAGAGAAATCGGATGCTCTTTGTCGTCTTTGGCTACAAAGCCGGGAGCTTTCGCCGCAGCCGATCGAAGCGGCAACGTAACTGAGAATACACTACCCTTTCCGACACCCTCGCTTTCGGCTAGAACAGTACCGCCATGGAGTTCAACCAGATGGCGCACGATAGCCAGGCCAATACCCAAACCGCCAAAAGCGCGCGTTATTGAACTATCGGCCTGCCGAAATCGATCAAAGACGTTGGGAAGGAATTCAGGATCAATTCCCTTCCCGCTGTCGCGCACTACGATGCGCGCGTGACCGCCAAGATCCTCAAGATTGACGTCTACACGACCTCCCTCTTGAGTGAATTTGACCGCATTTGAGAGTAGATTCCAGATAACCTGATGGAGCCTTGCTTCATCTCCAAACACATGACCTATCTTTCGATTCAGATTAAGTGTGAGTTGGATAGACTTGGAATTGACTGCCGGCTGAATTGCCTTCACACCTGCTTCGATTATGTTAGAGAGATCAACTACTTCTTCTTTGAGTACAAGCTTTCCCGAGATTATTCGAGATACATCGAGTAGATCCTCAATCAACTGAGCTTGTGTGCCGGCGTTGCGTTCAATTACCTCGAGCCCTTCCGCGATTAACTTCTCGTCAGACACGGAACTGCGCAGCAAATTCGCCCAGCCTAGTAGCGAAGTCACTGGTGTGCGTAATTCATGCGATAACGTGGCAAGAAACTCATCCTTAATGCGGTTGGCTGCTTCAGCTTCGGCTCTGATCCTCCGTTCGCGCTCGAGCAGCTCACTACGGTGCTCCTCGGAGCGTTTCAATTCAGAGATGTACTTCGAAAGCTCCTCGACGTGCCGTTGTGCGAAATCGGCTTGAGCTTCCGAGGCTTCGATGTTCTTGAGATAGGTGTCGTACGTAAGATAGATGATCGCAACGATCGGGATCGTGGCGATGACAGCGTAAAAGCCATAGCCGCGAATAAGGTGAGCAATTATTCCAGCGGCCGAAGCTCCAGCAAAATAGGTGACCGAAGTCCAGAGGTAAAACCTTTTCCACGTGGCCCAAAAGGATTGCCCAATTTTGTATGACTTTTCTACGGCAATAAGGCTGGTATTTGAGATGTACTGCACGGATGCCATCAAGCAAATTGCAAGCAGATAATTTGCTGAAAAATCCACCGGAACGATTCCGGCTGATGACCCAAGAAACAAGCTCAACACGAACACCGTGAGGCTGGTGGAAAGAGCAAGCATGCCGGAATTAAACAGAATCGTGCGCGGCTTTTTTGTGAACGGCAAACTTGAGCTAATGCCGTCAAGCGCCGAGAGAAGAACCGCCGCCTCGCCGCCGTAGAGCAGGATAGTGAGGAAAATGAGAGTATCGGAAACTGTAATGCGGCCACTGACTCGCGGAATCTTCACGGCAACCTGGGAAGAGATCATGACCAGAATTGCCAGCCAGAAGAAGTGAGTATCGAGCCGCGCAACGGGCAAACGATAGACTGCAAGAGCCGTGGCGCCGATACCGATCAGAGCAACAACCCAGATATAACGTTTCGCATAATGCTGCCCCTCAGTTGATGCCTGACCTCCCAACCCGCTCTGCTCCGCGGGCTCATTTACGGAAGGTTCTGTTTTATCCGGGTTCTTCTCGATAGGAGACTGCATGGGACGTCCTTATTGAGTGTTTAGTGTTTAGCCGTCGGGGTTTTCGGCAAACGTGAATTCAATATTCTCAGAAACCTTTCTCGACGGTGGAGAAAAAAGGATCCAAGAGTCACCAACTGGGGCAGCAGTCAGTGCGCAAGGTGTACTTAAAGAACTTGAACGATGTAGGCTTCGTCGCGCTAGCGAAAAACGGCAGCGACAAACCTATCCACTGGAGCAGACGAAGTCCGCAATGAAAATCTAATAAGAGCAACCCAAAGCGTTGAGATCGAGGTCAACCGGCATGAACGATGTATTGTCGCCATCCACCTCGGCCATCTGGGCCAAAATAATCAGATCTCCAGTGATAACGCCATCGCCGGTGATCACTCCATCACCTGTGATTACGCCATCGCCGGTGATTACGCCGTCACCGAGTATGCTGCCTTCGGCGAGGCTATCCGCAAGCAGGTCACTAACGTTTAAGAAAGGCAATCCATCACCGGTGATTACTCCGTTGCTCGTCATGATTTGAGTTCCGGTGATGATTCCATCCGAAATCATCGTTAAATCGCCGGTGATAACACCATCGCCGGTGATAACACCATCACCGGTAATGACGCCGTCGCCAAGCAGCTTACCGAGTCCATAGATCTTCTGATACTTGGTAATCAGATTGGTTCCAATGGCGTAAGTCCGATCGATTACTATTCCGCGCGACCAGCTAAAGGTGTAGCCACTAATCGTAGACTGCGGCGCGGGAGGATCACTATTCAGAAGACTATCGCCGAGCGGTGTATCGTTGGTTAAGTCGGTCCTCAACAGATTAGCCAAGCCAACCGCGCCTTTAACGTTAAGTTCGCCACTTCCCTGCTCCAGCATGTTGAATCCAGCCAGAGGCTGAGCCGTGTACATCATGATCACCTTAACCAAATTCGGCGTCAGGGTGGGATTAGCCTGAAATATCAGTGCGGCGGATCCGGCAACCACCGGCGTGGACATAGATGTCCCGCTCAGGTACATCATCTTTCGTTGGGACTGATTACTCACTCCGGCGTCGAGCTCCGGGTGCTGCGTAACAATAGAGTTATTCTCTGCTTCGGCGTCGATCACCTTGTTTCCTGGTGCGACCAGATCTGGTTTGATCAAATTGTCGAAGTGCTTGACGCCATCTGTATCTTCCGAGTAACTGCGTGTCGGACCACGAGAGCTATAGGTCGCGATTGAGTCATCATCACGACCGTCAGTGCCGTAAGTATTCGCGGCGCCTACCGTAATCGCCGAAGGCTCGTTGCCGGGACTGTGAATTCGGCCGTACACCTTGGTTCCACTAAGGTCCTTGCCGGCATTACCGGCCGCCGTGACCACCACGATTCCGGCATTCACCAGTCCGCGTACCGCCAGGCACAGCGGATCAGTCCTATAAGACTCAATCGCGGGCATGCCGAGACTCATATTCAATACTCGGATGTTGTAGAGGCTTCGATTAGTTATGATCCAATCCAGCGCGCTCAGCACACCGGAAGTCGAACCAACTCCATTGGAATCCAAAACTCTCAGATTGATTATTGAGGCGTTCGGGGCGATACCGATGTACCTGCCGCACGCAACCATACCGTTGCCTGCTGCAATCGAGGCGACATGGGTCCCGTGTCCATAAGGATCATCGGTCCGATTCTCACCGGTAAAATCCTGATTGGCTACAATTCGGCTACGACCTGTAGCGTTGTTGAAAACCACGTGATTGGGATCGATACCCGAATCCATGATGGCGATTCCGACGCCGGTGCCATCCAATCTGCCGGAGTTCGCGACAGCGGTGCTACGCACATCATCAGCCCCAGTTGTCATTGAAATATGCCCGAGCGATCTGACTTCGCGGTCTAACGCCACGTAAGCGATATCCTCCCGCTCAGCCAGATTAGCGGCAGCTTGAGCCGACATGGTGAGAACCTGGCTCTTGAAATTATTGAAACGGCGCACAACCCTTCCTCCGCCTTGCTGAACAGCATCGTCCAGCGAATCGTTCCAGGCTCCGGTGGGCCGTACGATGACGCGAATCTGGTCAGAGCCATGACCACGGTTGACGCGGCCAGACAACTCTGCAGACGTCTTCTTCATTGGTCCCTGTTGCCTGGACCCATTCGCAAATACACTCTCAGGGCAAACCAATTGCGGCGGGAGGCAAAGTAGGAGATACGAGAATACAGAGACCAACAGGAATGCGCGTTTCATTCAGTCCTCCAAGCTGAGACTCATCTGAATACGCCGAAGCCGATGCCAAGAGCTTAAGGCTTGGCGATCCGTTGTCGGGAGTTTCTCGCGACAGCTAGAACGAGAGGTTGGCTCAGCTTTAAGGGCAGGTGAGTATAACCAAAAGTGTACAAAATGTTCAATATAAAACACTATTTGGACACAGTCTGGCACCGGATCAGCTACGGGCGTAAGCTGCGAGTGATGCCGCCCCAGGACCGAGGTGAAGTCCTGACAAGAACAGTGAGAACATCAGGCAAGGCTCAACTCGCCGGCAAAATCTCACAAAATGCTAAGCAAATGTATGATCAGAGGCCTGCGGGACGCCCTGACCGCAACTTCCAACGTTGTCGGCTGTCACGGCAGGACGGAGTCAGCGTCCGGAAATGGATTGCGAACTGACGCTCGCGTCAGCCTGCGGACTTGAAATGAAGAAGCCTATTTCGGTGAGGAAGCGGCCAGCAAACCGTTAAGAGACGGGCTCTGGTCCGATTGCGCAGTTTAGATTTGGTAGGAATCGATTACGAATTTTCGGATGCCCTAGGGAAATCGCACCTTGACGAAGGATACCGCTACGCCTGACGTGCCGCCGAGCTTATCCTCCTTGCGTAGAACAACTCCACTAATTGAGAATCGCGGTGCCTCGGGCGTCACGTGTTCAGTCGGACGCAATCCGACATCGATGAGAAGCGCGGAACCAATCTCGACGGATGGCATCAATCGCATGTACAGACCATCGCTGCTGATGTTGTCCAAGACCGTCTCAATAAAGAACTCATTTCCAGCGCCGTCGATACCCTGTACTCGCGCGTGAAATGGCACAACGATTCTTGGTTTGCTTCGTCGTTCTCTGGGTAGCTGGATAGCTGGCACTCCCAAAGCTTTCACAATCAGGCGTCCTTGGCAAAAGACGAGTGTCTTATTGCGATCGAAGGTTAATGAGAATTTTAACGCCGGCAGGTCCAGAGTAGTCCTGGCTGCAGCCTAAATAAGGGGCGTTGTGCGATCCAAACCAAAAACGCTAAATCGCCATTGTCATGTCCTGGTAATCACGTGCATTTTGACCTGTCAATTCCTTAAAGCTTCGAGAGAAATAGTGACTATCAGTGAAGCCGACCCGGAGTGCGACTTCCTTCACGCTGTATTGTCTCGTGCGCAACATTCTTTTGGCCTGCTCAAGACGTATCTGCCGCAACAAATTGCGAAAGCTTAATCCGACTTGTTGATTCAAGATGGTGGACAGCCGCTTCGGAGAGACCTTAATCTTACGAGCTACTTTTCCAATGCTGAGCGAGGGATCGGCATAAGACTCAGAAACAGTGTTAACGACCTGGCTTATGATTTCGTAATCACCATTCTTCTGAAGATGTTCACAGGCCTCAAATGGCATCACCTTACGAATTGCCACGACCATCTCACAATCAGTGTTGTCACGGGATTGATCGCTTAAAACGAACTCGCCTCGCACCACTTCTTCAGACCTTTCGGGACTGACCAATTCACGCCTTAGAACCAGAATTGGTACGTGCGGATAAATCCTTCGCAGCTGACTAATGAAGAGCCTGCGAACCGGATACCTGGCGACTCCAATGGCAATGAGATCCAAATCAAATCGTGAACTGAGCTCGCCCGCATCCTTAGGCGAAACCGGAAATAAGTCCGAACGGGGCACGCGTCTTAGCTTTCCGATGACATGGTGGCAACAATCTACTGCCAAGATCTGCAGGTGATTGTGAGAGTTATCCATTTTGATTAGGCGGCAGTTCTGTGCCCTGCAGCCGAGCGCATCAATTCCTGATTACCTCTTTCTTCACCTCGTTAGCGCAAAAATGCAACTGGAAAGTATTGAGGCTCTGAAATTGGGTTGTTACTATTGAGTCGCTCCCAGCTCCTCTTCGTTTTGGGCCGTTGAGAGCTCAAATCTCACCACAAATATATTCTTTGGCGGACGACTCAGGACGACAACGCGCTTTGTCGACCGGAGACGTTGGGCATACTCAGAGTTGCTAGCCGAGTGCCCGCCAACCCCGACTTTGCCCCTGAATATTGGTGTGCGCCCCGCACGGCGCCGGCAAACCAAGCCAGGATTGGAAACTTGGGTTGCGGCTGGCTGAGTGCGAGGCGCACTCAGACAGTAATCAATCGGAAATTAGTTTCTGGGGTGTCAGGGCATGGCCTATTCTTATCGTGTGGTTATCGGGATTGTTGGACTGATATCGGCGCTTGCCGCATTCGGCGCAATGAACGTCCAAAAAGTGGTGCGCTGGAACAGCAGCGATCAATCACAAATGGCGGCGACCACTGCTGCCAATGCCGTTTCCCGAGCCACGGCGATTCATAGCCTAAGCTTTAATTCGATAACCCCACTCAAAATCACTCCGGCGCAGATTTCTGAGACTCTCAATCGCACACCGGCGTTAAAACAAGCTCTTGCGACTTTGAAGGCAAAGTCGGACGGCGAATACAAGCACTCAGCTCACTGCGTGCTTAACCGTAGAATGAGTCATCACTCGAGCTATCAGCAGAATCCAGCGGCCATATCTAATCCGGTGCTAGTGACTGAGACAGATACCGCTCGAGCGATTGCAGTAGAAACAAGCACCCTTAAGCGCGAACCGTTCTTCCCCAGTACCGCTCTTGCATGGGGTCCTGATCCGACTGATCGGCACACTAGAATTTCATTGTTCGCGATGAACGTCGGATCGAGCTTCGGTGATTCGCCCGCAAATTTGTCGATCGATGCCGAAGATAGCGCGCACAACCATTACTTGCTTTCCGTCGAATTTGTTGGAGCCGTTCCGGATTATTCCTGGTTGACGATGATCGTGGTAAGGCTCGATGAGAGTCTTGATCTTTCAGAGGACGTTCTCTTAAGGAT
>Ga0126384_10002807_pt1 | contig 10558 bp, 12 predicted proteins | sample PanSoiMetPlot_36_FD_92543 | JGI IMG/M metagenome (GOLD analysis project Ga0126384, IMG submission 92543) | Tropical forest soil microbial communities from Panama - MetaG Plot_36 | ecosystem: Environmental > Terrestrial > Soil > Tropical forest > Bulk soil | place: Panama | collected 2016-02-17 | reverse complement strand
TATACGCCCGGTTGAAAGTGACGCCGGCATCAGCAATCAGTGCCTTGGTTCTCGGCATCAACTCCGCCGTGAGCGTATCGTGACTCTGATCGTCTGTCATGATGATCAGAATGTTCGGGCGATCGGATTGTGTCTTCAACGCCGCGTTTGTTCTGTGGCAAGCTGCCGGTATGACCGCGAGCATAGCCACAAACAGAGACACTGCCACTAACGCGAGCAGACCAACACCGGTAGGACCGGTGCGGGGAGAGTGAGAGGACGTCATCCACTGGTTCCTTAGTCGATAGTATTTACCTAATACAGATACCGGTTGTTTGGGCCTTTCGCGCCATTAAATAACGAATCGACCTCGAAGTCCAGACGGCTTTGGTAGGTTAATGTTCGCGGTGAGAAGAGGCCTTGAGATGTTTTGATTCCAGTACAAGCGCAGCCCTCCTAATAAACGGCGCCATGACTGGGGCGTTGTTTTGCGAGGCGTTATTCCGGGACTAAGGCAGGACTATCGCGTAGAGGAGTTCATCGAGTGTTTCAGAGTCTTTAGTCACCGCGTGCTTTAGTCGCGCTTCGAGCTTGTAGCCTGCGTTCTCCAGCACTCGAGCCGAGACATCATTTCTATCGAACACTCCGGCCCATATGCGATTCAGATCAAAGTTTGTGAAAGCGTAATCGGTTACCGCGCGAACCGCTTCGGTCATGATGCCCTTACCCCAGTACAGCTCTCCAAGCCAGTATCCGATTTCGGCTGACCGGCGGTGCACATCCTGCCCGAGCACAATTCCGATTGCTCCCGCAGCCTCGCCGTTCACCTCCATAGCAAAGTTGGTCAATGGTTCGGCCTGGGACGCGAGCTGAATCCAGCGGTCGGCATCCTCCCGTGTGTACGGGTGCGGAAAAATATCGCGGAGGTTGCGCCAGATTTTTACGTTGTTGGCGTGATGGATGAGAGAGTCTTCATCTCCCGGTCGCCACGGTCTGAGAGTACACCTGCTGAGCTTGATCTCCATGATGCAACACGGTGCATAAACGTAGCGGATCGTTTACAGTATCCGCTCAGATCGTTTAGTGCCTTGAGCTTTGCGAGTCATCTACGAAATGACTCGATTGGTATTCCGTCGTTGGCCGCTACTGTCCGCGGATTCCATTCCAAGGAGGAAATCCAGTGTTTATACACTCGGTGTATTTTTGGCTCAAAGACGATTTAACACAAGCGGACATCGATGATTTCAAGAAGGGTCTCTACTCGCTACAGCAAATCAACTCGATCAAGCATGTGTTTATCGGTACGCCAGCCGATACCAACCGGCCGGTGATCGATTCCAGTTACTCGTATGGCATGGTGATCGCCTTCCAAGACGTAAGGGACCATGACCAATACCAGGATGACCCGATCCACGATCGCTTCAGAGTCGAATGCGCAAAATACTGGAGCAAGGTGTTGATCTACGATTTCGAGACGAAATAGGGGATGGGGAGATGAGGAGAATGGGCGAAGGGGCGAATGGACGAAGGGGCGACACGGTGACGCGGTGACACGCAGGCGCGGGAACGTGGTGACAACACCGAGAAGGGAATCACGCCACTCCAGGTAGCTGCTCTCCGCGTCTCCGTTTCTCCGCGTCGCCCCTTCGCCCATTCCCCTCATCTCCTCATCCCTCACTCAGAACTCAGAACTTCCGCCCGTTGCGCTGCAACCGCCTCACGGCTTATAGTTCAAATTTACTTGAATGAAGGGGCGAAGCTGTCCGACCGATCCATCAACCTCGAGGACTGATATCGAATGAAAACTCTCCTTTTGAATCCGCCTTCATTTCCAAACTTTGATGGTGGAGCAGGCTCCCGCTGGCCCGCCGCCCGCGAAATCGCATCGTTCTGGTATCCCGTGTGGCTCGCTTATCCCGCGGGCCTCATTAAGAACAGCAGATTGTTGGACGCACCGCCCCACGGCGTGACGCCCGAACAAACCATAGAGCTCGCGAAAGATTACGATTTCGTCACCGTCTACACCAGCACACCCGGTTGGAAAAACGACTTGCGGCTGGCTGAGATGATGAAGACCGCCAAGCCCGATTTGAAGATCGCGTTTGTTGGACCTCCTGTGACTTCTCAACCCGATGCCGCGCTGAAGGCGAGCCCGGTGATCGATTTCGTAGTTCGCAAGGAGATCGATTATCCTCTCGCGGAATTCGCGGAGGGAAAACCGCTCGAGCAGATTCAAAACGTCAGCTTCAGAAAGGACGACTCCATCGTTCACAACCCCGAGCGACCGCCGCTTCACGATCTGGATTCGCTGCCGTGGGCGACCGATATTTACAAGCGCGACCTGGACATCACAAAGTACAACGTTCCTTTTCTGCTTAATCCTTATATCGCGTTCTATTCGTCTCGAGGATGTCCGGCGCTATGCACGTTCTGTCTATGGCCTCAGACGATCAGCGGGCATGCGTGGCGCACCAGAAGCGCCGCCGATGTTGCAGCGGAATTCAAACAGGCCTGGGGATTGTTTCCGAATCTGGAAGAAATCTTTTTTGACGACGACACATTTGCCTGGGCTAAGAAGCGCACCATCGAGGTCTGCGAGGCGCTCAAGCCAATACGCAAGACTTGGTCGTGCACGTCCCGGGTCCACACCGACTTTGAAACGCTGAAAGCGATGAGAGACGCCGGGTGCCGGTTGCTGATCGTCGGATTCGAATCCGGAGATCCGCAGGTTCTGAAGAATATAAAGAAGGGCGCGACCGTCGAGCAGGGTCGCGAGTTCATGAAAAACTGCAAGAAGCTGGGTATCGTAGTGCACGGCGACTTCATCATCGGTTTACCCGGCGAAACTCATGAGTCGATAGAGCGCACGGTGAAGTTCGCCGAAGAACTCGATTGCGAGACCATTCAGGTGTCGATTGCTCATTCGTATCCCGGCACCGAGTTCGATGACTATCTCCGCAAGAACAACTACCTGATGAATGCCGATATGACCGATGAGATGGGGCATCAACTGCCGGTTATCAACTATCCGGGACTGACCCGAGAGGAAATCGTGCAGGCGGTCGAGCACTTTTACGATCGCTATTACTTCAGGCCCAGAATAGTTTTCAGAATCGTGCGAGGCGCGCTGTTCAGCAGTCGCGAACGACGCCGGCTATACAAAGAGGCAAAGGAGTTCCTGCAATTGCGGTCCAAGCGCAAGCAGTTCGTGGCGGCGCAGGCCAGCCGTTGATCGCGTGATCTAAACCGCCATCGCTTTCCGGCGCTGCCCTTGCCACGGGCGAGGGCGGCGCCGATTGCGTATGGGGGTAGAAGAGTCCGTCCTGAGTTATTGAGTTGTGAGTGCCGAATGTGCGTTTCCCGCTCCGGACGAGTTGTGATCCAGAACCCAGGTGCGAGCACTCAGAACTCAGGACTCAGAGCTCAGAACTCACCATGCCGAAGGTGGAAACACACAGACTCATCGTCAACGCGGACGACTTCGGTGCCTCGGAGGAAGTAAACGAAGCCATCATTCGCGCCCACCGGGAAGGAGTGCTGACCAGCACCAGCCTAATGGTGACCGGCGAAGCGTTTGATCAAGCCGTAGCCCTCGCACGCGAGAACCCCCGCCTGGCGATCGGAATCCATCTTGTCACCGTGATGGGCAGCAGCGTTCTTTCACACGATCAGATTCCGACGCTCGTCGATCATCAGGGGCGGTTTTCGAACGATCCGGTGTCCGCCGGGCTGAAGTACTTTTTCTCAATGCGCGCGCGTCATGAGCTCCGCCTCGAAATCAATGCCCAGTTTGAAAAGTTCAAAGCGACCGGACTTCCGCTTTCCCACATAGACGGGCATCTTCACCTTCACGTGCATCCTGTAATCTTCAAGGCCGCTCTCGAGCTGGGTGTTGGCTACGGTTGCCGGCGAATGCGAGTGCCGGTAGAAGAACGCGCGCTGGCGCTCCAATTCGACTCAAGTCATCTCGCGCTCAAGACCGTGCACGCGCTTCTTTTTTCCGCGCTGGGCGCGTACATGAAATCGAAGCTCAAGCCGTACGGTTACATTGTGCCCGAACGGGTGTACGGAAATCTTCAGAGCGGAAAAATGAACGAGGATTATTTCTTGTACGCCCTCAAACACCTGCAGTCCGCGACTTCGGAAATCTATTTTCACCCAGCAGTCTTTCGAAACGAAACGGGCGATTCCGGTGAAGGTCAACTGGACGATCAGCAGCGCCAACTGCAAGTCGAATTCGAAGCTTTGACCAGCCCCCGAGTCGCTGAGACAATCAGGACTCTCGGCATAAAGCTCACGAATTATTTTGAGCTGGAACGCGCATGAAGACTGCCACTGTTCTGGTCATCGCCATTCTCTCGCAAGCTGTCGGGGACGTTTACGTGACACGCGGAATGAAAGCGGTAGTCGAGATCTCCTCGCAGACCGCACCCACCGGCGGACTATGGGCGAAGCTACTAAGCTATGTCGCAGTTGGCCTTCATGCGGCGCGAAGTCCTGAGGTTCTGGTCGGTACGCTTTGTTTGATCGTGTTCTTTGCGCTGTATAGCGCGGCACTGTCCTGGGCCGATTTGAGCTTCGTGCTGCCTGCCACCGCGTTTGGCTACGTCTTGAATGTAGCGGCAGGCCACTATCTGCTGAATGAACGAGTATCCAGCGTTAGATGGGCTGGAGCGGTGGTGATCACATTTGGAGTCGTTTTTGTTTCGCGGTCAGGAGTGCGAGGGGCAAGAAACGCCATTGAAGCAATGGGAATAAGTGCGAGCCCGGATGGTGCGACGATCGTCGCAACGAACCCCGGAGGGTCAAACGCTCCCAAAGAAGTTCCTACGGCGGAGGTCCTCGATTGATTGCGATACTCCTCATAGCCCTGGTAGTTCTCGGAGGCTCGGCTGGCGAGGTCCTGACCACGCGGGGCATGAAGGAGGTGGGTGAAATCTCGACACTGCGCCCGCTCGAGCTAATTCGGATCGCCGGGCGCGCGCTGAGTAACAGAAACTTTCTCGGCGGCGTCTTCTTTATGGCGGTGAGCTACTTTTCTTTTTTGGGCGCGCTGGCGGTCGCGGACCTTAGTCTGGTTCTGCCCGCAACCTCGATCAGCTTTGTTATATCCACCATTGGTGCAAAGTTTTTTCTGAAGGAACACATCAGCGCTATGCGATGGACGGGGATACTGCTGGTATGCCTTGGCGTTGCGCTCGTCTTGATTTCGCCGGGTAAGCCTTGAGCCATTCGATCATTGTTATCGTGAAGATTGGATTGGCCGCGCTCGCAGCGGCGGCGAACACGTTCTATATTCTATCGATGGTTGCGAGCGTGCGGTTCTTCGGCGGCCGCTCCAGATCGAAGGCCGCTTTGAAGACCGAAGGGAGAGCTGCTGCGTTCACACCGCCTGTGTCCATAATGATTCCTCTTCGCGGCGCGGACTTCAAGGCGTATCAGAACTACGAACGTTTGTGCCGGCAACAGTACCCCGACTACCAGATCGTCTTTGGCGTTCAAGACGGCAACGACTCCGCGGTGCCGATCATCCGCCAACTCATCTCTAAGTTTCCTGAACGAAATATTGATCTAGTGATATCCGCGCAGTCGCACGGGCAGAACGCAAAGATCAGCAATCTTCAAAACATGCTTTCGGCAGTCAGACACGATCACATTGTGATTGTGGACAGCGACATTCGAGTCGGGCCCGAGTACCTGAAGACGATCATCGCACCGCTCGAGGAATCCGCAGTTGGGCTCGCTACTTGTCTGTATCGCGCGGCCGAGACACCGGATTTCGGAGCGCGGCTGGAGGCGGTAGGAATAAGCTCGGAATTCGCCGCGGGCGTGTTGATGGCGTGGATGATCGAAGGAGTGAGATTCGCACTTGGCTCGACGATGGCCACAACCCGAAAACAGCTCGAAAGAATTGGCGGGTTCCCGGCGTTGGCTGACTATCTGGCTGACGATTTCATGCTCGGCAACCTGGTGGCAAGAAGCGGGTACGAAGTCAGGCTCTCTGATCACGTAGTTGAGACGGCTATGCAACCCGCTGGATTGTCGGGAATGATTCGACATCAAATGCGGTGGGCGCGGTCGACGAGAATTTCGCGTCCCTTGGGTTATCTGGGCCTGATCTTTACCTACGGGACCGCAGTAGCGACGGTGCTGACGATAGTGGATGGGTTTTCAAGTCGCAGTTTGTGGTTGTTGGCTGTGACGCTGATCGTGCGAATGTCGATGGCGATATTGATCGGAGTCTACTGGCTGGGCGATAGAATTCTATTGCGAAATCTCTGGCTGGTGCCGATACGCGACCTGCTGAGCTTCTCAATCTGGGTGTTAAGCTGGGTGGGGCGTCGAGTGGAGTGGCGGGGCCGCTTCTTCGAAGTTGCAAAGGACGGAAAGATGAGACAGGAAGTTTCGAGTTTCTAGTTTCTGGTCTCTAGTTGCAAAGGACGCAAAGTTTCTTGACCGCTTTGCGTCTTTTGCGAATCTTTGCGTGAAACCGTCTCTGGTCGCCACCTATCGCGCGGACAAGGCCAGAAACCCAAAAGCCAAAACCCAAAACCGTTTCATTCCCTGTACGACGTGTCCAATCGATCGAGCTTGCGAAGGATTCCGGGCCATACCAAATCCGCGCCCAAACCCTTCGTGACGACTTTTGCCTGCGCTTCGATCCCAGCGAGAATCGGCTTGGCTATCGGAATCAGCTCGCCGCCGCCTGCCTGGGCCATGACCTGAATCCTGCACGCGCGCTCGAGATTGTACATCGCCAGAAAAGCTTCCCCGGAGTTGGCTCCAACGGTCAACAGCCCGTGATTCCTCAAAATGAGGTTCTTCTTCTCGCCGAGGTCTGCAACAAGCCGAGGCTTTTCATCGTCATTCAGCGCGAGACCTTCGTAGTCGTGGTACGCAAGCGAAGCCAGCGCGAACAGAGAAGGCTGTGATATCGGCAGCAGTCCGTTCTTTTGTGCCGACACTGCGATCCCATTGTCGGTGTGGAGGTGCATGACACACAATGCGTCCTCGCGGGACTCGTGTATCGCGCTGTGAATCGTGAAACCAGCGGGATTGATGTCGAAGGGCGAGTCCATCACCTTCCTGCCCTGCAGATCGATCTTGACAAGACTTGACGCGATGATCTCGTCGAACATCATGCCGTACGGGTTTATGAGAAAATGATGATCCGGTCCCGGCGCTCGATGGGAGATGTGAGTGAATATCAGATCATCCCACCCAAGCAGAGCTACGATTCGGTACGCTGCTGCCAGATCGACACGAACCTGCCATTCTTCCGCTGAAACCAAATCTCGTACGGCTGCGGTTTTTGCTTGCATATCCAAAACCTCGCTTATGGCGTTCAGGATTTTTCGGCCGGCCCGATTATCACGCCGGGATTGAGTCCGAATTGACATCGAGCAAGTGACAGAATCTCACGGCACGAGCGGCCGCGCAACAGTCGCATGCAAACAAGCAGAAGTGCGCGATGGCCCTTCGTGGACGGACCAAACCCCGGGGGTGTATCATCTCGCGCTGCGCCTCCAACCGGCGCAACCTACAAACTTCGAAAGGATCAATATTCATGAGCGATCATAGACTGCTTGTCGGCAAAGCGGCGATTGTGACGGGTTCAGGTCGAGGTATCGGCAAATCGATAGCGATGCTGTTCGCCGATCACGGAGCGTCAGTGGTAGTCAACGACATCGATGAAGACGTTGCGCGGGCTACCGCCGCCGAGATTGTCGAGGCAGGAGGGAAAGCGGTGACTTGTGCCGGCAGCGTCACCGATCCCGAATTTCCTGATCGGTTGGTTAAGACTTGCGCCGGCTCATTTGGAGGGATCGACGTCCTTGTAAACAACGCCGGCTACACGTGGGACGCGGTGATCCAGAACATGACAGATGAACAGTGGTACGCGATTATCGATGTCCATCTCACAGCTCCGTTCCGGATCATAAGAGCTGCGACTCCCTACATGCGCGAGGTTGCAAAGCAGGAGATGGCGGACGGCAAGCGTGTTCATCGCAAGATCATCAACGTCTCTTCAACGTCCGGAGTTGCCGGCAATCCGGGTCAGGTGAACTACTCCGCCGGAAAGATGGGGATTGTAGGCGTCACAAAGACGATGGCAAAGGAATGGGGCCGCTTCAACATCAACGTGAACGCGGTCGCTTACGGGTTCATTGAGACGCGGCTGACTCAATCAAAGGAGAAGCAGCACGTGACTATCGAGCGCCACGGTAAGCAGGTGGAGCTGGGAATTCCGGACCAGATGCGACAGATGGCGCCGCAGTTCATACCATTGGGCAGGTCTGGTACTCCGGACGAAGCCGCGGGTCCCGTGTTGTTTCTGGCATCTCCTCTCTCGGACTATGTCTCCGGCGCCGTGATCCTTGTTACGGGCGGATCCTACGTGTAGCGCCGAGTGCTGAGTTTGAGGCGGACTCCGAGCCCTTCCAGCGGAGCCCATCCGGCGCGCAGCTAGCTCTTGAGCCCGGGACATTGGCGGCGCGCGCGCTTGCAGAGGCGGTGCGCACGCCGACAGCCGCAGTCATCACACATCACCGATCACGAGTCCAACACCCTCCACTCAGCACTGAACATCCTCTTCGGCACAATTGTTGCGCCCTTATAACAATTCCACCTTGCGGTGACTACTTGCGAGGCAGACAGGTATCAGAGTGTGGACGACAAGCAGACAGGGAGGGTGTAGTTATGAAGAACAGGGCATTCATTCTTTTGGCAGCATTTCTTGTGCTGCTCACAGCAGGCGCTGGGCCGGCTCTTGCGCGGGCCGATGACAAAGGCAGCAAGGGTGACCTCAAAGGACCAGCCAAAGAGTCGGATAAAGCCGCCGAAGCTTTCCGGGACATCATGGGCACTCCCGATAAGGCGATTCCAAAGAAGGTCCTTGACTCAGCGGAATGCGTCGCGGTCTTTCCATCAACCATCAAGGGAGGATTCATAGTCGGCGCCCAGAAAGGCAACGGCGTTGTTAGTTGCCGAACCGCCAACGGCTGGAGCGCCCCAGTCTTTCTAGATCTCTCCGGCGGCAGCGTCGGCGCGCAGATCGGCGGTCAATCAACCGATTATGTGTTCCTAATCATGAACAGGACCGGAGTCAATCATTTGCTCTCGAATAAGTTCAGCCTCGGTGGCGAGGCTTCAGTAGCCGCCGGACCAGTCGGCCGTGAAGCGGGCGCTTCAACCGATTGGAAACTGAAAGCCGAGATACTTTCTTACTCTAGAAGCAGAGGCCTGTTTGCAGGTGTCGAACTGAAGGGAGTTGTCATATCGACCGACGGCAGCGATATGCGTGCGGTCTACGGCGGAGAAGGTAACGCCAAGGACATCCTGCTCGACAACAGACGAACTGCGCCAGCCGAGGTGCAGGCGTTTCCGAAAGAACTCGGCCGCTACTCAACCGCCGTTGGGGAGAAAGGGCGGCGATAACCGAGGCCACGACTTCCCCAAACCGTGAGTCGTGTATGGGTCGTGCCGGCCGCGTGAGTTCCTTCAGATGGAGTTGGTGGCGTTAAGTGCCCCCTGATGCTTAGCGCCACCTGTCACGACGATCGTCACGATCCTTTCACGATTCACGGTTTTTTTTTCGACGATCAACAGTTCAGAAGCGACATCAACCGCTTCGCTATTCACCGCAATCCGAGTGTGCTATATTGCTGCTTCTTTTTTCGCACTTAAACCGAGTAACCGGAGAGAAGCTTGGCAATACTTGTCGACAGATCAACTCGTGTCGTGGTGCAGGGCATCACCGGAAAAGAAGGTTCGTTTCACGCCGCGCAAATGGTGGCTTATGGAACGAAGATTGTCGCGGGGGTGACTCCGGGAAAGGGCGGCACTCTTCACGAAGGCATACCGGTGTTTGATACCGTAGCTGACGCGGTGCGCGAAACAGGCGCAAACGCGAGCGTCATATATGTGCCGCCTCCTTTTGCTGCCGACGCGATAATGGAATCGGCGGACGCCGGACTGGCGCTGGCAGTGTGCATCACCGAAGGAATTCCGGCCCTCGACATGGTCCGCGCCTTCGACTATCTCCGCGATCGTTCGACTCGACTCGTAGGTCCAAATTGTCCGGGCGTGATTTCTCCTGGAAAGTGCAAGATTGGAATTATGCCCGGCCACATTCACAAGGAGGGGCGCGTGGGCGTTGTCTCACGCAGCGGCACTCTGACCTACGAGGCGGTGCACCAGTTGACGAACCTGGGACTCGGTCAGAGCACTGCGATAGGAATCGGTGGGGACCCGGTCATCGGAACAAACTTCGTCGACGCACTCGATCTGTTTGAGAAAGATCCTGAGACCGACGCGGTGGTGATGATCGGCGAGATCGGTGGAACCGCCGAGGAACAGGCCGCCGACTTTGTAAAACAGAAGATGACAAAACCGGTGGTGGGGTTCATCGCTGGACAGACCGCTCCTCCGGGCCGCAGGATGGGTCACGCTGGCGCGATCATCGCCGGAGGGAAGGGAACTGCTGCGGAAAAGATGTCGGCGATGGAAGCCGCGGGAATCCACGTGGTGAAGAGCCCGGCCGATCTCGGCGCCAGGTTGGCAGAAGTGCTGAAGCGCT
>Ga0126384_10002806_pt1 | contig 10560 bp, 11 predicted proteins | sample PanSoiMetPlot_36_FD_92543 | JGI IMG/M metagenome (GOLD analysis project Ga0126384, IMG submission 92543) | Tropical forest soil microbial communities from Panama - MetaG Plot_36 | ecosystem: Environmental > Terrestrial > Soil > Tropical forest > Bulk soil | place: Panama | collected 2016-02-17 | reverse complement strand
TGCACCAGCATGCCCCGTACTGCTTAGTGCGAAAAACAGCACGGCCAGCGCGATGACTCCGACCCAGAGCAGCCATGACTGCGATCCTTTTGCGAACAACCACAGACTCACGGCAACTATCACCAGCATGACGAGTTGGAGAATCCACGGACCGCCGAAGCCCGTACTCATGAGCACCTGATAAATCCTCGATGGTGCCAGCGCCTGCGCGACGCCAACGTCATGTACCATCGCGGTTTCTGCAATCAAGGACGCGATGAGGGAAAGCGTAAGAAGGGTGAGGCTCAACCACGACAACTTGGCAAACCCCGACTTGCTGTCTTTGAGCGGCTCGGTAGTTTGGTCGTCATCTGAACCACCCGCTTGACGCAGTGCTGGGTTTAAAATCAGCAGCTGAAATAGAAAGCCGCCGAACAACGTCATCGAGGCCAGATACTGAAACCAACGTACAATACTGGAACCGAAAGTCGCGGTGGCTTCTTGCGTAGGTTCGGCTGGCGGTGTTTGCGGCGACGCGGCCTGTGCGCTGCTTTGTGTTGGTGTCGCGCCGGCCCCCACTGGATATTTCGACTTTGAAAGTGAACTGGCCTTTCATCGTGTGCTGATCGGCGGAGAGAACCTTCCACATAACCGTGTATGTGCCTGAGCCGACGTTCTCTAAATCAATGTGAAGTTTCTTGTTATCTTCGGCGAGACTAATGTTGTTCTTATCGACGCGCTTCCCGTTTTGATCGGTGACCGTGATCGTGTTGAACTGCGGCTGCAACTCTTCGTTGAACCATAGTTCCACGTCTTGCGGCGGCTGCTTGATTGTGGCGTTGTTCTCCGGTTGAGTGCGGAGCAGTTTGGCGTGTGCGAAAACTGGTGAGTACCAAATGCAGATCACCAGCGCCGTAGCCGCAAGAAAGAGCGTCGCGCGCAGCTTCCCGGAGCGTTTCACTCGTTAACTCCTCTCATCTTTATCAGTTCGCCTGTCACGGCATCTTTTCCTCTTTAGGCATATTCCCGCCGTGGCCGTGTATTCCGTGCATGCTCATGTCCATCTTGCCGGGACGAATGCGGAAGAACAGCTTCCAACTCACCGGATTGTTTCCGTAGATGCGATCGAGAATCGACGGCTTTGAATAAAATGTGACATCGCCGCCAACTCCAAGATTAACTTTGTCCGTGGTCCACACGTCACGCACTCCGCCGAATGTGTACGCGCCAATTCGAAATGAAGGGTGATCTTGAGTTATCCCTAGCAATGCCCGGTCGGACGGCCTCAGCAGATCATCTTTGTCGACCAGCTCCAGCCGTGTGTACAAATAGTTCTTGTCGAGAAAATTTACGGTTGATTCAGCGGTGTAACTGTTGAGATTGTGAATCTCTCCGGGACTGCTCACGTGATTTCGACCCCAGACAAGCGCCGCTGCCCAATTGCCACGATGAAACGGGCGATTGTATTGAATTGAAGCCGTAGCGCGCCGAATGTCCGCCTCGGGTTCTTGTGCTTCAGGACTGCGTAGGAAGCCGTAAGACACTTGCATGGCCCAATTCTTATTCGGCATGAACCACAATCGCGCAGATCTGGAATTCCACTTGTGAGCATCGAAGTCATAACGATTCTCGTCCGGCTCTCTCCCGTTAAAGACCGATCCTTCAAGTTTGAACCAGCGATAGGTAAAGCCGGTGGTTATCACACCGAAGCTGATGTGCGTCGAATCCTGCAAATGGTGCGCAAGCGTGGCGGAGGGATTTTCGGATGCCGATGCGCGGTGCATGAACGCGACCGGCCCCAATGCCGGCTCGCCTGGATAACCAAAGTAAGTGAACCACGTGCCGCGCTCACCCACCGGTAGCGTGTATTGCGTCGACAGCTCCATGAAGAGATCGTGCGGATGCTGATGATCGATCAGCGGCTGGCCTTTGTAAGTCTCGCCAGTTTGAAAAAGAAGCGGCGAACCTCCGGGCGGAAAAGTAAATGGCTCGGCGCTAAACATGCCGCGCAACTGCAAGGTGCCTTTGCCAATCTTGTGATAGGCCATCGGCATGAACCAGTTTTGCGAATCGAACTTGGTTACGCCTCGTGGTCCACCCTGGCGGTTAACACCGGCAATCAAGTTGTAATGGAACATCAGCAGCCAGTCATTCTTGTTCCAGTAATGCATGTGCATCGGCGCCGATGAAGGCTGCCACGATGTTCCCGATCCCATAGCGCCCATCGACATGACGTTGGTGTCGCTTGAGCCAACGCGTATGCCCATATCGTTGCCCATCATTACCATTAAGGGCCCCATATTCATGTTCATTCCGCCCGTGCTCCCGCCCATATTCATTCCCGGCATTTGACCCATCGGGCTCGCCGAGGGGCTAGCCGAAGGCATTGGCATGTTCATACCCGGCATGTTCATCTGCTGAGGCGAAGCACCAGGCGATGCTGACGGCATCGGCATATTCATCTGCATCTGCTGGGGTGAAGCTTGCGGATTCGGCGATGACGACGGCATCTGCATCCCGGGCATATTCATCTGCATCGGCTGTTGCGGCGATGATGATGGCGCAGGTGTGGTTTTGGGCATCGGCATCTGCATTCCAGGCATGTTCATCGGCGTTTGACCTTGCGGCTTTGATGTTGGCGACGCTTGCGGTTTTGACACGTTCATTCTTGGCATGTTCATACCGGGCATGTTTTGCATTGCAGGTTTGCTGGTCGCACGTGTCGAAGGGCGCTGCGTGCGGTGACGATGAGTCATCCGATGTTTACTAGACATCTTCATGCCAGGCATATTCATACCCTGCATGTTCTCCATTTTGTGTTTCTTAGCCGTTGACTTTTTCTTCGTGGTCTTACGGTGCTTGTGAGTATTGGAATTACTCATCTTCATCCCCGGCATGTTTTTCATGTCCTGTCCGGCGAAGATGACTGATGTGAAGGTAAAAATGACTGCGATGATCGCGGCAAGCCTTGTAATGCTCTTGACCTGCATAATTCCCCCTGATGTCAAATGAATACTTCACAGGCCTGGAGTGACCTCCAAGCCCCAACCGCGCAGATCGATGCCTGCGCAGATTTCTCCGTCGACGAAACAGGGATTTAAATGCGGAAGGAACTTATTATGACGTACAGGGGAGCTGATGAGCCCGGTGGTCCGTGATCGTGCACCTCGACGAACGTTAGGGTCGGGGAAACCGAAGTCAATTCTTCTAACGGGGCTTCAGCAGCGATGATCTGGTAAGACGCCCCGTTATCGATCGCAGCGCGCAGCGAATAATTCTGGTTAATCTGTGAGTGCATCATGCAATGCGAGCACGGCTCATACGGCAGCGTTATCGCTTCTGCGAGTTGATCGCCGCCTTCCCGTGAACTCGCATTGTTTTTCAAGTTGAAATCCGACTCGGTTGGCGGCGCGCTGGCCTCTCCCATTTGACCCTCGGTCATATCCATCGCGTGATCTGACATATCCATGTCAGTCATTTCATCGTGATGGCTATGATTGTGCTCCATGCCCACGGATTGCCCAGGTTGCGGAACGGCTTTCACACAGCACTGCCGACCTGACATGTGAGGACAGAACACCGGCGCCAATGCGTTGCCAGTTAACGCAAGCACTACGACCGCACTTAGCAAGGCGGCGGCCCATCTGTTCCTTCTAATCATGTGCGACACGGAGATCGATTAACTCACTATAACATTGAACCAACTCGAATCACGCCTGACGTGCGTGTTGGGGTGGAATAATCACAGTTTCTAAAGACTTTCGAACCATTTAAGAGGCTTTGAGGTCCCGACAGTCAGAAGGTCGGAAAGCGCTAACACCTGCCTGCCTCAGGCACCAACCTTGTGCACTTACAGGAGAAAGAACGATGCGACGAACCCACAACACGAGGCAAACGATCAAGCGTCACCCACTTAGCGCTTAGACCAAATCTACATCAGACACGGAGCCGAAGAAGCTCCGGGTCGCCGAACCAGCAGCTATTGAGTTCTTGGTCCGTCACATAAGTTGGGATTGGGCATAGCTTTCGGTTGACGACAACCGGGCGCAGGATATTCGTTGGGGTCAATTATTAACGACGACGCGAAGTTGATCCTAAGGGCGCAACTTACTCTTGTCTTTCTCGCGCAAGGCCTGCTGGATCAGGTTCCACTCAGAATGTCCGTGTGAAAGTTTGCTGAGATCTCCGCTCTTGTCACTGGCGAGGCTCGCGAGCATCTCGTCTGCGCGCCCCTGGTCGATCGCTTTTTGCGCAGCCTTTTTCATGGCGTCAAAAGCCTCCTGGTGTGAATCAGGATCTCCAGGAGCGATCGCCCACTTCGCGCGCAAATAGGAGAAGCGATAGTCTTTCGGATAATTCCTTTCGGCTGCCTTCAGTTCCCGCAGCATCTTTTCACGCTCAGGACCCTGCGCTGCGATTCGTGAGGTTCTGATTTTCTGGAGCTCATCGTCGGCCGAATGAGCGTCGACTGCGGGCGACGACGGCTTTGGCGCGGTAGTAGTTGGGCTGGCTGGCGCCGCTGCCGGCTGAGATTGAGTTTGCTCAGCCGTCTGCTGAGTGAGCGTGCCTTCACTCGTGGGTTTCGACGATGAGCGTTGAATAAACACAAACAGCAGGACTGTGAGCAAGGCAACTCCCAGCATCAACGAGCCGAATAGCTTGAGTGCCGAACGGCTGTTTCGGTTTTTGGTGGGCGGTTTATTTTCTTCTGAGGCCCAACCAAAGATTGAAGGGGAAGTACGATGAATGTCTTCCGGTTCATTAGAGATCGTGACTTCCTCGTCGGCAATAAACGGTTGCTGGGACTTAGGCCGCGGATACAATGTGGCGGCCACGTCCTGTCGTGCTCCGGTCGGGTTTCCACAATGCCAACAGTATGAATACTTGGATTCAATCACCGAGTTGCAGCGAGAACACGTGATCATCGACGAAACTTCATTGGTAACAGCTTTTGGCGAAGTGTGTTGTTGCGTTGGATCTGCCGACTGCGGAGTCCTCATTTCCCTTGGCTCCTCAGCTCCAACTCGCGGCAATGCCTTGTTATCTGTGGCTGCCGGCAAAACCGTAGTTTTAGTGGGTTTCCGCAGGATTTCCGCGGCGACTGTCTTGGACGACTCCACAGGTTTGGAGGGTCGCGGTGGTGTGTAATTCTGATGAGTCGAAGCTCCGGTTGCTGACTTTCCATTTGTCGAGGCCGCTTTCTTTTTCGTTTTTGTGCGCCGGCTCTCCACCACTCTCAGGAGCCCGTGCGTGTTGAGCTTCCAACCGTTTTCCAATCGTTCGAGGACACCGGGCTCCAGCACTTCGACTTCGCCGGGCTTTGGATCCGGGCAGTAAAACGAGTCCTCATAGTGCGTATAGAAATCACGTTTAGAAGCGAAGCTCGGCATCCGAGGTAACAACAACTCGGGTTCATCGCCAGTGCGGACCACGACATATTCGCCGTCTTGCGCTGGAGAGAAAACTTCGCTCTCGTAGTCAAAGGTTACATTCACCTTCTTTCGCGTGTGCTTCAGGTAGTAAGTAACTAACGCAGGGAAGGTTGGACTCACGTCGAGCCGTTCTTCGCACATGGGACACACTACGATCGCGGTCACAAAGACAGCGCCCAGAGCATCGCATTCATGTTCGCGGACTTCTGTCGTCGGAGATTGCAGGCATCCCGGACAGGTGGGTTGCGGCAATCCTTCTTTGGAAAGCGCGAAGTTCTTGTTTTGTGCCGGCGTGTTGGATTCGCAGGTAATCAGATAGCATCGGTCGCAGAGATATCGATTAAATAGTTGCCGCGCACAGGCCGGGCATCGTTCAATCCCATCGACACTCACGCCAAACAGAAAGAAGTGTTCGCAGTTGCAGCAGTATTCCCAGTGCGTCTCTACCGGAGTTCGCGCCTCGCCTTCGAAATCCAGTTCGCCCATGACGTGTTCGCGGTTTTCACATCTGATTGGATTGCGACGAGGAGCAAAGAATCCCTTGCCGTGTTCTGGACAGAATATTCTCATCTTCTTGTCTCCTTTTGCCGATAGGTCTTTCATCTCCGACGTGCCTTTTCCAGCCCGATGCACGGAGCGTTACAGTGCGGCAATCAGGTCGGGATGTATTCTGGTAAGTGGCGGGGAGACGTCAAACCTCCGAAACATTCGGACGGCTCGAGCCTACCAGTTTAGAAGTCGGGAGAGAATTCTGAAGATGCGCGTGCCTACGTCCTAAACGGTCGTAGTCGTTTTTCAGATGCGGGAATTAAGCCACAACCGCCCCCTGAATACAAGCCCCGGAGATCTGGGAAGCCTAAGACGTGTTTCCGTAGTATCCTTGCATCGTGGGGCTCACCTATATTTGACCCTGTCGAATTCGGATAAATAACTTCCATGACACCGGATTATTCCCATGAATTCGGTCGAGAACGGCGGGCTTCGAATAAAAAGTAACGTCGCATCTGACTGTAATCGGGCGCGGCCCGAATCAGCGCCGCGCCCGTCTGTCCTGAAGGATCGAAGCACACAGTTGTTAGTGCCCTCTGTTTTTTTGGTCCTTCGTGGTTTTCATGTCACACGAATCGCCACAGCAGCAGCAACCGTCATTGTCCATAGCGCCACTGCTCATGGCCATAGTTCTCATGGCGCCGCTCTTCATGTCGCATGAATCTCCACAGCAGCACTCATGCTTCTCAGACGCAACGCCCGTTTTGCTGGCGCCATCCTTCATCGAACACGAATCCCCGCAACAGCAGCATTCATGTTTGTCCGTACTACCGACGTGATTCTTCATCGCGCCGTCTTTCATTGAGCATGAATCGCCGCAGCAGCCTTCGTGCTTGTCGGAGGTTGCTGCGGTTGCGCCGGCTTTCATCATTGGACACGAATCTTTGCAGCAACACGACTCCATTTTTGTACCAGCTGTTGACTTCGAATTTTGCGCGAAGCTCACACCGGCCATTACGATCATCAGTCCGAGCAGAAGGCCCGGAACTAGTTTGCGAACATTAGTCATTTTCATTTCTCCTGTAAGAAAAAGATTATTGCCGGACATCAGTAGACACACTGATGCCTTGTCCGAAACCGGCTGCTGCAGTGGGCGGCCGGATCTACCAGGCAGACTTCTAGATTAGGAATGCACAATCGAGCAGATAGGAATGTGCTCGATTAGGTAGCCGCAGGGGCACTGCGAGCGGCCTGTTCGTTGATAGTATTAAAGGGAGAAGTGAATCAGAACCTTCAATTACCGTTGAGCTGGTGTCGTTTGTTTGCGATCGAGATGCAGTGACAATCGATCCGCTTGTCAAAGGGCAGCAACTCATCGCGCCGGAAGGCGCCGGATTCGAAGGCAGAGTAAGCGTTACATCTTCGTTCGCATGTCGAATTCGAGGGGCGGCTCTCTGGTCTCGCTTAAAGGCTTTATGACGGGCTTTGCAGCACGCGTGATCACCCATCGATCCTGACGCGCCTGTCGAGATCTCTCCCGTGAATTGAACAGGTGCAGCGGAGTCCGGCACGGCGCTCCGCGCATAACTGACCAGGAGGCAGCCCGTCCCGGCACACCAGAACATGAGCAGAAACGCGACGACCGATCGAAATCTTACGATGTTCTTACGGCCGGACATGAATGCGGAAAATCTTAACGCCATAATCCTGACTTGTCGAGCTAAGCCGGAATGCAAGATCGATTCCATGACCGTTTGTTCATCGACTTGGCGTTTACGCCACTTTCTTAACGCGGGGCGGTTCGTATTGTTCGCCGTATTCCGGATATTCGATGGTGATTATTTCGCCGGGTCGCGTGTTTTTGCGCAATAAACCCAGTGCGTCCCTAAGGACCTTCTCTTGCAGATCGCGCATGCCCGGACGGCCCAGGCTATTGCCAATTTTGAAACCTTTGGGATAAAGCGCACGCGGCGGACGCATTTGCGCTGAGACTTCCGGACTCACGGTGATCACCACCGTAGGAATGCCTTTCATTTCGATTTCCCGTTGGACCGCGACGACCGTGCGGTGACAGACGCCCGGTCAACCGCCGGTGAGGACGACCGCATCAGCACGCGAGCCCTTGTCAATCTCATTCGCAATTTCGCGCGCGGTCCCTTCATACATCGCTTTCAACTGCATCGTGTAGCCCATATAACCAATGTGCTTTTTAGCGAGGCCGCCAATTACCCCTCGCTGGTGCAGGTCGCGCAGAACATCAATCGGAAATACCACATTTATGTCTTCATCTGCGTCACGATGATCATAGTGATGATGCGAGACCATGAGGTCCGACGAATCTACGTCTGGCGGAATCTCCCGATAGCCGAGGTCACCGAGTTCGTCAGCGGTATTGAAGGGCTCCTGGTCTTTGAGGTGCACGCCGCCGGCGGTAACGAGGGCGATGGTAGTTTTGGAAAGTTCACGCTCGAAGGGCGTGAAGGGAACGCACTTGCGGGAAATGGTCATGGTGAAAGTAGGTTAGCAAATCTCAATTCGACGGACTAGTCCAGGTTAAAGAGCCAAAACTTCAATTGACATCAAAACAGAATAGGATTCAAATGCAATCCACTTCAGGAGGACGAAATGACCGAACAACGTAGTTCAGCTGCGGCGCCGGCTCCATTGCCGGCCGATGTGCAAGTTTTGCAAATGGCTTTGGCGCCTTTTTTAACCCAGGCTCTGTACGTCGCCGCGAAACTCGGTATCGCCGACCTTCTGGCTGAGGGACAGAAAACAGCTGCAGAATTGGCTGCCGCGACTGATACGCATGAGCGATCGCTTTATCGCGTTTTGCGGGCCCTAGCGAGCGTCGGCATCTTTTCCGAGACGGAACATCGGGCGTTCGTCAATACGCAGATGAGCGACACGCTCAGGACAGACGCGCCAAACAGTACGCGCTACTATGTGATCTTCACGGGTGAAGAGTCACACTGGCGAAACATCGGCCACACCATGTACAGCGTTAAGACCGGCCGTCCGTCCTGGGAGCATGTACATGGCGAGCCGATCTTTCCTTACATGTTCAATACGAACAAGGAGCTGGGCGAGATATTTAATCGCGCCATGATTAGCTTTTCACATCAGGACATCGGGCCGGTGCTCAACGCTTATGACTTTTCCGGAGTTGGAAAGCTCGCCGATATCGCCGGCGGCTATGGCCACCTGCTGGCTGCCGCTTTGAAAAAGTATCCGTCCATGAGCGGGACGCTTTTCGAGATGCCCGAACTAATCGATGGCGCGCGCGATTTTATGGAATCCAGTGGCGTCGCCCATCGCGTCGAGTTCGTTCCCGGCGACTTCGGCAAGGAGATTCCGGTTCGGGCGGATGTGTATATGCTCAAGCACATTATTCACGACTGGTATGACGACACCAATCAGACGATTCTGAAAAACATCGGCAAGAATATGCCTGAAGACGGCAGAGTGCTCATCATTGATGCGGTCATCCCGCAAGGTAACGAGCCGCATTTGAAAAAAGTGCTCGACCTCGAAATGTTAATCGCTCCCGGTGGAGTCGAACGGACGGCCGAAGAGTTCGAGACGCTCCTTAACAACTCCGGTTTTCGACTGAACCGGATCATTCCCACGAATTCCCCAAACAGCATTATTGAGGCGGTCAAGGCATAGGAGTTTCAGCGCTTCAAAAAACGCGCGTCGGCAAAGCATTTCACACGAAGCCCAAAGAAAAGTCAGATGCCGAACTACCATCCGGCATCTGACCTCTGACTCTGACCTCTGATCTCTGCCTTTTTACAATTTCCTTAGCACTTCCAAGAGCTCTTCATTGTCCGGCTGATCCGAAATGTCGTGGATGTCTTTGTAAGCAAGTTTGCCTTGCTTATCGACAATGAAGAGTGCGCGCTCGGCGATGCCATCATTTGACCGATAAGCGCCATAAGCTTTTGCTACTTCACCTTTCGGATGGAAATCGCTGAGCAGATCGTAAGAAAGACCGCCGAGGCTCTTGGCCCAGGCGGAATTACACGGAACGCTATCAACTGAGATGCCCAGCACCTGAGCATCATAGCCCGCGAAGCGTTCGAGGTCGGCCTCGTACGCGGGCATCTGCGCCGTTCAAACCGGCGTCCAGGCTAGCGGATAGAATGCGATAACTACATTTTTCTTACCCCGAAAATCCGAGAGCCGCACCTTCTTGTCTTTTGCGAGGTGACTTTTCAGCTCGAAATCCGGGGCCATATCTCCAACTTCAGGCATGCGATTAAGAATTCCTCCTCCTGGAAGATCAAATTAAAACTTATTGTATTGCTTAATGAATTTAAGATTAGCCTGTTTCGATCATTCGTTCAAGCAGTCACAACCGGCAGATCAGGAGTTCGCGCTCGTAAATCATCTCAGGCGGTAGTCGATCGTGAAGGTCGAGAAACAGTTCTTCATGGCCGAGTACTTCCTGCCGCCAGGCGGCGCGATCGAACGCCTGGAGTTCTTCAAACTTCTCTTTCGGAAACTCGAGGCCTTTCCACTCGATATCTTCGTAACGTGGGGTCCACCCGATTGGTGTTTCCTGGCCCAGCGCCCGCCCGTGGGCGCGGTCAACTACCCATTTCAGCACGCGCATGTTTTCGCTGAAGCCCGGCCACATAAAGTTTCCGTCCTTGTC
>Ga0126384_10002804_pt1 | contig 10572 bp, 7 predicted proteins | sample PanSoiMetPlot_36_FD_92543 | JGI IMG/M metagenome (GOLD analysis project Ga0126384, IMG submission 92543) | Tropical forest soil microbial communities from Panama - MetaG Plot_36 | ecosystem: Environmental > Terrestrial > Soil > Tropical forest > Bulk soil | place: Panama | collected 2016-02-17 | reverse complement strand
GGTTGGAAGCTCAATCAGGTGATCGCGGCCCAGATTGTGGCGGTACCGATGGCTGTGCCCATCCAGGTTGCGGACAACGCTTATCGCAGCCTCATTCTGTTCCTGGTGACTACGTTTGTAGTTATCATCATTGCGCTTGATACTGCACTGTACCTTATCGTGATACGTCCCTTGCATATCGTGTCCAGTGCGGCTGACCGCATCAGCAAGGGCGATACCGACATACCTGACCTGCAGGTGAAAGGCAAGGATGAGATTGCCGACGTCACAGCATCGTTCAACCGTATGCGCGTGAGCCTGCAAAAAGCACTGAGAATGCTGGAGCAGTAGCCTTCAAGTACAGCGCCGGAAACTCTCAGTACGCCACATACGGCCCCGTGCCGCTCGGCGTACTCGCTCCCGAAAGCGCGGAGAACACTGTGCGGCCATAGAAGAACGGTATGCCAAAGACGAAGCCCGAGGTTCTGTTCCCTCCTGGACCCGCGAGGGTTGAGAAAGCGAACTTGCGCGATTGGAGCAGCGTGTCACCGTTATCGACCAGGATCGCCACGCTGCTGCTTCCGCCAGTGACACCTACGACATTGACGTTGATCGTCTGCTGCGTACTCGGACAGTAATAGCCCGGTGTCGAACATGGCGGGAGTCCTGTCAAAGCCGACGTGAGGAAATAGTTTGCGTTCGCTCCACTACTGACCGAACCCGGATAGCTGTTGTTGTTATAGCTCACGTTGAACATGCCCCCGCTGTTTAAGCCGTAGATGGTCACTCCTGCAAGCTGATTGTTCGACTGCGTACCGATACCGAAGGTCAGCGATCCTTGCGCAGTCTGTGAACCTCCGGCGACCAGCGGGGGAAGCTGAATCTCACTGCCATTGTTGTCGCCGGGGAATGCGGCAACTGGGTTCGATACCTGCTGGGCCAAAGCTGCGGGCAGGGGTGCGCATCCGGCCAGCGGACAACTGAAGTACGTTGTCTGTGGCGTTGCTGTGCAGGCCGTGCCGCAGTCCTGTAACAAGGGTCCGATTCCCAGAATCGCTCTGGCCTTGAGCGTGGCAATCGTATTGATTGCGCCTCCCATGGTTTGCGAAGTACATGCGGCAGGCGTGGAAGGAAAGCTCGTGGGCTCGATGACTTCAACCGGAATTGACGAGGCAATTTCCCCGGCAACTTGAACTTGGGCCAATGCAACGGAACCCCACGCGTATCCATTGGGTGCGATGTAGCACTCCCCCATCGGATTGCCGTCAGAGGCGGTCTGCGGAGTCAGCGCAACGCTGCCCAAAACTGAGCCCAGCACACGGAAGCCGGTCGAGCCGGTATCCACGAGCACATGGTCGAGTGTGGTGCAGGTTGTAGTATTTGGCACACAAATTGTGGCGGTCACGTATGCACCGTTCGGATATCCGACCGAAACACCATTGACGGTAGGACCACCATCGACCGCGATCGGCGTCGCGTTGTTGACATTGACCGTCACTGTGGTCATACCGGTCACATTCGTCACCTGGGTCACCGCGGTAATGGTCGCCTGGGTGGTTGCTGGCACAGTGGGAGCGGTAAAGAGCCCGGCGGCTGACATCACTCCGATGCTACTGCTCCAATTGACAGCCGTGGTGACAAACCCGTTGGCATTGGCCACGCATTGCGCGCTCTGCAACGATTGAATGACAGACGGAGTGCAGGTGACATTGATAGCGGTCACCGGCGTCACGGTGACGTTGGCGGTGGCGGTCTTCGTGGTGTCCTGGTTGGAAACGGCTGTAATAGTGGCGGTGGTGTTGACATTTACCGGCGGTCCCGTGAGGACGCCGTTGGTATCGATGGAACCGATGCTGGCACCCCACGTCACCGACGTGCTGAACGTGCCCGTACCTGTAACCGTGGCCGTGCATTGGCTCGTCTGACCCGATTCGACGGAAGTTGGCGTACAGGCTACCGAGACGGCGGTGATGGTGGAGTTGCTGTTACCACCCCCGCCCCCGCAGCCGCAGATAACTAGAAGTGCCGAAAGCGAAACAGCCAGTGCGAAATAACGCAAACCTTGCCCCCAGGAGTAGAAAAAACCACCCATACTCTAAATGAAGTCGGGAACGCGAATAAGACAGAATAAACCCTTTGCCTGCAGCTATGTTGCGAGCACGCCCCCCCCCGCGTCCCATCAACGTGGATTAAAATTCAGCATTCATGCTCGCGTCGTTCTCTCCTACCGCTATCAATAACTCCCAAGAGGTAGTCATGGCTGAGCCGTTGCTTATTGCAAAAAGTGAAGAAGCGCAATATCTCCTGCCGCAGATGGCCAACCGTCACGGGCTCGTGGCCGGAGCCACTGGAACGGGAAAGACTGTCACGCTGCAGGTCATGGCGGAAGCTTTCAGCCGCATCGGGGTGCCAGTGTTTGCTGCGGACGTGAAGGGCGATCTTTCTGGCATCAGCCAGGCAGGGAAAGAGAATCCCAAGATTGCTGAGCGCGCGAAGAAGCTGGGAATGGACGGCTTCACCTACGAAGGCACGCCGGTGACCTTCTGGGAAGTGTTCGGGGAACAGGGGCATCCAGTGCGGACAACCGTCAGCGAGATGGGGCCGCTGTTGTTCAGCCGGCTGCTGAACCTGAACGATACGCAGTCGGGAGTGCTGTCACTGGTTTTCAAGATTGCCGATGATCACCAGCTGCTACTGCTCGATCTGAAAGACCTGCAGGCGATGCTGCAGTACGTAGGCGATCAAGCCAGCGCCCTGCAGACCGAGTACGGCAACATCTCGGCAGCTAGTGTCGGAGCAATCCAGCGCGGTTTAGTGACGCTGGGCCACGAGGGTGGCGACAAGTTCTTCGGCGAGCCATCGCTGAACATCGACGACCTCATACAAACCGACTCGAATGGCCGCGTCGTAGTCAACATTCTCGCGTCAGATAGGTTGATTCAGTCTCCACGTGTCTACGCCACACTGCTGCTGTGGCTACTGACGGAGATTTTCGAGAAGCTTCCCGAGGTCGGCGATCCAGAAAAGCCGAAGCTGGTCTTCTTCTTCGATGAGGCGCACCTGTTGTTCACTGACCTGCCCAAAATAGTCGAGGAAAAAGTGACGCAAGTTGTGCGGCTGGTGCGCTCTAAGGGTGTAGGCGTGTACTTCGTGACGCAGAATCCGCTGGATGTTCCCGAGGCCGTGCTGGGACAGCTCGGCAATCGGGTACAGCACGCGCTGCGGGCATTTACACCGAAAGACCAGAAAGCCGTCAAAGCCGCGGCGCAGACGTTTCGTGCGAACCCTAAGCTCGACGTGGAAAAGGCAATTAGCGGGCTCGCCGTTGGCGAAGCGCTGGTGTCCTTCCTCGACGAGAAAGGCACCCCGGAAATGGTGGCGCGGGCGCTAGTATGTCCGCCGCGAGGGCAAATTGGACCCATCACACCCGAGCAGCGTGCTGCGCTGATCAAGTCGTCGGTCGTGGCCGGAGTATACGAGACGCCGGTCGATCGCGAGTCGGCCTATGAAATCTTAAAGAGCCGTGCGGCACAACCCTCAGCTGCACTCGGTTCGACTCCACCGTCAAGCGATCAGCCCTGGTACTCCAACCTGCCCTCGCTCGAGTCCCTCGGACTTGGTGGCGGCAAAGGAGGCCGCCGCGGCGATTCGCTCGCAGAGGCCATGGCGAAGAGCGCCGCACGAACCATCGGCAGCAGCGTAGGCCGTGAGATTGTGCGTGGCGTGCTGGGATCATTGCTGGGCGGCACCAGCAGCAGAAGAAGGTAGTAAACGGCTACGCCGCCACAGTAATTCGCCGGGGAGCGGTGGGGGCTCCCCGGCTCGACCGGTTCCCTGCCAGCGACGAATGGCCCAAAGGTTGGTTTTCGCTGGCAAGGCTCCAGAGATACATCGCGGCGTAGGCACGCCAAGGCCGCCAAGCTTCAGCATGATTCTCCAGCTCACGAAAGTCGTTTAATCCCGTTACGCGCAGCAGGCCGAGATCGGTTGAGGGAAAGGCATCTGGGTCTCCTAAGGTCCTCATGGCGACGTACTGCGCGGTCCACTTTCCGATGCCGGGAATCTTGTACAGCTTCTCCTGGAATGCATCGGAGTTGACCACACCCTCGAAGCTGATCTGCCGATCGCATACCGCCTGAGCTAAAGCGCGGACTGTCCCTGCACGTGCGGTGGTCAGTCCTGCCCGGGTGAGGTTAGCTTCTGCGAGAACCTCGGGCGTCGGAAAAAGGTGACTGAGTCCATTGGGCGATGCAACCGAACTCAGCGATCTTCCGAACTCACGCACAAGACGCCCAGTAAGAGTGGTTGCGCCCTTGACACTCACCTGTTGCCCGATGATCGCTCGCGTCGCAAGTTCGAATGAGTTCCAACAGCCCGGAACACGCAATCCGGGGGCAGCATCCACTCGCCCGTCGAGCAGTGGGCTGGCACGCAGTGCCGAGACAATCGCGAGCCAATCGGCGTTGAGATCGAACATAGTTCGAACACGCTCACAGATGAAGAACAGCGATCGCGGATCGGGGAAGTAAACCTTAACGGCAAGCGAATGGTTCGGCTCGTCGTGCGAGACTTCCAGCCAACCGTACATGCCGTCGAGCGCAATGGAACGTCGGTACACGCCCGCATCGACCGTTTCAACGCCCGGCGTAGCACGCGGAGCAAGAAACCACAACAAGCGCTGCCACTGGTACGGCGGGCGATACCGCAGAAGGAATGTGTATTGGTCCTCGGGCTGCGAGTTTGACTGGCGAGCCAGACGGCGAATCTGTGTCGGAGTCCGCTGATAAGTCTGCCGGATCGCAGCATTGAATCGGCGAACGCAACCGTAACCTGCCGCCAATGCAACCTCACTCATGTGTAGATTGGTCTCATCGATGAGCTTCTTAGCGAAATGGAGACGGCGTGTTTGCACCACTGCGCCGGGCGTCGCTCCAAGATGCTTAAGAAACAAACGCCGCAAGTGCCGCGAGCCCACCCCCAGCTTCTCCGCAAGATGCTCGACTCCGCCGTCCTGCAAGTCGCTCTCGGCGATCAGCCGCAACCCGCGTGAAACGGTAGCCGAGGTCCCTAGCCAGGCCGGAGTCCCCGGAGAGCACTCAGGACGACAACGCAGGCAGGGCCGAAAGCCTGCTTCCGCGGCCGCGGCGGCGGTCGGGAAATAGAGAACATTCTTGTCATTCACCGTGGGCACCGGGCAGCTAGGCCGGCAATAGATGCGAGTTGTTACGATTCCGACGAAGAACTTTCCGTCGAACCGCGGGTCGCGCGCCAGCCGCGCCCGCCTGCGAGCCTGCCAATCGATATCCATAGAACGCCCCCCGGAATGATAGCTCATCCGGCGGGATCGACTGGACGTTTTCGGACCAAAACGCAAACTCTTCTGCTCTTTTGTCCTCTGCTCCTCCGTGGCGAGCCAGAACCTGCCTCAGAGAATTCGCGTCCGAAATCGTCCATCGCGCACTGGATCGACAGCCGCAAATGTCCAATGTTGGCTCTTTCGTAGAGATATGTTCACCGTGCGCGAGCGCCCGGCTCGCAGACTTTCACTACGGCAAGGAGCCAGTATGAACTCCAGACTACTAAGATTCGTGTTGGTATCGGCAACATGGGCAATGTCGCTTACTCTTCCCGCCCAAACCAAATACCAGGTCTCTACACTGCCTGGCCTGGGAGGAGCATTTAGCCAGGCCAACAGCATTAATAATCGTGATTGGGTTGTCGGCGCCGCTAACCTGGAAGGAGATACCGTCTCGAAGGCGGCATTGTGGGTTCGCGGATCGCTCGTATCGCTCGGCGCGCTGGGCGGCCCCAATGCGAACAGTGCTGTAGCCTGGCCGGTGAAGAACGAGATTGGACTGATCGCCGGCATATCGGATACCGACGAAGACAATCCGCTCGGTGAAGCCTTTTCGTGCTGGCCGTTTTTCGCGCCGGGCGTGCCGACGGGAAAAATCTGCAACGGCTTTCGCTGGAGAAATGGCGTGATGACACCCCTGCCAGCTTTCCCCGGCGGATACAGCAGCTATGCCACTGCAGCAAACAACCGCGGTGAGGTGGTAGGTTGGGCGGAGAACAGCGTGCATGACTCCACATGCAACCCGAACTTTCAGGTGCTGCAATTTCGCGCAGCGATCTGGGAACCGTCGGGCGAAATGAGAGAGCTTCCTCCGCTGCCAAACACCGGAGACACGACAACTGCGGCCACAGCAATCAACGACCGGGGACAGGTTGTTGGCATCTCTGGAATCTGCGATGTGGCCGTCGGACGCTTCAGTGCGCGCCACGCCGTGCTGTGGGACCAGGGCGTCCCGATCGACCTTGGAAGCCTGGGTGGTGTCGCGTGGAATACTCCGACAGCCATAAACAACCAAGGTACTGTGGTCGGTTTCTCAGACCTGCCAGGCGACTCCAATGGCACGTCAAATTACCAGGCATTCATCTGGACACGCTCAACTGGCATACAGAAGCTTCCGCTGTTACCGGGAGAAACTCGCAGTGCAGCGTTCGGCATCAATGACCGCGGCCAGGTTGTGGGATTATCGCGCGGCCCTGGCATTCCGAATCACGCAACGCTGTGGCAGGCCGGGATCGTCACTGACCTGAACACAGTGACACAGCCCGGAGCGCCGCACCTGATCTATGCCAACGACATTAACAATCGCGGCGAATTTGTTGGCGAGGCGTCGGACCCGAATACCGGAACCTCACCGGCCTATATTGCCGTTCCGGTAAGTCACGGGGAAGGACATTCGCCGGTCCCGGGCTCCACGCTGCCGCCGCAGCTCAATCTGCCGGATAGGGTACGCCTCCAGCTGTACCAGCGCTGGGGACTCGACCTCGGACCCGACCATTAGTCAGTTCACAATTTTCCGCGCGGACGAAAGTCCGCGCGGCGCGGGTCTCCCCAAACATCACAGTTGCCATTGCACTGTCTACAGTGGGAAAATCGCCGCCCGGAGCAGAGCGTATGGTAATGGTGAAGCGTAAGCAGAGATCGGCGTCCGTAAAAACAACATCAGCAAAATCGCGTAAGCGCGAGTCGGCGACTCAACCACGTGCCATGCGCCCTCTCATACCTGCGAGCTACCACTTCCCCACGTCCCCAAAGGGCCTGCTTGATTGGGATTGGGCACGCGAGCGGCTGACCAACTCCTACAACTATGTCATCGTTACGGTACGTCCTGACGGGCGGCCACACGCCATGGGGATGCACGGGCTGTGGTGGGAAGACGATGCGTATTACTTCGGCACCAGTCCGGAGACGCGCAAAGCAAAGAACCTGGCTGAAAATCCACACTGCGCCCTAATCTGCGAGAACATGCAAGAGCTGGTGATCGTCGAAGGCGTGGCGGAAAAGGTCGACTACAGCGATCTGCCTGTGGGCCTTTCGGATGCCAGCAAGAAGAAATACGGTTGGCCCATCGACCCGCGCAGAGGAGGGGGCATACATAAACTCACCCCGCGCGTGGTGTTTGCCTTCCCCCTCAAGCAGATTACGACGGCTGTGACCAAGTGGGTCTTCGAGTAGCCACTGGCCGCCCGGGCGCTTGCGTTGCACGCGTATATAGAATAAGTACACCATTTGTGGGGAACCGGTTGAAGTTCATCATAATTTCGGGCTGGGAGTACGTTGTATGGCGCTGAAGCCGGGACAAACTATCGGCGATTATGAAGTCCTCAGCCAGCTTGGACACGGTGGCATCGGCGAAGTGTACATGGTGCGCCATGTCATTTCGCAGCGGGTCGAGGCTCTAAAACTGCTGCGCTCTGACCGCGAGCGTTCTGACTTGTCGGAGCGCTTTCGTCGCGAAATTCGCGTGCTGGCCTCGCTGTCGCATCCTCACATTGCGCAGCTACATACCGCCTTCCAGGTGAGCGAGCAGGTCGCTATGGTCATGGAGTTCGTCGAAGGCCAGGACTTGCAAATGAAGATGCGCTCGCCGTGGCCGCGCCGGCCTGTAGAAGGCATCGACTACGTCGGCCAGGTACTCTCGGCCCTTGAGTACGCACATGCTCGCGGCGTGATCCACCGCGATATCAAGCCTTCCAATATCGTCATAACTCCCGAAGGTGAGGCCAAGCTACTCGACTTCGGACTGGCCTTCACCACGGCCGACGCAGGCTCCACGCGGCCTGGACACGTGCTCGGAACCTTGCACTACATGTCGCCTGAGCAGGTGCGCGGCGAGCGTGTCGATGCGCGCGCCGATCTCTACGCCACGGGAGCGATGTTGTACGAAATCCTCACCGGCCGCACGCCCTTCACCGGAACCGACTACGAGATCATGCGCGGGCACGTGAACATCGCGCCGAAGCATCCTGCTGAGCTGAATCCGTCGCTGCCACTGACTGTCTGCAACATCATCCTGCGAGCTATGGAGAAGGATCCCGCAACGCGTTATCAAACCGCAGGTGAATTTGCGACGGACCTCAACGAAATGTCATATGACGAGGCGCAGACTATCGCGCACCTTTCGATTGTGGCGCCTACTATTGCTTCCTTCGCAACCAGCAAGCCCATTTCTGATCCGCTCACGCCACGGACCGGCAGTGATCCTGCACGTCCTTCCAGCAAGCTGCGACCGGCAGAGCTCGATTCGGTGAGCCGCGAGCTGGCTGCCTACATCGGCCCAATCGCCAAGGTTGTAGTGAGGCGCGCTGCCGATCGCTGCGCCTCTGTCGATGAGTTGTACACAATCGTCGCGGGCGAAATCGATACCGAGAAAGACCGCGCCCGCTTCCTGGCCGGCAAAAAGAAGTCCTAAGTACTCCGCAGTATTCCGCAATCCGACCAGGTCCCTTTCACAAGCGCCATTTAGTTAGCGGATGAGGGCGGCTTACTCCACTGCCCTACTAATCCCTTGCTACAACTTCCGAGCCGAGCGTGTAGTGCAGGTTCAGCTTGACGTCACTTCGAGGTTGCGCGCCCCGGCGCGCATACAGCCGGACAGCAGTCTCTTGCGGCTGCTCCAGCAAGTACAGCGTATCCTGAAGGCTCCAGCCCTGGTCCGAAGCCAACGCCTGGTCCACATCCTGCACCAGCTTGATCTCCGCCGACGAGGGGTTACATTCGCTGTTGAGAGGACGCGAAGTCTCGACCACCACGGCATTTACTGGCGCCTTGCGCAGCATGTCGCGCAATTCGTCGAGATTGCTGTAGTGGAACTGGTAGTTGTCGCCGAACCAGGTGCTCGAACTCAACACCTTCGACCCGCGATAGACATAGTGCGCCGGACGGTCGTCGCGCATGGCTGCCTCAGCGATGAAAGCACCTTCCCCGCAGGCGTCTGCGACGGCGAGGTAGTCGCCTTTGGACAGCTCGGAATTGCTCAACAGCAGGCGCGCACTGCGATCGAGGCCTCGGTAGGGCTTGGGAGGTATCGCCCACACTTGCGCAAGGAACAACACCGCAGCCAAGCTAGCCAGTGCTGCGGTTCTCGCAGAGGCAGATAGCCTCACCATCGATATATGGCTGACGACCCACTCAATGCCGTAGAACGAAAGAATCACCGCTCCCGGCATGGCGCTGAGCAGGTAGCGCGGATCGCAGATCCCAAGGATGGTGTGGAAAACCACGAAGCTCAGCCACAAACAAAAAGCTCCCGTGAGCAGAAAGTTTGGTTGGCGATTTCGTTTAATGCGAGCTAAAAATACAATCGCGCCAAGCAGAAAGAAAGCAGCCAACGACCATCGAAGGGAAGTTAGCGTGAGCCATAACGACGCACGCACGACACCCAGCCGGCTCGTCATCGTAATCGCCGAATGATAGTGCGTCGTCAACGAACCCTTGTTGAGCTCATACACTAGCAACTGCCAAGGTGCTCCGATGCCGATTACAAATCCGGCGGCGTAATACAGGCCAGGCCTGCGTAGCAGGTCGTAACGCCCAGTCAGCAGGATCATGAAAACCGGCAGCAAAACTAGTGCGATGCCGTTGGACTTCGACGATATGCACAGCGTAGCGAATAGGCCAAACGCAAGAGCATCAGTCGAGCGTCGACGGTCGAAGTATCGCACGAGAAAAATCATGGCGGCGAACGCCAACAATGCGACCAAACCATCCACCATAATCGCGCGAGCGGCGTAACGTTCAACCGGCATCAGGATGAGGATCGCTCCACCGACCGCAGAAACCAGAATGGGTACCGCTGGCGCAAGGCCCAATACAGCAAAGCTGCGAGCGAAGCTCCGATCAAAGCCTCGAGCAGAAGTAGCGATACTTTAGACGGCGTGAAAAGCAGCATCCACACTGCCTCGATGACGTGGAACAAAGGCGGCCAGATACCGAATGCGACCTTCGGATAATGCGCGTAAAACTGCTTAGCGAAAGCTAAGGGTGCTGCAAAACCTGGCGACGTAATCCAATCGTGGATCATTAGCCCGGTGACATAGTGGGCGGCTTCGTCCGGGTGACTGGCGAACTCGGCGCGGTAGGCGCCTGCCTGCCACTGTAAAGCCACTACGAAGACCCAGACGATGATTGCAGCGACCAGCGCTTCCCACGGACGCGCTGGCAGGGAGACAGCACAAGACGATTCTTGCGTCTCAGTGCTGGGGATTACAGGTAACTCGAGTGTGGTAGCAACATCGTTG
>Ga0126384_10002803_pt1 | contig 10573 bp, 12 predicted proteins | sample PanSoiMetPlot_36_FD_92543 | JGI IMG/M metagenome (GOLD analysis project Ga0126384, IMG submission 92543) | Tropical forest soil microbial communities from Panama - MetaG Plot_36 | ecosystem: Environmental > Terrestrial > Soil > Tropical forest > Bulk soil | place: Panama | collected 2016-02-17 | reverse complement strand
GCCTCCGCCTCGCGGAACACGCGCAGCCAGTCCTCGGTGCCCATTGCCTCGCCGTGCCGCGCGAAGTCCCGCGGGTTCGAGCAGTACACGCAGCGCAAGGGGCAGCGATAGGTCAGCTCTGCGACGAGCGTGTAGGGTCGTGGCTCTTCACTCATCGTGGTCACGGATCAGCCCGCGGCCCGCCATGTTCACGAGGAACGTGACGACCTCGCGCTCGACGGTCTCGCGCGGCTGGGGCGCGTACTTGGCGGCGAGGCGATCGACGATGGCGCCGACCGTGTGCTCGCCGGTGCACAGCTTGATCACGTCGGCCGCCGTGGGATTGAGGATGAGACCGCGCTCGGGGTAGAGCAAGAGATGGCGTGACGTCCGTGCATCCCAGCGCAGCCGCGCCTTGGCGGCCACGATCGGCCGGCTATCGGCCGTGATCGTCGGTGGCTCGTTCACGCGCGGGCGCCGCCGGGCCCCCAGCCGGGCTCGACATACGCCGTCCACAGGCAGTCGAGCAGGTGCCACAGGATTTCGGTTTTGCGGATGAGCGCGGCGATGCACTTCTGCTGCAGCTCGTAGGTCGTCGCGTGGGCGACCACGAACTCGATCGCCTCGTGTGAATCCTTCCGTGCCCGGGGCGGACGCGTGCGGAAATAATCCAGCATGTCCTTGGCGATCCACGGATAGTGTCGCTCCCAGGCGAGCACGCGGCGGGTCATGAGATCGGGAGAGAAGAACTCGGTTAGCGACGAGGCCACCGCCTCCAGGAGGCTTCGCTCGCTGACGAGCTGGACGTAGCCGTCGCAGGCGAACCGTACACCCGGCAGCACCGAGCGGCACGACGCCACTTCCTCGCGGTCGAGACCGACGCCGTCGGCCAACCGCAGCCAGAGCTCGAGACCGCCCTCACCCGCGGCGTCGCCGTCGTGGTCCCGAATCCGGCGGATCCACATCCGGCGGAACGCCGGATCGTCCGACTTGGACAGGATGATCGCGTCCTTGATCGGCACGCGCGTTTGGTAGTAGTAGCGATTCAGCACCCACTGCTGCAGTTGCTCGCGCGTGAGCTTGCCGTCGTGCATGAGGTGGTGGTAGCGATGATGATCGTGGTAGCGGTGCTCACCCTCGCGCCGCACCCACTCGATGAACTCGTCCCGTCGCAGCGGGGGCCGCACCGCCTGCTCGCTCACAGCCGCACCTCCATGCCGTCCCACGCGACCTCCCAGCCGGCGGCAACGACCGCCTCCCGCTCGGTGGAATCGTCCCGCAGCAACGGGTTCGTATTGTTGATGTGGATGTAGATGCGGCGGGGCACGTCGATACCCGCCAGGCGCGCCAGACTGCCGCCGGCACCGCCGACCGTGACGTGCGCCATGTCCTCGGCGCGCTTGGCGCCGAGACCCTGCGCCGGCAGCTCGTCGCTCGACCAGAACGTGCCGTCAAAGAAGACGGCGTCCACGCCGGCGAGCGCGTTGCGAACGTCCTCGGTGACGGCGCCGACCCCGCTGAAATAGGCGAGCAGCCGGCCGCTGCGCGTCTCGCGAATCCGGAAGCCCACGCTGTCTTCGGGATCCGCCGGCCGCGACCGCTCGAGATGCACCGGCGCCTTTCCTGGGAGAATCACCGCCTCGGCGGCGAGGCCCGTCGGTCGTCCGTCCACGCCGATGATCTCTTCCTCCCGTCCGGGCTTCGCGCCCCGCCACGTCACCTGGCCCGAGAAACGCTCGAGCGTACGGTAGAGGACGTTGTCCTGCGTGAAGCCGCGCTGGACGGACTCCGTGGCGTAAACGACGAGGGGATGGGACTCGCGCAGCGACAAGAGCCCGAGGCAGTGATCCAGGTCGCCGTTCGTGAGAAGGATGGCCGCGATCGGTGAGTGGCGAGGCGCGCGCGGATGCAGGGCGGGGAAGCTTTCGATCTGGGCGCGAATTTCCGGAGAGCAATTCAAGAGGACCCACGAGCTTGCGCCCTCGGAGGACACCGCGACGCATTCCTGCGAGCGCGCGGCAGCTCGCAGCGTGCCTTCGCGCACCCCGCGGCAGTTCGGGCATCCGCAGTTCCACTGAGGGAACCCGCCCCCCGCCGCCGAGCCCAGCACACGGACCAACACCCGTTGTCCCCCAAAGATGCGACAGCCCCTCGCGTCACCCCGAACGGGGGACGCGAAGGGCCGCGGCTGACTCGTGATGAGTCAGTTCAGATGTTAGAAGCGGTCGTCCGGCTCGCTGCCGAAATCATCCTGGTAGGAGTTGATCTCGGCGTCCATCCGCACTTCCGTCACCTCAGGAGCTTCCCACATCATCTTGCACCTCCCACGGCTCGAGTCACCCCAGGCGCGAACGCGGACTAGACTCTAGTCGAGGCATCTCGCCTCGTCAAGTCCTGTCAACACCCGCACCCGAGCGTTGACAACCCCGGGTCCCTGGGCTACGGTCTGGCGCCAATCAAGCCATTTATCTGTTCCGCCGTGCCGGAGGACCCATCATGAGGCTTAGCTCGTTGCGGTACGTGCTGGCGCTCACCCTCGTTGTTGCGGTCGTGCTCGCCACCGGTCTGGTCACCGCGCAGCAGTCGACCGCCCCACCCACCTGGAAGCAGGGTCAGCCCAAGGAGATGGAGAGCTCGACGCTCTCGCCCGTCGCGCAGCCGCCCGCCCCGAAGGCCGCGGGCGAGATTCCCATAGACAAGATCAAGGTGCCCCAGGGCTTCAAGGTCGAGCTCTGGGCGAGCGGTATCAACAACGCGCGCGTGATGACCTGGGGCGACAAGGGCACGCTGTTCGTGTCCAGCCGGGTCGCCGGCAATGTCTACGCCGTCGTTGACAAGGGCGGCTCGCGCGAGGTGAAGACGATCGCCAAGGGCCTGAACCTTCCCAATGGCGTCGCCTTCAAGGACGGCACGCTCTACATCGCCGAGATCCATCGCATCACGAAGATGGAAGGCATCGAGGGCAAGCTCGACAGCCCGCCCGAGATGAAGGTGGTCTACGACACGCTGCCGAAGGATGCGCCGCACGGCTGGAAGTACCTGGCCTTCGGGCCCGACGGCAAGCTCTACTTCAACATCGGCGCGCCCTGCAACATCTGTATCCCGCCCGACACGCACGCCAACATCTCGCGCGTGAACCCGGATGGCACCGGGTTCGAGTACTGGGCGCACGGCGTGCGCAACAGCGTCGGCTTCGACTGGCATCCGGTGACGAAGGAGCTCTACTTCACCACCCACGCGCGTGACTGGCTCGGCGAAGACGTCCCGAGCGACCGTCTCGACGTGGCGGCCAAGAAGGGGCTGCACTTCGGCTATCCATACTGCCATCAGGGCGACATCCCGGATCCGGAGTTCGGCAAGGGCCGGTCGTGCGGGGAGTTCGCCGCGCCGCTGCTGAAGACCGGCCCGCACGTCGCGGGCAACGGTGTCGAGTTCTACACTGGCTCGATGTTCCCCGCCGAGTACAAGAACCGCATCTTCCTCGCGCAGCGCGGCTCGTGGAACCGCAGCCAGAAGATCGGCTTCCGCGTGATGATGGTGACGCTGCGGCAGGGCGACGTGCCCAAGTACGAGCCGTTCGCCGAAGGCTGGCTGCAAGGCGATCAGATCTGGGGCCGACCGGTGTACACGCGGCAGATGAAGGACGGCTCGCTGCTGATCTCGGACGATTACGCCGGCGCGATCTATCGCGTGAGCTACGGGAGATGATTTGGACGAGTTGGACGCCGCGGGTGTAGCCCGCCGCGCGAATCGGGGGGTAAATGGGGGGGCCGTCCAGCCCCCCCATTGTTCAATAAAGAAGGTCGTTCGGATTCTTCGCCGCGCGACGACCACATGCCGAATTCGGCTTCTCCTCCCGCTCCTCATCGCGACGCTGATCATCACCTCGGCGGCGCTCGCCGCCGACGCCGAAGCCGGACGTCGCAAGGCGGCCGCGTGCGTCGCATGCCACGGGCCGGACGGTAATTCCACCAATCCAGCGGTCCCAACGCTCGCGGGTCAGGTCGGGACGTACCTGCACTGGCAGCTCTTGCTCTATCGCGACAAGCGGCGCGTGGATGCGCAGATGGCGCCCATCGCGGCCGCGCTGAGCGAGACGGACATGGCGGATCTCGCCGCGTTCTTCGCGGCTCAGCGGCCCACGCCGCCGCCCGAGCCCACCGTTGCGGCGGGCAGCGACGCGGGCCGCCGGTTGGCGGAGAGCTATCACTGCAACGACTGCCATGGCCGCGATTTCGGTGGGCGTGAGTACGCGCCGCGCCTGCGCGGGCTGTCGCGGGAGTACGTCGTGGCTCAGATGCGCGGCTTCAAGGCGCGTACGCGCGGCGACCTCGATGGCGCGATGACGCAAGCCGCCCAGCCCGTCGCCGACGCGGACATCGAGCCGCTCGCCGACTTCATCGGCTCGATGCGATGACCGCGGTCGCTGGCATGCCGCTTGCCATTTATCCAGAGCATGAAGAAGTACGTAACGTATGTGTCGACGCTGATGGTCGGCCTGTCGTTCGTCGGTCCCGCGTCGGCGGGAGGCAACGACCCATCCGCGAGCATCCCGTCGCCGGATACACCCGACCCGCCGCCGCGCCACTGGCAAGGTACGGCGACCGAGACGCCGGGGATTTACTCGGGTCCGGCGGTCGCGACCGTGACCCTGGATTTGAATTCCGACGGCACCTTCGTGGAGACGTGGAAAGAAAAGGGCAAGCAGCGGACCACGTCCGGCACCTGGCGAGAGCGCGGCAAGGAGATCATGCTGGAATCGAGTGATCCTCCGCACGCGCGACAGAGCCTGCGGCGGCGCGGTAACACGCTGTACACGGTCGCCATGGAGCCGCTGCCGACGGGCCGCGCGACGACGACCGCCATCGAGCTGCACCCGGCGACCGGCTGACGCATGCGGTTCGCCGTCGCGGCGGTGATCATGGCGCTGCTCGTCGGCGGCTGTGTGTCGGCACGCGGCAAGACCCTCTACGAGAAGGCGGGCGTCACGCTCGAGCAGAAACAAGCCGACGAGGCGCAGTGCACGCAGGCCTCGCTCGACAATCCTTCGGGGCCGCGCGGCAGCGCCTACCTCGCCGTCGACCGCGACGCGGTCGACCGCTGCATGCAGGCGCGCGGTTACCGCGTCACCGCGACCAGATAATCGGCGCGCCCCAGGAAATCCTCAGGACGGCTGGGTCGCCGGCCGGCGCCAGAAGAACACCCGTGAGACCGCGTGCGTCGCCAGGAACTTCTGCGCCGACTCCATATAGAGGTAGAGGACCGGCGTGATGTAGAGCGTCAGCAGCTGCGACACGAGCAGCCCGCCCACCACGGCGAGGCCGAGCGGACGGCGCGCGTCGGCGCCCGCGCCGATGCCGAGGGCGATGGGCAGCGTGCCGAGCAGGGCCGCCATCGTCGTCATCATGATGGGGCGGAAGCGCAGCAGGCAGCCCTGATAGATCGCCTCCGCGGGCGACATCCCGCCGCGCTGGGCGTCGATCGCAAAGTCGATCATCATGATCGCGTTCTTCTTCACGATGCCGATCAGCATGATCATGCCGACGAAGCCGTAGACGTTGAGCTCCATGCCGAACAGCCACAGCGTCAGCAGCGCGCCTGCGCCCGCGGACGGCAGTCCCGACAGGATCGTCAGCGGATGGATGAAGCTCTCATAGAGGATGCCGAGGACGAGATAGATCACGAGAATCGTGATGAGGAGCAGCAGGCCCTGGCCTTGCAGCGAGGCCTGGAACGCCTGCGCCGTCCCCTGGAAGGTCCCCGTCACCGTCGCCGGCACGCGCAGCTCGCGCTGGACGCGATCGACCTCTGCGACCGCCTGGGACAGCGCCACACCCGGCCGCGTGTTGAACGAGATCGTCACCGCAGGCAGCTGGCCGAGGTGGTTCACCGTGAGGGGGCCGACGCCGGGGGTCATCGTCGCCACGGATGCCAGCGGGACCAGCGTGCCCCGGTTGTTACGGACGTAGAGCAATCCCAGCGCCGTGGGATCGCGCTGAAACTGCGGATCGACCTCGAGGATCACCCAGTACTGGTTCGACGGCGTGTAGATCGTCGAGACCTGCTTGGCGCCGTAGGCGGCGCCCAGCGCGCTCTCGATCTGGTCCGCGCTGACGTCCAGGGTGGAAGCCTTGTTGCGGTCGATTTCCACGGTGAGCTGCGGGCTGGTGATCTGCAGGTCCGTGTTGACATCTTGCAGGCCGGGCAGCTGGCGCAACTTGTCGTAGATGAGCGGCGCCCAGTAGTAGAGCTCCTGCGTATCGGTATCTTGCAGCGTGTACTGATAGACGGCCTTGGTGAGCTGACCGCCGATCCGGATCGTCGGCAGGATCTGCGGGTATACGCGGATACCGGGCACGGTCGCCAGCTTCGGCCGCAGTCGCTCGATGATCTTCTCGGCGTGCGGCCGTTGATCGCGCGCTTTGAGCAGCGAGAAGACGCGCCCGTTGTTCAGCACGACGCTCGAGCCGGAGGCGCCGATGAAGGACATGTTCTGCTGCACGGCGGGATCCTGACGGATGATGTCCGCCACCGCCTTCTGCTTCTCCACCATCGCGTCGAACGAGATGTCCTGCGCCGTCTCCGTGAACGCGAAGATCGACCCGTTGTCCTCGGTGGGGATGAAGCCCTTGGGAATCTTGACGAACAGCACGGCTGTCACGACGAAGGTGAGCAGCAGTGTGAGCATCGTGCTGCGTGGGTGACGCAAGACCCATTTGAGCGTGGCGTCGTAGGTGTGCAGCATGCCGTCGAAGAAGCGCTCCGACATGTCGTAGAGCCGGTTCTCCCCCGCGTGCGGCGGCTTGAGGAAGCGGCTGCAGAGCATCGGCGTCAGCGTCAGCGACACGACGCCCGACACGAGCACCGCCGCGCCGATCGTGATCGCGAACTCGTGCAGCAGCCGGCCGACGACGCCGCCCATGAACAGCACCGGGATGAACACGGCGGCCAGCGACAGCGTCATCGACAGGATCGTGAAACCGATCTCCCGCGCCCCTTGCAGGGCGGCCGTCATGCGGTCCTCGCCGTGCTCCATGTGGCGCACGATGTTCTCGAGCATGACCACGGCGTCGTCGACGACGAAGCCGACGCAGAGGGTGAGCGCCATGAGCGAGATGATGTCGATCGTATAGCCGAGGCCGTACATGATGGCGAACGTGCCGATGATCGACAGCGGGACGGCCAGACTCGGAATGATCGTCGCCGACAGGTTGCGGAGGAACAGGAAGATCACCATGACCACGAGCGCGATCGTGAGCATGAGCGTGAACTGCACGTCGTGCACCGCCTCGCGGATGGCGACCGAGCGATCGTAGACGACGTTGAGGTTCACGGCCGCCGGCAGCTGGGCGCGAAACACCGGCAAGAGCTTGCGGATCGCGTCGACGACCTCGATGGTGTTGGTGCCCGGCTGTCGCTGCACGGCCAGCACGACCGCACGCTCACCGTTGAACCAGCCGGCCACCTTGTCCGTCTGCACGCCGTCGATGACGCGGCCGAGCTCTTCGAGGCGCACGGGCGAGCCGTTGCGGTACGCCACGATGATCGGCCGGTAGGCGGCCGCATCTGTCAGCTGACCGGTGGCCTGGACATTGTATGCCTGATTGGGGCCCCACAACGTGCCGGTCGGCTTGTTCACGTTGGCGCGCGCGACCGCGCCCTCGACCTCGTCGAGGCCGATGCCCCGCGCGGCCAGCGCGCGCGGGTCCACCTGCACGCGCACCGCGTATTTCTGCGAGCCGAAGATCGTCACCTGCGCGACGCCGCTGATCGTCGAGATCCGCTGCGCGAGGAACGTCTGCGCGTACTCGTCAACGGTGTAGAGCGGCAGCGTCGGCGAGCTGAGCGACATGTACAGCACCGGCTGGTCGGCCGGGTTGACCTTCTGATAGATCGGCGGCGTCGGCATGCCGGGCGGCAGCAGCGTGGCCGCCTTCGCGATGGCCGCCTGCACGTCCTGACCGGCGGCGTCGATGTTGCGCTCGAGCGTGAACTGGATGGTGATGTTGCTTACGCCGAGCGCGCTGGTCGATGTCATCGAGTCGATGCCGGCGATCGTGCTGAACTGTCGCTCGAGCGGCGTCGCGACCGCTGAGGCCATCGTTTCCGGCGTCGCGCCCGGCAGGTTCGCGATGACCTGAATCGTCGGGAAGTCGACGTTCGGCAGGTCGTTGACCGGCAGCTTCTGGTAGGCCATCACCCCGAAGATGATGACGGCCGCCATCAACAGCGTCGTCAGCACGGGGCGCCGGATGAAGAGCTCGGTGTTCACGACGCGCTCACGACGCCTTCGGCGGCTTGATCTCCACGCGCGAGCCGGGCACGAGCCGCAACTGACCGTCCGTCACGACACGCTCGCCGGGGGCGAGACCCTTGGTGATGATCGTGTCGGTGGCCAGCCGCCGGCCCAGCTCGACGGGCCGCGGCTGCACCGTGAGATCGGGCTTCACCACGAAGACGTACGGACCCTGCTGGCCCGGCTGCACGGCCTGGGACGGGACGACGACCGCCGACTCGTTCGTCAGCGTGAGCACCACCTCCACGTACTGTCCGGGCCACAGCACGTTGTCCGCGTTGTCGAAGGTGCCCTTGAGCTGGATGGTGCCCGTGGTCGGGTCCACCGTGTTGTTCAGGAACGTGAGCCGGCCGATGGTGGCTTTCGGCGCGCCCGGCGGCGTCGCGCGCACGCTCAGCGGTCCCGCGGCGTTGTACCGCTTGATCGCCGACAGGTGCTGCTGCGGCACGGCGAAGGAAACATAGATCGGGTGGATCTGCGCGATGACGACCATCGCGTTGTCGTCGTTCGCCTTCACGACGTTGCCCGCCTGCAGCATGAGGTTGCCGGTGCGTCCTTCCATCGGCGCGCGGATGCTGGTGTAGCCGAGATTCAGCTTCGCCGTCTCCACGACTGCCTCATCGGCCCGGATGACAGCGCGCGCGTTCTCGACGCCCGCTTGCGCCGCCTGCGCCGCCGCGCGCGCGTTCTCGACGGCCGCGCGGTCGGCCTGCACGGTGGCCCCGAGGGCCGAGAGGTTGGTCCGGAACTGGTCGTACTGCTCGCGGGCCACCAGCTCCTTGTCGACCAACGTCTTGTAACGCTTCTCCTGCACGCGCGCGTTCTCGAGCTGCGCCTGATCGCGCTCCAGATTCGCGATCGCCTGCTGCACCTCGGCCTGACGCTGCGCGTGCGCGGCCTCGGCCTGGCGCATCTGGGCGGTGTCACGGCCGACGTTGGCCTGCGCCTGCGCCAGGGCCGCCTCGAAGGGCCGAGGATCGATGGTGAAGAGGAGCTGTCCCGCCTTCACGTCCTGCCCCTCGGTGAAGTCGACTTTCACCACCTGTCCCGAGACCTGCGACTTCACGCCGACCGTCGTCAGCGCTTGCACGGTGCCGATGACGCCGACGTCGAGCGGCACCTCGCGCCGCACGGCGTCGGCGGCGAGCACCGGGACGGCGGGCGCCTTCGCCGCGGGAGGCGTTCCTGATGCACGGTCGCTGCAACCCACGGCGGCCGCGACGAGAATGACGAGCGCCAGCGCGGTGCCGACCCGCCTCATCGTTCTGCCGCGTCCACGGAGGCATCCACGAGCGCCTCGAGGCCGCGCACGACTCGGATGCGATCGCCAGCGGACATCCGCGCCAGCACCGACTCGAGGCTGCGCAAGCGGATCGCCTGCAGCTCGTCCACGAGGGCCGCGCCGGCGCGCGTGACCTCGAGCACGTAGGCCCGGCGGTCGGCGGGATCGTCCGCGCGCGTGACGAACCCTTTTTGCTCGAGACGATCCACGAGATGGGTGACGGCGGGCAGCGTCACGGCGAATGCCTTGCCCACGTCGCCCATGCGGCAACCGGGATTCGCCGCGACGTGGAAGAGCACCTGCCCCTGCGCGTAGGTGAGATCGAGCTCGGCCGCGCGCTGCCAGAGAAACTGCCGGAAGATGGTGCTTCCGAGCGCGTTCAGGAGATCGAGGAGGCGCTCGGCCTGCGCGGTCCATTCTCCGCGGCGCGCGCCACTGCGTTTGGACGCCATCCGCATAATCCTGCATCCACTAAACAGTTAAGTCAATTAAGTATCCTGGCGCGTCGTCAGCGCCGGCCGACGACGACAGCGGCGGCCACGATCTGCTCGAGCGTGTCGAGCTGAAAGGGCTTGGAGACATAGTCAAGCGCGCCGCGCCGCAGGAAGCGGCGGGCGAGCTGCTCGTCGGCGTTGCCGGTGAGCATGACGATCGGCACGGTGGGATCGATCGCGTGCAGCCGGTCGAGCACCTCTTCGCCCGAGACTTCCGGCATGCTGATGTCGAGCAGCACGACGTCGGGACGAACCGCGGCGGCCTGGATCACCGCCGCGCCGCCGTCGTGGGCGACGTCGACCGCGTACCCGAGCGAGGTGAAGTACTCCTCGATGATCGCCGTGACGTCAGGCTCATCGTCCACGACCAGGAGTCGACCGCTCGGCGTCTGTTGGCCCGGCTCTTGGCGCACCCGGGGAGTATACCGATAGTTCACGCGGACGCGAAATGGCCGTGCCGATACGGAGGACTCAGAGCTCGAGCAGCTTCTCGACGATCACACAATCGCGCCACTCGCCGTC
>Ga0126384_10002802_pt1 | contig 10573 bp, 7 predicted proteins | sample PanSoiMetPlot_36_FD_92543 | JGI IMG/M metagenome (GOLD analysis project Ga0126384, IMG submission 92543) | Tropical forest soil microbial communities from Panama - MetaG Plot_36 | ecosystem: Environmental > Terrestrial > Soil > Tropical forest > Bulk soil | place: Panama | collected 2016-02-17 | reverse complement strand
TTATGGGCTGACGGCGAATATCAACTCGTTCAACCCGTTCCGCATCGCCTTCCACGAATGGATTGCCATGGCCTGCGACCTGCGGAACGCTCGTAGTTGGCGTGAGCGCTGGCTCGCCGTATTCGGAAATCCCGGTGCCCTGAAGTACTCTGTCGAGGTTGAGAGATCTCCGGAAGTCGCCCGCGCAATCGAAGCTTGAAGCGCCTTCAGCTTCAGCCCTGTCGTGAGGCTGACAGAAGTGACCTGCCTTTCACTGAGAACGGATCACTGACGACTGACAGCTGTTGCGCCCCGGATGGTCAACACCGGGCATGTCGCACCTCGCACCACGTCATACGCAATCGGCCACATGAACCGGTCAAGCGCCCCGGACGACGGCCTGACTCCTAACACAATCAGGTCTGCATCCTCCTGCGATGCGATCTCGAGAATCTTCGGAGCGACCGTTCCGAATTCCACCCGGTAGCGAATATTTACAGCTTCAGCAGGCTCGTCAGCGATTTGCGTCAGATTGCGGCGAATCCCGGCTCTTACCCGCTCCGGATTCGGCTTTGCCCCTTCACTCGTGAAATCAGCGACGTTGAGCACGGTCAACCAGGCATGATGGGCTCTGGACAGAGCGCAAGCGTAGTTCACCGCTGGGTTTGACTTGGGCGACAGGTCACACGGTGCCAACACGTAACGCAGTTCGCTCAACCGCCGATGCCGGTCAATGTTCGGACCGATCGTAAGGACGGGCACTGGGGAATGGCGAAATACTTTCTCCGCCACGGAGCCCAGAAAGAACTCTCCCAGGCCTCCTCGCCCGTGAGTACCAACCACAATCAGGTCGAGTTTCCTATGACGTATGCAATCGAGCAGGCATTCGGCCACAGGCCCTTCCAGCAGGGTGACGTGGCACTCGGTCTGGTCGTTGTAGGCTGCGTTGAACCTCAATTTGCGCTGCAATTCCAGCAAGTCTCGTCGTGCAGCATCGCGACCGGCCAACACGCCTTCGCAACCGGACAGCGCATATTCCTCCGTAGGCACGACGTACGCTACTTCGGCCTGTGCGCCCACCAGTCGCACAAGGTCCAACCCATAGCGGATTACGTAATCGGATTGATGTGAGAAGTCTGTGGCAATCAGAACGTGGTGAATGCCTACGCTTGTTGTTGCGATCGTTGCCGTAGCCATGGACTACACCCAATCTCCCCACGGTGTGGGGCCGCTTGCCTATCCTTCACGAATAGCACCGAGAACAATGAATCCCATCTGCCTGCCTGGCAGACTCAACCAATTTCAGTTATAAATGCTAATGGACCCACGCCTCAGTGACGTGTGTCACGCCGGAGTGGCTCAGCGCCTTACGGAGCGTAATGCTGTAGCTGAGTGAGTACTACGAAGCGGGTTCGACCTGCGCCTCTGGAGCTTTCTCGCGTTCCAGCATCGATTTCACAACCACGTAGAGCACAGGAATAAAGAACAAATTCAACCCGGTCGATACAATCATACCGCCGAACACTGTTGTTCCCACCGAATTTCGACTCTTCGATCCGGCCCCGGTAGCGAAGACGAGCGGCAGCACACCAAGAATGAAGGCGAACGAGGTCATCAAAATCGGACGCAGCCGAATCTTTGCAGCCTGTACCGCCGCTTCGGTAATCGAGAGTCCCTTGGCGCGGAGCTGCTCGGCAAACTCGACGATCAGAATGCCGTTCTTGCTGGCCAGCCCGATCAGCATCACCATGCCAATCTGGCAATAAACGTCATTTAGCAACCCACGTGCCGACTGCGCACCCAGTGCACCTAGCAGCGCCATAGGCACGCTCAACAGAATAATGAATGGCAGTACGAAACTTTCATACTGCGCTGACAAAGTCAGATAAACAAACAGCAATCCCAGACCAAACAAGATCACGGACTGGCTGCCTGACCGAATCTCTTCTAACGACAAGCCTGACCATGCCGAGTTGAACCCAACCGGCAGGTTCTGTTTGGCAACCTCGTCCATCGCCTGGATCGCCTGGCCCGTGCTGTAACCCGGGGCAGCCGATCCATCAATCTCAGCCGAGCGGAACAAATTGAAGTGCGTGATGACCTGCGGCGACGTCGTTTCCCGAATGCTAACCACATTGTCCAGCGGAATCATCGTCCCCGTGTCCGACCGCACATAAAAGTTGCGAATATCGCGGGGCAGCCGACGGAAATCCTGGCCGGCCTGCACATAAACCCGGTAGGCACGGTTGTTGAAGTCGAAATCATTGACGTAGGCCGAGCCCATATAGACCTGTAATGTGTTGGTGACCTGCTGCAGCGGAATTTGCAGGCTCTGCGCCTTCTCGCGATCGATCCTCACCAGGAACTGCGGATCATTGGCAGTATAGGAACTGAATAGTCCGCTCAAATCATGCCGCGCGTTGCCGGTTGACACGATTTTTTGCGTAACCTGAAACAGGTCCTCCAAAGACCCGCCGCCTTCTTCCAGTACCTGGAAGCTGAAGCCGCCAAATGCCGCCACACCTGAAATTGCCGGCGGCAAGAACGGGAACGCCTGCACATCGGTGATTTGCGACAACGGCGCCCGCAGTCGCTCGACGATTGCCGCGGCGGAGTTCTGCTCACCTTTGCGGTTGTCCGCAAGATTCAGGAACACCATCCCGCGATTCGCACTATTGCCGGAAAAGCTGAACCCGGCAACCGTGAATGCGCCTGTGATGTCTTTTTCCTTCGCCAACACTGCTTCCACCTGGCGCATGGCGTCAGCGGTGTACTCCACCGAGGCGCCCGGAGGCGCCTGCACCAGCACCATGAACCAACCCTGATCTTCGTCCGGCACAAATCCAGTCGGCACCCGCTTGTAGACGAAGTAGGTTGCGGATAGTCCTAAAAAGAACCCAATCAGCACGATGTAACGGGCACGAATTGCCTTGCGCGCCGAGATTGTATACAGCGTCGTACCTTTCCTGATGGCTGTCTCGATCCCGCGGAAGACGATGTTCTTATCTTCGTGCTCCTTTTCGGGCCGCAGAACAAGAGCCGACAATGATGGAGTAAACGTCAGCGAGTTGAATGCCGAAATTGCAATCGAGAACGCGATTGTTAGCGAGAACTGCTGATACAGCAGACCCGTCGTTCCCGGGAAGAATGCCACCGGCACAAACACGGCGACTAGCACCAGTGAGGTCGCAACCACAGCCCCGGTGACTTCACTCATGGCTTCCGCCGCCGCCACGTGCGAATCGCAGTGCTCCTCACCCATGTGCCGCTGAATGTTCTCGATGACCACGATGGCGTCGTCTACCACCAGCCCCGTAGCCAGCACGATGCCGAACAGCGTCAACGTATTGATGGAAAATCCCAGCAGCTTGATGAAAGCGAAGGTTCCCACCAGCGAAACCGGAATGGTCACCGCCGGAATCAGCGTGCTGCGCCAGTCCTGTAGGAACAGGAACATCACGATCATCACGAAGATGATGGCTTCCACCAGGGTCTTCAATACTTCGCGGATTGAATCGCCCACGAAAGTCGTGGAGTCGAACGCCATCGCGTACTTCATGCCCGGCGGGAAACGCTGCGACAGCCGCGCCAGCTCGGCCTTCACCGCCTTGTCCACATCGAGAGCATTCGCTGTCGGCAGCTGCGAAATCCCGATGCCGATACCTTGATAGCCATTGAAACGGAGTTTTCCGCTGTAATCTTCGGCGCCCAATTCCGCCCGGCCCACGTCCTTCAGGCGCACCAGCGCGCCGTTGCTTCCCGGTTTGAGAACGATGTCGTTGAATTGGGCCGCCTCCGTCAGGCGCCCCAGCGCCCGCACGCTGATCTGAAACGCCTGGTCTTTCGGCGCAGGCGCCTGCCCTACTTGTCCGGCGGCAATCTGCACATTCTGTTGTTGCAGTGCCGAAACCACATCCGAAGCGGTCAACCCGCGCGCCGCCAGCCGCGAAGGGTCCAGCCACAGCCGCATCGAATACTTACGCTCCCCGAAGATCTGCACGTCTGCTACGCCGCGAATGCGTTTCAACGCGTTCTTCACGTAAATATCGACGTAGTTGCTCATGAACTGCTCGCTATAACGGTTGTCTTCGCTGTAAAAGCCCACTGCTCCGATGAACGAGGTCGCCACCTTATTCACTGTCACGCCTGTATTCTTCACCTCGTTCGGCAACCGCCCCAACACGCCTGACACGCGGTTTTGCACGTCGACGGCAGCAATGTCGAGCGGTCGGGTCAACTCGAACACCACGGAAATCTGGCTCGTTCCGTCGTTGCCGCTGATGGAAGTCATGTAACGCATGCCTTCCACGCCGTTGATCGAGTCCTCAAGTACGGTGGTTACGGAAGTCTCAACCGCCTGCGCGTTCGCTCCAACATAGGATGACGACACCGCAATCGTCGGAGGCGCTAACTCGGGAAACTGCGCAATCGGCAAAATTGGAATGCATACCGCGCCCGCGATGACGATGACGAGCGAGCAAACCGTCGAAAACACCGGCCGCTGGATGAAGAAATCAGCAAACACAACGAGAACTTCCTCCGGGAAGTTCGAGCTAAGCGCTAACTCTACTGCGGGTGCCCCATCCTGTCCTTCTTTTGGACAAGCTGGGTTACGGAGTACCTCGGAAAGTAAGCGCTGATTTACCCATTACTAATTACCAGCTATCAAAAGCATGCGAGTTCTTTTCTCCGTGTCCTCCGTGTCGCCGTGGTGAAAACCCTTTTCCCTACTGCTCGATCTTGATCGGCATCCCGTCGGCCAGGTTCTGGCCTCCCGACACGATCACCTCATCGCCTGGCTTTAAGCCGCTGACCACCCGGTAATCGTTCCCTGTTATTTCCCCCAGCGTCAGCGGAATCTGTCGCGCAACCTCTTTGCCCTCCTTCTTCTCCGCAACGAAAGCAAAGAACTGACCACCCAATCGCGACACTGCCACTACCGGAATGGTGACGCCTGGTAGCGAATTCCACGTGATTCGCGCTCTCACCAGCTGCAGCGCCCGCAGTCGATCTGCCGCCTTATCCACCGACGCCTTTGCCAAGACCGTCTGAGTGCCTGTGTCCACCTGTGGCGAAATGAAGTAGACCTTCGTGTTCAGGATCACGTTGCCGCTGCCATCCAGGATCTGCACCGGTGCGCCTAATTTCAATTCATGGCTGCGCTCCGAGGGAATCGCCAAGTAGACCTCCAGGCCCTTGCGCTCATCAATGGTGGTCAGCACGGTGGTCGTGGTTACCCGATCCCCAACATGCACAGGAATGTCCCCGACAATCCCGTCCACCTGCGCGTGTACCTTGAAATACCGCAACTGAACATTTTGCTGCTCGATAGTTGCATCCATCGCTTTCACGTCAGCGAGCGCCGCATCATAGTTCGATTGGGCCTGGTCCAGTTCTTGCCTGCTGATTACGCCCGAGGCCGCCAATCCCTTGGCGCGCTCGAGCTGCGACTTCGTCCACTGCAGGTTAGCCTCCCGTGAAGCCTTCTGCGACTCCCAATTCGACACCGCCGCAGCCTGCCGCCGCGGGTCGATCTCCATCAGAGACTGCCCCTTCTTCACGATCTCCCCCGAGTGTACGAATATGGCAATAATCCAGCCCTCCACGTCCGACATGATGGTGGCCGAATTACGCGACTTGATGGTCGCTACATATTCGGAGGTAATCCCCAGTTCTTGTGAACCGATCTTCTGAATTTTAACCGGGGTTACCGGCGGCCCCTGCGGACCTTCTGCCTTGCTTCGATTACAGCCCGACATCAAGAGAGCTGCCAGCATGCCCACCGGGAAAAGCCACCATGAGGCTATGGCGCGCATGTTGACTCGACGATGACGCTGAACGCAATGCATATTGTGTCTGTGTGTTGGATTGTTGCATAGCATTTTAGTGCACGAAATGCCCAATGGACGCATTTCGACTAGTGCTGGCCTAGAACCACCGTGGAGCTTGCGCTTTCTTGTAACGACGAGTGAACTTCATTCCACATGGAATCTGCACATGTGGTGGTGTGCTCTTGTGTAGGCAAACCTGGAGCTCAACCCCACGAAATAAGGCCGCCAATTCCTGGCGGCCCACAAGCACTCCAACTCGGCACTCCCCTTACGCGCTCAGCTTGCGCACCGCCAATGACAGCATCAACCTCGACACCCCCGATACGATAAAACTGATTCCCACGAGTGTTCCTATCACCCACTCGCTGTTCAGCGGCCAGTGAATCCAGATAAGCGCACCCAGCAAAACCGTGATGATGGCGTCGAACAATATCCATCCCCAGCCCGGGTTCGGCTTGAGTTGGAAGGCCAGCACCACGTCAAAAATCCCATAAACCAGCAGAATGCACGCGATGATCAGCGTAATCGCCAGCAACCCACCCCCTGGATGCATCAGGATGTACACGCCCGCAACGATATAGAGCAACCCAAGTAATATCTCCAGAGCCATCTTGCCGCCGCTGTGGGCCCGGAAACCGTAAACAATTTGCGCGCCTCCATTGAAGATGGCAGTCCAAGCCACGACGTACATAATCACGACCCCCGCAATCAACGGACTCGCAATGGCCAGCATGCCGGCCAAGATCATGAGAATCCCCAAGGCAATGGACCAGCCTGATGCACGTCTCACACTTCCGATTACCGAATCCGCCATTTTTCTTCCCTTTCGTCGGCGCTGAACTACGCCGTGTTGGAGAATGAGGAACCGTTTGCTAGAGAATGAGTCTTCAGGACAAGAGACAGACTTCGTGGCGCCAGCCATTCTTGCAGACTTCCGGCCGACAATCAACGTTCCAGTGCCAATTGCGCTTTTTCCAGGTGATCGAACTCCTGCATATCGACAGCGACCTTGCTCCCCCTGGCTTTTTCCTGCACAAATGCGTTGGCAAATCTGTACCCCCATAGCACCTCGTCGGGGGTGAAAGAAGTACGAGTATGCACCGTTGCCGCGAACGTCTCGTCGAACCCGCTCAGCAGCACCAGAAACTCCGCCTGGCTAGCCCGCAGGGACTCCGGGGTTTCGTTCCACATAGGGCTGTTTTCGTCAATCGGGTGAACCACCGTCCAGGTGAGTGGCAGGAACGTAACGCCCGGCCTCTCCAGCCTCAACGGGTAATAGCGTCGAGAGCGCATTCCATCGAAGTTTTCAAAGCGGCTTAGCAGAACTTTCGCCGAAACTTCAATCAGCTCATTCGACCGGGCATTTGCCACTCGGAACTCGAAAGCCGTGACGTTCTGGTACGGGGCGACCACGCCATAACGACTAACCAGCATCTTCGCCGTCGGGCGTGAGAATCTAGCAAACAGGAGGCCGGTCACAATGGCAATTCCTATCAGCCCGGTCAGCGCCTCGAGAGTTACGATCGAATTGGCCGCGGTTCCGATGGGGACGATCTGGCCGTAACCAATGGTCGACAGCGTTTGCACGCTGAAGAAGAACGCCCGCAAGTAAGTGTGGTTCTGCATGCCGGCGGTTTCACTACCGAGTGCTCCGGGCCCACACGCCAAGTAGGCGAGACCAAACAGCGCGTTGATGATCAGGTACAGAACGGCAACCAGCCCGAAGAATCGCCACCAGGGCATCGTCAACAGCGCGTGATAAGCGCTGAACGTCGACCAGAGAGGCAGGCCTTTCCGTTCCACATTGAAGCTGCCATCTCGGTTCAGCAGCCGCTCATGACTCTCCCGGGAGACTACCGCCCCGAAGCCAAGGTCGCGCAGGTCCTGATCGTTCAGTGGCTGTGTTGCTTGGGTTGCCATCGATTCGCTCTTCTACCCCGGTTTCGTATCCTCTGCAAGGATCTCTGTCGCGATTATATGGACTTCCCCTCTTCTCCGATCTTGTATTGCGAGTATAACCGTGCGGATTGGATGCACCTGCCGTGCCCCCTGGTTCTGCTTACGAATTGCTGTGGACACTGGTTTGCCGCAGCCTCTCTCGCCTCTCACCGACAACTGACAATTGATCACCGACAACTGTTTTAAACTGTTGCTATAACTAGAAATAACTTGCGCCTGTGCGCGGCATCACAGCGCCTTCTGCATTTGCTTTGTTGTAATCCAAGATTCCCTTCGAAGGTAGGTACTCATCATGATTAGCAGTGGCAAGAAGGGTGTTATCGGCATTCTCACCGGCGGAGGCGATGTTCCCGGCCTCAACCCCGCCATCCGCGCCGTCACCATTCGGGCGCTCGAGGAAGGCTATAGTGTCATTGGCTTGCGTCGCGGCTGGGCCAGCCTCATTGATACCGTTCGTGACGCCGAATACGACAATAGCGACAACTATCAAACCCTGACCGACGAGTTGGTGAATCGCGCCGGCCGTACGGGCGGCACCTTCCTGCATAGCTCCCGTACGAATCCCAGCAAGGTCAAGAAAGCCGAAGTCCCGGCGCACCTGCGCGACAAATACAGTGCCGAGAAAAACGACTTGACTCCCGAGGTGCTGAAGAACCTCGACTGGCTCGGCATCGAGAAGCTCATTCCCATCGGCGGTGATGACACCCTTAGCTACGGCGTGCGCCTGTTTCAGGAAGGTGTCAAGGTTGTCGCCATCCCCAAGACGATGGACAACGATGTACCGGGCACCGACTATTGCATCGGCTTCAGTACCTGCGTTACCCGCACCATCGAGATGACTAATCGGCTGCGCACTTCGGCCGGCTCGCATGAACGTTTCATGGTGTTGGAAGTCTTCGGCCGCTACGCCGGCTTCACCGCAATGCTCCCCACCATGGCCGGTGCCGCCCATCGCTGCGTGATTCCCGAACACAAGTTCAACATCGAGCGCCTGTGCGAGCTGTTGAGCATCGATCGCCGACGCAATCCCAGCCGCTACTCGGTTGTCCTCGTTTCCGAAGGCGCCATGTTCGAAGGTGGAGAGATGGTCTTCGAAAGTGAAGCTGCTGACGCCTTCGGCCACAAGAAACTGGGTGGCATCGGAGAACTCGTTGCCACCAAGCTCAAGGAGCTCTCGCCCAAGTTCAACACTGGCAAGACCGTCGAATGCATCGAGCAGAAGCTCGGATACCTGGTCCGCTGCGGCGACCCCGATGCCATCGACTCCATCGTGCCGATGGCCTACGGCAACATGGCGCTCGACCTGCTCCTGAAGGGCACGCACGGACGGCTGGTCGTCATCCGCAACGGCCGCTACGACAACCTGCCCATCGAAGTCGTTACCGCCACCAAGAAAATCGTAAACGTTAAAGAGCATTACTACATCGATCGGCTCCGGCCGTACTACACGAGCTTCGAGATGAAGCCTCTGTTTATCATGACGAGCGAGAACCTCTAAAGCGATTCCAAAGCTCTCTATTCTCCTTTGTTTAGCCGGGACTCCTCTCACCGCCTCGGCTTTTTCTTTACGAATTGCGGCGAACCGTCCAACCTAGTGATTTCCTACCATAATGCCAGTTGACCAATCTTCCACACTGCAGTCTAATACCTAGAGATGCTACACGTGTAGGATATCTAGAGGTGGTAGGCGGGTGACAACCGACAAATCGGAGTTACTCCAAGGGACGCTGGATTTGCTGGTTCTGAAAGTGGTCGCGCTCGCACCGTTGCACGGCTACGGCATCTCCCAGCGCCTCCGGCAAATGTCCAAGGAAGCACTGCAAGTGCCACAAGGCTCACTCTATCCCGCCCTCCACCGCCTGGAAAAGCGGGGTTGGCTCACGGCAAGCTGGAGCGAGACTGAGACCGGGCGGCCGGCGAAGTTCTACAAGCTTTCGGCCCACGGACGCAAGCAGCTCGCGCGGGAAGAGAAAAACTGGCAGCGCCTGACCGACGCCATCGCGTTGGTCCTGCGCACGGCGGAGTAGGAGTAGGCCATGAATCGCCCTCGTTCACTGTTTACCCGCAATCGTCGCGAGCAGGAGTTCGACCGCGAACTGCAATTCCACATCGAAGAACTCACACGCGACTTCATCGCCCAGGGCCTCTCGGCCGCCGAGGCCGGTCGACGCGCCGTGCTGGAATTCGGCGGCAAAGAGCAAGCCACTCAATCTCTGCGCGACGTTTACGTAGTCCCGATGCTTGAGCGCACCTGGGCCAACCTGAGATCGGCCTTCCGACTCATGCGCCGCGCGCCCGGCTTCTCCCTTGCCGTCATTCTGACGCTCGCACTAGGCATCGGCGCCAATAGCGCCGTCTTCTCGGCAATTGATGCCGTACTGCTGCGGCCTCTACCCTTTCCGCACAGCGAAGAATTGCTCATTCTACGCCAGTACGAGCCCGCCGGCAAAGATCCCAATGTGTTCGTGGCGCCTGTGCGGGTGCACGATTGGAGCCGCATGAACTCCACCCTTCAGGCCGTGAGTGGTTACTCGACTGAGGATTTGTTTGAGCTTTCAGGCGAACTCCCCGAGAAGGTGACGCGGGCCTTCGTAACTCCAGGATACCTGCAGGTCATGGGCGTGGCTCCTGAGCTGGGCCGCGACTTCACGCCCGAGGAAGAGAAGTTCCAGGGACCGAGTGCCGTCATCATCAGCGACCGGTTCTGGAAACGCCGCTTCGCCGGCGATCCGAACGTGCTCGGTAAGAGCCTGCGCTTTGCCAAGTCATCGAGCGCGATCGTGGGCGTGATGCCCGCTTCGTTC
>Ga0126384_10002800_pt1 | contig 10577 bp, 11 predicted proteins | sample PanSoiMetPlot_36_FD_92543 | JGI IMG/M metagenome (GOLD analysis project Ga0126384, IMG submission 92543) | Tropical forest soil microbial communities from Panama - MetaG Plot_36 | ecosystem: Environmental > Terrestrial > Soil > Tropical forest > Bulk soil | place: Panama | collected 2016-02-17 | reverse complement strand
ATCATCTCTGCCAAAGACCGTAACGGAGTGCCTTTCGAAAATGCGGAAACATTCAAGTAGTCACTCTCACTTCAAACAAATTACATCGATTTTTTCGCTCTCTCTGTGGGAGCGGCTGTTTATAATGCTGGCCCTATGAGAACACTCGATTCCCCCTCATTCATTTTATTCACAAGAGGAACTATGCAATGGTGAAGCAGCCTGATTTGCGTCAAAAGAGCCGCAGAAAGTTTCTCAGCGCAACGGGCGGACTCGTGGCCGCTGCAGTTGCAGGACCCAGCTTCGCTTCCGTTCCCACCGATTCGGCTGCCGCATCGATCCAATCGAGCGGGGATCGCACTTCCCAGGCCGCTGGCTCATTACGGAAAATCCCAATTGGGGTTTTTGATCCGGTTTTTCCCGATCTCTCGCTCGATCAGATGCTGGAGAAGGTCGCTGGCTACGGACTGGAGGCAATGGAGATCGGGACCGGCGGTTACCCTGGCGATCACCACTGTCCCCTGACGGAATTGCTCGCCGATCCCGCAAAGCTGAGAGCGTGGAAAAAGAAGTTTGATGACCGGAACATCACCGTCGCAGCATTGAGTTGCCACGGGAATCCCGTGCACCCGGACCAGAAAATTGCTGCGCGCGATGCACAGACCTTCCGCAACACTGTTCTACTGGCGGAAAAGTTGGGGGTACAGGTCATTGTGGGATTTTCAGGATGTCCTGGTGGTTCTCCCACGGACACCATGCCGAACTGGGCTACCTATCGCTGGCCTCCCGAGTATGCACAGATTCTTGACTGGCAGTGGAAAGAGAAAGTGATTCCCTACTGGAAGGACGCCGCCAAGTTTGCTCGCGATCACCACGTTCACAAACTCGCATTCGAAATGCATCCGGGATTCGTTGTTTACAATCCGAGGACCCTGCTGCGACTGCGAGAGGCCGTCGGAGAGGAGATCGGGGCCAACTGCGATTTGAGCCACCTGTTCTGGCAGGGCTGCGATCCAATCGAGGTCATTCGGATGCTGGGCAAGCAGGGCGCCCTCTACCATGCCCACATGAAAGACACGGTGATGTTCAAGGACAACGTGGATCGCTATGGGGTTTTGAATTTCGCCTTCACTACGGAAGACCTTCCACTCGCTTCCGAGACTTTCCGCGCTGTGGGCTATGGTCACAGCGCAAACGCGTGGAAAGAGATCATGCGAGCGTACATGGAGGTAGGTTATCAGGGTATTCTCAGCATCGAGAATGAAGATCCGATTCTTCCGGGTGAGGTTGGTGTCGAGCGGGCCACTTACGTTTTGAAAAACGTAAGGGCTGAACTGCTGGGGAACAAAGCCTGAGTGTTCGAGCTTGCATGAGCGAGAAACCTCCTGCGCGTGAGTCCATCGATCGGCGGAAATTCGCTCGTTATCTGGCGGGCGGTGCTGTTGGAAGCATGCTGTTAGTGCGAGCCGGTGTGAGCCAGCCTGCCTATACTCCGTCCGATCGCGTCTCTTTCAAGCTCTCGGTCATGCTCTGGACAATCTACAAAGACCTACCGTTCGAGCAGCGATTAGAGAAGATAGCCGAAGCGGGGTACGAGGCTGTCGAGTTAGTAGACGAGTTCAAGAGTTGGTCACCCGATGATTTTCGCAAGGCGAATGCGAAAAAACGTTCGCTGGGGATCTCGTTTGATGCCACGGCCGGAGTATCGATAGGTCTCACCAATCCCAGCGAGCGCGATGCCTTCGTGAGTGACTTACAGAAGCTGCTGCCGATCGCCTCCGAACTGGAGTGCCCCGCCATCATTGTTTTGTCTGGCAACAAGGTTTCCGGTCTCTCCAAGGAACAGCAACACCAAAGTTGCGTTGAGGGACTGAAACGAGCGGCCGAAATCACAGGCAAGCAGAACATCACCCTGCTGCTCGAGAACATCGACCCTGAGGAAAACCCGAAATATTACCTGACATCCGTAGCAGAGGGGTTCGAGATCGTTCGGCAGGTAAACAACCCTCACCTAAAGTTCTTGTACGACTTCTATCACGAACAGATTGCCGAGGGAAATCTGATCGAGAAATTAGAGAAGAACATTGACCAGGTCGGCCTCGTGCATATCGCCGATGTCCCCGGAAGACATGCGCCGGGTACTGGGGAGATTAACTACATTAATATCTTTCGCAAACTGGCGGAATTGAAATTCAGCGGTTATGCGTCCATGGAATTCTTGCCGCAGCACGATCCGGTGGGCGAACTTCGCCAAGCTCGCGAACTTGCTTTGCGCTCGGGGCGCGGTGTAGTCGAGCCGGAGATGAACAAAAGCTGTCTGGAATAGACTTACCGTATCGTACCACGATACATAGCCTGCACGGGTTTATGAAGAGACGTGACATTCTGAAACTACTGGGCACCGCAGCCGCGGTGTCGGCTATCCCAGCAGACCTCTGGGCTCTCGGGCGGGAATTACAGTTGCAAATAGCGGCAGGTTCAGGCCTGCGGACGCTCAACGCTCATCAGAATGCAACCGTGATTGCTATGGCTGAAATGATCATTCCTCAGACCGATACCCCAGGAGCAAAGGCAACGCGCGTGAATGAATTCATCGATCTCATCCTGACTGACTGGTATGCGCCAGAAGAGAGGCGCAAGTTCCTCAACGGACTCGCGAAAGTGGATGCACACTGTCAGGAATTGTTCGGAAAGGATTTTGTCGGCTGCACCGAGTCTCAGCAGGCACAGACTCTAACCGCACTCGACGCAGACATAATCGCGCAGCGCGCACTAAAAAAGCCAGGAAACGACAATCGTGAGCAGAGCGAGAAGCCGAAGCATTTCTTTTTCATGGTGAAGCAACTGACAGTTGTTGGGTACTGCACCTCAGAAGCGGGCGCTCAAGCCGTCGGCTACGAGGTAATCCCCACCGAACACGGCGGCTGTACACCTGTTGCTCCGCCGACCACTACGGCGCGGGGGTAAGTGTGTCAGGACACCTCTTCGATGCAATTGTGGTGGGCTCGGGAATTACAGGTGGTTGGGCTGCAAAAGAACTCACGGAGAAGGGACTGGAGACGCTAGTCCTGGAAGCCGGTGGGCCTGTCGATCCCAACCAGGATTATGTGGAGCACGTCGCGCCCTGGGAGGTGAAATTTCGCGGCATGGGGGACATTCGCAAGCAGAAAGCTGAGCAGTACGTTCAGCGCGAATGCTACGCCTGTGACGAATGGGCCAGCAAGTTTTTCGTCAATGATATTGAAAACCCGTATACCACCGATCCCGATAAGCCCTTCCTGTGGATTCGTGGGAGGCAGGTGGGCGGTCGCTCCATCACGTGGGGACGCCAGTCATACCGCTGGAGCGATCTGGATTTCGAAGCTAACCTTCGTGACGGAATAGGGGTTGATTGGCCTATTCGTTATCACGATATCGCCCCGTGGTACGACTATGTGGAAACTTTCATCGGCGTCAGCGGTCAAGCCGAAGGCTTGGCGCAACTGCCGGATGGTAAGTTTTTGCCGCCTATGGAAATGACCTGCGCGGAACAGACTGTTAAGGAGGCAATCGCTAGGAACTTTGGCGGCGACAGGATGATGACCATAGGCCGTTCTGCCGTACTGACGCAGCGTCATAACGGCCGCGCCCCTTGTCACTACTGCGGACCTTGTCATCGCGGATGCAGTTCGCGGTCCTACTTCAGTAGCTTGAATGCGACCCTTCCTGCCGCACGCAAGACGGGCAAGATGACGCTACGCCCGCACAGCGTTGTACACAGCGTGGTCTTCAGTCCCCAGACACGCACTGTGACCGGCGTACGGGTAATCGACGGAAAAAGCAAAGAGGCTTTAGAGTTCCAAGGCAAGGTTGTGTTTCTCTGTGCATCAGCGCTGGAATCGGCGCGCATTCTTTTGAACTCCACCTCGACTGAATTTCCCAATGGCCTCGGCAACTCCAGCGGGCAACTGGGCCGCAATTTGATGGACCACGTGATGGGCGGCGGAGCCAAGGCCGAAATACCGGGTCACGAAGACCGCACCCGGCAGGGACGCCGGCCGAACGGGATCTATGTGCCACGTTTCCGCAACGTGAAGCAGAGGCATCCAGATTTTCTCCGGGGCTATGGATTTCAGGGCGGCGGTTACCGCAAGGATTGGCAACGCGCCGTCGAGCTTACAGGTTTTGGACCAGAGTTCAAGAATATGCTCAAGCGACCCGGGCCCTGGCAGTTCGACCTGTATGGCTTTGGCGAGTGTCTCCCCCATCCCACGAATTACATTGAACTTGATAAGGAGAAGACCGATGGGTGGGGAATTCCTGCTCTTAAGATCCACTGCGTCTTCGGCGAGAACGAGCGTGCGCTTCTCCAGGATATGTCGATCACTGCAGCGGAAATGTTGACGCCGGCCGGTGCCCGTAACATTGAAACCTACATCGAAAACAACGCGCCAGGACTAACCATTCATGAAATGGGTACCGCGCGGATGGGGCGAGACCCGAAGACTTCAGTTCTGAATGCCTATAATCAGGCGCATGATGTCAAAAACCTGTTCGTCACAGATGGCGCGTGCATGACATCATCCGCCTGCGTCAATCCTTCACTCACCTACATGGCGCTGACAGTACGCGCCTGCGATCATGCAGTAGGACTCATGAAGAAAGGAGAATTGTAATCATGGATCGTCGCACGTTTCTAGGGACTATCACCGCAGCGGGCATTCTCGGAAGCCGCATGACTTGGGCAGCTGATGAGCACAAATTGGACAAGGTTGGAGTGCAACTCTATTCCGTCCGTGACCTCATGGAGAAGGATTCTGAAGGCACGCTCGCCAAGGTTGCGGCCATTGGTTATCGGGAGGTGGAGTTTGCAGGACTGTTTAATCACTCGCCGCAAGAGGTGCGAACGATACTCGACCGCAACGGCCTGAGTGCACCCTCGTCACACGTCCCCTACAAGGACATCGAGAACGACCTGCCTAAATCTCTGGAAACGGCGCACACCTTGGGGCAGAGCTATATCGTCTGTCCATTCATTGACGAGAACATGCGTACGCCAGACGGCTGGAAACGGATTACGGATACCTTCAATCGCGCAGGCGAAGCCAGCAAGCAAGCAGGAATCCAGTTTGCATATCACAATCATGATTTCGAATTTAAGCCAGCCGAGGGGCAAATGCCGTATGACATTCTGCTGAAGAACACTGATCCCAATCTCGTAAAGATGGAAATGGACTTGTTCTGGATTACCAAGGCAAAGCAGGACCCTCTAACGTACTTCAGTCGCTATCCTGGCCGTTTTCTACTGGTACACGTCAAAGACATGAAAAAGAATGGTGAGATGACCGAGGTGGGCAGCGGAAGCATCGTTTTCAAGAAAATTTTCGCTGACTCGAAAGCCGGAATCCAGCATTATTTTGTGGAGCACGACAATCCGAAGGACCCACTGCAAAGCATCAAAATCAGTTATGAGTATTTGAGCAAGCTCCGCTTCTAACCGACGGTCGAGGAAAACATGTTGCAAGTGATTCGCTCCCCCAAGGTGTATGACGTATGCATCATCGGTTCTGGCGCGGCCGGGGGAACCGCCGCAAAAGTACTCACAGAAAGTGGTCTCCATGTAGTAATGCTCGAGGCTGGGCCTCCGCTCGATCCAGAAAAGGACTTCAAAGAACACGTATGGCCTTATGAATTAGAACATCGCGGCGCCGGCGTGGGAGCTCAACTGCGCCATGCCATTAATGATGAATTCATGGCTCCCAACGGGGCCTGGAGCATTGAAGGCGAACCTTATGTCTGCGCACCGGGCTCGACGTTCCGTTGGTTTCGGTCGCGGATTGTCGGCGGACGGACGAACCATTGGGGAAGAATTGCGCTGCGTTTCGCTCCAGTGGACTTCCGGGCACGTTCCAATGACGGCACGGGCGATGACTGGCCAATCACCTACGAGGAGGTCGCACCCTACTATGACAAGGTTGAATCCTACATTGGCGTCTTCGGTACAAAAGAAAATATTCCCAGCGCGCCTGATGGAGTGTTTCTTCCACCTCCCAAACCTCGCTGTACGGAGGCCTTCGTCAAGAAATCCTGTGACAAGCTGAATATTCTGTGTATCCCTTCACGGCTCGCGATTTTGACCAAGCCCCTCAACGGCCGACGTGCCTGTCACTACTGTGCGCAATGCGGACGTGGGTGCAAAACCGCTTCGAATTTTAGTTCCAGCCAGGTCATGTTGCCCGTTGCCCAGGAGACTGGGCGATTCACGCTCATCACAGGTGCCATGGCGCGAGAGATTATGGTGGGAAAGACTGGAAAAGCCCAAGCGGTGTCCTACATTGACACGGGAACGCGTTCAGAAAAGCAGATTCGTGCCAAGGCATTTATCCTAGCAGCCAGCGCCTGCGAGTCAGCCAGAATCCTGCTGAATTCGAAGTCCACCCAGTTTCCGGATGGATTGGCTAACCCCTCTGGTGTAGTGGGACGTTACTTGACGGATTCGGTCGGTAGTTATGGTGGAGGCTATTTCCCACAGCTCGAAAAAGTCCCACCCCACAATCATGATGGAGTGGGTGGGATGCACATGTACATGCCTTGGTGGAAGTTCAATCACAAGAACGATTTCCTGCGCGGCTATCACATCGAGTTCGGCGGCGGAAAAAACATGCCAACTGTCGGTGACTGGGACGATCTCTGCGAAGAACATGAAGGCTATGGTCTCGCGCTGAAACAGAAAATTCGTTCGACGTACGGAACTTTCATCGGCTTTAATGGCCGAGGGGAAATGATCCCCAACGAGCACAGCTACTGCGAGATCGATCCTGCTACAGTTGACCAGTGGGGGATTCCTGTTCTGCGCTTCCATTGGCAATGGGGCGATAACGAAATCAGAATGGCCAAGGATATGCAAGAGACGTTCCAAGCGATCGTCCAGGCTGCGGGGGGAACTTATCTCACGAAAACTAGTCCGGACGGGCGGCGTCCCTATGGTATCGAGGACGGCGGTGTCATCATTCACGAGTTAGGGACGGTTCGAATGGGCGCAAACGCTAAAACCTCAGCTCTGAATAAATACTGTCAGGCTCACGATGTCAAAAACCTATTCGTGACCGATGCGGCATCATTCGTGACCAATCCCGATAAGAATCCGACGCTGACGATTATGGCTCTTACGTGGCGCGCTTCGGAATATCTGGTAGATCAGGCCAAGAAGAACCAACTCTGAGCGCAAGGAGTAGCATTTTGGATGCTAAATCGGTTTCAAGACGCGACGTTCTCAGATCCCTAACCATGGGAGTAATGGCGGGTTCGGTGCTGCGAGTCATTCCTTCCCAAGCGGCGGAACTGGCTCATCACATGGTACAAACCGAGAAGGCGACCACACCAGGAAACATCTATAAGCCAAAATTCTTCTCCGAACACCAATACAAGACGCTGCAAACGCTGTGCCAGGCAATTATTCCGTCCGACGAAAAATCGGGCGGAGCAATCGAAGCGGGAGCACCGGAATTTATTGATCTGCTCACCAGCGAGAACACTGACTTCCAACTGCGCCTCGGCGGAGGGATGATGTGGTTGGATGGACTGTGCAGCGATCATTACGGAAAAACATTTGTGGATTGCTCTCGAGAACAGCAGAAACAGACTATGGACCTGATTGCATATCGGAAGAATGCAAAGTCTGATCCAGGCCTGAGTCAGGGGGTAGAGTTCTTCTCATTCCTGAGGAATCTTACGGCTGACGGCTATTTCACAAGTGAGATAGGTATTAAGGATCTGGGCTATATCGGCAACAGTTATCTTAGAGACTTCCCGGGATGCCCACCCTTGCCGGAAATCTAGAACGGTCCATTTCCCCTCCTCTAGCTCCCTCGAAAATGACCATTGAACGGTAGAAAATCGAGGTTGAATGGTTGGCGAGGCTTTTCATGATCCGTTGTGAGCCAAGGATCATGAGCAACTTAGCTGGGCAACATCGAGAAAGTCACTAGGAGAAGAAGCCATGGCAACTGTTGACCGTCACTGCTTAGGCCGAGTTTCTCATGTCTTTCGGAAACTGGATCAGCTTCCCCCGCTGCTCTGGGGCAACCCATTTCACTTTCCTTAGAAAGCTGGTCGGAATGTAAAACACGATGACCTGTGCCATAGCCATGCTCCCCCAAATACCGGGATTGACCGGAAAGTAGCGCCGAACCCGAGGCAAGTCTATGGGGTGATCTAGGCGAGTATTATCTCTTGATGTACCACGCCTGACTTCCGGTACTCTGAACAGGTCTCAGTCCAATGCCAATAAGCCGCTCTGAAAAGAATAATGTTCGGTAACTTTCCATGCGTGCGAGGAATACACGGGCTGTCAGAGCAGATGCTCACGCTTAGAAGAGATTCGAATCGGTGCCATGTCCCAACGATTTCTTACCGATGAAGAGATACACACGGCCAAGGCTATGATGGGCTGGCCATTCTGGTTTGCGCCCACAGTGTCCGGTGTGGTTTCGGTAGGTCTTCTCGTGACCTACGTGCTTAATCGTGCTCCTCTAATCGGCTTCCTATTCCTGTGCTTGGGCTGTACGGCATTGGTTATCTGGATTGCCCAACTGCACGAGTACAACAGGTTCACTCGCGACATTCGGAAGCGAGTGGTTGAAGTGGTGGAGGGGGCACCGGAGAGGGTTGGGATTTCAAGACTTGGATTTTGTCGATTGGATATAGCAGGCCATAGAATCCGAGTACCGAACGACTACTACGGCGAACTCCGCGAGGCGAACATGGTGATGGTCGCCTTCCTTCCTGAATCTGCGATTGCCGTTCGCGTGCTCGTGACACGCGGCATCGGGGTGTAGTCAAACTTGATCCACGCGGTCATAGTAACCACATTCTGACGTTAAAATTTGATTAAAACACGCGGGCTTCAATTGATTTTCTAGTTGGAACTCCGCTATGGTCGTAGGGAACCTTCCCTTAACGGAGAGCAACGAATCCGCCGCCGTTGCGAGTTCCGTCGCTCGGAGTTCATTATCAAGATGACATTTCCATCTTTGTTTAGGCACAAACATCGGAGAAAACTGGTGCGTTCCGAACCGCCTTGCGGCAGACCGACACTGCGTAATCTAAAGGAGGTATAGATGAGCGAGCCACGATCTGCCCGAGAGTGGCAAACGCTTTACGCCGCTGCGATGTTGGAGAGTAATAGCACGCGAGGCCGGCTACGTGTTGAGCGGGCCGTCGAAGCGATTCATGCTAGGCTAACGCAGTTGCCAGAGACATCTTCGAGTCACTCGGAACAAGCGGAATTGCACTCGGCCCTTAACTATCTCAGTCGCCTCAGGACCCAGCGTAACCTCCAATGACGTTCGTGTAATTGCGAACTAATCGAGAAGCACCAGATCGGGGATTCAGGTTCCCACGAGTCGGGCCGACCCATGCAGGAATAAGCCGTCCGGCATGTGAGAAGCCTAAACCGGGCAGCAGACTGTTTCCAAACTCTCACACGAAGAGCTGCGCGCATCCTGGCATTCATTTCCCGCATTTCCGTCGAAAACATAACTCCGAGTCCAACCCATTCTGAAATAGTTAATTATTTTTTCATGGAATCTCGGAAAGAGGGCGCTGCCCTCCATGCGCGGAAAATCGGAATCCCTCATGGGGAAAGCTGGGATCGAGAGCAGTAGGAAAATGGATGATGAGTGGAGTCGAGAAGAGGCGCAGTGACTTTAGCCTCCCGGTGGCCGTTGGTCAGGTTTTCACCTGGCCGCCTCAGTCCGGTTTGACATGTTTCTGTTTCCTCTTCCCGCTCATCGAACTGGACAGGCACATTTCGTGCATCCAGCTCTCGGAGAAAGGTTCACGGTTTTGCCCACGGAAAGCTGACGGTTCGTGCATTGAGACGAACCAGCCCAAACTGGTCGTGCAGGAGTTGGTCAGAGTACCGCTTGGTACACGCGCCCTTCCCTTTATGTTTGGCGCGCAGCCACTGGCGAAGCCTTCGGCAAGTGTGTCGTTCCACTGCTCGATAGGCTGGGCGGACCGGGCCCAAGCAGAAGTAGTTGGCCCATCCGATCATTTGCCGGTTGAGCTGTGCGACTATCTGCTCGATGGCCTGCTGAGTTTTGCTTCGTCGAGTCGCTTCGCTAATCGCTTGACAGATGCGTTGCACCCGTTTCTTGGACGGGGTCGTGCCTAGACAGGCTCGGCCCGTCTTCGGCGAGTAGCACCGACCAAAGCTATACCCTAGAAAGTCGAACTTCTCTTCCGGTAGCTTGCAGACCCGCGTCTTGGTTTCGTTCACCGTCAACTTCAGCCTGGTCATCATGTCTCGCATCGTGACTAAAGCATCTGTGGCTTTGTCACGACAGCAGATCACGAGGTCCTCGGCATAATTAACGATGTAGGCTTTCAGACGCTTCTCGTGCCCCAACTTCTTCCAGCCGAGCACGAACCGACGCATGTACAGATTACTCAGTAACGGGCTGGCAGAGTCAGTGTTGCCGAATGTGGGGGCGTATCTGGTTCCTCGTCCGGAGGAGCACTTCATTTACGCCTGTGAATCTCGTTTGCAACTGGCAAAAGTGACAGAAGGCTCATGCCGCCTTACCTTCGGCAACCATGCACAATTCGGTTTCAGT